>WNEZ01002395.1_pt1 | contig 16064 bp, 13 predicted proteins | sample 5400521 | NCBI WGS metagenome assembly WNEZ01 (sample SAMN13153339, study PRJNA577476) | soil metagenome | isolation source: 120 cm saprolite under Douglas fir tree site 2 hole 1 replicate 1 | place: USA:California | collected 2015-04-18
CGCCGGTCCCGGCGTCTACATCTGCGATCAGTGCATCGATCTCTGCCAGGAGGTCCTGGAAGAGGACACCAAGACCACCTCGCAGAAGCGCACCAAGGGTGGACTGATTCCCAACCCGAAGACGATCAACGCGGCGCTCGACCAGTACGTCATCGGCCAGGACCACGCCAAGCGCGTGCTCTCGGTCGCCGTCTACAACCACTACAAGCGCATCGCCCACAGCAAGATGGCGGGCGACGTTGAACTGCAGAAGTCGAACGTGTTGCTGGTCGGCCCGACCGGCTGCGGCAAGACGCTGCTGGCGCAGACGCTGGCCAAGATCATCGACGTCCCCTTCTCGATTGCCGACGCCACCTCGTTGACGGAGGCCGGCTACGTCGGCGAAGACGTCGAGAATATCCTGCTCCGCTTGATCCAGGCTGCCGACTTCGATATCGCCCGCGCCGAGCGCGGCATCATCTACATCGACGAGATCGACAAGATCGCGCGGAAATCTGACAACCCCTCGATCACCCGCGATGTCTCGGGCGAGGGTGTGCAGCAGGCCTTGCTCAAGATCCTGGAAGGCACCATCGCCAACGTTCCTCCGCAGGGCGGCCGCAAGCATCCCCACCAGGACTTCATCCAGATCAACACCACCAACATCCTCTTCATTTGCGGCGGCGCCTTCGACGGCCTGGAGCGGATCATCGAGCACCGGATCGGCCACAAGCAGATCGGCTTCGGCTCAGAGGTCCACTCCAATCGCACCAAGGAGACGACCAAGATCCTCAAGCAGCTCCAGCCGATGGACCTGTTGAAGTACGGCCTGATCCCCGAATTCGTCGGCCGGCTGCCGATCGGCGTCACGCTGGATTACCTGGACGAATCGGACATCATCCGGATCCTCACCGAGCCCAAGAACGCCTTCGTCAAGCAGTACCAGAAGTTCTTCGCGCTCGATGACGTCCAGCTGGTCTTCGAGCCGGCGGCGCTGATCGCGATCGCCAAGAAGGCGCTCCAGCGCGGCACCGGGGCGCGCGGGCTGAAGAGCATTATCGAGGACATCCTCTTGAACTCCATGTTCGAAGTTCCGTCACGCCCGGAGGTCAAACGATGCGTCATCACGGAGAAGTCGGTCAACCTCAGCATGGAGCCCGAGATGTACTCGGAAGAAGAGCTCGAGGAGATCGCGCCCGAGCAGACCGCGTAGGACGATCTTGTCGACTGTGACCGGCGGGCCGGCCACCATCCAGCTACCGCTCCTCCCCCTCAAGAACGTCGTTCTTTTCCCCCACATGATCGTGCCGCTCTATGTCGGGCGGGAACGATCGATCCAGGCGCTCGACGCGGCGATGGTGCATGGCAAGCAGGTGTTCCTCTGCACCCAGCGCCAGGCAGACTGCGAAGACCCGAAAGAGGAGGACCTCTATCGCGTCGGCGTGATTGGCGAGGTGGTGCAGATGCTCAAGCTGCCCGACGGCACCATCAAGGTCCTGATCGAGGGCTCATCGCGGGCGGTGATCGAACGCTTTGTCGAGACTGAAGCCCGTCTGCAGGTGGAGGTCGCTCTGCTGGACGAGGACTTTCTTCCCTCGCCAGAGCTGGAGGGCCTGATGCGTGGTGTGGTCGACCTCTTTGCCCGCTACGTCGAGCTCGACAAGAAGGTGCCGCCGGAGGTCAACCTCACCGTGCGCGGCGTCGAGGATGCCGGCAAGATGGCGGACATCGTCGCCTCCAACCTGGCCATCGGCGTGACCGACAAACAAGACGTGCTGGAGACGTTTCAGATAAACGCGCGCCTCGAGAAACTCTCGACCGTCTTACAGCGGGAGATCGAGATCCTCGACATGGACCGCTCCATCCGGCAGCGCGTCCGGCAGCAGATCGACCGGCGGCAGAAGGAGTTCTACCTGAAAGAACAGATGCGCGTCATCCAGGAAGAGCTGGGTGGGGAAGAGACGCATCTGAGCGAGCTCGACGAGCTGCGCGAACAGGTCAGGGCGCTGGAGCTGGCCGAAGCGATCGAGGAGCGCCTGCTCAAGGACGTCGACCGCTTGGAGCGGATGCCGCCCGGCTCGCCGGAGATCTCCGTGCTCCATGGCTATCTCGACCTGGTCGTCTCCCTCCCCTGGCAAGTGTCCAGCGAGGACGTCACCGACCTGCGTGCGGCCGAGAAGGTCCTTGACGAAGATCACCATGGCTTGCGAAAGATCAAGGAGCGCATCCTGGAGTTCCTGGCCGTGCGTCAGCTGACGAAGTCGCCCAAGGGGCCAATCCTCTGCTTCATCGGGCCGCCTGGAGTGGGAAAGACCAGCCTTGGCCGCTCGATCGCCCGGGCGCTCGGGCGGAAATTCGTCCGGGTGTCGCTGGGCGGCGTTTCCGACGAGGCCGAGATCCGCGGACACCGGCGGACGTACGTCGGCTCGATGCCGGGGCGGATCATCAAGGGCCTGCGCGAGGCCGGTACCCGCAATCCGGTGTTCTTGCTGGATGAAATCGACAAGATGTCATCGGATTTTCGAGGGGACCCCGCCTCGGCGATGCTCGAGGTGCTTGACCCGGAACAGAACCGGCATTTCTCGGATCACTACCTGGAAATCCCCTTCGATCTTTCGGAAGTCCTCTTCATTACGACCGCGAACGTCTACTACTCCATCCCGAGGCCGCTGCTCGACCGGATGGAGGTGATCAACCTCCCCGGCTACACCGCCGAGGAGAAGATGGTGATCGCGCGCGAGTTCCTGATTCCCAAGCAGCTCGCCGATCACGGCCTGACCGGCAAGCACATCGAGATCACCAGGCCGGCGGTCGCCACCATCATCAACCGCTACACCAGCGAGGCCGGCGTCCGCAACCTGGAGCGATCGATCGCCGGCGTGTGCCGGAAAGTCGCGCGCGAGGTCGTCAGGGGCAAGACCCGCCGCATGACGATCGCGCCGGGCCGGCTGGATGACCTGCTCGGGCCGCCGCGCTACAAGCCTGACGAGGGGCACAAGGAGCCGCTGGTGGGCGTCGCCAACGGGCTCGCCTGGACCGAAGTCGGCGGCGTGCTGCTGACCATCGAGGTGATCACCATGCCGGGCAAGGGCAACCTGAATCTCACGGGGCAAATGGGTGATGTGATGCAAGAGTCGGCGCGGGCCGCGCTTTCGTATGCGCGATCGAATGCCGAGGCGCTCGGGATCCCGGTTGATTTCCGCGACAAGCTCGACCTGCATATCCACATCCCGAAAGGGGCGATCCCCAAGGACGGGCCGTCGGCGGGCATCTCGATGGCGCTCGCGATCATCTCCGCGCTGTCGCAGCGACCGATCCGGTCAGACGTGGCGCTCACCGGTGAGATCACGTTGCGCGGACGCGTGCTCCCTATCGGCGGGCTCAAGGAGAAAGTCCTGGCTGCCCACCGCATTGGCATTCGCACCATCCTCTTGCCGGAGGACAACGAGGCCGACCTGGCCGACATCCCGGCTGACATCCGCAAGCGCCTGACCTTCAAGCTCGTCAAGACCATGGACGAAGTCATCGCCGAGGCGCTGCTGCCGAGGACGGGGACGATCCTGCTCCCCGAGCTCAGGCAGCCCGCCGGCGTTGAAGAAGCGGCCGTCGCCAACGCTGACGAACGGCCGCGACCCGCGTAGCACAGTGCGCTCGCTGATCCGCTAACGCGCCTTAGACTGTGCCAACGATGGAGACCCGGTACGACCCGAAGACGGTCGAGCAGCGCTGGTATGACACCTGGGAGCAGCGCGGCTACTTCAAGGCGCGGGAGAGCCTGACCGGCAAGACGTTCACGATCTCGATGCCACCGCCGAACATCACCGGCGACCTGCACATGGGGCACGCGATGTACACGCTGCAGGATGTCCTGGTGCGCTGGCACCGGATGCTCGGTGACGCCGCGCTCTGGGTGCCCGGCACGGATCACGCGGCGATCGCCACCCAGAACGTGCTGGAAAAGCAGCTCGCGAAGAAAGGGACGTCCAAGGAAGCGATCGGTCGGCAAGCCTGGGACAAGCTCGTGCAGGAGTGGTACGACACCACCGGCCACACCATCCTGCAGCAGATGCGCCGCCTCGGCTTCTCCGCCGATTGGTCGCGCATCCGCTTCACCATGGACCCGGCCTACGTGGAGGCGATCCGCTACGTCTTCGTCCAGCTGTGGAAAGAAGGGCTGATCTATCGCGGTCCGCGGATCGTCAACTGGTGCCCGCGGGACCAGAGCGCGATTTCCGACCTTGAGGTGCAGTACGAAGAAGAGGATGGACACCTGTATTACCTGGACTACCCGGTCGAAGGTGGCGGCACGATCCCGGTCGCGACGGCGCGCCCGGAGACGATGGTGGGCGATACCGGGGTCGCCGTCCATCCGGACGACTGGCGCTACAAAGACCTGATCGGCAAGTCCGTTGTGCTGCCCATCACCCACCGCCGGGTGCCGATCGTCGCCGACGAGGCCGTTGACCAGGAATTCGGTACGGGCGCGGTCAAGGTGACGCCCGGGCACGACGCCACCGACTATGACATTGGGGAGCGGCATCACCTGCCGGTCCTCAGCATCCTGAGCCTGGACGGGCGGATGAACATCCCGGAGGTTCCGCAGCTGCATGGCCTCAAGGTGCCGGAAGCACGCGATCGCATCGTCGAGATGTTGCGCGCCGAGGGCGCGCTGCAGAAAGTCGAGCCCTACCGGCACTCGGTCGGCCACTGCGATCGCTGCGGTGCCGTGATCGAGCCGATCGTCTCGGCGCAGTGGTGGGTGCGGATGAAACCGCTGGCGGGGCCGGCGATCGCCGTGGCGGAGAACGACGATTTGCGCTTCCACCCGGAGCGCTGGCGCGAGCAGTACCTGCGCTGGATGCGCAACATCCGGGACTGGAACATTTCCCGCCAGCTGTGGCTCGGCCACCGGATTCCCGTCTGGACCTGCGCCAACGGCCACGCGGTCGCCTACCTCAAGGATCCGCAGCAATGCGAGCAGTGCGGCGATCGGCACCTGACACAGGATCCCGATGTGCTCGATACCTGGTTCTCGTCATCGCTCTGGCCCTTCGTCACGCTCGGCTGGCCGACGGACACACAAGACCTGCGCCACTTCTATCCGACGCAGGTGCTCGACACCGCGCGCGACATCCTCTATCTGTGGGTGGCCCGCATGGTCTTCATGAGCCTGCATTTTCTGAACGTCGTGCCCTTCTCGGACGTCCTCATCCACGGCACGGTGCTGGCGCCGGATGGCCGGCGGATGAGCAAGTCCCTCGGTACCGGGGTTGACCCGCTCGACATGATCGAGCGCTACGGGGCGGACGCGACCCGCGCCTGGACCGCCTACTTCGGCACTGGCGGTCAGGATATCCGCTTTTCCGAGGAGAAGATCAAGTCCTACCAGCTCTTCGCCAACAAGCTCTGGAATGCGACCCGGCTGCTGGTCGCGAAGCTTCCCGAAGGCGCACCGGTGATGCCGATCGACGAAGCGACGCTCGAACCTGCGGACACGTGGATCCTGGGACGGCTCAGCGCGGTCACCCGGCTGGTCACCGAATCATTCCAACGGTACGAGTTCGGTCCGGCGGTCGACGCGCTCTACGAGTTTTCGTGGCATGAGTTTGCCGACGATTACCTGGAACTGATCAAGCCACGGCTGCAGGGCGCCGATGCCTCGAAGACGACGGCGCTGGCGGTCGCGGTGCACGTGCTGGAGACGACGTTGCGGCTCCTGCACCCGATCATGCCGTTCGTGACGGAAGAGCTCTGGCAGCGGCTGCCACACGAGGGCGAGACGATCATGTATGCGCCGTGGCCGCTTGCGGACGAGACCATCGAAGATCGCGGGCTGATGGAGGAGATGGCGCACCTGCTCGAGGTCGTTCGGGCGGTGCGCAACCTGCGCCAATCGTCCGATTCGAAGACGCGCCGGCAACCAGCCGAGGTGAGCTCGTCGCGGCCCCTGCTCGCCGAGCCGATCGGGCGAGGCTACCTGGCGACGCTGGCCAAGCTCGAGCTCAATGGCAAGCTGCCGGAAGGAAAGCAACAATCGGTGGTAGTGGTCGGCCAGACGACGGTCAGGATCGGCCTGCCTGCGGACGGGGAGGCCGATCGCCAGCGCCTGAAGGCCGAGCTGCAAAAGAAGCTGCAGGAAATCGAGTTCCTCGAGGCGAAGCTGAATAACCCTGACTTCATTGCCAAGGCACCTCCGGCTGTCGTTCAGCAGGAACGCGTCCGGCTCGCCCAGGCCACACAGGCCGCCGAGCGGCTACGGGGCCTATTGGGTGAAAACGGGGAATTAGGGTAAGGTAGCGGAAGTCAAATTCTGTGAGTGCTGAGGAGGCGCATTGCCGAATCTAACGTCGCTGAAACCGCTGCTCTTCATCGTCATCTTTTACCTGCTGGCGTTCTGGCTGAGCCTCTCGTACTGGGCATTCCGCGATGCGCGGGAGCGCTCGAACAGTGTCCTGTTCCACGTTTTCGCCACCGGGCTCTCGCTGGTGCTGCCGATCTTCGGCCTGTTCATCTACATGATCATCCGGCCGCCGCTCACGATGGCGGAACGTCGTGCGCTGGAGCTCGAGACGCAGGCCCTGTCCGAGCCGGGCGGCCCGGCGCGCGAGCTTAGGCCCTGCCCGAGCTGCGGCGAGCCGATCGACTCCCAGTATGTCCTCTGCCCGCATTGCAAGACGCAGTTCAGCAAACTCTGCCCACGCTGCAACAAGCAGCTCAAGCTGGGGTGGAGCGTTTGCCCCTACTGCGCCGAAGAAGTCCCGCTCCAGGGCGGGGCGGTCCCCACGCCGCGCATCGCTCGCTAGTTATCTCGAGCTAAGCAACCATGCCGCTTGCGGCGCAGGCGCTGCTCCCATTTCTTGCTCTGCTGGGTGCGGCGGCTATTATTCAGCGGCGGCCGCGCCGCAAGTCGAACGGCTGGATCGCCGCGGCCGCGACCGGCACAGCCGGCATCATCGCCATGGTCGAGCTGCTGCGGCTCGCGCCCGGCGAGCACGTCGACGTCCCTTACCTGACGAACTTTCCCTATGCCGACCTCGCCATCCGGCTCGACGGGCTTTCCCTGGCGTTTGCCAGCGTCACCTTGATCACCGCGGCGCTGCTGATGCTGGCGCGGCTTGGGCTGCGCGGCGATCGCCGCGATCCGTGGCTTGGCTGGCTGCTGACCAGCGCGGCCGCGTGCGCGGTGATCTTCGCCCACAACCTGCTCCTGGTCTACATCGCCCTGCAGTTGCTCACCCTCGCCTGGAGCGGGGCGCTCGACGAGACGGCACGCCGGCGTCGCGGACTTCGTCTCGCCGTCCAGGTTGCGGACATCGGACTGCTGCTGGCGGCTGCCAGCGCGATTCAGTCAGTGGGAACCAGCGCCTTTTCGGGTGTGCCCTCCGATACCTTCGGGCTCGCCACCCTCCTGCTTGTGCTGCTGCCGGTTGCGGCGCGGGTCGGAGCGTTGGCGGTAACCGCGGCTGGGCCGCAGGCGACGGTGGCGTTCGAGCCGGCCATCGCCTGGGTCGCACCCGCAGGGTACCTGCTGATGCGGATGCTGGCCCTGATGGGCGGCCGGCTACCCGACCGCCCGACGGCGGTCGTGCTTTTCGCGGTGGGCGCGCTCGTGGCGCTGGGGTTTGCCGGTCTTGCCCTCTTCGAGCGGCCCGGCCCGCGACTCGGCGCGCTGCTGCTGGTCGCCCAGGCGGCGCTCGCGCTGGCGTTCTCGACGGGTAGCGATCCGCTCATGACGGTCGCCTGTACCTGGCTCTGGTTGCTGCTGGTCCCGCTGGCCGGGCTTGCCAGCGTCCGGGTCGCGAGCGGATCGGCTGCCGAGGTGCTCACCATGCTCAACCTCGCCATGATCCCCGGCAGCGTCGCGTTCATCGGGCTATGGCTGGGCGGCCTCGCGCTGAACGCCGGCGGGCTGCTCTTCGGCATGATCCCGGTACTGCTGGTGCTGGGCCTGGCGGCAATCGCGACGCTCAGCCGGATCGTGCCGTTGCGACGGGTCGGCGTAGAGTTCGCCGCGGCATGGGGCGGCGCACTGTCGCTGATCGCCGCCTTTCCCATTGTCGTGATGGATCACCTCGTCGTGCCCGCGGCCGCGACGGTCCGGCTGGTCCCGAGGGGAACGATCGCGACGAGTCTATTCGGCATCGTCGCGGGTGGCGGGACCTGGCCCGCGTTCGTCGTATCCCTTGCGGTGGCGCTGGTGCTCGGGCTCGCTGTCTGGTGGCTTCGCCTCCACGCCCCCACCCATCCCTCTCCCAGAGGGGGAGGGCTTTTTGTGGCGTGGAAATGGCCCCGCGCCTGGAAAGTGCCCGGCTTGTGGTTGCCCACGGTGCCGGAATGGAGTCGCTTCCTGCTCTGGGGGGCGTTCGGCATCGCCGTCTTCAACGTGCTGACGCGCCCATGATCGTGTACCTGCCGGCGGCGTTGTTCGGCGCGAGCCTGTTATTGGCCTACGGCAGCGCCGGGCGGCGGCGGCAGGCGGCAACCATCGGCACGCTGGTGGCGGGCGCCTGGTCGCTGGCGCTGCTCGTCGACGCCGGTTCGGCCGCATGGTCGATCGGACCGATCGCCGCGACCGTGCTGCTGCCGCGCCCGCGCAAGCGCGTGAACTCGAGCTTCGAAGGACTGACGCGGCGTGTCATCACCATCGCCCTGGCCTTGCTGATCGCCATCTTCCTCGCCTCGCGGCTGCCGGTCGGCGAGAACCCGCTCTGGCTCAGCGCTGTACCCTGGTTTCTCGGCGCGCTGGGCGCTGCCTGGTTTACGAGCCCGATCGACCAGCCCGAGCGGCTGCAGGGCCAGGTGCTGATGGTGGCGGCCGCGGCCGCCGTAATCCTCGCCGCCGTTCCAGCCGGACCGCTGACCGCCGGCGTTACCGGAGCCATGGCCCTCATGCCGATTGCCGGCGAGCGCTGGCGTCTGCCTGGCCGGCTCCGGCTCCCGGTGAGCGTTGGGCTGCTCGGGCTCGCCGGCGTCGCGGCGCTGGTTGCCGCGGTCGGTACGTCGATCGCCCGCGTCGTCCTCTTCGACCTTTCGGTCAGCGTGAGCGGAGCCATCCTGCTCGCCATCGCCGTCTTGCTGGTCGCGGCTGCGGCCATCGCCCCGGTCGGCTTCGAGTGGGCGGCCCTGCTCGGTGTCCTGGCCGTGAGCGCGTCGGCGCCCAGCCTGCGCTGGGCGGCCCTGGCGGCGCTGATCGCGGTGTCGACCGTACTCGTGAGGGACGGGGAGCACCTTGCCTGGCTCGCCCTCGGAATTCTTGGTCTGATACCGGTGCTGGAGGCACTGGCGACGCCAGCCTGGAGCGGCCGCGTGCAGGCGGTCGCGCTCGCCTTCGGGCTCGTGCTCGTGGTGCTGGCCTCACGAGCCGGAATGCACCGGGTGCTCGTGCTCCCGGCCACGGGGTTTCTCGTCATCCTCACGCTCGGCACCGTGACGCCACCGAATCTCGTTCGGTTCCAATGGATCGCGGCGCTCGGCGCCCTCCTGTTAGTGTCGCGGATGGTCCTCGCGTGGCTGATCGACCGAAGTGGCCGTCCGGCGATCGTCCGCGACCAGCTGCTCTTCGCCCTGCTCCTCTTAGCGATCAGCGCGCGTGATTCGCTGGGACTCGGTGCGCTCGCCGCCACACTGCTGCTCGTCGACCTCGCGATCGTCCGGATCGAGGCGATGCCGGAGCGATGGTCGGGGACGGCCGCCCGGCTTGTGCTGCTCGCCCGCTCCAACTGGCCTCCGGCCGTGACCTTCGCGGGAGCCGCGATCGCCGTCATCGCCGCCTTGCAAGCCAGCCTGGTCCTCGGTCTGTTAGCCGCCCTCGTGCTCGCCGCGCTTCAGCTGGCGCCGCTCCTCGACCGCCATGCGCTGGCGCCATCGCTTGGACGGCCGCGCTCGGCATTGGCATGGGCCGGTCCGGCGCTGTCGATCGCCTGCGGCGTTGCGCCCGCCCTGCTGCTGCGGATGCTCCGGCTCTGACGCCCCAGGAGCGCTTCGTGCGACCCATCGTGCTCGCGTCGTCGTCCCCGAGGCGGATCGAGATTCTCACGCGATCGGGCATCGCGTTTCGGGCGGTGGCCCCGGCGATCGAGGAGCGGCCGCCGGTGCCGCTCGGACCGCTGCGCTACGTGGCCTGGGCCGCCGCCGAGAAAGCCAATGCGGTCGCAAGGCGAATGCCGGGGGTCGTCGTGGTCGCGGCGGACACGGAGGTGGTCCGCGATCGCCGCATCTATGGGAAACCACGCGACCGGCGCCAGGCGGCCGCATTCCTGCGGTCACTCTCCGGACGACGTCACCAGGTGTATACCGCGGTTCACGTGATCGACGGGCGGTCCGGATGCCAGGCCCATGGGATCTCGCGAACCGATGTCACAATGCGTGAACTTTCGCCGCGCGTGATCGAGGCCTACGTCCGGACCGGAGAGGCGCAGGATAAGGCCGGTGCCTACGCTATACAGGGCGAGGGCCAACGGCTGGTCAAATCGATCCGCGGGCCCTACGACAACGTCGTTGGGATGCCGATGCGCCTGCTGACGCGGTTGCTGGGCGAATGCGGGATCCCACTTCCACAGAAGGATCCGGATGAGCCCAAAGTCAGTCAGAAAGGCCGCAAACGCTCTCGCCGTCAGCCTGCTGCTCAGCCCACTGTTGCTGGCCGCCTGTACCGGTAGCGAAAGCTCGCGTCTGGTCATCACCCAGAGCACCGACGCCCCGACCGGGGCCGACCACAAAGGCCACCTCTCTCCCGGGGTCTTCACCGGGATTACCCTCTCGATCCGCAATATCGGTGCCGGCGCGGCTCGCGGGCTGGTCGTAGAAGACGTCCTGCCCGCAGGCTTTCATTACTACGAGTTGACGACCCTGGGCGGCGATGCCATCCGGACCGCAACCAGTGATCCGGCAACCAAGGGAAATCCGTCGTGGGGAATGTGGACGATCCCGGCGGGCAACGGTAACACGATCAGCGCTCTCGTCCTGAGCTTCAGGGTGCAGGTGGCGCTGAACCCGGGCGACTACAAGAACCAGGTCAAGATCACGACAGCAATCCCTGGGGAGATCGACCAGGGCGATCCCGTCGCGCTCGTCGTCGAGCCGCGGCCCTCGCTGACCCTGACGGCGGCGGCCACCGCCGGCCAGGTGCTGACCGGCGGCATGGCTACCTACGTCATCTCGGTTGCCAACGTTGGCTCGGCGGTCGCACGGCGTGTGGTGGTCTCGGTGAGCCTGGCGCCCGGGTTCCTCTACAGCACGACCACTAACTACGAAGGCAATGGCATCCGGGTGGCGACAGTCGATCCACCGGCGAACAGCCTCCTCCCCCTCTGGTCGTCATGGGATATCCCGGGGGCGAGCAATGGCGTGCCGGGCCTGCTGCGGCTCACGTTTCAGGCGAGGGTCCTGCCGGCGGTCGCACCAGGCCTTTACAACCTGACGGCCGCGGTCACCAGCGCCGCCGATGTTCCGCCCCAGACGATCGGGAACACCGCGCCGGTTTCGGTAGGCAAGGGAAGCAAGCTCCCGGTCACCATGACGGTCGCCCCCACGGCGCCGTATGCCGCCCAGAGCGGCACCGTGACCTACGTGATCACGCTGGAGAACGATAGCAACGATGCGGCCCAGGCGGTGACCATCACCGACACCTTGCCACAAGGCTTTACCTACCTCACGACCAAGAGCATCGCGATCAGCGGGACGCCTGCCGGCTCGCGGCTCCAGCCGGCGCCTGGCTCGGCGACGCCGCAGTGGGGCCCGTTTGTCGTCCCCGCCGGCGGGTTCAACGGTGCCATCCTGGTGATCACCTTCACGGCGAAGATCAATGGAGCCGCGGTCGGGCCACACGCCAATCTCGTGTCGGGAAACAGCAGCAACGCCCAGATTACTGGCGGATCCGACCAATCGCCGGTCATCGTGACGGCGGGCTGACGGCGCTTCCCCGGAGTCAGCCGACATGTCCGTTTGGGAGAATGAGGGACAGTGTCCAGAACCCAGCGGGAGCTGAAGGCGCTGCGGCAGCAGCAACGTGAAGAGGCGGCGGCGCGTCAGCGCGGTCGTGAGCGGCGCAACCTGTTCATCATCGGCGGCCTCCTCGGTTCGGCCGCCGTCGCCATCCTGGTCGTCGCGCTCGCCCTCAATCACGCCTCCCAGGTCTCGAATCCGAACCGACTTCCCTTCCAGACGGTCAGCGGCACCATGGGGCAACCGGTTGCCGACGAGGGGCGGACCCACGTGGACCCGTCGACCACCCCCACCTACAAGTCGTATCCACCCGCGTCCGGGCCGCACTATTCCGCGCAGGGCATCGCTCCCGTCCCCTGGCAGACAATCGCGACCTCCAGCAACCCACTGGTCGAAGGCCAGTACATCCACAACCTCGAGCACGGTGGGATCGCCATCCTCTACAACTGCCCCACGGGCACCGACTGTACGTCGCTCCAGAATTCGCTCGAGAACTACGTCAAGAACCTGGCCCCGGTTGAACCGACGTTCGGCGAGGTGAAAGTCGTGCTGTCCCCCTATAGCAAGGGGATGCAGCTGAAGGTGGCGCTGGTCGCCTGGGACTACATCGAGTTTCTGGACACCTACGATCAGGCGCTGATCACCCGCTTCTACGAGAATCACGTCGACAAGGGGCCGGAGCAGATCGCCTAGTGGTAGACTACGAAGTCGCGCCCGGGGGCGCTTTATCCATGTTTGCCATCGTAGCCACCAGCGGAAAGCAGTTCCGAGTGTCGGAGGGCGATCGAATCGTCGTCGATCGCGTTTCCGCCAACGTGGGCGAGACGGTGCACCTGGACTCGGTCTTGCTGGTCGGCGGCGATGGCGGGCCGATGGTGGGTACCCCCTTCGTTTCCGGGGCCGCGGTCGAGGCGACCGTGGTCTCGCACCGGTCCGGCGACAAGATCATCGTGTTCAAGTTCGAGGCTCGCAAGCGGAAGCGGCGCAAGACCGGGCACCGGCAGCAACTCTCCGAACTGCGGATCGGCGCTATCCGGGCCCCCGACGGCAAGATCGGCGAGCGGACCGCGGCGAATGCCCGTCCCGCGTCAACGGAACGGCCGGTGAGCGCGAAGCCGGCACCGAAAGCTCGCAGACCCGCGGCGGCGCCCGCACCGAAGAGCACACAGGAGTAAGACATGGCACACAAGAAAGGCGCAGGTAGCTCACGGAACGGACGCGACAGTGTCGGCCAGCGGCTGGGCATGAAGACGGGCGCGGGCCAGGCGGTGAACGCCGGCACCATCCTGCTTCGCCAGCGAGGCACCGCGATCTTCCCCGGGACCAACGTTGGCATGGGGCGCGATCACACGCTCTTCGCGCTGGTCGACGGCGTGGTGCGCTTCGAGCGGACCGGTCACGGGCGCAAGAAAGTCTCCGTCCTCGCGCAAGCCGTCTAGCCGGTCGAGCTAACGGTCGCCCGGCCCGGCCGGGATGACACGGCTCGGATCATGACGCGAGCAGGCTCGTACTGATGTTCACGGACCGAGTCAAGATCTTCGTCAAGGGTGGCGACGGTGGTGCCGGTGCCTTGAGCTTCCGCCGCGAGAAGTTCGTACCGCGAGGCGGGCCCGATGGCGGGAACGGCGGCCGTGGCGGCAATGTCATCCTCGAGGTCTCGCGGCAGCTCAACTCCTTGCAGGACTATCGCTTCAAGCATCACTTCCCCGCCGGCCGCGGCGGCCGAGGCGGTGGCAGCCGGAGGCACGGCAAGGATGCCATCGATATCGTGCTGCAGGTTCCCCCGGGAACGCTGGTCAAGGACGAGGAGGGAAAAACGATCGCCGACCTGGTCGCCCAGGCGCAGCGCCTCGTCGTGGCCAAGGGCGGGCGGGGTGGCCGCGGCAATGCCAGCTTCAAGACGTCGACCCGCCAGACGCCGCGCTTCGCCGAGCTGGGCGAGCCAGGCGAGTCCACCTGGCTCTGGCTGGAGCTGCGACTGATCGCGGATGTCGGCCTGCTCGGGCTGCCGAACGCCGGCAAATCGACGTTGCTCTCCGCCGCCAGCGCCGCCAAACCGAAGATCGCCGACTATCCCTTCACGACCCTTGAGCCCGTGCTCGGCGTCGTCGAGCTCGCGGAGGACGCCTCCTTCGTCATGGCGGACCTGCCCGGCCTGATCGAGGGTGCGCACGCCGGAGCGGGCCTCGGCCTGCAGTTCCTTCGCCACGTCGATCGCACCCGTGTGCTGATTCACGTCATCGACGCCGCCGCCGGCGATCAGCACAAGTTGTGGAGCGACTACCAGCAGGTGCGCATCGAGCTGAAGAAATACAGCGCGGCGCTGGCGCGACGCCCGCACCTGGTGGCGCTGAACAAGATGGACGCCGTAACGGACGCATCGGAGGTGCTCGCCTTTCGACAGCGCCTGGTGAAGCTTCGCCGGCGCACCTTCCCCATCTCGGCCGCCACCGGTGAAGGGGTCCAGGACGTGCTCTGGGCGGCGTGGCGAATGCTCGAGAAGCGCAAGGGTGAGGCGGTGCCGCAACCGTTGCCCGCGCTGAAGGTCTATCGCGGCCCGACCTCGGCCGAACCCTTTACGATCGAGCCGGTCGAGGGTGGGTTTTTGGTCTCCGGCGACCAGCTCGAGCGGCTACTGGCTATGACCGACATGACCAATCCCGAGGGACTTGCGCATTTCCAGCGCATGCTCGATCGCTGGGGTTTGAACGACGCCCTGGCGCGCCACGGCGCCCACGGCGGAGAGATGGTGAGAATTTCGGACGTGGAGTTTCTTTACGATCCGCAACGCTGACATCGGCATTTTGGGTGGGACCTTCGACCCCGTGCACAACGGCCACGTCGCCGCGGCGCGCCAGCTGCGGGGCGTCGCGAACCTCGATCAGGTCTGGGTGATGCCCAACGCGACGCCGCCCCATCGCACCGCGTCGCCGGTCGCGCCCTCGCAGGACCGAATGCGCATGGTGGAGCTGGCGGTCGCGGGCCATGATGGGCTGGTTCCTTCTCACCTGGAGGTGGACCGCGGCGGCGTCTCCTACACGATCGATACCCTGCGCGAGCTCGCGCGCGACTATCGTCAACGATTCGTGCTGCTCATCGGATCGGACGCCGCCCTGCAGATCCGCAGCTGGCACGAAGCCGATGCGCTGCTCGATACCGCGAGTTTCGTGATCTTCAACCGCCCCGATACCGCGCTCGCGCCTCAGACGCTGCACGAGCTGGGGTTTGCGCCGGCCCGGAGCCGGATCGTCCACCTCGACACCCCCGCGATCGCCGCCCACCAGGTCCGCGATCGCCTCGCGCGCGGGGCTCTGATCGATGACCTGGTGCCGGCCGCGGTGGCCGACTACATCCGCAGCCATGAGCTCTACGGCGGCAACGCCTGATCCGGTCAATAGCGAGCCCCGGGGTGGAACGGCGAGCGTGACTATTGCGATAATTACGTCGGTGACCCCCCTTCAGCTCAGCCGGCTCATCGCGAACGCGGCTGCCGATAAGAAGGCCCGGGGGATCGTCCGGCTCGACATCCGCCAGAAGAGCTCGATTGCGGATTACTTCGTGATCTGCGAAGGCGACACGGACCGACAGGTGCGCGCCATCACGGACTCGATCGTGGAGGCCTGCCAGGCGAAGGGCGTGCGGCCGCTGCGCACGGCCGGCTACGAAGATGGATCCTGGGTCGTGCTCGACTATGCCAGCGTGATCGTGCACGTGTTCCTGCCGGGCGAGCGCTCCTACTATGACCTCGAGTCCCTCTGGAAACCGCCGGCCAAGGCCGCTCCAGCGGCCGCTGCCAGGAACGGCTCAAAGAAGGCCCCCGCGAAAGAGCGCGCGCGCCCCAAGGTCAAACCGACGCGACCCTCTCGACGCCGCGTCCGAACGGCGTAGCCGGCTCCTTCCTGTCCGCGCGGATTCGTATGTCTTTGTGCGCTGCGTCTCAAGGCCATAGGCGGCGCTGTGGGATAATATCGCTCGTCGCGCTGGCGTAGGGCGCGGCGCACGAAAATGGCCTCCACCAAATCGGCCGCTCCGCCGCACCCCCATGTCACGGTGGACGATGTGTGGCGCGGCGCCCTACCTAAGGAGACCGAGCTCGTGGCAGGGGCCTCCGGCAGCCGGCGCGAGGTCGTCTGGTGCACCGC
>WNEZ01006630.1_pt1 | contig 16061 bp, 10 predicted proteins | sample 5400521 | NCBI WGS metagenome assembly WNEZ01 (sample SAMN13153339, study PRJNA577476) | soil metagenome | isolation source: 120 cm saprolite under Douglas fir tree site 2 hole 1 replicate 1 | place: USA:California | collected 2015-04-18
CTCGCCAGGGGTAGGTGTTGGTGGACATTGTATTCCGGTCTATCCCTACTTTCTGCTCAAAGCGTTGGAAGAACCTGCTCTTCAAACTCACAACGAGCTCGCCTCCAGCGAGCTCAACCCAGCGCACACGCTCACCCTGCCACGCGCTGCCCGCCACGTGAATGATGCGATGTCCGAGTATGCAGTGAACCGGATTGAGGCTATTACGGGATCATTAGCGCACCAGTCTGTGCTCGTGCTGGGGATAGCGTATCGGGGAAATGTGCGTGCAGTAGCCTTCACGAGTGCGCAATTACTTCAGCATGCTCTCCTGGCTCGTGGAGCAAGCGTGTACGTTGATGACCCTTTGTTTAGTGCGGCTGAACTAAGTGAATTGGGATACACTCCTCTGCCTGCAAAGCATGAGCATGAAATATGTGCAATTGTGCTACAAGCAGACCATTCAAACTACCGAACACTCGATTTCAGTCGATTTGCGCATTGTCGTGTAGTGATGGATGGGCGCAGAGCACTCTGCCCGCAATATATTGAGTCTCTGGGTATGCAGTATATTGCTATCGGTGACGGCGGTCAGAAAAAACCTACAGCGGGAGGTACAGCCAGAACGCCATACGTTCCGTTGGAAAGGTGCCCTGTAGGCGAACTGTCTCTCTCTGGCGAACCAGAGTGCCTAAGCCTACAAGCACAGTATAGCTTAAATGTACAAAACACGCAAGAGGAAGCATGCCCACCTGACGGTGTCTTTCTTTCCTCCCGCCCCGTGAACGGAGGCGGGTATCCAGAAAGGATTTATAGTGAAGCTGGCGACAATCGTTGGAGCACGTCCTGAGTTTGTGAAGCTCGAACCTGTGAGTCGTGCCTTGCGGCCGCGGCATGAGGAGATCATTATCCATACCGGGCAACACTACGATTATCGTATGTCTGCCCAGTTCTTTGATGAGCTGGCTATTCCAGCCCCCAACTATAACCTCGAGGTTGGCTCTGGCACACATGGAGTGCAGACTGCTCGGATACTCGAAGCTATTGAGCCAGTTCTCATGAAAGAGCACCCAGATTGGGTGATTGTCTTTGGCGATACCAATTCCACCCTTGCTAGCGCGCTGGCGGCGGCAAAATTGCAAATTCCCATAGCGCATATCGAGGCAGGGCTGAGAAGCTTTAACTGGTCGATGCCGGAAGAGATCAATCGTGTCGTTACTGACCATCTCTCGCAGCGCCTGTTTTGTCCGACGAAGACAGCCCAAAGGCACTTGAGCAGGGAGGGCATTACGCAGGGCGTTGAGCTGGTGGGGGATGTCACCTATGACATCCTGCTGCACCTTCAGCCAAGGCTTGCGGCACAGGTACAGGCGCTCTTACCTGCATTAGACGTTGCAGCACATGCCTATTTCCTGGTGACGATACACCGGCCCCTGAATACTGATGATCCTGTGGCAATGCGTAACATTGCTCACGCGCTCAATAGGCTGGAGATGCCGGTTGTTTTCCCCATCCATCCGCGCACCCGCAAATGCCTGCAAGGCTACGACATCACCTGGGGCAAGCACGTCCGCTTTATTGAACCGATAGGATATATCGCTATGCTGGCACTTGAGCAGGTGGCGTATCGCGTTCTCACGGACTCTGGCGGTATACAAAAAGAAGCCTTTCTCCTCGGTGTGCCATGTGTGACCCTGCGCGAAGAGACAGAATGGACTGAAACGGTCGAAAGCGGGTGGAATGTGCTGGTCGGTAGTCGTTGGCAGGCCATTATTGAGGCCGTTCAATTGCCAAAGCCAGAACCTCCACAACACAATCCATATGGCGCGGGAAATGCGGCAACACGCATTGTGCAAAGTTTGGAGTTTCCAGGGCGGACGCGATAAATCGGGTCCCTACGATGAAGGATGAAATAAATGGCTCATATTCTCTTTATCTCTCGCTACTATCCGCCGGAGAAGGCGGCAGCAGCCATATGCGTCAGTGAAACAGCGAAGCGGTTGGTGAAACTGGGACACCGGGTGACAGTGCTGACTACTGTCCCAAACTATCCAACTGGTATCGTACCCTTCCAATACCGCGGTCGTGTACTTCAAGAAGAAGAGCTTGATGGAGTGCGCGTAGTACGAGTATGGAGCTATATCAGCGCAAACAAGGGTTTTCTGCATCGCATTCTGGCACAGCTTTCCTTTGGATGTCTCGCGCCTCTCTTTGGAGGAAAATCCATTGGTCGTCCAGATGTCATCATTGTTGAATCCCCTCCACTTTTCAATGTCATTGCAGCACGTATACTTGCCTGGCTCAAGCATTGCCCATTCATCTTCTGGGTTGCTGATCTTTGGCCTGAGGCCGCAGTTCAGTTGGGGGTATTGCGTAACCGTGCTCTGATCCGACTCTCTGAGTGGTTGGAATGGTCTAGCTATCTACGAGCGAGTCTCGTCTGGGTGGTAACGGAAGGACAACGTGACAGGCTTCTACAACGGGGGCTTTCACCGGAGCATATCCTCCTCATTTGGAATGGGGTCGATACAACTAAGTTCCGTCCATCATCACGGGTCCAAGCTCGCGCCAAGTTCGGCTGGGATCATCGATTTACTGTTCTCTACGCCGGTACGCATGGGTTATCTCATGGTCTCGCTACTGTGCTCGACGCAGCCGAACATTTACTCGCTAACGACGATACACGTTTTGTTCTGATTGGTGATGGAGCGGAAAAGGCAGAACTTGTGGCAGGGGCTTACAGGCGCAATCTCAAAAATGTGACATTTCTTGATCCCCTGCCTCATGACCAAATGCCACAACTCTTAGCCGCTGCTGATGCATGCCTGGTCTCTGTACGTAAAGTGCCATTGTTTGAAGGTGCACTGCCCTCAAAGATGTTTGAAGCTATGGCTTGTGCTCGCCCTCTTTTGTTGGCAGTGGATGGTGAAGCACGCCGAACTGCAGAGCAAGAGGCGGGTGCAGCATTGTATGTGGAACCAGAGAATGGGAAGGCGCTTGCATCTGCAGTCCTCTATTTATATGAGCATTCAGAAGAGACAGAGCTACTTGGGCAGCGTGGACGTGCCTATGTTGAAGCACACCTTGATTGCGATCAACTAACAGCACAACTTGATGCACACATTGCAACACTACTGGGCAAGAGTGTCTCTGCCGATAGAGATAAGGCGGCGGAGAGGCATCCCGAAGAAGTCCCGCGAGGGGTTTAAACGCGCTCCGCAAGCTTCGCTGAGGGGACCTACGGGACGCTAGCAGAACATGATTGAATTTTCATCGATTTGCTCCCTGGTTATATTGAGAAGTGTTGAGAAGCATGGAATAGCGAGAAGCAAGAGAAGAAAGGTACATCATGCGATCTGATCTTGAACGAGATACACCTGGGGAGGCATCCCAAAACCTGTATCAGGTCCAGGAAGAAGCTTTGCGTAGGGGCGTGATGAATCACGCCCCACATTCCCTTGCAGAGCAGCCCCCAGGGCGTGATGAATCACGCCCCTACGCAGTCGAACATCCAGACGCCCCTGACTCTCACAGTAGAGATGATCTGAGAAGAACAGGAGAAACAACTTGCAGGGCGACCGCAAGGGTCGCCCCTACTATAGATGGATCGGCCTCCGAAGGCGTGTATGGTAGGAGCGACCCTTGCGGTCGCCCAGGACGGCGTCCTCTCGCGGTTGTCGTTGGAACGAGCGCCACAGGAGGGATCATTGTTGAAGAGTTGCGTCGTGCCCAACGACCCGCTTTAAACATTCTGGGCTACATCAGTGAGCATGCAGGCGAATGTGCAGAAGCAGGATCGCAGAAGAATGGTCTCCCTATTCTGGGTGGTAGAGATGTACTGAGTGTCCTCATAGAGGATGGTCTGATAGACATCATCATCATGGCTGTTGATTACAAAGCACATCCTGAACTCTTTCAGCAAGCTATTGAAGCAACTCAGCGAGGCATCTCTGTAATTCCCATGGCGATGGTTTACGAACGCACATGGAGCAAGGTCCCGATCGAACACCTGGGAGACCAGTGGTATGCAGCTCTGCCATCAGAAATCCGTTTTCGTCCGCTCTACCTATGCTGGTGCAAGGTGATAGATATAACCTTTGCGCTCGTTGGCATGGCAGTAATGCTCTTGCTCCTGCCTGTTCTGGCGCTCCTGATCTATTTTGAGTCTCCTGGCCCTGTCTTTTACAGCCAGGAGCGCCTGGGATACCAGGGGCGGAGATTCTTCATTCATAAGTTCCGTTCGATGTGTACCGACGCCGAACGTGCAGGGCATCCAAGGTGGGCAAGTGAAGATGATCCACGCGTGATGCGGGTTGGGCACTTCCTACGTGCCACGCATTTAGACGAGCTTCCACAGGTACTCAATATTTTGCGCGGCGAAATGAGCCTGATAGGCCCACGGCCAGAGCGAGCAGCCTTCGTCTCTCAACTGGCAAAGACCATCCCATTTTACCTCTGTCGCTTGAGCATCAAACCCGGATTGACGGGCTGGGCTCAGGTGAAGTACCCCTACGGAAGTAGCGACCGAGATGCACTGGAAAAATTGCAATACGATCTCTACTACATCAAACACCAGTCACTCATACTTGACATACGTGTCATCTTGATGAGCGTCGTTGAGATGGTACTCTGCCGCGGCAGATAACGGGGCGGAGGGGCGTGATGAATCACGCCCGTACATAGAAAGGAAGTCATAAGAAATGACACTTAGACACACTTACACCATCTTAGTAAAGCGATGGCTGCTTGTCGTCATCTGTTGCTTCGTACTAGGACTGGGCGCTTATGTTGGCAGCATACTCAGCACCCCACTCTATAAATCGACGGCACTTATTCAGATCACTATTCGTTCGCAGAGCAATCAAGCAGATATCAATAGTTTACTGGCCAGTGACCAGCTTGTTCAGACAGAGGCACAGTTGGCCGTAAGTGATCCCGTGCTGCGTGAGGTTGCCTCTCACTACCCTGGCCTTACGGTCGAGCGACTCGCAAAACAGGTGACAGCGACGCCCAGACTGAATACACAATTGTTTGAGATCAATGTGGTGGATGCAAACCCGAAACGAGCGGCAGATATTGCCAACGATATTGTAGCAACGTTGATCAACCTGCAGCAACAAATCATGCAACAAAACAATAGTCAATCACAGCAACAAATTCGACAAGATCTTGATGCAACCCAGGCGCAGATAGACTCTCTCACAACCCAGATTGACGAACTTAAAAGCACTGCATTGCGGACACAGAAAGGAACGGATGCCCAGATCGCAGATTTAGCAGCGCAACAGAATGGTTTACAGCAGCACAACACCCAATTGCAGTCGTCGCTGACCCAGCTTGAGTTGACAGAGGCAGAGAACGGCAATTTCCTGGAAGTGGCCCAGGCCGCGCAGCCTGGAACAAGACCTGTACAACCCGATATTCTCCTCAATACCAGTGCCGGCCTGGCGACAGGTTTGTTCCTGGGAATATTGCTGGCCATATTACTTGAAGAGCTAAGCACACAGATTCGCACTCCAGAGGCCGTTACCCAACTGGTGGAACGACCCGTACTAGCTACAGTCTGGCGTGTACCTCAGCCTGTCTGGGGGACAGGCTCGGATCACCCAGAAGCCCTCATTCACCCAACGGGCAAGGATGCCAATGTCGAGTCCTATCGCATTTTGCGTACGAGCATTGGCTTCTCAAGTGTAGACAAACCGCTACATTCTTTGGTAGTGACGAGTGCTCTGCCTTATGATGGCAAGAGCGTCGTTGCGGCGAATCTGGCAATTTTTATGGCCAAGGCTGGTAAACGTACGCTGCTCATCGATGGGGACCTGCGCCGCCCAACCCTGCATGAGAAATTTGGCCTTTCACCAGATAAGCAAGGCTTGAGCAATGCCATCATGGCTTTTAGCGTGCCCACTATGACTAACGTATCTCCTGAAAGCCAGATTCTCTCCGCTATTTTCTCTGCGGGCCAACCACCAGCAGATGAGCTACTCACGAAGGTAGCCCTTGCCAACACCCTGCTCGATCCTTTTATTCATGCTGTGGATATTCCCAATTTGCGAGTTATGCCTTCTGGGCCGCTGCCACCGAATCCCTCAGAGTTACTTGACTCAAAAGCTATGGAGCGTCTCTTTGCAGCAATTGCAAGTTATGGTGCGGATATTGTTATCTTTGATACTCCTCCCGTCCTGGGCCTGTCAGATGCCAGCATTTTGGCATCAAAGGTGGATGGGACGCTGGTCGTGGTCGACATCACTCGCGCCACTAAGGGGAGCCTCGGGCAGGTGAAAACTCTGCTAGAACAGGCCGGAGCGCATGTCCCTGGCTATGTCATCAACAAACAACGTCGCAGTCGCAAAGACTTTGCCTACTCTTACTATTACTACCGTTCCGATGGTCAGCACGATGAAAACAACCATCGCACGAACAATGCACATCCGGCTCCCACGCCCCACCCCGCGGACGCGATAAATCGGGTCCCTACAGCAGGTGCCCGCGATGCAGCCGAGCCGACACTGCGTGACAGTCAGAAAGGTAAGCAACATGGACAGTAGGGACCCGATTTATCGCGTCCGGGGATGGGGGCGTAGGGACCCTCAGCGGAGCTTGCGGAGCGCGTATCAATTCCTTCGCGTCCGTACTGCAAAAGGCAATAAGCAAACGGTAGCTCCCCGATTTATCGTGGGAGTGTACCTTTTTACTTTGGCCTTGCTACTTCTAGGTGTGGTTGGCGGAGTGTTCTCGCTGCTTGGGTACCAAAGGTTGACCGCGAACTACCCTCGCTACTTGCTTTTGGCTCAAGATGGGACTCAACACCTGCGCATGGCTCTGACGCTTGTAGCCAGGCTTCCAAATGAGCCCTTTGACACCCATACTATTACCCAGGCGCAACAAGAGTTTGCAGCAGCATCCACTAGCTTCAGTCAGCTAGCTAATGACCTGCAGCCGTTATCATGGGGCGTAGGGACCCGATTTATCGCGTCCGGTATCCCCACATACGGTACTCGACTATATGCCGGGTTCCACCTCTCGCTTCTGGCAGTTGGGATATCTCTGGCAGGAGTATCAGGTTGTGATCTACTGAATGCGCTCATTTCAGACAGTCTGTCTGGGGGACAGACTCGGAATGATCCGTTGAACGTTCAAGGACGTGGGCTGACTATGCATGACTTCAGCACCGTCGACCAGAATCTTCACAAGATGAAGATAGCCCTGACGCAGGTTCTTGATCAGGCGAATCAACTACAACCAACCGATGTAGAGTTTGATCCACGTTTGAGTAAGCTGTTTACGACCCTTTACCGTTACATACCGGCGCTACAAGCAGCGCTTAATGACCTTGGGCAATTGCCGGGTGTCGTCCCTGGTCTTCTAGGGGTTGACAAGCAGGCAAACTATCTGCTAGAAGTGCTCGATCCGACAGAACTGAGACCGGGCGGTGGCTTCATTGGAAACTATGGCATTCTTACCCTTTCAGCAGGACGGCTCATGGCTGCTCACATTACCGATGTCGCTCTGCTTGAGCTACCTTTTCTCAGAGCTGGCGAGGTGATTCCTTATCCGCCAGCCTACCGCTGGTTTACATTGTCAACACATAGCTGGAGTCTTCGCGACTCCAACCTCGACGCAGACTTTCCAACGGCTGCACGTTATGGCGAGCAGAACTACATACGACTCGGTGGCCCAGTCCCAGTTCTGGGTGTGATCGCGATTACACCGGCACTGGTCCAACACATTCTTGAAATTACTGGACCCATCGATGTCACAGAGTATCACGAGGTAGTTACGGCGCAAAACCTGGTTGCGCGTATTCAATACCACGAACTGGGACCAGCCTATGAGGGTCCTCCCACTGATCCTTCACCCGATGGGTATTCATCACTGCGCAAACACTTCACGGCTGTGTTGGCAAAGCACGTTCTTGCTCGCGTCCGCCAGCTTTCACCTTCAACCTTTCCCAAGCTGGCGCAAATACTCAGTAGTTCGCTACGCTCAAAGGATATCCAAATTTATTTCAACTCCAGCGCCGCGGAAAATCTGTTACACCTCTCTCACCTTGATGCTGCCATTCAACCATCGGACAAGGATAGTCTTTTCGTGGTGGACGCAAATCTCGGCGCAACGAATGCCAACAACTTCATCGTCAACACGCTACGCGATCAAGTAGATCTTGATGCAGAGGGCACCGCTATTCATGTAACGACCCTCACCTACGCCTGGATCATTCCAGGGCAACGCTATGGCTGGCCCACCTATCGAGATTATATACGTATCTATGCTCCACCTGGTAGTACCTTAGACATGCAGACTGGGCTTGCCGCTATCCAGTCCTCCCAGGCTTTTGGTCACAGGGTATGGGCAGGGCGCTTCACGCTTCTTGATGGCCAAACCCATATCATCACGCTTATCTGGCATGTGCCTCATGCAGCTACGAAAGATAGCAGCGGTTGGCATTACCAGTACCTGGTACAGCGACAAGCGGGTGAACAATGGAATTTACACCTGCTTATCACACTCCCGTCCTGTGCGCTGATCACGGGCGTAGGGACCCGATTTATCGCGTCCGGTAACAAGACTGCGGCACTCACCCAATCTTTAAATGAAGACATGAGTGTTGGGGTTGACTATAACTGCTAGGGTTCAGGGCGACCGCGAGGGTCGCCCCTACCATACGACGAATCTAATCGAGTAGCGGCGGGGCTTGCCCCCGCCCTGGGAGCTAAGGAAACAGATCATGAAAAACATAGCACAGATACCCAGATGGCGGGAGACCATAAGAGAGCCGTTTTCTTTCCAATCGATTTTCTCGATCCTGGCATTACCGGCGGTGCTTTTCCTGGGAGTGGCCATCGGTGCAGTTGGCCCCGTATATAGTGCTGTCGTCGCTGGCACTTTCATTATGGTGATCATCGTTCTGCTCAGGCTGGACGAACTTACTGTGACACTCATCGTCGCTGTTCACATATTGGTTGACTCGTATCTTGCCCTCGACGTGTACCAGGTAGCAATGCTCATGGCGCTCTTCCTGCTCTTTGTCTGCTACTTTGGGCGATCTGCCGATAATCCCTGGACTCTTCCGCGCTCGATTTGGCTCTGGATTTTGTTTCTCATCCTGAATATCTATCCTACCATTATTGGTGGCGCTTTCAGTCTGACCAACGCTATCGCCTTCTATCTTAATCTCGTTCTCAGTGCATTCATCATGTTCTGGCTGGGCAACATCATCGCGAAAGATATTTCGGCTGTGCGGCGTGTGTTTCAATTGCTCTCGGTTCTGGCAGCACTTATCGCCATACATACTATTATTGAGGCAACCACGGGCAAGTTCTTGTTTGAATCTGCGCAAGCTGAAATCACGCTTTTCACATACTCGAACTATCAAATAGTGGGGACAGCTATCTCTCGCTCCGGTTCGTTTCTCGGCAATCCGAACGGCAACGGAGTCTTTCTTGCCACTTGCTTTTTCCTTTCATTAGGACTATTTATAGAAAGTAAACAGCTTTGGGCAAAGATGATCTATCTTCTGGAAACGCTGTTGATCCTGCTGGCACTGCTGTTCACCTATAGTACCGGGGCGTGGATAGCTGTACTCGCAGGTATAGTGGTTTTTATGTTCTTGCTGGGGCGCATACGTAATAGTGTGCTGCTACTTTTGTTGATGGCGGCCCTGGCAGTGTTAGCATTCTCTGTTTTTCCTTCACAGATCGCCACGGAATTATATCATGCTAACAACCAGAGCGATCTCTCGCTGCACGTGGGAAGCTGGCAAACGGCTGTTCGGGTCATCGAAGCGTTTCCCCTGTTTGGCATTGGCCTGGGAAGTCAGGCATACCTGGTTCGTGCGGAACCTTTCCGTGCGCTTGCACAGACTTCGCCTCTAGTGGAGCCAGATAATTCCTTCCTGGAGTGGGGAGCAAAGGCAGGAATACCTGTCATGCTGGTATTCCTTTTACTTCTGGGTTTTGCATTCTGGTTTTCGTGGCGCAACTGGCTGGCTATAGATACTCGTTATCGTTCTCTTCTCGGAGGAGGGATAATCGCTCTCATTGCGCTCAGCATTAACAGTATGGTTATAAATGGTTGGACGGGTCCTGGCGGTGTAGAGTACCTCGGTTTCCTGATCGCCGGTATAGTCGCCTCACCATTAATTGGACATCGTCTGCCCCAACAGAATGTACTGGTGCCCCTTGGGTCTATGCTATCTCGTCGCTGGCTTCACCGCTCGTTTCGCTGCTGCTGCTGCCATTTCTGACACATGTGCTTTCTCATACCGATTACGGAGCGCTGGCAGTGTTAGATACCGTGATAGCTTTCGTATCGAGCATCACGACATTTGGAGTGGATGCGGTTTTTGCACGCGTGTACTCGTATGAGTGTAAAACACATAGGGAACAGCTCGATGCCATCTCCACGCTGACCTGCCTCTTGTCTTTGATCATGATCCCGATCACGGCAATAGGAGTGATGGCTGCACCGTGGCTGTCCATACTAGTGTTGGGCAACGCCTCATATAGTAGTGCGACCCAGGTCGCAGTCCTGCTGGTGTTGTTGCAGAATCTGACGATTCCTGGTCTGATGTGGATGCGAGTAGAGAGCCGAGCTATGTCCTACTCGATTATATCTGTTGCCAATTTCTTGCTCGTTGCCGCAGCAACTATCGTGCTGGTGGGAATGCTACATATGGGTGTTGTGGGGGCTTTGATTGCTGCAGGCCTCGGGAATGTTATCGTTGCTGTCTGCACGTTGCCGCTCGTTTTTTTGCGGGCTGGTTTTCATCTGTGCTCCCCTTTGGTGGTGAGCATGTTAATGCTCGGCGTTCCCTACGCGATGAACTACATTACTATGTGGGTGCTGCAATTATCGGATCGCTACCTGCTTGGGCATTTAGCCTCGCTGTCTGTGGCTGCCAACTATGCGATCGCGTATAGTCTGGGTACGGGGACGGCGTTCGTCGTTACCAAGCCATTTTCGATAGCCTGGTGGGTTCTGATTTATCCCATTGCAAGGCGAGACGATGCGCTGCATGTGTTCAAACTGATCTTTCGCTGGTACAGCTTCGTTCTGCTTTTCGCGACTCTTGGCCTGTCGCTGTTTGGGGTGAGCGTTCTCGATCTCCTGTTCCCAGTATCATATCATGGACAGTCGCTGATCATTACAGTCGTTGCGCTTTCTACCGTGTTCAATAGTATTTTCGTGGTGTTCAATCTGGGCATGTCATTACAGCGCAAGACCTGGCTGGCCTTCATTGCGCTTCTGTTCTCTGCGCTGCTCAATGTCGGTGTGAATATTGTGCTTATCCCTCTCTACGGCGCAATGGGTGCAGCAATCGCCACACTGGCGGCCTATATCGCGTTGGCGCTGGTAAGCTATCTGTTAAACCAGCTCATTTACCCCGTGCCGTTCGAGGTGGGTTTGTTCCTGATTGCTCTGGTAATCGGCATCGCGTTGTACTTTACAGACAGTAGGTTAACCCAGGGGCAAAGCCATTTGATCGTCTGGGGCATTCATTGCGGTCTATTGCTGTTGTATGGAGGTACGCTAGCGGTGATGGGCTGTTGGCCCTCCTTTAGAAAGAATGGCGGGGCGTGATGAATCACGCCCGTACAATGGAGGATAATTTTGAATATTTTGAATAATGGAAACCATTCCAGGGAAACCATTCCAGTTGTTGAGACATCACTAACAGACGAGGCCGATAAATCGGCGGTGGGCGCGATAAATCGGCCCCTACGGGTGTGCATGCATCTTGCGAATAGGGCGCGAACCGATTTTAGGGTAATGCGTGATGCAATAGCGCTTAGAGAAGCAGGGTTCGAGGTTACCATTGTTGACGTCGAAGGAGAACACCTACGAGGGCGACTGCAAGGGATCACCCCTACAGAAGAAATTGATGGGGTTTACATGAAACACATTTTTATGCCCAGTTGGTTTGTCCCAGCGCGTTTCAAACCCTGGTTTCTTATGAAAGCCGCAATTATGTTTATGCATGGAGTAATTCAATTGCTAGGAACGGAAGCGGATATCTACCACGCACATGTGGAATATGCGTTACCGGCTTGTTTCCTTGTCGCGCGTTTACGGGGAAAGCCTCTTATTTTCGATGCTCCAGATCTGACATTATCAGACCCAACTATTATGCGATGGCACAGATTGAGGTCGCTTGCGATACGTTTTCTTGCGCATATGGTGCCTGGGTGCGCTACTGTCATTACCGCCTCACCCTACTACGTATCAGAGCTGCGCTCTCTCTACCACGCCCCGGATGTGACGGTGGTTCGCAATGTGCCAGCCTATAAGGTTGTGCCCTTCAGTGATCGCCTGCGCCAATATCTGGGCTTTGGTCCTGAAGTGCGCATCGCTCTCTATCAGGGCTATATGCAGCCCAACCGTGGGCTGGATAGATTAGTGCGCGCTGCAAAGTTCCTCGAACCCAAGACAGTGATCGTGATGATGGGCAGTGCTGTAGAGCCCACGCGTTCTCAACTTGACGCGCTCATCGCAAGTGAGCAAGTGACCGATCGGGTCAAGCTGCTGCCCGCTATGCCGTATGCAGAACTCCTAGAGTGGACAGCGTCGGCAGATATCGGCTTAACGATCTTTCCACCGGACTACTCACTCAGCATTCGGTTTACCCTGCCTAATAAGCTCTTCGAATACCTGATGGCTGGCCGACCCGTGCTCAGTTCTCAACTTGATGCCATTGCAGAAGTCATCAAGACCTATAACGTTGGGCAGATTGTGCCCTCGCTCGCCCCATCCGCTATTGCTGCAGCGATCAATGCTATGCTGGCAGACACCGCTGCTCTTGCTCGTATGCGCCGCAATGCTCTAGAAACGGCACAACATGAGTTCTACTGGGAAAAAGAAAGCCAGGAGCTCATTCTTCTTTACAAGAAACTTCTAATGGTATCCGCTGTGCAAGAAGGAGTGCAAAGTGGTTTCTCCCGCTGACTCTGCCTCCTCTTACTTGCAGATGAATTGGAATGGAGCAGATTTGCTATCATGAAAACGACATCCCAGATTGAAGTGTTGAAAGGCCAAGCTCAAACGCCGGTGCCCTTCAAAGTTTGTATACATGTCCTCAGAGAAGCACACAATGATGTCCGAGCGATGCGTGCAGCAACAGCACTAGTAAAAGCGGGATTCTCGGTCTGCATTGTTGACGTTGAGGCTGAACGCTCACGACCGGGCGAGGATAATATTCGCGACGTCTGCATGAAACATATTATCATACCTGGTTGGCATACTTCCAGGCGCTTCGAACCGTGGTTTTTCGTCATAGCTGTGCAAACATTCTTCCTCAGTTTGTTTTGCTTGTTGCAAACTCAAGCTGACGTTTATCATGCCAGTGAGCTAACGGCATTACCTGCAGCCTGCATCGCAGCACTATTGTGCCGTAAGCCGCTCATCTTTGAGGCATATGAACTACATTTGCCTTTGCCTGAAACAAGCGTCTCATTCTGGCGTCCACTAGGAGGCCTATTAATACGTCTTCTTGCTGTAATACTGCCACGCTGTGCGGGAGTGATTACCGTTTCATCTCCTATTGTAGAAGAGATACATAAGCGCTATCGCGTTCCAGAAGTGACGCTGATTCGCAATGTTCCTGTCCGCCAGGTTGTGCAAAAGAGCAATCGGCTGCGGCAATTTCTTGGCCTGAGTCCGAATGTACGCATTGCTCTCTACCAGGGCACTTTACACGCTGGCCGTGGACCTGATAGATTGGTGCGGGCCGCAACTTACTTGAGCCCAGACATTGTGATTGTGATGATGGGTACAGGACCCAGAGAGATAGTCTCTCAGCTTGAAGCGCTCATTGCCAGTGAAGGAGTTGCCGATCGTATCAAAATCATTCCGCCTGTACCCTACACGGAGTTGCTCGTCTGGACGGCCTCGGCAGACATCGGCTTATACGTTTTTCCACCAGATTACTCACTGAGCATTCGACTGTCTCTAGCAAACAAACTCTTTGAATATCTGATGGCGGGTCTACCAGTGCTAACGTCAGATCTGGATGCAGCCGTAGAAGTGATCAAAACTTATGACGTTGGGCAGATTGTGCCTTCACTTGCCCCATCCGATATTGCTGCAGCGATCAATGCTATGCTGGCAGACACCGCCGCTCTTGCTCGTATGCGTAATAATGCTTTGGAAGCTGCCCGACATGAGTTCTGCTGGGAAGAGGAAAGCCAAAAACTGATTCATCTCTATGAAAAAATATTGTCAGAGTATAAGGCGAAGGATGCAAAGTATCCACGGGGCGTGATGAATCACGCCCGTACAAGGAAGCAATAGAATGGAAGAATGTGAAGAGCTGTTTGATCCTCGTTGCTCGTAAGCGCGGAAGAATGATAGAGGTACAGACCAAGCGAGGGCGGAGGCAAGCTCATGCTCCTACAGGAGGAATATATATCATGAAAACTGTAACTGTTCTGGGCGCTTCAATTCCCCACGCAGACGCGATAAATCGGGTCCCTACGGCTATCAGGATTTGCATGCATGTCTTAGGACCTGCGCGCACGGATGCTCGAATAATGCGTGAGGCGACGGCTCTGGTAGAAGAAGGGTTTGCAGTCTCTATTGTGGATATTGAGAGTGACGGCGGTCAGAATGTCGAGGAAGAGATTCAGGGTGTCTTCTTGAAACATATTTTCGTGTCCAAATCGTTTCTTTCCACGCGCTTTGCCCGCTGGTCTCTCATCAAAGCGATTCAGATACTCCTGCGTGTGACATTATGCGTGATGCGGACGCCAGCAGATATTTATCATGCCCACGATGTATCTGGACTTCTCCCTTGCTACATTGCGGCACGATTGCAGCGAAAACCACTCATTTTCGACGCACATGAGATACCTTTGAGTTATATGAGTATACGCTCACGCTCGATTCTTGCATGTCTCTCCCTTCTTCTCATGCACATTCTTCCCCGATGTGCCGGGGTCATTACCGTCTCACATCCAATTGCGCAGGAAATGAGGACCCGATATCGCTTGCCTAAAGTGTCATTAGTGCGCAATGTTCCGACGTATCGAGCCGTGTCGAAAAGTGACCGATTGCGGCAATGTCTTGAGCTTAGCCCAGATACACGCATTGCCCTCTACCAAGGATATTTGCAACCTGATCGTTCGCTCGATAGATTAGTTCGTGCTGCCCGGTATCTGGACCCTGGTATAGTAATCGTCCTGATGGGACAAAGTCAAGGATCGACCCAGGCTCAGCTTGACGCACTCATCGCAAGTGAAGGAGTGAGCGAGCGAGTCAAAATCCTTCCCCCTGTTCCTTATGAAGAGTTACTCGATTGGACAGTTTCGGCAGATATCGGCCTGGTCGTCTTTTCACCAGACTACTCCCTTAGCATTCGGTGGTGTTTGCCAAACAAACTCTTTGAATATCTCATGGTAGGCCTTCCTATCCTTTCCTCTGAGCTTGATGCTGTGGTAGAAGTTGTCAAAACCTATGAGGTTGGGCAGGTGGTATCCTCGCTGGCACCAGTCGATGTCGCCAGAACGATCAATACAATGCTGGCGGATCCTGTTGCTCTAGCTGCGATGCGTTGTAATGCCCTCAATGCTGCCCAACAGGAGTTCCATTGGGGAAATGAGCGTCAAAGGCTCATTGAGCTTTATCATAATGTTCTAGGGGTTCAGGGGCGACCGCAAGGGTCGTTCCTGGAGGAGTAAAATCTGGGTTTTAGTTAGAGAGAGTAGGAGAAATATGTTGCAACAGTCATGGAGAGCAAAGGTAAAGCATGCGATTCCCCCAGCACTACTTAATGCGCTTCTACTTCGGTTCCCATACCCATATCGAACAAAGCTCGTATGCTACGAGACAAACCTCCGAAGCGCCGGAGGAATCGATGAACTGTTGACACAGATGACAACAGTTCTGGATGTGGAAGGTGAGATTATCGAGTGTGGCAGCTCCAGATGTGGTACCAGCATAATCATGGCTAGTACACTGAGGCATAAAAAGCTCCACGATTAAGCAAGTCCCGTATACGTCCACTTGATAGGTTTGGCCATCGTGCGATTGTAATAGGCAATGAAGGCCAAAATCTGGTCACGTAAGTCGTCGAGTGAATGAAAATT
>WNEZ01002398.1_pt1 | contig 16058 bp, 9 predicted proteins | sample 5400521 | NCBI WGS metagenome assembly WNEZ01 (sample SAMN13153339, study PRJNA577476) | soil metagenome | isolation source: 120 cm saprolite under Douglas fir tree site 2 hole 1 replicate 1 | place: USA:California | collected 2015-04-18
GCGTGGACATGGACATGGTAAGCAACGCTTATCATCGCAACCTGATGCAGCTGGTACAGTCGGGCCAGATCGCGCAGAGCGATATTGATGAATCTGCTCGCAATGTACTGCGGGTGAAATTTGCCATGGGATTGTTTGACCATCCATACACTGACGAGAACAAGGAATCGTCCGCGATGTTGCGCCCGGAGAGTGTGAGCATCGCCAGGCAAGCCGCGACGCAATCGCTGGTGCTTCTGCGCAACGAGGCGGTTTCTGGCGTGCCGATGCTGCCATTTTCTGCAAGGATCACTTCGCTGGCGCTGATCGGCCCGCTAGGCGACGATGCCGGCAACATGATTGGTTCCTGGGGAGCGCTGGGACGGGGCGCGGATGCGGTGACGTTGCGTCGCGCATTAAGCGAAAAACTTGGTGATGCGAATGTACATTATGCGAAAGGCACGGGATTTCTGAATGGACCGGACAGCGACATCACTGCCGCGGTCGCGGCGGCACGGAGCTCCGACCTTGTCATTCTGGCGCTGGGAGAAGATGCGCCGGCGATGACGGGCGAGGCCGCTTCGCGCACCTGGCTCGGTCTGCCGGGCCGGCAAGAGGAGTTGCTGGAAAAAGTCGCCGGCGCGGGCAAACCCGTGGTGCTAATTTTGTTCAGCGGCAGGCCGCTTACCGTTCCCTGGGCGTTCGAACATGTACCAGCAGTGCTGGCCGCATGGTTTCCGGGAGTGCAGGCAGGAACTGCGATCGCGGACGTGCTCTTTGGTGCTGCTGCTCCAACTGGACATTTGCCTCTGAGCTGGCCGCGGTCGGTAGGCCAGGAGCCACTTTACTACAATGCGCTGAACACCGGGCGACCGGAAGCGGATCCTGAGCATCCGCCGGAAAAGGGCGAGAAGAAATTTCTCTCGCGCTACATTGACGAGCCGAATTCGCCGCAATTTCCGTTTGGATATGGACTGACCTACACCACGTTCAGCTACGGCGCCACGCAGACCAGTGCGAAGCAATTGACGTTTGCCAGTTTGCAGAACGCGCTTGCCGAACCCGCGCACCAGTCGCGAGTTCTATCGGTGAGCGCCGAAATCAAGAATAGCGGATCGCGCGCGGGCGAAACCTTGGCGCAGCTGTATGTCCGGCTCGAAGGGACGAGCGTAGCGATGCCGGTGCGCATGTTGAAGGGCTTCCAAAAGGTTGCCCTGGCGGCCGGTGAATCACGCAAAGTTACATTCGAACTGGACGCCGATGCGTTTGCTTTTTGGGGCGCGGAAAATAAATTTGGCGTCGAATCGGCGCACGTGACCATTTGGATTGCGCCGAACAGCGCGGAAGGTGAGAGTTCCACGCTAGAAATTACCGGGACGCACCAGTAAATTTCAGTTTGCTCGGCATCATGCCGGCAAACAGCAATCCACCGAAAGCAGAGAGCAAAAGCACGATCGCGGATGGCTCCGGCGTGGCCGTGACCACATGTATGGAGGCATCGTTTTCAGTTAGGTTTTGTGGGATCGACTGCGGTGCGACGGTACGAGCTCCGTCGTGTCGGCGTGCCATACCACGCTAGGCCTTTATTCCTTCACCCTCCACAATTGTGATGTAACGGTCCACCGGCAAATCGGAGAACGTCTCCACGCGCCCGCTGGGCAGCGGCCACCGAATTTCCAGTTTTTCGACTCGCGGGTTTGTACCGATTCCCACTACAACGCGCGGATCGTGCGATGACAGGAAGCTGCCACCTCCGGTTTTCAGCTGGCTTCGTTTCAACGCGCCCGCCGTCCACGTGAGTTTCGCGCCAATCGCATCTGGGTTGCATTTTTTCCCTATCAATTTTATGCCGAGCCAATGATTTCCAGTAGCCGCGTTGTTCTTCAAAAGGACCGGAGCGCCATCATTTACCGCCACCAACACGTCCACCGCGCCGTCATTGTCAAAATCGCCGACGGCCATTCCGCGTGCGGCAAGACTTTTCTGAAACGCCGGACCAGCCACGTCACTGACATTTTCCAAAGTCCGGCCATTGTTGTGATAAAGCAGCAGCGGCTCCAGGTAGCTGACGTGATTTGAATGCTCTTCGATTTTGTCGTCGGGATGGCCATTGGCAATGAACAAATCGATATTTCCGTCGTTATCGTAATCAAAATACTTCACACCCCAGCCGCTCATGAGCAGAGTGGTTTTGCCCAGGCCGATGGGGCCGGCCATGTCCTCGAAAGTCAGATCGTGATTGTTCTTATATACCGAGTACATTTCCTGGTCTACATTGGCGACGAATAGGTCCTGAAATCCGTCCTGATCGAAATCAGCGGAGTCTACTCCCATCCCGCCCCGCTCCCGGCCGTCCTGGCTGAACGCCACGCCAGATTCGAGGCCGATGTCGGTGAATTTGCCTTTGTTGTTGAGAAAGAGGAAATTCTGAACGGTATCATTGGCGATGAAGAGATCCATCCAGCCGTCGTTGTTGATGTCCGTGGCCACTACGCCCCAGGCCTTACCCAATAATTTGGCGATTCCTGATTCCACGGAAACGTCCTTGAAAGTCCCATCGCCGTTGTTGTGGAAAAGCCAGCTGCGCGATGACGGGTAACTTCGCGGGCTGCAATTGTAACGTTTTCCGGTGCGCTCGTTGCCGCAGAATACGTGCTTGGACTTGTCAAAATCCGCGAATCGGCAGACAAAGAGATCCAGCTTTCCGTCGTTGTCGTAGTCAAACCAAACGGCGCTAGACGACCAGCCGGGCGCGGCTACGCCGGCCTTTTCCGTGACGTCGCTAAAGGTACCGTCTCCGTTGTTGCGGTAGAGAATGCTCTTCCCGTACTGCGTGACGTAGAGGTCGGGAAAGCCGTCGGCGTTAAAGTCACCAACGGCTACACCCATGCCATAGCCGCCAGCGGACACGCCAGCTTTTTCCGTGACGTCGGTGAAAGTGCCGTCGCGATTATTTTTGTACAGCGCGTTGCGCAGCGGCGGATCGGGACTGAAGAAATCACATTTGCCACTGTTGACGAGATAGATGTCCATCCAGCCGTCGTTGTCGTAATCCAGGAACGCGCATCCTGCGCCAGTGGTTTCTGGGAGGTAGTATTCGGGGGAACGCCCGTTTACGTGTGTAAACGAGATTCCGGTTTTTGTAGGCGGAGTTTCTTCGAACAGAGCTGGCCTGATTTGCTGAGGATCAAGAATTTCCGCCGACGCGCTGCGAAGCAATGGAAATCCGCCAGCGAGGGCCAGTCCGCTAGAGAAGCCGATCTGGGCGCTCAAGGTGCGCAAGAAGTCTCGCCGGGTAAAACCGGCTTTGCCTGCATAGCGTTTGCGGAAAGGGGGAAAGGTGAAGGAAGGGGCCACTAGTGTGGTAGCTCCTTATCGAGAGATTTCACTTGTTCTCCATAGATCGTCGGGCCTGCTGGTTTTGCTGCCAGAGCGTTCAGGCGGGCAAATTCGGCGCGAGCTTTGCTGGCATCTTCTTTGCGGCCGACGCGGGCGTAGGCTTTCCCGAGCGAGAAGTACACTCCAGCCTCGCGCGGATAGGCTTTTTGCGCAATTTCGAGTTCAGAAATTGCGGCGGTCGCGTCGCCAGTGTCCAAGCGGAGCATGCCGAGAAGATAGTGGGCGAAAGGCAGTCCCGGCGCCAGCTTCGCGGCTTCTTCGGCATATTGCAAGCCACCCTGCGGGTCTACCAACTCACGGGCCACCGCGATTTCCAGCATCGAATTTACATGTTTCGGATCACGCTGCAATTCGCGTTGAAATTCCTGGACTGCTTCGTCGGTTTCGTGCGTTTCCAGCAACAGCCTGCCAAAGGCGAAGTGGAGGTTGGGATGCTCCGGGAATTCGCTGGTCAACCGGGCGTACATTTGCTTGGCCGCATCAAAATCGTTTGCCGTCAGGAGTACTTCGGCTTCGCCTGCGCCTTGCACGACGCCAGCACCCGGCGTACCGTCGGCAGGCGAATCCTGCGGCTTCATCAAGAGTGCGGCCAGGCCCATTCCGGTGGTTAATTCCTTGCTCCGGATGTGATCCCTGGCCAATTGCCCGAAGGTTTCCCTGGCCGCGCCGTATTTTCCGGCACGCAACTCCAGCACTCCCATGTGATAGAGCGCCACGATACGCAATTGCTGGTCCTTGATGACACCGATATTTTCCGCAGCGAGCAGGTTTTTTAAGGCCGCATCGTCCTGATGCAGTTCGAACTGGCACAAGCCGAGCATGGCGTGCGCGGTGCCGTTCTTGCTATCCAGCGCAATCACTTTCTCGAAAGCGTGAGCGGCTTTCGCGTAGTGATCGCGGTCATATTCGATGGTGGCGAGTGACCACCAGCCGTCGGTCCATTTGGGCTGAAGTGCCAAAGCCTTTGCGTAGAGGGCGGCGGCTTCGTCAAGGCGATTTTCCTCACCAGCCTTCCTAGCACTCTCCGCCAGGCGGCTGAATGTGCCGCTCTGCTGAGGAACACTGGCGAGAGTGCCAGGCATAAACACCCAAACAACGCTTGCTAGCCCCACAATCAATCGCGCTAGCCGTGATTCGCGCATATTCAATTCAACACCTATTTCTCGGCGCCTATTCCCATTTGGTTTGACGTTTGACGATGGTCAGGTAGTGATCCACGAACACGTTGGTAAATCATTCGTAAAACGAGGCTCTATCATTAATCGAGCTATGCCCGCCGAGATGATTTTTCAAGGAGCAGGTCCAAACCGCCCAATCCCGGTGCTTCCAGAATTCTACGCCGCCTATCGATCGCCCTCACAATCCGTTCCGAAAATCGGGCTCTACTGCCGCGCTGCGGTGGCTCGTGCTCTGGCAGCAGCCTCTCTCTTATCAGACAGCTGCTCCCGAAGTGCCATCTCGCGTACGGAATCCTCTTTGCGGTGCATCCGCGCAAACGCGATGCCAAGGTGATAATGACCGTCCGGGTCATCGGGGGACATTTTTATGTACCGTTCGAGCTGCGGAACAGCTTCGGCAAACCTCCCCGCGGAAATTAACGTCATCCCGAGAGCTAACAGCGCATCCTTAAAGTTCGAATCGATGTTCGCCGCAGAAATAAAATGCGAAATCGCCTCGTCCCATTGGCCGTCGCGGCGCGCGAGTTCGCCAAGCCAGTATTCCGCGGCAGCATTCACTGGGTCAATGGCAAGCTCCTGCTCGAACTCTTTTTTTGCATCTTCGGTGCCAGTGGGAGGCCCGCGCCGCGACAGCGCCGCCTGGCCAAGCCTGTAATGAATGCCCCGGAGCTTCGGCTGTTCTTCCAATATCTTTTTGTAGATTATCGCAGCCTCCGCCCAGTTTCCTTGCGATTCGAGCGTCTCTGCCTGGAGTTCACGCGCTTGATAGGAGGCCGGAAAGCTCATTGCGAGTTCCTGAGAAGCGCGCTCTGCGATCTCCAGGAAGACCTGGGAGGTCATATACAGCACTTGGGGATCCTCCGGGAAATCTCGCTGCAAATCGAAGAGTGCATTTGCGCTGGTCTGGTCTTCTTTCCGATTCAGAGCACAGCGTACGGTGGACATCAGTGCGCGGTACTTGAGTTCCTTGACGGTGACGCGAGGCGTGAACTTCTTTAGAAGAGGAAGCGCCTCTTCGCAGTGCCCTTTCGCCGCAAGGTCAATTGCACGGTCGACAGGACCAAGGGGCGAAGAATGTTGGGGACCTTGCGCCGCAGCCCGGACACTTACGAAGGCAAGACAGACCAGTACGCGGAAGCCCCGAAAAGAGAGTTTGCCTGGAATTCCCGTCTTAGCCCTCCGAGATTGGCTAAGTTATACACCCGCTGCGTCTCCGAGTGAACCGAATTTTCCGGCAAGTCGCGTGGCAGCGCGGGAAAAAGAAAAGCTGTCAACCAGGACTTGGTTAGCTTAGGGTTTGTAAAACAAACCCTGAAACCCTCTCCATGTCCGCAGCTGACAGCTTCCCGGGGTGGTGAAGAGTCCGGCCGGGGTTAGTGACCGGACCCTTCTGGGTTAAAAGCTGAAACGGGCCTGCATTTCAATGGTGCGCGAGCCCAACGCGCTTTGTGACTCGCCGAAATGCGCGTTTGTGATGTCGCACTGGATCCCGTTGAAGGCACAGCTGCCGTTCAGATTGAGTTTGTTGAACAGGTTGTAGAAGTTAGCGCGAAACTCAATTCTTGCGTTTTCGCCGATGATCTTGAATGTCGGAAGGCCAAACGACTTGCTGAGTGTGGCGTCAACATCGAAGTAGCCCGGCCCAGTGAACATATTCCGGTGAACTCCCGGAGCGGTTGGCAGAGGTCCAAAACCCTGCTGACCGCTTGGGCATTTAACGGGATCTGGATTCGGGAACAAGCAGTCGAAGAGAGTACCCGGAACAGTCGTCGGCGGTGTGAAGAACGCCATTCCGTTGACAGTCGCACTGCTGCGATAGTCGAACTTAAACCCACCTAGATAGGCTGCCGGGAGCAGAGCGCCGGTACCGCTGGCACTCGATGAGCCGCCCGCACCAGGTCCGAAGCTGAAAACCGGATCGAAACCTCCGGTGATGGTGTTGGAACCGTAATACGGTGTCCAGGGAAAACCAGTGTGAGCGTTGAGAATCCCGGAGATACTCCAGCCGCCGGCGACTTTCTCGGCCCAGCTGTGGCTGCCCCTAAAAAGCCTGGGAGACCAGATACCGAACACCTTGAAGGCGTGCCGGATGTCGTAGTCGGAGGTGGTATAATTAGTTGCTATATTCCACTGATATAGGCCGGTACCGTTGGCGTTTCCGTATGCGTTCGAACCGGAATCGAATGTGTGGCTAAAGCGGTATTGCGCATCGATCGAAAATGCGTCGCTGAAATTGTGTTTCAACTCCACCAGCAGCGCATTGAATGTTGCCCCTCCGTCATCCGTATAGAAGTCAATGCCGGAGACACTCGGGTTGAAAGCGATGCCGTTCGCGGCGCCCACATTGTAGAGGTTATATTTTTGGGTTAAATGACGAGTTGAACTTCCTTGATATCCAAGAGAGGCAACCCACTGGTGGCCCAGATCGTATTCGCCTCCAAGAGTGTAGTGATAAGTGGTAGTGGTGGGCCAACTAGCTGGCAATGCGGTGAGCTCTGTTCGGCCGGTAGTAGGCAGGTTGTTCGGGCCGAACGTCGTGATACCGTTGGGGTTGGACGCGTACCCGTTGGGATTGTTAACGTCCGCAGGGAAGCTGCCGATGTAGAGAATCTGACTTCCCGAAAGAGTTGCGCTGTTTTGCACAAACGGGGGATTGAAACGCACGTCCAGCGAGTTGGACTGGGCGATGCCGTTATAGGCAATTCCGAAGCCGCCGCGCAGAACCAGGCGGCTGCCGAAATCGCGCCCGTGGAACGCCTTCGGACTCCAAGCAAAACCGAGCTGCGGCCCGAAGTTGTTGGTAGATGCGTCAAACTGGCTGCCGCCGGTGCGGACCCTTAGATCGGAGAAAAGATTTGCCCCGGAGCCAAATACCACGGTGGCGAGTTTGCCGTTCTTTGCCGAAATCGGGCCAAAGTACTCCCAGCGCAGACCTACGGTTACAGTCAGGTTGGGCTTAACTTTGTAATTGTCCTGGACGAAAAGGCCAATAATATTGCTCCGGAGATCTTTGCGCTGGGCAGACGGAATGCCCGTGGCCGGGTCGAACTGCGCATTTTCCGTGATTGGAGCATCGTTGAGGAAGTCCCAAATATTGTTGAAGGTGTAGCTGGGACGGTCGGCCCAGAAAGGAGCATCAACGGAGAGCAGGCGCGTAACCTCTGCTCCCATTTTCAGCGTGTGTGCGCCATGAACCTTGGTCAGAACGTCCTTCGCACCGTAGGTCCACTGATCGAATCCGTTGAAGGAACCGATCCCCAGCCCGTTGATCTGAATTCCGCCAGTGTTGTTGAAGGTAGTTTGCGGGAGTCCCCAGGGAGCGTTTGGATTGCTCGCGAGATCCTTGTTCAGCCAGCCTGCTGCATTGATCCGCACTTCATTGACCAGGGTGGGGCTGAACGTGTGGTCCCAGAGCGCGGTCATCGCTCGGTTGATGTACGTGGAATTAAACAGGTTCATCTGGCGAGTGCCATTGCCATTCAGGCTCGTGCTGGAATTCGGCACGTAGTAGATACTGAAGGCAATGAGGTCTTTTTTGGTGGGGTTGAAATCGAGGCGGCCATTGTACTGGACGTGGCTGCTGTTGCTAGGGTTGAGAACGTTCTGGAAAAACGCGATGTCCGCCGAGCCATCAAGACCGTTGCCCACGCCGGGATTCGAATTGCTCTGATAGCCCGGATCACGCGTGCCCAGCGGACTGGTCAGCGGGCTGCCGATGTCCAGTCCCTGGCCTGGGATGAAGTGGCAATTAGTTCCTTCTATCAGGCCAATGCTGCCGCAATTGAGAGTTTGCCCGCCCAAGGTATCGGTCTGCGCCCCCCCGTTGGGAGCAACTCCCGGAAAGCTATAGAATGCTGCTGCGTTCGTCCCGGAAGCCGCCATGGCACGGAGTTGCGATGTCTCGTACCAGCCGCTGGTGGTTGAGCCGGCAGCATTGTTATCCAGCCTTTCGTACGAGAAGAAAGCAAACAGCTTGTTACGCCAGATCGGTCCCCCGATCGTGCCGCCCAAATCGTTGAACCGGCCGGCATCGCGCACGACGCTGGTGTTATAGCCGTTGTACTTTTGGAAGGCATCAAGGCCAGGACGGTGCGCCTTGAAAAAGAAGCTGCCGTGATAATTATTGGTCCCGTTCTGGGAGATAACCTGAACCTGTGCGCCGCTGTAGCGCCCATTTTCTGCGTCGTAGTTATCCGTGACGATCTTGATTTCCTTGATGGAGTCTTCGTTCGGAGTAATGACGGACGACCCGCCCCAGGTGACGCTGGTGACTCCGACCCCGTCGATCTGGTAGTTGTTACTGCCCGCTCGGGCGCCATTTGCCGTGATTTGTCCACCGTTTTCGATTTTAAAAACGCCGTCCGCGCTACCACTGCCACCCTGCGAAGACGACGGCAGGTTGCCGGTACCGCCGCCTGCGGCCTGAGCGCCATCTCCAAATGCCCCGGGCGCAAGCTGAAGAAGTTGGAAAGGATCGCGGCCAAAAGAGGGCAAAGTCTGAAATTCACGCGCGCCCACAGTACCCTGCAGGTTCGCGGTCTCCGTGTCGATTAGAGGTACCGCGTCGCCGTTCACGGTGACGGTGTCGGAAACCTGTCCTACTTCTAATTTGACGTTCAAGGAGTTGGCCTGCTCCGCGATCACACCGAAGTCCTGCACGACCTTTTTCTTGAAGCCGGTCTTTTCTACGGTCACCGTAAAATGGCTCGGTGGGAGGGAGTTGAAGTTGAAAACGCCATCGTCGTTTGTTGTGGCGGTTATGGACTGACTGGTTTCGTTGTTCTGTAACGTCACAGTAGCGCCGCTTACGACTGATCCGTCAGGGTCTGTGACCACGCCCTGAATGGATGCTCGATACTGTGCCGATGCACTGGGCAGCAGCACGCTCAAGCACACCAGAAGCAAAAGCCCCCGAACAACAATTTTCCCCATTTTCATTTTTCCCACCCCTTAAAAACGTCGCCAGCCAGGACCCCTCCTGTGCGGACGATTAGCTAAATCGGTTAAGTACTACTGTTCGAGAATATAGTCATGTAAGATTCGCTTGTCAACGATTGTTAATTTTGATGCTAGGCACTGTTCCCTGGCCACGAAGCGCCTTGTGGAGAGCTTGCGGGAGGTGCGGACAAGATCCAAGAGATGATTCCTTCCGACAGGGTCGGAACCTTCGGTCGCCGCGGCAGGCAGGCTCGCTGCGCAGACTTCGCTTGACGGCGTTTTTCAGGGAATTAGGGGAGAACAGGATCCATGCGCGTGACGCGTGCAGTCGAAATGAATCGCTTTGCAATTCGAGCCGCAAGCGCTGGCTCGCGCGGCGGGTATGCACTCAGCGTTATAGTTCTTGCCGCGCTTTCCCTGATTTCAGCTCCGCACAGCGTCGCGCAGACGTCTTACTATCGACATATTTTTTTCGACAACGGGCCGCGCACTTCATCGTATTACTACTCTTCCGGCAAAGCGGTCGAGCCGAGCACGCTCGAGGTTACCGACAAGAAACTCCCGCTGAGTTCTGAGCTATTTCTCACACCGCCCAATTCAGTTCGAGTCTCGTGGCGGTCCAATGCCGGCGGTTCCTGGGCCGCGCAGATCAAGGTCATGGAGTTTCGTGACCGCGAAATTCTGTTCGAAGGGGACACACTTTCGTTTTGGTTGTACTCCGAGGAAAAAATTGCGGCCCCGGGCCTTCCCGGACTTCGTTTACATGACACCAATCGCGGGTTTTCGGAGGCCATTCGCGTCGGAGAGTTTTCCGGTGATATCGAAGCAAAGAAATGGACGCGGGTTCTGATTCCGTTGAACAGAATCAAACCTGAGTCGGTAACTTCATTCGAGGTTCACCGACTCAGCTCGATGATTTTCGAGCAGGCGGCCGCTGACTCGACACCCCATACTCTATTTGTTGACGAGGTCAGAATCGAGAATGCTTCCGCTTCGGCGGCGGATACCAAGTCTGCGTCGCCGGCGCCCAGGAATCTCCAGGCGCGTGCGTATGAACGCCACATTGACCTGAGCTGGGACGTCCCTGAGGTTCAGGCGAAAGATGAATCTGCTCTCGGCCGATTCATTGTTTATCGTTCGTTTGATGGTTCGAACTTCCAGCCGATTGGCATGCAGACTCCGGGCGTGTATCGTTACACCGATTTTCTCGGCAAAGTCGGCCAGAAGGCTTATTACAAGGTTTCCGCGTCTGACGCGAACTACCGCGAATCGGCTCTCTCGGGGATCGCCTCTGCAACAACGCGCAGCATGACCGACGACGAACTTCTCACCATGCTGCAGGAAGCCTGTTTCCGTTATTACTGGGAAGGGGCGCATCCCGGCTCTGGCATGATTCGCGAAAGTCTTCCTGGCAACGATCGAATCGTCGCAACCGGCGCCAGTGGATTTGGGATCATGGCTCTGGTCGTCGGAGTGGAACGCGGATTCATCACCCGTGAACAGGGTGTTGAGCGGCTCAGCAGAATCACGACGTTTCTGGAGAAAGCACCGCGCTACCACGGCGCGTGGTCGCACTTCATGGACGGCACGACCGGACAGTTCCTTCCTGTGTTCGATGTAATCGATAGCGGGGGCGATCTGGTCGAAACCGCATTCCTGGTGCAAGGACTTCTCGCTGCGCGCCAGTATTTCAATCAATCAACGCCGCAGGAAAGCGCACTCGCGAAGCGCATCACCCATCTGTGGGAAACGGTGGAGTGGGACTGGTACCGCAAATCGCAGGATAGCGACGCGCTTTACTGGCATTGGACGCCCGAGTGGAGCTGGTTCATCCGTCATCGGCTGACCGGCTTTAATGAAACGATGATTGTCTATCTTCTTGCGATTGCGTCGTCTACGCATGGCGTGGCGCCGGAGCTTTATTACACCGGCTGGGCCGGCCAATCGGAAGCGGCCAGGCTTTACCGCAAAGGGTGGTCAGGCTCGTCAGAAGGCGAACACTACGCCAACGGAACCAAGTATTACGGAATCAAGCTGGATGTGGGAGTAGGCAGCGGCGGTCCGTTATTTTTTGCGCATTATTCGTACATGGGTTTCGATCCACATTCGCTTACTGACCTCTACACCAATTATTTTGAGAACAATCGCAACCTTGCGCTGATCAATCGTGCGTACGCGATTGACAATCCGGGTAAACACAAAACTTATGGCGCCGATGCGTGGGGACTTACGGCCAGTGACGGTCCGCGAGGCTACGTTCCCGAGGCGCCAAATCCGCCAGATGACAAGGGAACGCTTGCACCGACTGGTGCGCTGGCGTCATTCCCCTATACGCCTGACGCCTCGATGGCAGCGTTCAAACATTTCTATCGCGATCTCGGCGATCGTGTGTGGGGCATCTATGGTCCAATCGACGCGTACAACCTTGATGAGGATTGGTGGTCGCCAATCTACATGGGTTTGAATCAGGCGCCGATTACCGTGATGGTTGAAAATTATCGAACTGGCTTGGTGTGGAAACTTTTCCATTCAAATCCCGAGATTCAGACCATGCTAAAAAAACTGGATGCCACGACCGCGGACCTGCGAGCGCACGAAGCAAAACCGTCGAAGTAAAATGGCGAGTTCTCGCTAATGCGATTATTTCAAGGTGCGCCGTCGTCCGCCCGCAATCGGCGGTAGAGCCAGAGCTTCTTCCGATTATTTCCTATCCGTCGGCGACAAACATCGAGCCGCCTATTCAGTAGTCCCACGGGGACTGGTTTGTTGTCACCTCTCCGCGCCCAAAGTCTCCGGCGCAGCTAGTCGCGGTCGGGTCAAAATTGTAGCTGAAGGTGAAATTGTTCCCGGTTGGCAGGGCCATGATGACTGCTTTGCTCGTCGCATCGGTCAGGCTGAACGCCTCACCAATCGCCTGCCCTGATAAGGTAAGCGAATTGATACACGGCGAACTCGTGATAGTCGCCGTTCCAGTCAGATTGAAGCTGGCACCTTGCGCGAGCGTAATAGAAATACTTGGGGCTACCGGCAGCGGGTTGGAAGTCGAATTGAACGTCCCGCTGTAACTTGCGCTCAGTGAACTGGCGGCGGTTCCAGTCCAGGTTCCCTTGTCACCGCGACTGTCGGTGTAGGTCCCGGCGAGATTGGTTCCGGTCGCGGTGCCAACCATCGAAATGGTATCGGCTCCCGCCATGTTCGGGAAGATAATCGTCATCGCGACACTCAGGCCGCTTACCGTTCCGCTGGGATTGATAGAAGTAACTGGGGCATCATTGCCAAAGCATTGTGACAAATCATTCGCAGGGCAGACGAGCGTATTTGCTGCTCCCGCAAATGTCGTTCCGGTTTGCGTAAAGTTTGTATAGATATTTGTCGTCCCATGTCCATTCGTGGAAGTCAGCACCAAATCGTACTGGCCAATAACGTTCGCATCCTGAGCGACTAGGGGTGAGGGAGTAGGAGTCTTCACGCTGCCGCATCCCGCAGCCAGCAAGGCGAACAACTAGCGTTCCTGCGCGGCGACCTCAGGAAGCTTCGTTCCTTGAGCGACGGTCTGGTTAAACAGCAGAACCACGCGGGCAGAATGCAGAATGCCGCTGACCAGCTTGCTTGGCATGGCTGGATTGAAGCCTACATCGGACGCTATGTTTTGGCGCGGGAACTCTGTCGCAAAGCTGTGAAAGCGGGCGAAGACCACGAATACGTATTCGACTTGTGCGCCAAGGCTTTAGGAACTGCAGGTGATGAAGCGGGAGCCGCCGAGATGGCCGAAAGAAAGGATCGGCTGATGCCCGAGGACACTCGTAACCAGAAAATGTGCCAGCCGGAATTTCGCTCAATTATAGAGCGCAAAAGTGGAAACACGGCAAAGGCTGTGGATGTACTCCTACCGGCGGAGCAATACGAACAAGGGGTAGCGACGGATATTCCTTACGAGCTCGGGCAAGCTTACTTGACCGCAGGGCAGGGTGCCAAAGCTGCTGCCGAATTTGAGAAGATCCTTGATCATCGCGGGTGGGAGGATTGGGAATTGTTTGCTCCCCTAGCGCAAATCGGCCTAGCGCGGGCCTACGCCCTGCAAGGGGACCGTGAGGACAGCCGCAAAGCCTACGAAGATTTCTTCAGCACCTGGAAAGACGCGGACCCGGATATACCGATACTGCGTCAAGCCAAAGCCGAATACAAAAAACTCACTGCAACGACATCTGAGGCCGTTTCGGCATCACTGAAAAAGCAATAGCCCGGTAGCGACTCCCTTTGAGGATGCGCCTCCACTCGGAGCCAGCCCTATTCCACATAGTGCAAGAAAAGCGGGCAGTAGTTTTCAAGAGGTGGGCTGTCGCTCGATCACACCCACTGGGTTCCCGCATCCGAGCAGTTCTTCTTCCTTGCGAGGTGTTGCGTAAGGTTTTTCGCGGAAAGTTTGTCCATGCCCGCAAGCGGGCCTTCCGTAACGGCCAGCTCTGTCTCCACGAAGACCTCACACTCCTCAATCAGCCGAAGCGCTTCGCCGCACAGCTTCGGCGCACGTCCACGCCCTACCTTCCCTCCATTGAATTTGCATTGGGCCCGCGTCCGCCGCAACCGCGGGCGGCTCCCTTCAAGGCGATGTATCGAAAGCACGCCAGAGCATCCCGCTTTCATCCTCATTCTTTTGTTGATGCGCGCTTCCGATACATCACTAGGACTTCTCGATACTAATTGGTACGGCACCAGCTACTGTTATTCTTCATCGCAGGGAAATTCGAAAAGTCAAAGCCTTACGGTTCAGCCGAATTCCTGATATACCAAGTTATTCGCCAGCGAGCGTTCCGCAACGAATGATCGATGAGCCGACGTTCGCTGCGGCGTTTGTTAGCGTATCAACCTCAGGACTTCGTAATTCAGCTCGCCTTAGCGCTTACGCACCTTCTTAGTGACAAGCTCGGGAGGAAGCGCGCCGTTATTGAAGAGAAGCCCTCGGAGCGAGAGGGTGTTGCCATCAGCCAAACCGCTGACGCCGGAAGCCGCTTCGAAATCCGTATCGCTGGACGTTTGCACGTGGATGCTCCTGACGTTGTTACCGGTGAACAGTGCCGGTAGCATATCCACGCTGAAGTTGGGCGGCACCACTGATCCGGTCTTCACGCTTGCTGTGAACTGAGTCGTTCTCAGTCGCACTCGATTGGCAGTGACCGTGACGGGCGGGCCGGGATTCGCCGGCTGCGCAAGGCGAATCCCGACCATTTGACCCGGCAATAGCTGGGATGTATCCGTGGCACCTTCGAAGTTCCCCTGCAATAGGCTAGGCACCTGAAGACCGTCCGCCTTTACTTGAAATCCCGGACCGTTTAATGTGACGATAATCGGATTACCAGTACTCACGTTGTTGACACTTCTAAGTTCGTCGAGCACAACCATCTCAAAGTGCATCGGATCGTCGATCTCGACGACGATGCCTTCGAGTTCGTCGCCTTCTGCTTCGTCCTCGAATTCAATTTTCCTGGCTAGGAAAGCCCCATCGGCCATGAGTTCTGCGTCTACCTCGATGGCTTGATTGTTCTGCACGCAGGTGAAATTATCCGCGGCGCATTCCTCAAATTCGAATCTGGTGTTGCCGTCGGTAGTGATCGTAAGGTCGCCATTTGGCGTATGTAGGGTGAATCGTTTGTTGGCCGAATCGAGATTTTGCACAGCTCCCCTTAGATCGTCGAGATCATCCAGCTCCCCGGCTGGCTTCATGGTAAGTTCCTGGACGCTGACCGCTCCGGCTAGAGTGAAATCCACTCCCAGAGCGCCGGTGAGAATTGTGTTGGGGTTGACGTCCACCTGAATGCCGGTAGGCGAATTCGCTATGATAACCAAACCTGAGCCTGGAAAATTCGTGGTTGAGGTGAGTGCTCCCATCGGTTTGATTTCGCACACCACTCCAGGGGCACATTGGGCTAACGTGGTTCCCACATCGTTCTTGAAAGTAAGTTCGGGATTGGCAAACGTGAGGGTCAGACTCGTGAATGTGCCGGGAGGCACACTCGCCGTGCTCAGAAAAACCGACTCTGTTTCGAGCCGTTTGACTTCAATCTGCATCGGCCCTTTGCCACTCAGCAGATCCACGCTTCCTGGATTGAGCGTCGCTCCAGTGAGAGTTACTTCAAACGATAGCAAAGCAATTCCGGCCGCTGGGGTGTCGGTGATAGTCAACGAAACAGCAGCGGCGGCTTGAGGCGAAGCTGACGTCACTGTAATCATCGCAGCGGCGCTTTTGGCGCTGTCATTTATGGATGTCGCAGTGAGAGTGACCGTCGCGGGATTGGGAACCGCCGTAGGCGCGTTGTAAGTGACCGCACTCGAGGTCATGGCTGTAAGCGAACCGCAAGTGGCCCCAGTGCAACCCATACCAGAGAGGGACCAGGTGACGCCTCTACTCAGATAGTCATTTCCAACCATAGCGGTGAAACCTTGCATACCTCCGTTGGCCGGTACGCTCGCACTCGCTGGACTAATGGTCACCGAAGTTGGTGGTGTTGGCGGAGGTGTCTTGGACGATCCGCCATAGCCCCCGCAGCCGAAGAGGCACACCGTCAG
>WNEZ01005810.1_pt1 | contig 16052 bp, 13 predicted proteins | sample 5400521 | NCBI WGS metagenome assembly WNEZ01 (sample SAMN13153339, study PRJNA577476) | soil metagenome | isolation source: 120 cm saprolite under Douglas fir tree site 2 hole 1 replicate 1 | place: USA:California | collected 2015-04-18
ATGGCTTGTCGGCCATCGCCTTGACCATGTCCGGTGTCAGCACGTTGGGAGCCGACAGCCCGAGAAAAATGTCGGCGCCGCCGATCACTTCTGAAAGCTTGCGCTTGTCGGTCTTCTGCGCATAGACCGACTTCCAGCGATCCATCAGCGTGTTGCGGCCTTCGTGCACCACGCCGTCGATATCGACGACCCAGATATTCTTGCGCTGCGCGCCCAATGAGACCAGAAGATTGAGACAGGCGATCGCCGCGGCGCCGGCGCCGGAGGCGACGATCTTGACGTCTTTGAGCTTCTTGCCGTTGAGCAGCAGCGCATTGGTGATCGCGGCACCGACGATGATGGCGGTGCCGTGCTGGTCGTCGTGAAATACCGGGATCTTCATGCGCGCCTTGAGCTGCGCCTCGATCTCGAAACATTCCGGACCCTTGATGTCCTCAAGATTGATGCCGCCGAAGGTCGGCTCCAGCGCGGCCACGGTCTCGACCACGCGCTCGACCGTGTCGGCGGCGATTTCAATGTCGAACACGTCGATGCCGGCGAACTTCTTGAACAGAACCGCCTTGCCCTCCATGACCGGCTTCGACGCCAGCGGGCCGATATTGCCAAGCCCGAGCACCGCGGTGCCGTTGGAGACCACCGCCACAAGATTGGCCCGGATCGTCAGCGAGGCCGCCTGCGCCGGATCGCCGGCAATCGCCATGCAGGCCGCGGCCACCCCCGGCGAATAAGCCAGCGCGAGATCGCGCTGGTTGGCGAGCGGCTTGATCGCCTGAATCTCAAGCTTGCCCGGCCGCGGCAACCGGTGATAGGCGAGCGCCGCGGATTGGAGATCTTCAGAATGGGACGACATACGTGCTCCCCCGGCCCCGATTGCTTGACAGGGGCGGCGTCAGTTCTGTGGCAAATTGGTTCGGATGTGAAGCACGCACAGGTGCCTTCGCGCAACATCTGAAACGGCTCACATCAACAGCCTCCGGGGGGAATAATCGTGGTGCGCCAGACACCTCCCTACCCTCAGCAATTGTGACAATGGCCATGGCCCCACAGCAATCCGGGCCGGTCTGCGGATAGCTGCCAAGCCGACCGCACCAGGCTTGGCGGCCCGGCCGCGCCCTCAAATAGCGACACTAAAATTATACCACCTTGAGGTGAACACATCGACGCGATCCCGCGACGCGTTCACGCCCGAGTGTTGCAAGTAACTTGGCCCTCGAAGATCGAAGAGGGCGCAGGGAATGCCGGGTGATGGCCTCACCCATGGCCCGCCTGCAACAAAAAAAGCAGGCGGCAGTCACCACAGGTTTAGCCAGATCAACCCGGCATTCCCTGCGCGATGGTTTTAACGGTTTCCTTCGTACTCTCCCCGGGGACCGGGCTTTCTTGCCCCCGTCGTCCGCGAGATGATCTCGCGGCCTTAGCCTCAGCGTCGGGAGGCCAGGACCATACGACTTCGCCGTCCGCGTTTGCCACGTTCGTCTCACGTGCCATCCGCGTCCATCGCATCCCCGCCTCACGTATCGTGACGAACGCGCGTACGTCCCTCTTCATCGAGGCGGGATGCGCGAGAAGATGGTTCTGATTTGCCCGACGCCGCAAGCGCGAACCCATGCGGCAGATTGGCACGACGGGCAGTTCGCGCATGGCGTGCATGCGGGAAATGCCCGTCGGGCAAGTGCGTGCCAACGAAACCGTCGAACGTCTGCAGTTGACCGATTGTGTTGAAAAAGTCCTTTTTAGCTGATGACCGAAAATTCCCAGGACCGCTCCTGCGTCTCACGCGCTGCGATGTGAGGGACCACACCGATTAACGCAAAAGCGACCGCTGACGCTCGTATCGGTTCTGCAGAACCTTGCAGCGGCTGAGATCGTCAACATTCGACATTCGCGAGATTTTCGAAGCCCTCGATTTTCGACTTTTTCAACAGTATCGACCCTAAGCAGACTATCGGCGCTCGACCCCCGATCGCTTTCCTGGGTCACTCCGCGTCATCATCGACATGGCCCGGATGGCTGTCCCAATCACACTCGCCGCAGGACTCAAAATAGGCACCGTCCGGTTCAATGCCAATATCGAAATGCGTGCGCAAATTGCGCGAAGCGCAGCGCGGACATTGATCGGTACGGTCGGCGCGCTCGCGGCTGAGCAGGTGCGCGTAGTGCACTACAATCGCCCCGACGGCGTCCTTCGCGATCAAAGCAGCCGTCTTGTTCGCGTTGCGATGATGGGTGAGCCAATTGACCAGGGGCCAGACTTTCTCGACGGTCGCCTTTAGATATCGACGTAACTCATCATTCTTTTCGCCAGGACAAAGCTTCGCTGCAAAGAGGTCGTTCCAGCCCACTACGTCAGCGTCTTTGGGCCGTTCTTTATTGCCATTGATCTCAATGCGGCGGCGCACGGCGGTAACCAGGGAGATTAGACACTCGCGAAGCTGCATGCCGACAGCTTGAAAATCGACTGCCTCCACCGCGCGCTCCAGCAACTTGGCAGCTTGCGCTTGTCGCCGAAAAACTTCGTGAAATGGCGTGGGCTCGGACTCGCCATCACGCTCGGAGCGGCTTGCCACGCGCAGCATGAGTCCGACGTGAAAGGACAGCGTATAATCGAGACTTGGAAAATGGCGTTGGGAATAAAGGTTTGTCGGATTCGTGATCACCCACCAACGATCCTTGTCCGTGGCAACGTCCCAAATCTCGTATGGCGAGCCAAGCACATATTCGGTTTTGACGCGCTCGACGTTCTGGACCGTCTCGTCGCGTGCCTGACTCACCACGTACTCCGCGATGTCGTTCTCTGCGTAAAAGTCACGCACAGGACTGTAACGGCCCAATTGATCAGGCGGCAGTGCGTGATCCGGCGGCAGCGTGCAGCCGTCGCTTTCTATTTTGTTGTGCTCCGATTGCTCGCGCTTGGCCTTTGGCATCGGCAGATTTAAGCGGCGAGACGGCGCCGCGGCTGTGTCAGCCGGCGGCAATCGTCGGCGACAGTCTCGGGGTCACTGCCAGGCCTATAGGTGTGCAGCGTCTGCTGGGTCACGGCATCCCGAATGCTAATGACTTTTAACTTACCGTGATATGTTGCTTGCAAGCGACGGCCGTTTCTGAGCGTGAAGCCGATTTGGTTACCAGTTGCGCCTCTCCACTCTCGAACCTCTAACCGCACGCTGGGCGACAACTTGGCCATGAATTCGAGCACGAGGGTTTGCACCACCGGTCGCCAACGCTCGCCGTGATCTTCTAAGCGGTAGGAGACGCCATCAAGGTACTCGCTGATGTCCGCCAAAGTTTCGAGGATTCGCATCCCGTTCTCCTGGTGCTGCAAAAGATCAGCGGAACATGGTGGCGGGCTACAGAACTTGCAAGCTTCGGCGGAAAATTTGGTGCCGGCAGTCTGCGGCAGCGCGGGCCATCGCTCCGCCGTGTCGTGAGTACGCGCGCATAGGTCCCGCAGGCAGCGGATCGACGCCTCGTCTTCGCTGCCGAACTACTTGTTCGGCAAATTGGTTCGGATGTGAAGCTCGCGCAACTGCTTCGGGCTGGCTTCCGAAGGCGCGCCCATCAGCAGGTCCATGGCCTGCTGGTTCATCGGGAACAGCGAGATTTCACGCAGGTTCGTAGTGCCGCAGAGAAGCATGACAATGCGATCGACGCCGGCCGCCATGCCGCCATGCGGCGGGGCGCCATACTGGAAAGCGCGGTACATGCCGCCAAAACGTTCGACGACATCCTTCTCGCCATAGCCTGCGATCTCGAACGCCTTCACCATCGCCTCGGGCCGATGATTGCGGATACCGCCGGAGGCAATCTCGTAGCCGTTGCAGGTGATGTCGTACTGAAACGCCTTGATGGTCAGCGGATCCTGAGTTTGCAACGCATCGAGACCGCCCTGCGGCATCGAAAACGGATTGTGCGAGAAGTCGACCTTCTTGTCGTCCTCGTTGTATTCGTACATCGGAAAGTCAACGATCCAGGCCAGTTCGAACCGATCCTTGTCGATCAGGTTCAACTCCTCGCCGAGTTTCGTTCGCGCCAATCCGGCAAATTTCCAGAATTTTTCCGGATCGCCAGCGACGAAGAACGCGGCATCGCCGTCCTTTAGGCCCAACGCATCACGAATCGCGGCGGTGCGCTGCGGTCCGACGTTGTTGGCTATTGGGCCACGGCCAACCGGATAGCCCTCTTCGACCGGAAGCTTTTTGTTTGTGCCATCTGCCCCGACTTCCGTGAGTGTGTCGGGCAAGCTCCACGGAATATTCCCGAGCCCCGGCTGGCCTTCGCCCTGCGCCCAGGAATTCATCCGGTCGCAGAATGCGCGACTTCCGCCAGTTGGTGCCGGAATCGCCCAGACCTGATTCTTCGGGTCTTCCAGAATTTTTGCAAAGAGCTTGAAGCCGGAGCCGCGGAAGTGCTCGGAGACGTCGTGCATGACAATCGGATTGCGCAGATCGGGCTTGTCGCTGCCGTATTTGCGCAAAGCCTCGGCGAACGGAATCCGCGGCCACGTCTTGGTGACGGGCTTGCCCTTGGCGAAATCCTCGAACACGCCGGTAATAACCGGCTCCATCGCCGCGAACACATCGTCCTGCGTGACAAAGCTCATCTCGACGTCGAGCTGATAGAACTCGCCGGGCAACCTATCGGCGCGCGGGTCTTCGTCGCGGAAACATGGCGCGATCTGGAAGTAGCGGTCGAAGCCGGACATCATCAGCAACTGCTTGTATTGCTGCGGCGCCTGCGGCAGCGCGTAGAATTTGCCCGGATGAATCCTTGACGGCACCAGGAAGTCGCGCGCGCCTTCCGGCGACGACGCCGTCAGGATCGGGGTCTGGAACTCGAAGAAGCCCTGTTCCTTCATACGCTTGCGCATGGAATCGACGATCGCGCCGCGGGTCATGATGTTCTGGTGCAGCCGCTCGCGACGAAGGTCGAGGAAGCGGTACTTAAGCCTTATGTCCTCGGGATATTCCTGCTCACCGAACACCGGCATCGGCAGTTCACCAGCCGGTCCCAGCACCTCGATCTCGCTCACATAAAGCTCGACCGCGCCGGTCGGCAATTCCGGATTCTCGGTGCCGGCGGGACGGCGGCGCACCTTGCCGTCGATCCGCACCACCCACTCCGCGCGCAGCTTTTCGGCGTCCTTGAACGCCGGCGAATCCGGATCGGCCACGCATTGCGTCAGGCCGTAGTGGTCGCGCAGATCGATGAACAGCACACCACCATGGTCGCGAATCCGGTGGCACCAGCCGGACAAACGAACCGTCTGGTCGATATGGCTGTCGCGGAGCGCGCCGCAGGTGTGGGACCGATAACGATGCATGATGTCCTGAAACAGGTGGCCGGAGGATCTATTCGCGAAAGGCCTGAGGGTGAGGGTTTACCCGACGCCAACCGGCGCGGCAACTGAATGCGGCTCCCGGCCCGGGCTCCCGGAAAGTGGCGCAAACCCGGCAAAAATGACGGAAAAACAACGGACCTTTCGGGCCTGCGCAACCCGCGAAAACCGATTGTCTAATTCTGGCGCGTGCCTATCTTGACCTTCATGACGGTCCATTTCCCCTTCCAGAACACCTATGCGGCGCTGCCCGACAACTTTTTCGCCCGGGTCGCCCCGACGCCGGTCGATTCGCCGCGGCTGATCAAGTTGAACCGGCCGCTGGCGATCCACCTCGGCCTCGATCCGGACCGGCTTGGTAGCCCGGAGGGGACCGAGATCCTCGCCGGAAAACGGATTCCCGACGGCGCGGACCCGATCGCGATGGCCTATGCCGGCCACCAGTTCGGTCATTTCGTGCCGCAGCTCGGCGACGGCCGCGCCATCCTGCTTGGCGAGGTGATCGACGCGGACGGGGTCCGCCGTGACATTCAGCTCAAGGGGTCGGGCCCGACACCGTTTTCGCGCCGCGGCGATGGCCGCGCGGCGCTCGGTCCGGTGCTGCGCGAATACATCGTCAGCGAGGCGATGGCCGCGCTCGGCATTCCGACCACGCGATCGCTCGCCGCGGTGATGACCGGCGAGAGCGTGATGCGCGAGACGCCGTTGCCGGGCGCCGTCCTTACCCGGGTCGCATCCAGCCATATTCGCGTCGGCACCTTCCAGTATTTCGCGGCGCGCGGCGATACCGAGGGCGTGCGGCGGCTGGCGGATCACGTCATTGCCCGGCACTATCCGCAAGCGGCCAATGCCGACCGCCCCTATCACGCACTGCTGGAAGGGGTGATCGCCCGGCAGGCCCAACTGATCGCGCGCTGGCTGCTGGTCGGCTTCATCCACGGCGTCATGAACACCGACAACAGCTCGATATCGGGCGAGACCATCGATTACGGCCCGTGCGCCTTCATGGACCAGTACGACCCGGCGACGGTGTTCTCTTCGATCGACGAGCAGGGCCGCTACGCCTACGCCAACCAGCCGCGGATCGCGCTCTGGAACCTGACACGCCTCGCCGAATGCCTGTTGCCGCTGTTTTCTGACGAGCAGGACAAGGCCATCGAGGAGGCGCAGCTGGCGCTCGGCGGCTTCGCGGAAGCCTTCACCGCTGCCTATCAGGCCGGCCTGCGCAACAAGCTCGGCCTGTTCACCGCGCGCGACGACGATCCGGCGCTCGCGCAGGACCTGCTGGATGCGATGGCCAAGAACCATGCGGACTTCACCCTCACCTTCCGGCGGTTGAGCGATGCCGCGCTCGACCCTGGTGGCGATGCCGAGGTTCGGCAGTTGTTCGCCGATTCTGGCGCCTATGACGAATGGGCGGCACGCTGGCGGCAACGAATCAGCGATGAACCGCAGGACCCCGTCGCGCGGCAGGCGGCGATGCGCACCGTCAATCCCGCCTTCATTCCGAGGAATCACCTGATAGAAGCGGTCATCGACGCCGCCGTGAACCGCGACGATTTTGCGCCGTTCGAAGAGCTTCTGGTGGTCCTGTCGAAGCCGTATCAGGACCAGCCAACGCTCGCCGGCTACGCCCAACCGCCTGAACCGCACCAGCGCGTGCTTCAGACATTTTGCGGAACGTGAAGCGTTAACCGTGCGTGCAAACTTCGACGGAGCGCCGCGTGCCCTGCTCGCTGAATTAAGAAACGTTCAATCCCTTCCCGACAAGTCTATCGGTTTGGCGGGGGAATTGTTGTGTTTGACGCATTGATATTCGAATTCATGGGATTGGCGATGCTGGCGCTTGGCGTCGTCGTGCTGGCTATTCCGTCGGGACGACGTCCTGCGCGGCACATCAGCGACACCTGACTGATCCCCATTCCAAACGCATGGTTTGGCCGGATCCGGGCCGCCGTCAGCTACGGTCCCCGGTAGCTTGAGTCTCGCCGATACGTCGTGGCAGCGCGGAAATGCAAGGCTTGAATTCGTCGCAAGACCCTTGACATATCAGCGCTTTCGGCAGAACGCCCTCTTAAGAAGCGTTATGGACTGTTCATGGAACTTATCACCACCACTTCGGAACTTGCCACTGTTTGCACCCGCCTCGGGAAACACCCGGTCATCACGGTCGATACCGAATTTCTGCGCGAGACGACCTATTACCCGCTGCTCTGCGTCGTGCAAATGGCGAGCGCGGAGGAAGCGGTCGTGATCGATACGCTGGCTTCAGGCATCGACCTCAAGCCGTTCTTCGAGTTGATGGCCGACGAGAAGGTGCTGAAGGTTTTTCACGCCGCCCGTCAGGATATCGAAATCGTCTGGCACCAGGCCGGCATCGTTCCGCATCCGATCTTCGACACCCAGGTCGCGGCCATGGTGCTCGGCTATGGCGATTCCATTGCCTACGACCAGTTGGTCGAGCGCATCGCCGGCCACCGGCCCGACAAGACCCACCGCTTCACCGACTGGTCGCGCCGCCCCCTGACCGAAGAGCAGGTCCACTACGCCGTCTCCGACGTCACCCATCTGCGCGACGTGTTCACCGCTCTCGACGCCGATCTCAAGAAGCGCGGCCGCAGCGATTGGGTGAGCGAGGAAATGGAGGTTCTGACCTCGCCAAAGACCTACGACTTTCACCCCGAACGCGCCTGGGAGCGGCTGAAGACGCGGGTACGCAAGCCGAAGGAGCTTGCGGTGCTGATGGAGGTAGCTGCCTGGCGCGAACAGGAGGCGCAGAGCCGCGACGTTCCGCGCAGCCGGGTTCTCAAGGACGATGCGGTCGGCGATATCGCCGTCCATGCGCCGACCACTCTCGAGCGGTTGGCAAATCTGCGTTCGCTGCCAAAGGGTTTCGACCGCTCGAAATGGGGTGCCGACATCGTGGCCGCCGTGCAGCGCGGCCTGGCACGCGATCCGGCAACACTGCCCAAACTCGAAAAGCCGCGCGGCAATTCAAATGGGGCGGCGATCGTCGAGCTGCTTAAAGTTCTGCTGCGGATGACGTCGGAGCGCCACGCCGTCGCCAGCAAGGTGATCGCAACCGTCGACGATCTGGAACAGATCGCGGCTGACGACAACGCCGACGTCGGCGCGCTGCACGGCTGGCGCCGCGAGCTGTTTGGCAACGCGGCCCTGTCGCTGAAACAGGGACGACTGGCGCTCGCGATCGAAAAGGGCCGGGTTGTCAGGGTCGATCGGAACTGACGTTCTCGCGCTGCCCGCACGCTCGAGCTGATTGGCTGCCCGGATCGGCCCCGATCAAAGGAGTTGTTTTGGATCGGCGCGCGGACGCGCTACCGCGCGGCATCATCGCTCCAGCGCTTCCCAGCACCTTGCGCCGGTCCCGCCGCTCGGCGCACCATCATCGAATTCGCCGAACGGCTCGCAAGGTAACGGATGCCTCAAGGCGATGGATTCGAGCCTGATCATACCGCAATCTTACCGCTTGCTCCGACCACGTCGGAGCTTCCCTGGATCCCGGCAAAGTTGCCAATAACCCTGACGACCGCCATTTTGTACGACGCCACATCGTCGATACCCGGGCGCCGGCAAGCCACGGCGTCGCTGACGACCTGATAGCGGTGGCCGCGGTGAAACCCGTCGACGACGGTCGACAGAATCGTTTCGTCGAGGGAGAATCCCGACAGCACGCAGCGAATATTTCTCATGTTCGACATGTATTCGGCGAACCGCGTCGAACTATATGCCGACGGCAGCGGGTGTTCGAAGGCGAGCTCCCCCGGCCGCGGTTTCAGTTCCGCGATCCAGTCCGTCAGGTTCGAGGCCGGATTGAACCATGCGGCCTGCGCGATCCGTTTCAGATGCATGACCGGCCAGAGGTTGTTGCGCCAGAGCGTCAGCAGTTCGAGGCAACGCGACGTGATCGCGTCGGCGTCCGCGATGACGTGGCGGCGGCCTTCGGTGAGATATTCAATTTGAAGATCGGCACAGATCAGGATCGGCGGATCGTCATGCACGGAAACCATCATCTTTCGATTCGAGATCATGTTTCGGCCAATGCTGCCGCGCGCAGCGGAGATGTCACCGGGCGCGCCGACGAAATGTCGAGAACGCCGGGCCTGTCCCAATCGCCCTCCGGCCTGATGATCACATAAGGATCGCTATCGAGGGTAATGGCGTCGGGGCCCGGCTCGATTTCAAGAACCATCTCGGTGTAGGAGAAATCGGAAAAGGTGATCTTGCGGTTGTGGCCGAGAGGCTTGCCGCCGAAATGCGCCCAGAAGTTCACCAGCCGGTCTTGCGCGTGGCCGTAGATCTTCTTGAAGCCCTTGCGCTTGATGTAGTCGAAGCTGGCCTGCACCAACTTGAACGATACGCGCGACCGCCGGAACTGATGGCGGACCGCGAGACGTTCGACCTTGGCGAACTCGCCAAAAAACCGCACCCGAAGGCAGGCCGCGGGTTCGCTGCCGACAAATCCGATGAAGTGCGCGGCGACCAGATCATTTCCGTCGAATTCCTCCTCGAGCGGGCAATTCTGCTCGGCCAGGTAGACGGCGGCGCGGATCGCGGTCACCAGCATGAGATCGTTGGGATCGCGCGCGATGCGGATCGAAATCGCGCGCGATGGCGTCCTTGCCGACGATGGGGGTTTAGTGCCGTGCATCTGCAAAACTCCTTGCTGAGACATTTGATATCGGCATGTTCGCTGGAAGGCGCTTCCAGGGCCGTTCATAGCACCAGAGGTCGGCCTGGAAGCTCGGCGTCTGCCTGAAGCCCGTGGCGATCAGCAAATCGCGACCGGCCCTTGACGATGGTTGGGCGAAGCAATTGGCATTGACATAACGTGGCGCTCTCAAATGAGCAGCAGCTTTGCCTAAGCCGGCAATACCGCGACCGTTTGCCGCAATTGCCCAGATGTAGATCGCAGACACCGCATCATTTCTCCCGGCCAGCATTCCGATGTCCGGGTGCGCCAGAGAAATCTCGCCGAGCATCAGAGCATCGTGTCCGCGGCTGTTGAGATAGAGAAACGCCATTGCGCCAAGCAACTTTTCGTGCCGGCCGAACGTCAGGATGCATTCAGAATCGAAAGTGAGGTAGTCGCCAAGCATCAGTTCCGAGATCTGAACTCCCGGCACCAGGCGATGGCCCATATCCGCAACGATCGCAAGTTCGGAGTATCGCGCGGGACGCACCTCAATCTCAGAGTCGGTCGGCAGCGAATCGAAATCGTGCTTTGTGACCAAAGACACCCTTTCCTTAACCGGATTGCGCATCTATCGTTACTCCTGCCCGCAGCAAGCACCATACCGGGTGGGGATTTAGGGTATGCAGCAACTATTGCACCGGGGTGCTGCGGTGACGCAGCACCGAAACGAAGAGATTCTGGATGCGTCCTGGGACGATCTGAAATCGTTTCTCGTCTGTGCGAAGCACAAGAGTTTTCGTAACGCTGCCGAAATGCTTGGTCTGACGAGCACGACCCTGATGCGAAGGATCGACCGGCTTGAGGAACGGATCGGCTGCAAGTTGTTCCTGCGCGATCAAAGCGGCTTGACGCTGAGCGAAGAAGGGCTGGCGATGATCGGCGACGTGACAGAGATGGAACGTCACGCCTTCAATATTTTTCGGCGCGTGTCGCACTCAACGAACGACGGTTCCGGTACCGTGCGGGTTTCAGTGACCGAGGGGCCGGGCAATTTCTGGATTCTGCCGCGGCTGATCGATTTCCAGAAAACCTACCGCAAGATCACGGTCGACCTGCACTGCGCCATGGAACACGCGGATGTCGCGCGGATGGAATCCGATATCGCCATTCAGCTCGAACCGCCGACAAATCCCGACCTTATCGTCGCGAAAATCGGCAGACTTCACATCTATCCTTTCGTGTCCGAAGGATACCGGAAGCTCTACGGTGTTCCTGCATCGCTGTCCGAGCTCAAGAACCACCGAATTATCAAGCAAAACGCGCCGCAGGTGGACGATACCGCATATGCTCGAATTTTGGGACTGACCTCGCTGGAAGGCGTTGTCGGTATCAAGACGAACTCCAGCATCAGCGTTCTCTATGCGGTGGAAAGAGGCGCCGGCGTAGGTTTTCTGCCAACCTCGTCGATCGCCCTGGGTGCACCTTTGATCGCGGTCGATATGGGCGCCAGTCATCATGCCGATCTTTGGCTCGCCTATCACAAAGAGTTTCGCAACTCCGATCGACACAAAATCGTCATTGCCTGGCTCAAACAGATATTCGATCCCAAGACCTACCCGTGCTTTCGGGATGAATTTATTCATCCAAACGATCTGGTGCCGTTGATGACGGGGCCGAGAAGCAACTTCGGCCTGGAGGGATACGCCGCCGCCGGATTGGCTCAGGGGCGCGAGTTCGATTGATCCGGGGTCGGCGCTGCAGGGCTGATCCCAGTTTCGCTGGTATCCCACCCAGCGGGTCGTGGCCGGAGGGCACGGTTTTCGGAACTAGGCTCCAACCCGCCGCATTACCACTTCAGCTCGACGCCGACGGTCCCCTGATGCGACTGCGCCGCGGCGCGAAATTTGCCGTCATAGTTGAGATAGAGGCGAGCCGTATTGGTCAGGCTGAGCGACGCGGAGGCGCCGGCATCTGCGCCATATCTGCTTTCGCCGATGCCCTGCACCGTGATGCTCTGGGTGCCAAGACTGACCGTGACCGCACTGAAATCCTGCGCGACATTGTCGACGAACTTGCCGTAGGCGGACAGATCGAAAATCTTTCGACCCAAGATCCAGTAATGCCCGACCTCCGCGCCCATCAGAAGCCGCGAACGCTCCGCGGTCGCGCCGCTCGCCATGACCGGATCAAGGCCGCCGAACTCCTGCAGCGATCCGGTCACGGCGCGCACATATTCGAACGCGGCCTTCGGCACGACGCGGCTCTGGTCGATGTCCCAGTAGTAGCTGAGCTCGGTCAACGCGCCGTCGATGTGGGCGTTGTAACCGGCGCTGGCGGTGCCAAAGCCGGTGTCCCGGCTTGAATTGATTTTCCCAAAACCGTGGACCAGCGCAACGGCCCAGGTCCACGGACCCTTGTCGACCGAGGCGTTGAAGCCGAGCTGGGTGAGATCGAGCGTGGCCGACTGCAGCGCCAGCGGAACGTCGATCGCGGTTCGGCTTTGGTCGACCGACACGCCGACGTTAACGCCAGGCGCAACGCGCGCGCCGAACCCTGCGACGCCGCCCCAGGTCTGCCGATGATCGCCGACGAAATCGCCCTGCGCGCGGGTTCTGGCCGAGATTCCGTAGGCCTCTGCCCAGGTCCGGAAGCGCGGCGCGTCGGTCGATTCGGAGGCACCGCCACCGGCCGGATTGCTCCGCAAGGCGCCGCCGAAACCGTTCGTCGCCTGGTTTCCAAGGCGCTCCAGGAAATTGCTGCCGAGATTCGTCACGGCCGCGCCAGCCGACAGATCGGAATTGATGGCCGTTGGCGTCGGCGACGGAGTTGGCCTGGGAGCCAGCGAACCGTTGGGCGTCAGCGTTTGTGCCTGGACGGACGACGACGCCGTGGCAACGGCGAGGACGAAAGCGATCGCAGCAGCCACCACAAGCCTGCGAAAGGTCCCGGTCTCCTTCGCTTGCGAAAGCCGCGATCGGCAGCACATGAACGCTATTTCCAAAAAGCAGCGCCGACTCGGCAAGAAATGCAAAATACCACGGGCTCAATAGCCGATTTGCGCCGAGTTCCCCGGAAGCGTCAACCGGCCTTGGTCCTTAAAAATGGGCGATTGCCGCACATTGTTGTTGCAATGCCACAGGTGATTCGGGCGTTGTCATTGATGACTAGATTTCCTGAGCTGTGCCAAAAGCTTGCTAATGCGCAAAATTCGTGTTGCAATATCCGGCACAATCGGATCTAGGCCGTTCGACTGTGCGTTTCGCGACTAGGAAATTCAGCAGACATCCGGAAGCCCGCTTGTGGCGTGGCACGCAAAATGCGTGGCCGCGTCTTTTTTATGTCTAGACTAGGAGACAGGCGATGCAAAAAGGCACCGTCAAGTGGTTCAACCCGACGAAGGGTTATGGGTTCATCAAGCCGATGGCCGGCGATAAGGACGTGTTCGTCCATATCTCGGCGGTCGAGCGTGCGGGGCTCTCAACCCTCAACGAGAATCAGGTTGTCGAATATGACCTTGTGGAAAATCGCGGCAAAAGCTCCGCGGAAAATCTCAAGGTCTCTTAAACTTCGTCACGATCCGCGCAAGCAATCAGGATGTACCCCCGGCCTTCGCCGGGGGAATTTGTTTTCATGTTGTCGGTTTCGTGACCCATCACGCGAGCATCCGGCGTTCGCGAGCCCTGATGATGCCGACCACGGCGTCATTGATTGGCGTCGCCACCCCGAGCGGCTTGCCCACCCGCGGGATCGCGCCGTTGATGGCGTCCACCTCGCATCGGCGCCCGGCATTATAGTCCAGCAGCATCGAGGGACGCGCATCGGGAATTTTGCCACCGAGTTTGCGGATGTGCTCGATCGGATCGCCGACGTTGAGCCTGACATTGGCGGCCTTGGCTACCGCGATGGCTTCCTCGGCGCAGCCCCGCGCCACGCTCCAGGCATCGGCGTCGCCGAGGATTTCGCCGACCGTCAGCCCGGTGGTGCATGACGTGCCCGAGAAGGCGACGTTCATGATCAGCTTTTCCCAGACCATCTGCTTGATGTCGTCGAACAGCGCGACCTTGAAGCCGGCCGACTCCCAGACCTTGGCGGAGGCCTGCAGCAACTGCTTCGGCAGCCCGGCAAATGCGCCGAACCGGATCATCTCCATTCCATTATGGTGGGCATGGCCCGGCGCCCTTATCGACGCGCCGAAACCTCCGACGACGCCGACGGCAATCCGATCCGCGCCCAGGATCGGTGCTGCGATCTCCGGCGAGCCCAAGCCGTTCTGGATGGTCTGCACGATTGTCTCGGGGCCGAGCAGCGGAAGGCAGGAATGCGCCGCCGCCTCGACGTCGAACGACTTGGTGGCAATGATGACGAGATCGCAGGGCCCGATTCCCCCGGTCGTGGTGGAGGCATGAATGGGCACCGTGCGGTCGCCGCTGGCGCCTTCGCAACGCAGGCCCCTGGAAGCCATCGCCTCGGCGTGATCGGGCCACAACGTGACCGCGTGAACCTCGTGACCGGCGTCAACCATGAGCGCGGCATAGACCGACCCCATCGCGCCACAGCCGACAACCGCAATTTTCGCCATTTTACTCTCCGTGCAAGCAGCCCGACGGCAACAAGTCTAGGTGACGGTGGGCGAAATCAAGACGTCGTCGGAAACGCCACGGCCTGCGGTCTTGCAGATACCGCCTTCGAGCCGGATTTTATCACTGGCGACCAGCCGCAGTGCGTCGGGGTAGATCCGGTGTTCGATCGCAAGGATCCGCACCGCCAGCGTTGCCGGCGTGTCGTCGTCGCGAACCGCGACCGCGCCTTGCATCAGAATCGGACCGGCATCGGTTTCCGGAATGACGAAATGCACGGTCGCGCCGGAGATTTTCACCCCAGCGCGCAACGCCTGGCCTTGCGGATCAAGCCCGGGAAACGACGGCAGCAGCGAGGGATGAATGTTGAGCATCCGGCCGTACCAGCGCTGCACGAATTCGGCGGTGAACAACCGCATGAAGCCTCCGAGGCAAATCAGCTCGACCTTGTGCTGGTCCAGCGCCGACTGCAAAACCGCCTCGAACGCCGCGCGGTCCTTGCCGAACGGCTTGCTTTCGATTGACAAGGTCGGGATGCCGCTGGCCTTTGCCCTTTCGAGACCGCCGGCATCGGCGCGATTGGAGATCACGACGACGATCTCGGCCGGGAAATCCTCTGCCGTCGCGGCCTGGATCAGCGCGGCCATGTTCGATCCCCGCCCGGAAATCAGGATTGCGACACGGCGTTTCATGGCCTCACCATGCGAGATCGATCTCACCATGTGAGGTCGAGATGACCATTATAGACCACGCGATGCTCGCCCGCTGCCGGAATCACTTCGCCCAGCAGCACAACGCTCTCGCCGCCTTCGGTAAGAATGTCGGTGACCGCTTCGATGGCGTCCGATTTGACGATGGCGATCATGCCGATGCCGCAGTTGAACGTGCGTAGCAGTTCGAGTTCGGCGATGCCCCCCTGCTCTGCCAGCCACGTGAAAACCGGCAGCACCGGCAGACGCGCAAGGTCGATCCCGACGCCGAGATGCTTTGGCAGCACCCGCGGAATATTGTCGGTGAGGCCGCCGCCGGTGATATGGGCCAGACCCTTTACCGCACCGGTCTCGCGGATCGCGCGCAGGCATGATTTGACATAGAGCCGCGTCGGCGTCATCAGCGCGCCGCCCAGCGTCATGACCGGCGAAAACGGCGCCTGCGCCTCGAAGCCGAGCCCCGAGGTTTCAACGATTCTGCGGACCAGTGAAAATCCGTTGGAGTGGACGCCCGACGCGGCGAGACCAAGGACGGCGTCGCCGGCCGCGATATCGGGTCGCGGCAATAGCGTACCGCGTTCCGCTGCACCGACAGCAAAGCCGGCAAGGTCGTAATCGCCATCCCTGTAGAGCCCGGGCATTTCGGCGGTCTCGCCGCCGATCAGGGCGCAGCCGGACTCCCGGCAACCTTCCGCAATGCCTGCAACGATCGCGGCGACGGCTTCGGGATCGAGCTTGCCGCAGGCGAAATAGTCCAGAAAGAACAGCGGCTCAGC
>WNEZ01002401.1_pt1 | contig 16048 bp, 15 predicted proteins | sample 5400521 | NCBI WGS metagenome assembly WNEZ01 (sample SAMN13153339, study PRJNA577476) | soil metagenome | isolation source: 120 cm saprolite under Douglas fir tree site 2 hole 1 replicate 1 | place: USA:California | collected 2015-04-18
AGCCGATGCCGTCGACGAAGAAGCGGCGGGAGAGCGCGGCGTCGGTCGAGCCCACCACCACGTGGCCGAGCTTCCGCGGCCGCGCGGACGTCGAGTCCGTCACCACCGGCGAGCGGGCGTCCCGCCGCTCCGTCCGCCCGGGCCCGTTCATCGCCAGCGCCGGCTCCGCCGCCTGCGCGATGCGCTCCGCGATCTCCCCCACGACGCGGATGCCGGTCACGGGCTCCGTCGCCTGGAGCGCCCGCGCCTCGTGCGTGACGGCGACGTCCAGCCGCTCGAGCCGCGCGGCGATGCGTCCCAGGTCCTCGGGGTCGTCCACCCCGATGCCCAGCTCGAGCAGGTTCCGCCGCGGCGCGGGCGCCAGGCGAAGCTGCTCGCCGCCGGCGGCGGTGGCGAAGCGCCCGGGCTCGCGCTCCTGCAGACCGAAGTCGCGGTAGAAGGCCCGCGCGGCGACGACGTCGGGGACGCCGATCGTGATGGATGTCAGTCGATGCAGCGGCATGACGTCACTCCTCCCGGGCGGGCGGCTCGTCCACCACCCGGTTCTCGATGTGCCCGATGCGCTCGATCTCGACCCGCACGACGTCGCCCGGCACGAGGAAGCGCGGCGGGTTCATCGCCATGCCGATGCCGCCCGGCGTGCCGGTTGCCACGACGTCGCCCGGCTCGAGCGTGAAGGCGGTGGAGAGGTGTTCGACCAGCGCGTAGCAGTCGAAGATGAGCTCCCTGGTGTTCGATTCCTGGCGCAGCTCGCCGTTCACCCAGGTGCGAATGCCGAGCGCGTGCGGATCGCCCAGCTCGTCCGGCGTGACGATCCACGGGCCCATCGGCCCGTGCGTGTCGAACGACTTGCCCATGGTCCACGTCGGCACGCGGAGCTGCCAGTCGCGCACCGTGACGTCGTTCAGCACCACGCAGCCCGCGATCGCCTCCGCCGCCCGCGCGCGCGGCACGTGTCGGCAGCGCCGCCCGATGACGAAGCCCAGCTCGCCCTCGTAGTCGAGGAGCTGCGAGACGCGCGGCCGGTGGATCGGGTCGTAGGGGCCGGTGACGCAGGTCGACTGCTTGTTGAAGATGGTGGGCAGGGCGGGGCGCTCGGCGCCCGACTCGGCCACGTGGTCGGCGTAGTTGAGGCCGACGGCGAGGAACTTGGGCGGGCGGAGGACGGGCGCCTCCAGGCGCACGCCGGCGAGCGGGAACCGGACGCGCGACGCGCGCACCCGGTCGAGCCCCGCGGCCAGGAGCGCCGTCATCTCGCCCGGACCCAGGTCGGCGACCTCGTCGCCCATCACCACGCCCGGGCGCGTCGTCCCGCCCTGCGTGAACGTCACCAGCTTCATTTTCCGTTCCTCGCGGCATCGCCGACCCGCCGGAGCCAGGCCGCCATCTGCCGCTGCTCGGTCCTCGACAGCCCCGCCGTGAGCGTCAGCTCGCAGCGATGCAGCGCGGACTGCGCCTTCCGCACCAGCCGCCGTCCCGCCGCCCTGAGCGTCACGCTCACCAGGCGCTTGTCGTCCGTCGACCGCTCGCGCTGGACCAGCCCCGCGCGCTCGAGCGTGCCGATCGCGCTCGTGATCGACGGCTTGCTGAGCCGGAGCTTCCGCGCCAGGCTCCGCACCTCCTGCGGCCCGCCCACCCAGATGGTGGTCAGCAGCGCGAACCCCGTGTGCGAGAGCCCGAGGGGGCGGAGCGCCCGCACCTCGAACGTCGCGATCACGTCGGTCGAGGTGCGGTAGAGCTGGAAGCAGACGGCCTGCGCGTCGAGGTCGACGCCCAGGGGAGCGAGGAAGGCGCGCAGCTCCTGCTCGTAGCGCGGGAGGGCGTCGGCTGGCATGTCGTTAGGGTTCTAACGTTAGGGCCCTAACCATGTCAAGGGGAGAACCGCCGGCCCCTCGGCACGCCCACCGCCACCAGGTGCGAAACCCGGACCGGCTCGTCCCCCAGGTGGAACGCCCGCGCTCGCTCCTCCACCGCGCGGTCGGCCACCGTCACGCGCTCGTGCTCCCGCAGGTGGTCCACCCACGAGCGCGACATGAACTCCTCGACGTAGCGCCCGGGGACCGCCGGGTCCCGGTAGAGCCGCCAGTGCATCGCGCCGTCGCGGCGGCGGAGGCGTGCGAGCGTGCCCATGACGGCGGCGAACTCCTCGGCCCGCGCCGGGTCGATCTGGTACTCGACCGTGACGCGGACCGGTCCGTCCTCCGGCGACAGGTCGGGCGGCGCGGTCGGCTCGGGCCAGTGCATCGACGGCGTCAGGTCGGCTCCCTCGCCCTGGCCGAGCCGCCAGCGGCGCGTGGCGGTGAGCCCCACGACCAGCCCCGCCGCCGACCACGCGAGCGCGCGGGGCGTCCCGAGGCGTCCGGCGAGCGCGCCCCACGCGGCACTGCCGAGCGCCAGCGCACCCTGACCGGCCAGCTGGAAGTAGCCGAGCCCGCGCGCGCGTACCCAGGTCGGCACGGACACCTGGGCGTCGACGCTCAGGATCGCCATGGCCGTGATCCACCCGACGCCGGCGGCGACCATGGCCGCGCACAGCGCGGACAGGGCGGGCACCCAGGCGAGGAGGAGGGTCGTCGCCGCGAAGAGCACCGTCGCCGCGACGACGAGGGCGTTCGCCGAGGCGCGCCGGAGCGCGCGCGGCAGGAGGCTCGCGCCGGCGACCGCCCCGAGGCCGAGGCTCGCCAGGAGCGCGCCGTAGCCCGCCGCACCGAGGCCGCGCAGACGCGCGACCACGGGCAGGAGCGCCCAGAGGGCGCTCGCGCAGGCGAGGAAGATCGTCGTCCGCGCCAGCACCGCGCGCACGGGCGGGGCGTGGCGGACGTAGCGGGCACCGGCACGCATCGCGGCGAAGAGGTGCTCGGCAGGGAGACGGCTCCGCCGGCGCGGCTCGCGCCAGGCGAGCAGCGCGCCGATCACGGCGACGAACGACACCGCGTTCGCCAGGAAGACGGCTCCCGACCCCGCCGCCGCCACCACCACACCGCCCAGGGCCGGCCCCACGGCGCGCGCGATGTTCACGCCGACGCCGTTCAGCGCGACCGCCTGCGGCAGGTCCGCGCGCGGCACCAGGTCCGGGATGATCGCCTGCCACGCGGGCGCGCTCAGCGCCGAGCCGACCCCGATCGCGAAGGTGAGCGCGAGGAGCGTGCGGGGGCCGGTCGCGCCGGCGATGGTGAGGCCACCGAGCGCCGCCGCCGCGACGAGCATCCACCACTGCGTCGCGAGCAGCAGGCGTCGCCGGTCGACGACGTCGGCCAGCGCGCCCGCCGGCAGCGCCAGGAGGAAGAAGGGCAGGCTCGTCGCCGTCTGCACCAGCGCCACCATGAGGGGCGAGGGCGTGAGCGACGTCATGAGCCACACCGCGCCCACGTTCTGCATCCACGTGCCGACGTTCGAGGCGACGCCGGCGAGCCAGAGGCTCCGGAAGGCCCCGCGGCGGCGGAGCGGCGTCCAGAGCGAGCCACCCGCCGCCGCCTGCTCTCCGCTCGCGGCGGCCACCCTAGCTGCTCACGGCTGCCCGCCGTCGATCCGCAGCACCGCCCCCGTGGTGAAGCTCGACGCGTCCGACGCGAAGTAGAGCGCCGCCCCCACGACCTCTTCGGGCCTCCCCACCCGATGCAGCGCCGCCGCCCTCTCGATCCGCCTCACCGTCTCGGCATCCCACGCCTTCGAGATGTCCGTCGCGAAGGGCCCCGCCATGATGCAGTTGACGCGTACCTTCGGCCCGAACGCGTGCGCGAAGGCGACGGTCAGGTTGTTCAGCCCCGCCTTCGCCGCGGCGTACGGCGTCTCCACGGGCGTCGGCCGGATGGCCGCCACGCTGCTCACGTTGATGATCGACCCGCCGGCGCCCGCCGCCATCCGCGTCCCGACCAGCGCCGAGAGCCGGAACGGCGCCTTGAGATTCACCGCCAGCACCTTGTCCCAGAGCGCCTCGCTCACCTCGACCAGCGACGGGTAGAGCGGCGACATGCCCGCATTGTTCACCAGCACGTCGACCTTGCCGAAGTGGGCGTACGCGGTCTCGACCAGCGTCCCGAGCTGCCCCCAGTCGCCGACGTGGCAGGCGAGGGGCAGCGCGCGGCGGCCGAGCGCCTCCACCTCGCGCGCCGTCGCCTCGCAGGCGTCGAGCTTGCGGCTGGCGATCACGATGTCGGCGCCAGCACGCGCGAAGGCGAGCACCATCTCACGGCCGAGGCCGCGGCTGCCGCCCGTGACGAGAGCCACCCTGCCGGTGAGATCGAAATGCGGGTTCATCGTGTCACCTTCGCCGAGTCCCGCGCCCGCGCGCAAGCCCGCGCATCGACTCGAGGTGATCCTGGTGGAGCTGAAGGGGAGGGCGAGTAGGCCCTCAATCCCTCGCGCCGACGCTCCTCGCCACCGCCGCCAGCACCTCCGTCGGATCCACCGGCTTCGTCAGGTGCGCCTCGAAGCCCTCCGCCATCGCCCGCGCCCGGTCCTCGGCGCTCGCCAGCGCCGTCACCGCGATCGCCGGGATATGCGCCCCCCTGGACCGCATCTCCCGGACCAGCGCGTATCCGTCCTGGTCCGGCATCGCGATGTCCGCCAGCACCACGTCCGGCGCGCGCGACGCGACGCGCTCCAGCGCCTCGCGCACCGAGCCCACCGACCCCACCTCCGCCCCGCAGCCCGCGAGCAGCGTCGTCAGCACGTCGCGCGCCTCCAGCTCGTCGTCGACCACCAGCACACGCACGCGATCGAGCCTGGGCAGCGTCGCGTGCGGCGACCCGACGGGCAGCGCCTCGGCCGCCGTGCGCGCGAGCGGCAGGCGCACCCGGAACGTCGCCCCCTGCTGCTCTCCCGCGCTCTCGGCCTCGATGCGTCCGCCGTGCATCTCGGCCAGCCGCCGCGCGATCGTGAGCCCCAGGCCCAGGCCGCCGTAGCGCCGCGTGATCGAGGTGTCGGCCTGGCGGAACTGCCCGAAGACGTGCTGGAGCACGCTCGCGGGGATGCCGATGCCGGTGTCGCGCACCGTCACCTCCGCCTCGCCGTCCGTCCGCTCGAGCGTGACCGTCACGCGGCCGCCCTCCGGCGTGAACTTGACGGCGTTCGAGAGCACGTTCTCGAACACCTGATGCAGCCGCGTCGGGTCGCCGCGCAGGGGCGCGAGCCCGGGCTCCAGCCTGACGTCGAGCGCGATCCGCTTGGCCTTGGCCGCCGCACGCACCGCGTCCACCGCCACCCCGAGCGTCGCGCCCAGGTCCACGTTCTCGAGCTGGAGGCTCACCTTCCCGGCGGCGATGCGCGACACGTCGAGCAGGTCCTCCACCAGCCGGACCTGCGCCCTGGCCGCCGTCTCGATGCTCGCCAGCGCCCGCTGCGCGCGCTCGCCCTCGACCAGCCCGCTGCGCAGCATGTGGGTCCAGGCGAGCACGGTGCCGAGCGGCGAGCGCAGCTCGTGCGAGAGCGTCGCCAGGAACTGGTCGCGCGCGCGCGTCGCCGCCTCCGCGTCCGCGCGCGCGCTCTCGGCCTCGAGCCGCGCCCGCTCGGCCTCGACGCGCGTCGAGTACTCGGCGACGATCACCCGGTCGCGCTCGCGCTCGAGCTGCTTGCGTTCCGTCACGTCGAGGCAGATCGCGCGCACGCCCGCGCCGTCGACCGACGGGATGGTCTCGAGCCAGCGGGGGCCCCTCGCGGTGCGCGCCTCGAACTCGATCGGCGGCAGCCGGTTGCCGTTCGCCCGCGGCGCCGCCAGCAGCTCGCGAATCGCGTGGTTGGCGGGATGGCCGGAGAGGAACTCGCTCACCGGGCGGCCGAGGAGCGCCGCCGCCGGCTCGCCGAGCTGCGCGGCCAGGGCGGGGTTCACGTAGGCGAAGCGGCCCGACGGATCCGCCGCGAAGATCAGCTCGTGCGCCTGCTCGGCCAGGTCGCGGTAGGCGTCGCGCGAGACCTCGAGCTCGCGCCGGCTGCGCTCCTCGTTCGCGCGATGGTGCAGCGTGAGCCCCACGTTCCGCGCCCCCACCTCGGCGAGCGCCAGGGAGATGACCGTGCCGGTGACGATGGCCGTCACCAGCTCGGCGGTCGGCACGTGGAAGACGAGCGAGTGGAGCGCGATCAGCCAGGGCAAGACCGTGGCGACCAGCAGGCACAGCTCCGCCGCCCAGCCCCACATGAAGAAGAGCGCGGCCGCCAGGTAGAGCGTCAGGAGGACGAAGGCGAGGAAGTCGCCGCTGCCGCTGACGTAAGCGAAGAGCACGGTCGTGCTCGTCCCGAGGAAGATGCACGCCCCCATGACGACCGCGAAGACGCCTCGCGCCGCCGGCTCGGCCCGCGTGACGGCGAACGCCCCGCCGATGACGGCCGCCTGCATGATGAGGATCGGGAGCACGACCTGCGGCGTCAGCCGCGACTCGAGCCCGAGGACGGCCACCCAGCCGACCACCACACCGAGCCACAGCGCGGCGAAGAGCGGCAGGCGGCGCGCCATCAGGCTGCGGCGCGCGCGCGCGACGAAGGCCGCGGCGTCGTCCAGGTCCTCGCGTGTCGGCTCGTTCATCCGCGGCGCAGTCTAGCGCAAAAGCCACCGAGCAGGGAAAGCAAAATCGCCAGCCGGAAACCCTGCGACTTTCGTCCCCCGTCGTACGACTTCGGGGCGATGCGGCCATCTGTTGACGGCGCCCGCCGCCCGTCGTACGGCTTCGCCCGCCGTGCCGGCCGATCCCCTCGCGCGCTTCCGCCGCTGGTTCCGGCAGGCCGAGCGCGCCCGCCTCCCGCTCCCCCAGGCGATGGCGCTCGCCACCACCGCCCGCCAGGGCGCGCCCTCGGTCCGCTTCGTCCTGCTGAAGGGCGCCGACCGCCGCGGCTTCGTCTTCTTCACCGACGGCCGGAGCCGCAAGGGCCGCGAGCTCCGCGCCGCCCCCGCGCGCGCCGCCGTCGCCTTCTACTGGAACCCGATCGGCAGACAGGTGCGGATCGAGGGACGCGTGCAGCAGGTCTCGGCGGCGGAAGCCGACGCGTACTGGGCGACGCGGCCGCGCGCGAGCCAGCTCGCCGCGCTCACCTCGCAACAGAGCGCCATCCTGGTCAGCCGCCGCTCGCTCGTCGCCCGCTGGCGCCGGCTCGGGCGCCTCCACCGCGGCCGGCCGGTCCCACGCCCCTCTGAATGGACCGGCTTCCGCATCATCCCGTCGTCGATCGAGTTCTGGACGCACCGGGAGCACCGCCTGCACGACCGGGAGCTCTTCGTGCGGACGCGGGCGGGGTGGCGGCGGCAGCTCCTCCAGCCCTGATCAGCCCGTCCAGCCGGACACGCTCCGCACGCGCCGCGATGATCGATGCCCGCTCGCGGAGGTAAGGCGTCGGCGCCGCCGGGCTCCAGCGTCGCGGGTTGGGCAGCGCCGCGGCGAGGAGCGCCGACTGCCACGCGTCCAGCCGCGCCGCCGGCACCCCGAAGTAACGTCGCGCCGCCGCCTCCGCACCGTACACGCCGTCGCCCCACTCGACCGTGTTGACGTACACCTCGAGGATGCGCCGCTTTCCCCATCCCAGCTCGAGCAGCCAGGCCAGGTACACCTCGAGCGCCTTCCGCACGTAGCTCCGCCCCGGCCACAGGTACACCGTGCGCGCGCACTGCATGGTGATGGTGCCCGCGCCGCGGAGCCGCCGGCCCCGCCAGCGCTCGTTGTACTCGCGCGCGCGCTCGAGCGCGGGCCAGTCGACGCCGTGGTGCGCGAGGAAGCGCGCGTCCTCCGCCGCCAGGACGGCGCGGAGCAGGGCAGGGCTCACCGCGCCGAGCGGCACCCACTGACGCGCCCAGCGCGGCGAACGCGTCTCCGCCGCGCGGATCACCATGAGCGGCGTCAGCGGCGGATCGACGAAGCGGTAGGCGACGACGGCCAGCACCGAGGCGAGCAGCAGGCCGCCGAGCACGCGGAGCAGGAACCGCCGCACGCCGCCTCTACCTCTCCCGCGGCTCCAGCACCCGCAGCGCGCGGTCGATCGCCTCGTGTGGCCCGTAGAGCACCACCAGGTCCTCCGCCTCGAGCCGTGTCGGCCCGTCCGGCGTCGGCAGCGGCTGCTCGGCCCGCACCACGCTCAGCACCGTGGCCCCCGTCCGCCGCCGGAGGTCCAGCTCGGCCAGGGTCCGTCCCGCGGCGTCGCTCCCCTTCATCACCTGCGCCGTCTCGAGGATGCCGCCCATGACGATCTTCCGCGCGTCGGCCAGCAGCTCGGGCGTGGCCGCCGTCCCGCGCAGCGCGTGGTAGTGGTCGAGGCGGATCAGCGACTCCTGCACACGCACCACGTGCCGCGGCACGCCCAGGTGGGTCAGCAGGCGCACGAAGAGCTCGATCGACGTCTCGAATTCCGAGGGGATCGCCTCGTTCGCCCCCAGCCGCTCCAGCTCCTCGATCTCGCTCACGCGGCGCACGCGCACCAGGATGCGGGCCGTGGCGTTCGTCTGCCGGAGCAGCGCGACGATCCGTCGCGTCGCCCCCGGGTCGCCCACCGCCACCACCGCGGCGCGCGCCCGCTCGGCGCCCATCTCCTCCAGCACCGCGCGGCGGGAGGCGTCGCCGAAGCGCACCGGCAGGCCGTCGCGGCGTCCGGCCTGGACCAGGTCCGCCACCATGTCCACTGCAACGAACGGGATGCCGGTCTCGCCCAGCACGCGGGCAACGGCCTGCCCGGTGACGCCGAAGCCGATCACCAGCACGTGGTCGCGCAGCTCGGGCGCCGCGTCCGCGCCGGGCGTCGCGGCGCCGACCAGCGCCAGGCGGTGCGCGAGACGCATGAGGAAGGGCGTCGCCGCCATGGTGACGACGGCCGCGCCGAGGAACGCCTGCTCGAGCTCCCGCGTGATCACACCCGCCGCGCCCGCCTGGCGCGCGAGCACGAACGAGAACTCGCCGAGCTGCGCGAGGCCGAGCCCGGCCAGGATCGCGAGCCGCCCCGAGCGCCAGAGGAGCCCGACGATCGCGGCGACGAGGAGGCCCTTCGCCACGACCGCGCCCAGCATGCCTGCCAGCAGCGCCGGGGCGGCGGCCACCGCGGCCGGCTCGACGAGCATGCCGATGCTGGTGAAGAAGATCGCCACGAACGCGTCGCGGAGCGGGAGCAGCTCGGCGAAGACCTGATGCGCGTAGAGGCTCCCCGAGAGCGCGAGCCCGGCCAGGAAGGCGCCGATCGGCAGCGACAGCCCGAGCCGGGCCGCACCGAGCGCGGTGCCGAAGGCGACGACCAGCGCGGCCAGCGGAAAGAGCTCGGGCGTGCGTGCGCGCGCCACGAGCTCGAGGACCCGCGGGAGCACCGCCCGCGCCAGCACGAGCACGGCGACCAGGGCCGCCGCGCCCTCGAGCAGCGCCGTCGCGGCCGCGCCCGCCGCCCCCGCGCCGGCGCGCGCCAGCACGGGCACGAGCAGCATCATCGGCACCATCGCCAGGTCCTGGAAGAGGAGGATGCCCGCCGCCGCGAGGCCCTGGGGCGCGTCCAGCACGCCCTCCTCGTCGTAGAGCTTGAAGACGATCGCCGTGCTCGAGAGCGAGACGAGGAAGCCGGTGCACAGCGCCGCCGGCCACGCGAGCCCGAGCGCGCGAAAGAGGAGCGCCGTCACGCCGAGCGTGCCCGCCACCTGGAGGGCGCCGCTCGCGATCATGCGCGGCAGGATGCTGCGCAGGCGCTCGAGCGAGAACTCGATCCCCACCCCGAAGAGGAGGAGCGCCACGCCCAGCTCGGCGAGCTCGCCGATCGCCGCCGAGTGCGACACGAGGCCGAGCCCGCCCGGCCCGACCACCACGCCCGCCACCAGGTAGGCGACGATCGCGGGCAGCCCGAGCGCCCGCCCGGCGATCAGGCCGGCGGTCGCCACGGCGAGGAGCACGATCACGTCGGCCAGGGGCACGCCGCATCCTAGCGCATCCGCCACAGGCCGCACGCGCCCGCCCACTTGACAGACGCCGTCGCCCCCGGCAGTTCCTGACGGGCGAGTCAGTAATTCATGTCGGTCGCCGTCGCGCCCCAGCTCCCCGCCCGCCGCCGCGGCCGCCCGCCGATCGCCGGGCTGCGCGACGACATCCTGCGCGCTGCCGAGGCCGTCTTCACCCGCCACGAGTACCACCAGGTGCAGATGGACCAGGTCGCGGAGGCGTGCGGCGTCGGCAAGGGCACGCTCTACCGCTACTTCCCGAGCAAGCGCGCGCTGTACCTGGCGGTCGTGTTCGAGGGCATCGCGCGCCTGCGGGTCGAGCTCGAGGCGGCGCTCGCCGCCGCCGACGCGCCCGCCCGGAGGATCGAGCTGATCGTGCGCCGCACGCTCGCCTACTTCTGGGACCGGCGCTTCTTCTTCGCCCTGATCCACCGCCACGAGCCCCAGCGCGACGGCGACGCGCGCGAGTGGCTGCGCCAGCGCGAGCAGCTCGCCCTGCTGGTCGCGCAGACGGTCGACAAGGCGATCGCCGTGGGCCAGGTGCGCCGCGTCGACGCGCGCATCGCCGCCGAGATGCTGCTCGGCATGATCCGCGGCGCGAACCGCTACCGGCTGCGGGGCGACCGGCTCGAGGACCTGGTGGGGTTCATCGTGGGCGTCTTCATGCGCGGGGTGGGCACGCCCGCGGGGCTGCAAGTCCTGGCCGGCGATCGCAGGCGGAGGAAGCGCTAGCGCTGATGCGCTCGCTGCTCGCCCTCGCCGCGCTGGCCCTGGCCACCGCCGCCGTCGCCGGGACGGAGACACGGAAGACGCTCGCCGAGTGCATCGAGATCGCGCTCCACCAGCAGCCGACGCTGAAGGCCGCCGGCGCGACGGTGGCTGCCGGCCGCGAGCGGGTGTGGGAGACGACCGCCGCCTATCTCCCGCAGGTCACCGCCAGCTACCAGGCCAACCGCCGCCACGCGAGTACGTCCTCGCTGACCGGCGGCAACACGCGCGGCCGGGCCGCCACCTTCGATTTCTACACCACCGGCGTCGGCCTCTCGCAGGTGCTCTTCGACTTCGGCCAGAACCTCTCCCTGATCCACGCCTCGCAGGCGTCGGCCGACGCACTCGCGGCCGACGCGGACACGCAGCACGACACCGTCGTCTTCAACGTCCAGCAGGCCTACTTCGGCCTCCTCGCCGCCTACCGGCTGCGCGACGTGGCCGAGGAAACGGTGGCGCAGAACCAGAAGCATCTCGACCTGGCGCAGGGACGCTTCGACGTCGGGCTCGCCCCGCGCTTCGACGTGACCCACGCGCAGGTGCAACTCGCCACCGCGGAGCTCGCCCGCGTGACGGCGCGCAACAACGTCGCCCTCGCGCGCGAGACCCTGCGCGACGCGCTCGGCCTCATGGGCCCGCTCGATTTCGACATCGTCGACTCGCTCGAGCAGCCGCGGGTCGAGGTCGCCGACGCCGAGGCGCTGGACCTGGCCTACGCCAGCCGCCCGGAGCTGCGCAGCCTGCTCGCGCAGGAGCGCGCCGACACCGAGCGCATCGCGGCCATCGAGAAGGACTTCCTGCCCAGGGTGACGGGCAGCGGCGCGTACAACTGGTCCGGCGCTCGATACCCCTTGCAGGAGAACTGGTCCTTCGGCGCGACCGCCAGCCTCTCCGTCTTCAACGGCGGCCTCACGCGCGCGCAGGTCGGCGAGGCGCGGGCCAACCTGGACAACCTGCGTTTCACCGCGGACGCCGAGCGGCAGACGGTGACGCTCGAGGTGCGGCAGGCGCAGCTCAACCTCCACCAGGCCGCCGAGAGCATCGGGGTGGCCGACAAGGGTCTCCAGTCGGCGCGCGAGGACCTGTCGCTGGCCGACGGGCGCTACGCGACCGGGGTGGGCAGCATCATCGAGCTCGCGGACGCGCAGGCGGGGCAGGTGAGCGCCGAGGCCAGCCGCGTGCAGGCGCTGGCCAACTACCGCGTCGCGCTCGCGAGCCTCGAGCGCGCCACGGCGCACCGCTTCGCCACCGACTGAGGGGGGTACGTGAGCACGCACGCGGAAGACCTGCACGTCCTGGAGGAGCCGCCGCCCACGGCGCGGAAGCGCCGCCGGCCGCCCCGTGTCGCGGTCATCGCCGCCGCGCTCGTCGCCCTCGCCGTCGCGTACGGCATCTACCACGTCGAGACCAGCGTGCCGCCCCCCGAGTACGTCACCGCTGCCGTCGACCGCGGCCCGGTCGAGCAGACGGTCATCGCCACCGGCACCGTCAACCCGGTCAAGATCGTGCAGGTCGGCACCTACGTCTCGGGTCCCATCCAGGCGATCGACGTCGACTTCAACTCGCCGGTGAAGAAGGGCCAGCGCGTGGCCAAGATCGACCCTGCGCCCTTCGCTGTGAAGGTGCGCGAGGCCGAGGCCAACCTTGCCAACGCCCGGGCCCAGGTGCAGAAGGACCAGGCCGACCTGACCCTGAAGAAGCTCCTCCTCGAGCGGAACCGCACGCTCCTGGCGAAGAACCTGATCGCGCAGAACGACCTCGACACCGCCAGGAGCAACTACGACCAGGCGGTGGCGCAGCACGCCCTCGACCAGGCCGGCGTCCAGCAGGCGGAGGCGGCGCTCGAGGAGGCGCGCATCAACCTCCGCTACACCGACATCCTCTCGCCCGTCGACGGCGTCGTGGTCTCGCGCAACGTCGACGTCGGCCAGACCGTGGCGGCGAGCTTCCAGACGCCGACCCTCTTCCTCATCGCCGAGGACCTGACCAAGATGCAGGTCGACACCAACGTGAGCGAGTCGGACGTCGGCCGCCTCGCCCAGTCGCAGGCCGCCACCTTCACGGTCGACGCTTACCCCGGCCAGCCCTTCCACGGCACCGTGGCCCAGGTGCGGAACGCGCCCATCACGGTGCAGAACGTGGTCACCTACGACGTCGTCGTCGCGGTCGACAACGCGGACCTCGAGCTGAAGCCCGGCATGACCGCCAACGTCGCGATCACGACCGCCAAGCGCGACCAGGTGCTGCGCCTCCCGGCGCGCGCCTTCCGCTTCCGCCCCGAGGGCGCTGCGGCGCCCGCCAGCAAGAAGGAGGAGAGCGCCGTGTATGTCCTCGCCGGCGACGGCGCGCTCCGCCGGGTCGAGGTGAAGGCGGGCATCCGCGACGGCCAGCACGCCGAGCTGCTGGGTGGCGACCTCCACGAGGGCGACAAGGTCGTCGTCGGGCTCCGCCGCGAGACCCCGGACGCCACGGCCCAGGCGCGCCCGCCCGGCTTCGGCGGGGGCCCGCGCCGCTTCTAGCCATGCGCCCGCTCATCCAGCTCCGCGACGTGTGGAAGGTCTACCACCTGGGCGACGTCGAGGTGCGCGCGCTGCGCGGCGTCTCGCTCGACATCCGCGCGGGCGAGCTGGTGGCCGTCATGGGCGCGTCGGGCTCGGGAAAGTCGACGTGCATGAACCTGCTCGGCTGCCTGGACCAGCCGACGCGCGGCACCTACCGCCTGGGCGACGCCGACGTCTCGACGCTCTCCAGCGACGAGCGCGCCGCGCTCCGCAACCGGAAGATCGGCTTCGTATTCCAGAACTTCAACCTGCTCGGGCGGACGAGCGCCCTCGAGAACGTCGCGCTCCCCATGATCTACGCCAACGTGCCCTTCGCCGAGCAACGCCAACGCGCCGCGGCGCTGCTCGCCGCCGTCGGGCTCCGCGGGCGCGAGCACCACCAGCCGAGCCAGCTCTCGGGCGGGCAGCAGCAGCGCGTGGCGATCGCGCGCGCGCTCGCCAACCGGCCCGCGCTGCTCCTCGCCGACGAGCCGACCGGCAACCTGGACTCGCAGTCCAGCGCCGAGATCCTGGAGGTGCTGCTCCGGCTCCGCCGCGAGCAGCGCATCACCATCGTGCTGGTCACGCACGAGACCGACATCGCCGACTACACCGAGCGCATCATCACCTTCCGCGACGGGCGGATCGTCTCGGACGTCGCCCACCAGCCGTCCCGGCGTCCCATGGAGGTCGCACAGGCATGAACCTGCTCTGGATGACGGTGATCACCGCGCTCCGCGCGCTCCGCCGGAACCTGCTCCGCTCCACGCTCACCATGCTCGGCGTCATCATCGGCGTCGCCGCGGTGATCGCCATGGTGAGCGTCGGCCGCGGCGCCGACGCCGCCGTGCAGCAGCAGATCCAGAGCCTCGGCAACAACCTGCTGATGATCATCCCGGGCGCCACCACCGCCAACGGCGTGCGCTCGGGCTCGGGCGCCGCCTCGACGCTCACCGTGGCCGACGCGGCGGCGGTCGCCCGGGAGTGCCCGGCGGTGGCGGAGATCACGTGGGTGAAGCGCCAGGTGGTGCAGGTCGTCTACGGCAACCAGAACTGGTCGACTTCGGCGCAGGGGGTCACGCCTTCGTATCCCCTGGTGCGCGACTGGCCGGTCACCGCGGGCCGCTTCTTCGACGAGAAGGACGAGGCCGGCGCCAACCCGGTGGCACTCCTCGGGCAGACGGTGATCGACCACCTCTTCGAGGTGGGCGAGGACCCGATCGGCGCCACCATCCGCGTGAAGAACGTGCCCTTCCAGGTGATCGGCGTCCTCGAGCGGAAGGGGCAGACGGGCTGGGGCCAGGACCAGGACGACGTCGTCATCATGCCGTTCTCCACCGCCGAGCGGCGCGTCCTCGGCACGCAGATCCTGGGCACGGCCGACATGGTCTGGGCCACCACGGCGACGGCCGCCGCCATCCCGGAGGCCGAGCGGCAGGTCCGCGCGGTCCTCCACGAGCGCCACCGCACACCGCCCGGCCAGGAGGACGACTTCACGGTGCGCGACCTGGGCGAGATCGCCGAGGCCTCGAAGAGCGCCAGCCAGGTGATGGCCAACCTGCTGCTCAGCATCGCGTCCGTCTCGCTCCTCGTCGGCGGCATCGGCATCATGAACATCATGCTGGTCTCGGTCACCGAGCGCACGCGCGAGATCGGTGTCCGCCTCGCGGTGGGCGCGCGCGCGCGCCACATCCTGCTCCAGTTCCTGGTCGAGGCGACGGCGCTCAGCCTGGTGGGCGGGGCCGCGGGCGTCGTCCTCGGCATCGTGGTGACGCGGCTCATCGCCAGCCTGGCCGCCTGGCCGACGCTCCTCTCCGCGCCCGCGGCGGCCGGCGCCTTCCTGGTCGCCGGCGCCATCGGCATCTTCTTCGGCTTCTACCCGGCCCGGCGGGCCGCGCGCATGGATCCGATCGCGGCGCTCCGCTACGAGTGAGCGTCAGTCGCGGTAGAGCTCGACCGTGTAGCCGTTCGGGTCGCGGATGTAGATGGAGGTGTTCCCGCGCCGGTCGCGGATCTCGACGCCCGCGCGCTCGAGGCCGGCCAGCGTCTCGTCCCAGCGGGCGGGCGGCACGTGGAAGCCGAAGTGGTCGAACCCGCCTGCCCCCGGGTCGAAGGCATCGCGCGTCTCGACGAAGTTGAGGAGGTCGTCGCCGGCGGGCGTGCGCAGGAAGAGCATGCCCTCGTGCGGGAAGGCGATCTCGAGGCCGAGGACGTCGCAGTAGAAGCGCTCGGTGGTCGCGAGGTCGCGGGACTTGAGGGCCAGGTGGCGGAGGGCGGTCATGTCCCCTTACTGTCCTGCAACCACCCGCGTCCCCTGAGCGTATATTGTCACGGTGCAGGGCGTCCCGTCGGTCTTGATGAAGGATACGGTGGCATGCCCCTGCAGCAACTGTTGCTCTGCACAAACCTTGTCGATACCTACGGTCTGATTCACGAGGCGCCAGGTCGAAGGAGTGAAAGAGTTGTTCGCATCGGAGGGCAGAGGGTCATCAGACGAGTCTATCGAGACCGAGAGGTCGCCTGCCGACGCGACGTACGGCGCGCTCCACCCCGGCGGTGCAGGAGGAAGGGAAAAGTGTGGGTCGACGCTGAAGTCGACGTGGTAGACGTCGCTCTGATTGTACACACTCACAGGTATTCCAACGCCGCAAGTAACGCCCGCCTCCTCGGTAATCATGCCATTTATCGGGAAGATAATTGAAGGGATCAAGGAATACGATCTCCCGGTAGCTAATGCTGACCCCGGCGCCGTTGGGGTTGAATTGTGTAATCCCGGCACACGCGTCTATCACGCAGCAGCTTCCTGGTCCCGGGCTGGCCGCCCTCGCGTTGAATGCATATTCGAGTTGGTCGGTAA
>WNEZ01008890.1_pt1 | contig 16048 bp, 17 predicted proteins | sample 5400521 | NCBI WGS metagenome assembly WNEZ01 (sample SAMN13153339, study PRJNA577476) | soil metagenome | isolation source: 120 cm saprolite under Douglas fir tree site 2 hole 1 replicate 1 | place: USA:California | collected 2015-04-18
TGGCTACACCGAAGACGCAGACCTGGACCTCATGATGATCTGGGATGACCCCGATGTTCCGGCTGCTTCCCTGCGCGAACCCCTGGTTTCTCGTTTGGAAGAGCGGCAAGGCGTCTCGCCGTTTGTCGTGGACTATCGCGATATTCATCTCGAACGCTATGTGATTGCTGGACAGGAGTACAATGTCGCGCATCAGACTCTGACCTCGTTCGAGGCCATACTCCAGTTGATCGTGGATGGGAGACGGGACGGCACCGAACAAGTCCTCGACCCGCTGGTCGCCACCGCTGGCTTTGCGTATGGGGAACTGGTGCTGGACCGCCAAGGCCTCGGCCAGCAGTGGAAAAGCAGACTCAGCACTTTCCCGTCAGTGGTGAAGCAGGAATGTCGACGCGCCGTGCTGGTACACCGGCAGGCGCATCTCACGGACTTGACGACGCTGATGAGGCGCGCCGATTGGTTCAAGTTCCATTGCGTCCTGGTAGAGGCGGTGCGCACCACCTTGCGAGCGCTGTTTGCCCTGCACGAGGTGTACTATCCCGGGGACAAATGGCTGCGCCAGTCGATCCTCCGCTTTGGACTGGATGCAGAGGTGCTCACCCGCTTTGATTGCATCTTCGAGGCGAAAGGCTCCGCTCTTGAGCGGGCGGTCGAACAGCAGGCAGCGATCAGGCGCTTGATGGACCTGGTGGAGGGGCACGAGACAGGCCAGCACTGGCCGTTGTAAGAGGGGCAGGTCCTCCCCTTTTGCCTTTCGATCATCCTCCCTGTTCGGAACTGGTTTCCTCTTCGGAGATGCCTTCAGCAAAGAGAATGAGGTTTCTAAAGGGGTCTCGGATGAAAAACTCCTTGAGACCCCACGGTTTGGCCTCCAGAGGAGACTGAACAGCATTGGTCGGCAAATATTGCTGGTACAAGGCGTCGATATTGGTCACCGCAATCCAGCAGACCGAGTGGCCCTTTGGGGGATCTGGGGAGGAATTCAGGTGCAGATCCACCCCGTCCCGTTTGACGATGGCAAAATCTGCGTCGTGATAGGTGGTCTGAAAGCCCAGGTGCTCATAGAAGGCCAGCGCTTGCTCCAAATCGCGGACAACAAAACGAGGAGCAATCCCAAGAAAAGTTGGTTGGCTACTTTGTGACGATGACATTGGTCTACTACTCCTTTCAAGGTCAGTCTGTGCGCTCTCGGTTTCTTCCTGTCCTCTCAACTGTTCGGCCCACTGCTGCGCCCACGCCTGCAAAGGCGCGAGCGCTTGCAGGAGTTCCTGGCCCGTTCCCGTCAAGGAATAGGTGCTTTCCTCGGTATGGTAGATCAGCCCCGTGGTCTGGAGAAGGCTGAGCCGCTGGCTCAACATGCTGGGAGACATTTGATCGCACAGAGCCTGCAACGCGCGAAAGCCCATCGGTCCGGTGCGCAGTTCCCACAGAATGCGTAAGATCCAGCGACGGCCAAGCAGGTCCAGCGCTGCCACGATCGGGTACCCGGTCTGGAAGCCGGGTATGGGGCGTTCTGGGGTCGGGAGAGACATCTCTCCTCCTTGCGCTTCAAATTCAGAAGCGATGCTTCTTATTTGCTACAAATTCTGTAGCATAGGGGGAGTATAACATTTTTCCCGTGCGTTGCCAACAGTCCAGTCAACGAGCCGGAACCTGCCCAACCACTCTTTCAGAGCAAACATACTCACACAGACGACGAACCTTCGAGCCAACGCAGCCATCGATGACCCGGATGCACCAGGGAAAGAGCCTGCGTCAACCAGGAACGGCGCTCTGAATCAAGCCAGGGCAGCGTTCTGAAGAAATCGGCCTCATCTTTGGGACGTGGCTCTTTGGCCTTGTAGAGGAGTTGAATCTCAGGGGCGAGATAGGGAATGCCATCCTCTGTCCTACTCCCCAGCGTGGTCAGGGGACGCACGATACGAGCATCACGACGAAACTGCCAGTGGTCACGGTCGGTTTCCGCAAACATGAGTTGCAGTGCCCAGGGGTCGGTCTTGCTCGGACGGCACCAGATATCGTGGACGTCGAAGCTGAGCACGGTGCCTGCTTCCCACGCACGAAATGGCCACGCGTCCTGATGCGTTATGTGATGAGCCGCCTGCATATCCCAGGTCTGCAGCAGTCCACGAATAGCGTGTTGGTCACGCCGCAAGATTTGCACGTCGATGTCCTCGTGTTCACGTGTCTGGATACCCAAAAAGAGATCGAGTGCCCACCCACCGGCAATCCACCAGGGAACGGTTACGGAAGAGAACAACATAGCGACCTCGTGGACAGACCATGGTTGCCACACGCCAAAGGGGCTCGGATCGTTGTCCATCGTCTACTTGCTCCCATGCAGGTTTGTTGTGAAAGAAAGTGGCCGGCTACGCGCTTGCGCGCCAGATCTCGTTGTGATCGCTGCGCTTTGGTCGTAGTGAATGGTACGAAGAGAGCGTAGCATCTCTCTCTTGAGCGTCAAGAGAAAGAAAGGCGTGGCTCACTTTGTGCGTCCCATTTTGGCCCTGTCCACTCAAGCGGTTTTCTGCGCTGATGATGTTGTCATGGAATGAGCGCAAAGGACACCTTCCAACCTACATAGGCTCTCAGTATGTCATCACCGCGTCATTGAACCGAACCAGTGTCCAGGTGGCTTGGCTCTTCCGCCACTCCGTGATCGATGCGAATGCAGGATCGAGCGTGGCGCGGGTTCCAGGCCGCGGAATGTCAAACAGGACGAGAAGAGAAGCCACAATCCATCCCGCATGCGTCACCGCCACCACCGTTTGCCCGGCAAATTGCTTGGCGAGCCGCTCCAGGGTTGTCCGAACTCTGCTGGTGAAATCGAGCCAACTTTCTCCGAAAGGCGCAAATGGACGATCGGGAAAAGCCAGCAGATGAAAGGCGCCATAGGTGCTGCGATATGCCTCCCAGCAGAGACCATCTGCCTCCCCAGGATGCAGTTCGCACAGATCATCGTCCTGTTGCACCGGTCCGAGAGCAAGCTGTGTTGTCAGAACCTCTGCGGTTTGTCGCGCGCGCAGCACGGGACTCGCAAGCAGCACCTGGCAGTCACTAACCTCACCAGTAGTCCGCAAGCGTTCAGCCAACCGATGTGCCTGGTTGAACCCCTGCATTGTGAGACCACGACAATGCTCTTTTCCCGCGATCATTGGGTGAAGAGCATGCTCTGATTCACCGTGACGGATCAGGATCAATCTCATACCATTTCCTCGCTCTGCTTCTCCAAAAGGAAGCACGCTCTGTGTGCTAAGAGTGCGCCACTTGCTTGAGAGGGGTATGTGGGAACACGTCAGAGTAGATGATAAGCCGAGGTAAACGGCTCCGCCCACTCGCGCAATGTCAAGTGCTCCTCCCACCAGATCTTCTTCTCCCGCTGTGCCCACTCCCACATCGCCAGACGCTCCAGGAGCATATAGAGAGGGAAACGCTTCTCAAAGCCTGGACGCAGAGGCTGCTGCCTGCTGTAAGCACGCAGAAACTCCTGGGCAAGAGCTGGGCGCTCATCAAGATAGGCGGCAAGGGGTCGTGAGAGATCTGTTTCGGGATCTTTAAACCCTGGATACATATCAAACACGCCACTGACATGCCACTGCTCACCGCTCCCCTGGACGAGCACGTTCGATTCCTGGTAATCGCCATGCACACAGCAGGGCTGAAAGGGCTCATGAAGAGCGTCCAGTCCCTGTGCGATGACGTGCTCAACCCAGGAGATGTCTGCGGGAGTCGTGCGCGCTGTCGCCTGGACGCAAGTAGCAAGCGCTCCGCGCAAACGGGCGAGCACATGTTCAGCGTAGCCTTGCTCTAACGGTTTGATGGTCTCGGTCGCCAGATCGTAGTCGCCGACACAGGGCCAGGTCAAGGTGTGCAGTTCTGCCAGCGTGGTGCCTAAGGCGCCAGCAATCCTTCGACGCTCTTGCTCAGCAAGGCGTTGCTTCACCCCGTGATCAGCGAGTGACAGTCCTGGCAGACGAGGCATGATGACGTAACTCCAACCGAAGAGATCTGTGCTTCGATCCAGCAAGTACGGCCAGGGGACTGGTGCCTGAGTCTGTACGTGCAATTGCTGCATGAACCAGCGCTCACAGGGAAATTGAACTGGATCAAGCGGGGCACCGCGCAGGACAAAGGCTCCTTGGGTGCTCGTGAGAAAAATGTTCTGTCCGAAGTTGCCCGGCCCAACGGGTTCTATGGAGATCAACCGGCCAAGTTGAAAGCGATCCAATGCCGCCTGAAACTGCTGCTCCGACAAGGTGCCTAAGCGTTGGGAGTACCATCGTGTGTTCATGTCGTCTCTGTTCCTTGCTTCTCTCGCGGAGAAACTGCTGCTTCAGATAGATCTGTCTGTTTCACCCTACGTGTTCAACATCACTCCTCCCGCGGACGCGCTTGTGCTCTCGTGAAAACGAAGAGTCGGCACCCCATAACCACATACCAGCCGAAGGCCACTCCCACCAGGATTCGCTGAAAGAGACCGGTCATGTGCAGAGGATCTGCCAGAACAGCCGAGAGGACGAGCACCCCCAAGGTGAGCAGGCCAGTAATCGTCGAGTACCAGCCATAGCCGCGCCAGGCCGCGATGGGAGAGAGCTGCCTCCCGATCAGCAAGAGCGCAACGATCAGCGAGGCGAAGATAACGAGGAAGCCAAGCGCATGCAGCAAGCCATGAAAGGTCGTGACGGAATCTTGCGTGAAGAAGCCATCGTTGACCAGCCCTGCCCCGGTCAGGAGAAGGAGAAGGGTACTGACCCACACTCCCTCTTTGCCGAGAACCTCCCGCATCAGTTGAGAGAAGCCGACCGCGAAGGCCATGAGCAGAAGACCGAACACGACAAAATTGGTGTTCTGAATCCAGGCATATGTTCCTATTGTTCCAAGGGAACTCACGCTTTGGCTCAGGGGTGAATAGCCTGGAGACAACCAGCCATCGATGGTGAACACCAGCACAAAGAGGATGGGACCAACTATCCCAGCCAGCGCCAGGAGCTGCGCAGAGCGGTTCCCTTTCCCTCTGGATCGTTCCTGCCTCATTTCTCCTGGTGTCATACGTTCTTCTCCTCTTCCTGCAAGCTAACTCTATTCTACCTCTCAGGGCGCAAGAAAAAAAGGTGGGTGAGATCCGGATCAAACAGCAAGCAAGCGTGTGAAAGCCAGCCAGCACAGGGAGATCAGATGCTCATATGAGAGGCCCATGGCTCTTGATGGAACTCCCTTCTTTATCAATTCGGTGACGCCACCGCGGAGACGTTCATGGAGAGCATCTTCGTGGTGGCACCCATCAGACCTCCATCTTTTCCGCGTACCTGCGTGCGGCGTTGGCGATCTCACGTGCAAGAGGGACCGCATCTTCTACCGAAAGCAGCACCGCCTCGGGGTGCAGACCAGGCCAGGTGGAGGCGTGCTCTCGGTCCACGAAGAAATGACCGTACGAGCAGATGGTTTCCCCTGCATTAGAGGCGCTTGTCTCTAGACTGGGCAGCCGGAGCGAGAGGACAGCCGCTTTCGGGTCCAGGTCTTCAATGCCCTGCGGGGTAACGGTCAGGCGAATCTCCTTCCCGGTCGCTGGACAGGTGGAGACCACGCGGGTCGAACGTCCAGTCAGCATGGAAAACAACAGGGTGTCGAGAGCGCACCCGGACCCAGCCACCGTCTGAATATTCCCCGAAGCCTCGATCACGAGGCCGGATGAGTGGAGAAACGCCTCCACCTCCGAACGTGTCCAATGCATCGCGGTTGCCAGCCGCTCAGGCGAGACCGGCCCCGAACCTTGGAGTAACAAGAAACGAATCATGGGGAGAAACCCCTCAGCGTGAGCCGCCAGGGCGTCAGTGTGAGCGGTGATGATGTCTTGCAACGGAATGTCTACCATCGAAACAATCTCCTTTGACTAGGTCTTTCTATCACGTAATCGTTGTACCCATCCCGGCTCGTCTGACCGGAACTGGATGGGTAGTGTACTTCAGGCTCTTTCTTGCTCAAGAGCAAGGAATTGGCGGGCAAGCTCCCGTCCAAGCTCGGCGGCTTCTTCCACCGAGAAGATCTGGGCCTGCGGATGCAGTGAGGGCCAGGTCGAGGCGGCTTCGTGCGATACAAAGAAGTGTCCCTGCAGGCAAAGGCCTCCCCGGATATTGCAGAAGTCTATTCCCGCTTCTGGCGCCCGGACCGAAGCGACTGCGCTGGCCGGTTCCAGGTGTTCAACACGCTCGGGTGTGACCGTCAGGCGAATGTTCTGTCCGGTTGCCGGGCAGGAGGAGACGATCTGGGCGGTGCGACCCAGCAACGGTGGAAAGATCAGGGTGTCAAGCGCACACCAGGCATAGAAGGTCTGCTCACCCAGGCGAACCTGGTGTGGTGTGGGCTGCAGCGACAGACCGAAGCCAAGGATATTCCCCTCTTGATCGACCTCTATCTCGGACGACTGGAAAAGCGCCTGAATCTCTTCGGGAGAACGGTGCGACACGGTTGCCAGGCGCTCTGGTGAAACGGGCTTCCCTTCAATGAGGAGCCGCAGCAGGAGAAGGGCGAGCCGAAACTGCTCCTGGTCCCCCACCAGCAGGTCTGTATGAGCTTTGACGGCGTCTTGAAACATTTGTGATGTCACGATGGTTGTTCCTTTCTTTTTCGTGAAACGCTTGTGTGTCTGTGTGATCGGAGAACGGTATCTCACCTCACAAGCAGAGTGTATCTCAGGAGCAAGGTTCCGTCATTCCCCTTTAGGGGTATCGTGAAGGGGGATTTGTGAGGGGAAGGCTGCCAGAACAGAATCGAGGTGCAGGAGCATCCTCGGCGATCTGCGATCTATGATGTGCCGAAGGCACAGGGGAACACAGTGAAGATGGTGCAGAAGGAACAAGGGGCGACGGCTTAGAGGAGTTGGAAGTCACGTGCGCGTACTACCGCTTGCGTCCGATTCGTGACTGCGAGTTTCGCCAGGATATGTCTGACATGCCGCTTGACCGTCTCCAGCGTAATCACCAGTTGGGCCGCGATCTCCTGGTTCGAGGCACCCGTTGCCAGCAAACGTAAAACCTCCAGTTCACGGGAACTCAAGGGCACAAGCGCCGCCGGGAGTACCTGGCGCGGCTCTGCGGCCAGAGCTGACGAGGGCCTCTCCAGCTCCAATCCGGTCAGGCTGGCCTGGAGCAGCGTGTGCAGGTACCCTGACGCATCTTGTCGCTGCGCTTGCACTTTCGCGAGGAGGCTTGCCATCGGCGCTCCTTCATCAGCGAATAGACGGACATAGCCCCGCGGTTCGGAAAGCTGGACGGCTTGTTTCAACGTGGCTGCGGCCTCCCCGATCCTGCCCTGGACCTGGAGTGCCTGCGCTTGCAAGACGAGCGTCTCAATCACCCGCCCGGTCAAATTGGTCTGTTCGGCGAGCTTTCGCACGCGGCCAAGCACTATGAACACATAGGGCAGATGGTTGCCTGAACGGTGGCACCGTGCCTCAGCAATGAGTAAGCGAACCAGGACCAGGGCGTCGCGGGCCAGAGGGTCATCGCACCAGGCCCCGTCTAGCGTCCTTCCTGCCTCCCCCGGAGGATACAGCCCGCGCTGCTGTGCCCAGTCCAGGGCGAACTCAATCTTGCCAGAGGCCAGTTCCAACCTGGCGCGGCTTGCCGCAATACTTGCTCGTACAGAGGCAGGAAACGCATGCTCCTGGAGGAACAACTCAAAGGCGTGCAACCAGGTCTCCAGATCCTCGCGCCTGCCCTGGGCCCAAGCAATAGTGGCAAGCGTCAGCATGCTGGTCAGGATCAGCTCTTCCTGGTTTGTCTGTTGACCAAGGGTCAAGGCTTCCTGCGCATAGATTGCCGCCTGCGAGAGATCGTTGCGCTCCTGCAGGAGCTTGCTCATCCCGACTGCCATCCAGCCCATCAGGGAAGAGCGTGCTTCCCCGCGCTGGATCAGCAGGCGTCGCGCTTCTTGATAGAGGCGCGCAATCTTCCAGAGATCTCCCCTGGCCTCGTAGAGGGTGACCAGTTCGGTGAGAGCAGCTAGGTGCCCAAAATGCAAGCCCGCTGCCGGGTCAGGGGCACAGGCTTTGCGCAAGACGACTTCCGCACCTACCAAATCGCCCTGGAGGCGAGCGATCAGCCCCAGATGCAGTTCGGCAAAGTGCCGCAGGAGGGGGGAATCACTCTTGCCTGTACGCAGGATTTCGTGGACCAGCGCCAGCGCGCGTGCATGCTCCCCCTGGAGCAACGCCAGCGTCGCGGAAAGCAGGGTGAACTCACGGCGAACCTCTTCCCAGATGACAGCAGGAGCCAGGGACACCCCAGGAGCCTGCACTGCTTCCTCTGAAGAAGCGTCCTGCCCCGCGCCTCTCAGTTCCCCCAGGTGGCGTTCGATCATGTGGGCCATGGCGTGCGCTTGTTCGATGCGTTCATCACAAACCAACATCCACGCGTAAATGATCCCGAGGTGGGGATGGGCAAGCAGCAGTGAGATAGGCAGCTGTTCCAACCGGCGCAACAGGGTCGCATACCTGCCCTGTGCAAAGCAGACCAGTGTGGTCGTCTCAAGCAACGCCGCCACGCGTGCCTCCTCATGGGCCAGAAGCGCATGGTCGATGGCCTCCTCGATCAATCCCTGCTGCTCATACCAGGCACTGGCGCGCTGGTGCAGCACTGCCACCAGCTCCGGGTGAGATCGCCCCAGGTGGAAGCGCAACGCCTCCGCGAAGAGAGGATGATAGCGATACCAGCCTCCTTCGTGATCAAGGGCTTCGGTGAACAGGTTGCTCTGGCGCAGTCGTTCCAGCATGGTTTGACTGTCCTGCCGTCCGGTTACCGCATCACACAGTGACCCGTTCAGCCGTGTGAGGATGCTCGTCTGCACGAGAAAGTCCTGCAGGGCCTGTGGCTGCTGGGCGAGAATCTCCTCACTGAGATAGGCAGCAAGAGCATTCCGTCGCTGTGGGCGCACGGATGGGAGAGTTGGACGGCAGCAATCCATCCTTCAGTGCGCTGCGCGATCTGGTACTGCATCTGCTCAGAGAGATCCAGGTGCATCAGGCGCAGAAAGGCCCTGACCTCTGCCGTGGAGAAACGCAGGTCTGAGCTTTGCAGTTCGGAGAGTCGCCCCTGCGCTCGCCACCGTGCCAAAGGCCAGGGCGGGTCCATGCGTGTTCCGATGACTAGATGGACCTGGGGCGGCAGGTGCTCAAGCACAAACGTCATGATCTGATGGATCGCCTCGTGCGTGATCACCTGATAAGCATCCAGAATCAGGATCAGATCGTTGGAGAGGTTGGCCGCAAGATCATTCACGATACTGGTCAGTATGGCTTCCTGCGCCGGTTGGTGACGTGCGTCGAGCTGCTGAGCTGCTGTTTCGCCAATCTGAGGATGGATCTGCTGGAAGGTCGCGAGCAGATACAAGAGGAACCGCGCCGGATCATTGTCCGCTGGCTCCAGAGAGAGCCAGGCCACCGGCTTCGCACTTGACGCAGACCACTCCGCCAGCAGCATCGTTTTGCCGTACCCGGCAGGAGCCGAGAGGAGCGCAAGCTGCTGCGTGACCGCCTGGTGCATCTGCTCAAGCAATCGCGGACGGTGGACATAGGAGGTGGGAAGCTGAGGAGCCTGCCATTTGGTGACCAGCAGATCCCCTGTGGCTATTCTTGCTCGCAGATCCTTCATGTTCACGCTCCGTTAGCTGCCTGGTAGGCCACGACGAGCTGGGCAACCTGATAGGCTTCCTGAAGGTCCAGAACCAGCGCGTCAGGATGGGTCGCTTGCCACGTGACCGCCACGTCTTGTGAGGAAAAGAACTGGCTGTGGTGACAAAAGGTTCCTCGCAGGTCGTAGCAGCAAGCGGAAGCGGAAGTGAGCACCAGAGACATCACCGCGTCCGGTGGGTCCAGGTCAACCAGCCGGTGTGGGGTTGCGGTGAAACGGATCGTCCTTCCGGCGACTTCGCATCGCGAGAGAACGCGGGCTGATAGCTTAAGCTGGATGGGATTGGTAAGTGCGCCCAAGGCACACCAGGCAAACAGGCGATGACCGTTCATCTGCACCTGGTAGACCGTGGGAACAAGCGTGAGTCCTGATCCGATGATGTTCCCATGAGCATCGTACTCCAGTTCTGGATGCGCTCGCAGTTCAGTCATGACCTCATCCGGTGCCCGATGCAGCGCCTCGGCAAGGTGCAGAGGGGAGACGGGTTGCCCTTCGGCCAGGAGCCGAACCAATTGCCGACACAGAGCGGTATTTCTCTGGGGACCGTCTAATGCCTCAACCACCGCTCTCGCTAAGGCATCTCTCTGCAAGTCTTGCATCATCTCTTCCTCTCTCATGCTTTTGATCGACTTACACACCCTCGGCTTCCTGCGTTTCAGTGAGACGAGACTGGGCCACCCATCTTCCTACCTGGGCAGCCTCCTCAACCGAAAGCAGGACCGCTTCTGGATGGGTAGAGAGAAACGTCGAGGCGGCTTGTTCCGACTGGAAAAAGAGGGAGTGAGAACAAAAGATGTCTCGCACACACTCGCTGCGCTCGGCTGGCAGGATCAGTGATATGACACTGCCCGAAGGGGTCAGGTCTTTGACCACTCCTTCAGGGGTGGCCACAAAGGTGATGCGATGCCCGGTCTGCGCACAGCTCGATTGGACCTGTGCCTCCGCACGCAGAGACGGGGGAAACAGGACGGTATCAAAGGCACACCACGTATAGAGTGCTTTTCCGTCAAGCTGCAACTGATGGGAGGTGGGCAGCAGCGTCACGCCCCATCCGACAATGTTGCCACTGTGATCAAACTCGGTATCTGGCAGATGCGCCAGGCGTTGCTCCAGTTCGTTTGGGCTGAGGTGGAGCGAGATTTGCAGGTCAGCTTTCGTGACCGGTTTGCCGCGCGCGACGTGTTGGATAATTGGGCGACACAGGTCTTCCTGCCCGCAGTGCAAGAGTTCTGACAGGCGCTCGGCAATCGTTTCAAGTGGTGGATGTTGAATCGGTTTCCTTCCTTCCTTGATCGGCTGTGCTGGCAGCGTGCCGTCACACCATGTAGCTCACATCCGACGTGCTCGTCGGGTAGGCGTGGACCATCTGCTTGAGATCGCTCGCCCGCAGGCCCATGCGGAGGGCAAGCATCACTGCCAGCACAATGATGCGTGGCAGCAAGCTGCGCGGTGGAGGACGCCGTGCGGAGCGTGATGCTGGCTTGTGTCGCTTCTGCAGAGGTATTCCTGCTCCCGCTGTCCCGGACCGCCTGTATGGTGCAGGTGGGGATGCATGTGCCATGGTCGTTTCCTTTCCTCAAAGCGTTTCAAGCTTGTCCCGAGCGCTATCAAGTACATACCCAGTCTTCCTACAAAGTGTTGCAATGCATGGGAAGTATGTGTTGGCGAGACTGCCATTGCCAGTAGGCGTTCACGTTCTGCCTCACGGAGCAATGTATGACGATGTTCAATCGCCAATTTCTCACGGGTATAGATATCAGGAACCATCTTGTTTCTCCTTTCGGTACATTTCTCAATCCGCTTTTCAGCCATCCAAAGACCAAGTCTTCAAGCAGATTTGGTAGAAGCGCGTCACCTCGCGCCTTTTGCCTCGTTGCAGATAGACTTTTTTTGACATGTTGATGCCGTCGGATTGCCACAGCCGGGCGAAGCGAGGGTAGCATCTCTCGCAATGCATCAAGTTCCGCCCTCCCCTAGAGGTCTTAAGCTCCAGGATCATTCCCTATGTGACAGCTATTGCCGATACACAACAGCCACTGCCGGTACCACAGCAGCCACTATTGCTGGGTTCAGCTGCATCCAATACTTGCCTTGCACTACGTGCATAGCGCTCACGCACTGCTTCTCGTATCTGGTTACGGTCATTTGACAACGTGTCCATCAGATGTGTCCTTTCCATTACGGGAAATATTGATAATTATCCATATCTCCGGCAAAAAATTTTACCTGGGCATTTCAAGTCTCTCCAATCGCTTCAGCAGCTGCTTGATCGGTTCGAGCGCTCCAGCATGGAAGAAGTAGTAGGCCCACACCCCATGGCGTACACACTCAATGACACCAGCTTCACGTAGCAAGCGCAGGTGGTGTGAAATGGTGGATTGATCAAGAGCAAAGCTCCCAGTGATGTCACACACACAGACTTCTCCTGGGTGCTCTGCCAGCAAGGAGACCATTTGCAGCCGTGTAGGGTCTGCCAAGGCATGCAAAAGGCTGGCAAGATCAGTGGCCTCTTCTGCTCGCATGGATGGATGCACAGTCAGTAGATAGCAGGCGCTATCACCCCCCACTTTGCCGACACGTCGTTTGCGCGGTTTCACTCGTATGGCTTCATCTGGTGGTGCCATGATGGGCATCCTTTCTCATTTCGCTGTTCCAACTATAACAGAGACATTGATACATGTCAATGTCTCCCGACGAGGTTGCTCAAGAGCAAGAGTCAGCCATCAGATCTCCAATTGTTGGGTCAGGGCTTTGGCCTGTTCCGGTGGAAAGCAGCACCGATTCCGGGCGGAGGTCAGGCCAGATAGAGGGCGTTCTCGAGCCAGAAGACCACACAAACCCGGATGCTCGCTCACCTCCCTCGGCTTGGCATGGTCTTCTTCATCTGCTGTGCTAGCTCGGTCTCCTCTTTCTCCTACTCACCTGCGATGGAACGGATAGCGCTGGCAAGCGCCCGCCCAAGCTCTGCCGCTTCTTCTACGGAGAGCAGGACCGCCTTGGGATGCAGGGAAGGCCAGGTGGAGGCAACGTCGTGCGACACAAAGAAATGTCCATCATTGCAGATGTCTTCCTGGACACTGCAGATGTTTGTTTCCTCTCCAGGCAGACGAACCGAAACGACCGCACTCGCCGGTTCCAGGTGCTCAATACGCGTTGGGGTGACCGTCAGGCGAATGGGTGTCCCGGTTGCCGGGCACATGGAGACGACATGGGCGGTGCGTCCCAACATGGCTGGTAACGAAAGGGCGTCAAGCGCACACCAGGTATAGAAGGTCTGCTCCCCCAGATGAAACTGAATTGGGGTGGGCCGGAGTGACAGACCGAAGCCAACGAAACGACCCTGCTGGTCTACCTCTGCTTCAGAGAACTGCAAGAGTGCCTGAATCTCTTCAAGAGAACGGTGTGCTTCGGTTGCCAGGCGTATCGGTTCGACAGGCTTTCCTTCAGTGAGGAGCCGCCACAGGGGCAGGAAGAGCTGAAACTGCTCCTTGTTCGCTACAAAGAAGTCTTCATGAGCTTTAATGGCCTTTTGCATCGTTGGTGATGGTATCATCGTTGTTCCTTTCTTCGCGTGTGTAACGCAGACGTGTCTGGAAATGGTCGGACAGCCTCTTCCCTCACACGCGGACGCGCGCGAGGGCGGGAGGTCCATCATGCTCGCTTCCTGGAGAAGCGGCTTCCCATCGAAAGCCGGCCCAAACGGTCATGCCTGGTGACACAGAGAGTGTACACTCTTCCCCCACTAGGAGAGTCAAGAGGGAGTGTGTTCGGCGTCACGGTGAGGAGCTGCTGCCAGGAGCTGCACCAGCGCTGATGCCGCAGGCCGGGCTGGTGCGCCAGCGGAGGCGGCCTGGAACTCCAGGATGCGTTGACGAAGCGCCTGCAGGGTGTTGATCTGGGCTTCGACACGGGCGAGGGACTGCGGCAGGTGCTCTTGCAGGAGGCCATCGACCAGCTCGCCGGGACGCTCACAGTGGGCTGTGGCGAGGGCCTGAATCGCTTTGAGGGTCAGTCCCAGGGAGCGCAAGCCCTGGACCACCTGCACACATCGCACCGCTTCTTCACCAAACAGGCGATAGTTGCTCTCGCTGCGACCCCGGGTGGAGAGGAACCCGAGGTCCTCGTAGTCGCGCAAGACTTTGATCGGCACGTCTGTGCGCCGGGAGAGTTGCCCGATGGTCATTGCATGTGACCGTAACATAGCTCTACCTTTCCAGCCTGACAGAGAGGGACTGAGCCTCATCAGGATTGTTGAACGACAAGGCACTGCAACCGACAGAGCAGCGAACGCTTTCCACGCCGTTCTCCTGTTTCGATGCTGCGCACCCGACTTCCAGCTTTCGGTCAGACCATGTAGCCGATGTCCGAGGCATTGGTCGGGTAGGCGTAGACCATCTGCTTGAGATCGGATGCTCGTAGACCCGCGTGGATCGCGAGGGCGAAGAGGTTGATGACCTCCTCGGCGTGCAGACCCAACAGGTGCGCCCCCAGGATGCGCTCAGTGCCCTCCTCGACGAGTGTCTTGAACCCTGTATGCGGGAGGGCCACCCGCCGCGAGGAATACCAGCTTGAGGTGTCCTCGTGATGCGTCGTAAAGCGCAGGCCCTGCGCGCGAGCCGCCTCCTCAAGGAGGCCTACCCGTACGAGAGGTGGGGTCGTAAAGACCACGCTGGGAATCCCGGTATAGTTCGGGGTGTGCCGGTTGCCCTCCAGAAGGTTCTTGGCCACGATACCCCCCTGCATCCCTGCCACCGGTGTCAAGGGAAACCCACCGCTGGCCACTGCGTCCCCCGCTGCATAGACGGCTGGATTGGTCACGCTTTGCAGATACTCGTTGACGGAGACGCCGTCCTTCTCGCGTGCGACTCCGGCTCCCTCCAGGTCGAGGTCGTCGATCTCCGGCACGCGCCCGGCGGCATGCACCACCAGGTCAGCCTCGACCCTCGTCTCCTGCTCGCCTGTCCGCGCGTGAACCAGCAGGTGGTCACCCTGCCGCTCGATGGCCGTGACCGCCGTGTTGAGCTGCACTTCGACGCCGAGTTCGCGGGTGGTCTGGACCAGTTGGGCGACCAGATCGGGGTCAAACTTCTCGAGGGGACGGCTGCCGCGGTGGAGCACCTGGACCTGTGCACCCGCGCGCGCCGCGATGTGCGAGAACTCGAAGGCGATGTAGCCGCCGCCGACGAAGACGATGCGGCGTGGGAGCACGTCCAGGTCCAGAAACTGCGTGCTGGTGGTCAGGTGCTCCTCACCCGGTATCCCCAAAGGCGCATGGCGCGCGCCGGTCGCGATCACCACGTGACGTCCGACCAGGGTGTCCTCGCCCACCTGGACGCTGGTCCGATCCACGAAGTGGGCACGGCCATGCCGCGTGATCATCCCGGCCTCGGCAAAGCTCCGCTCATTTTGCGCTGGCACCGGGTCGGTGAAAGTGCGCTTGAAGCGGATCAGGTCCGGCCAGCTGATGGATAGGCCAGGCGTGGAGACGCCTTTGCCCTGCATGCGCCGGCTCCAGTCCACCAGGTCGGAAACGCCGACCAGGACTTTCTTGGGGTCGCATCCGCGTAACTGGCAGGTTCCTCCGAAGGGGTGGTAATCGACGACGGCCACGCTCCAGCCAGCCTCACGGCAGGGATAGACGACGCTCTGCGCGGCTGCACCCGTTCCCAGAACGATCAGATCAACGGTTGTTGTCATCACAGTCATTCCTCCTGTTTCTTTCCATCCAAACCGACTCATGACATATCTGACTCATAGTGCAACGATTCGTTCCACCAACAGTCCGTTTGACGAGAGGCCCAATGGCTCTACAGGCCGATTTTCCTCCCTGGCGAGACCGTTGTTATCGCAAGCAAGCTGTAAGTAGAGGTAAAAGATGTTATGAGGCGGCCTGTTCCGAAAGTCGCGTCGCGCCACGTGCCTGGTAGTGCCTCTCAAACAAGATGCAAGACAGGTACAGCCTTCAGGCCGCCGCGAAAGCCGGGGTCGCTCATGCTACAAACCCGGTTAACAAAGCATAGCAGTCGCGTTGGTGTTGAAACGGCTCTGAGCGATCCTGTGAAAGAAGACGACACAAGTGTTCCAAGGAGGTCTTCTTGTCTGTACCGTACAAAGTACACGTCGTACCTCCTCCTTCGCCTATATTTATAGTATACCATCTACTATTACTATGAAATATAAATTTATTTTCTATAGAAAAGAGGCTGTGTGACCATCGCAAGCCCACTACAGCCGCACTTCCTCATCACAGCTATTTAAAGTAAACGGTTCTACCTGTCTTCATCTTGCTTCGAGCACATGTCGAGATGTCACGTCTCTTGATCGGCAACGTCTCCATGGATCCCAACCACATGTTCCCCATA
>WNEZ01002403.1_pt1 | contig 16046 bp, 11 predicted proteins | sample 5400521 | NCBI WGS metagenome assembly WNEZ01 (sample SAMN13153339, study PRJNA577476) | soil metagenome | isolation source: 120 cm saprolite under Douglas fir tree site 2 hole 1 replicate 1 | place: USA:California | collected 2015-04-18
TAAGGACTCACACAAGAACTAGCCTCGACTTCAATGTTCTATATGGTATAGTTGAAACATCAGTTATCTTCAGCAGGGCAGTTATATCTTTTAGCAGAGCTTCAGAAGGGACTCCCCATGAGCCAGCACATATCGTCACAGTTGCTCACAGACCCGGACTACAAACGGCTGCTCCAGCAGTGCATCCACTGTGGGCTATGCCTGCCGGCCTGCCCCACCTATGCCGTCTTTGGCACGGAGATGGATGCCCCACGCGGGCGCATCGCTCTCATGCGCGCTGCCTCTGATGGTCGTATTGGCCTGGAAGGCGCGTTCGAGGAGCATATCTCGCTCTGCCTGAGCTGCCGTGCCTGCGAAACCGCCTGTCCTTCTGGCGTACAGTATGGGGCGCTCGTTGAGACCGCCCGCGTTGCGCTGGAGAAAGCCCACACGCCCGGCGTATTCGAACGTTTTGTACGCTGGCTGACCCTGCGCAAAATGCTGCCGCACATCGCTTCGCTGCGGCTGCTCGCCCGGCTCATGCGTATCTACCAACTAGTGGGCCTGCAGCGCCTGGTGCGCAGCATAAACTTCCTACCCAGGCGACTCCAAATCATGGCGGCTCTCCTTCCGCCGCTCTCCACTTCCTATATGGATTATCGCCACGTAGCCCCGGCCATCGGCCCCAGGCAGGGTACAGTAGCGTTTTTCCATGGCTGCGTCCAGGAGGCTTTCCTATCTGACATCAATAAGGCTACCATCCGTGTACTGCAGCGTAACGGCTACGAAGTCCACATTCCGCGCGGGCAAACCTGCTGCGGCGCTGCTCCCCTGCACGTAGGCGAGGATACACTTGCCCGCGACCTGGCTCGCCGCAACATCGATGCCTTTATGCAAGAGGAATACGATGCGATCATCAACAATGCCGGTGGCTGTGGCGCTATCTTGAAGGATTATGGACACCTGCTCAAGGATGATCCGGCCTATGTCGCAAAAGGGCATCAGTTCAGCGCGCAAGTGCGCGACATCAGCGAATTCCTGGCCGATCACCTGCACAATCCACCGCGTGGCGAGGTGCATGTACGAGCGACCTACGCCGACTCCTGCCACCTGCGTCACGCGCAGAAAGTAGTGCGCCAACCTCGTAGCTTGCTGCAAGCCATCCCCGGCCTGGAACTGGTGGAACTCAAACGAGCAGATCAGTGCTGCGGCAGCGCTGGCGTGTACAATATCCTCCAGGTAGATGCGGCCAATGCCATCCTGGATAATAAAATGGCCGACATCGCCGCTACCGGCGCGGATACCATCATCACAACCAACACCGGCTGTTATATGCAGCTGCTCTATGGCGTGCGGCGAGCAGGGCTAAAAAAGCGCGTCGTCCACCTCGTCGAACTACTCGATCAATCTTACACGGAGACACTATGACCATCTACACCATCGAACCAGAACGGGCCGCGCTCCATGGCACCTTCTCACGTGAGTACCCACCCGTATTAACGATCGATTCGGGCGACACGGTACGTTTCCGTACGCTTGACGCTGGCTGGCACCTGGAACCTTTTACTACAACAGAAGAAGAGGAGGCGCGTAAATTTGAGCCGCGCGTCAAAGAGCGTGATTACGGCCATGCCCTGTGCGGACCCGTGGCAATTCGTGGAGCGCAGCCTGGCATGACCCTCGAAGTGCGAATCAACGAGGTACGCCCGGGAACATGGGGATGGACGATTGGCGGGTGTATGCAGAGCGAGCTGAATAAGCGCCTTGGCCTGTCGGAGCAGTGCGAAGAACTCCTATGGACCTTGGACGCGGCTGCAATGACCGGCCGGGATCAGTACGGGCGAACGCTCCCGCTTCGTCCATTTATGGGTGTCATGGGCATGCCACCTGATGAGCCCGGCTTGCTTGCAACATTCCCGCCGCGCTTTTGTGGGGGTAATATAGACTGCAAGGAACTGGTTGCAGGTAGCACCCTCTATCTCCCTATAGCCATCCCTGGTGCGTTGTTCTCTACAGGTGATGGACATGCGCTGCAAGGCGATGGCGAAGTATCTGGCGTGGCTATCGAATGTCCTATGGAGCGCGTCGAACTCACCTTTTACCTGCGCGATGATATCCAGCTCACTACACCTCGCGCCAATACGCCCGTGGGCTGGATTACCCTCGGCTTTCATGAGGATCTACACGAAGCCACGCTCATTGCCTTGAACGCCATGCTGGACCTGATGGGTGAGCAGTATCAACTTTCACGTCCGCGAGCCCTGGCCCTCGCAAGCCTACTGGTGGACCTGCGCGTGACGCAAATAGTGAATAGCGTGCTGGGAGTACATGCAGTCTTACCCCATGGAGTCATTAAGTAACCTTGATCGTCGACTCTCCATGCTTCCAGGGGAAATTCGGTTTCCGTATGGGCGCGTTTCCCGTAGGGGCGAGGGTGGTGAAGGGTGGCGGGGTGGGCCTTTATGGACGCAGTCTGGGGGACTGTGTGGCCCGTTCGCCCGCTCGTTCCCCCCTAATGGAGGTAGACTTGATCGTCGGAGAGGAACGAACCATGCTGAAGGAAAACAAGCTACATACACTTGAGACGTTGCTCCGTAAGGGCCAGGTGTTCACCGATGCGGCGACATTAATCACCTACGAGCTCGATGCCGGGCTGGACCGGGGAGCACCGGAAGGCCTGGTATTTCCACAATCGGCCGCCGATGTCGAGCAGATTGTGTACTGGGCCGCGCAGCAGCATATTCCGCTGGTGGCTCGTGGAGCAGGCACCGGCCTCTCGGGCGGAGCAGTCGCCGAGCGCGGCGGCATCGTTATCGAGTTTTCCCGCATGAACGCCGTGCTCGATCTCGACGAAAGCGGGCGCAGTGCCATGCTCGAGCCGGGCGTGGTCAACCTGGCTTTCGACGAGCGAGTGCGGGCGCAGGATTTATACTTCCCTCCCGACCCGGCCAGCCAGCGCGCATCTACCATCGGCGGCAACGTGGCAGAGAACTCCGGCGGGCCGCACTGCTTCAAGTATGGTGTCACCTCCAACTACGTCACCGGGCTGGATGTCGTGCTGGCAGATGGTCGCAGCTTGCGTATCGGTGGGCGCGCCCTGGATTATCCTGCCTATGACCTGTGCGGCCTGCTTACCGGCAGCGAAGGCACGCTGGCTATTATCACGGCCGTCTCCGTCCGGCTCGTGCGCAATCCGCCTGCCGTCAAGACCATGATGGCCGCCTTCGACTCGCTTGAACAGGCGGGCGCGGCAGTATCAGCTATCATCGCGGCCGGGCTGGTTCCCGCCACGATGGAGATGATGGATCGCAATATACTCCGCATCGTCGAAGCCTATGTTCACGCTGGATTGCCAACCGCTGCCGGGGCCGTGTTAATTATTGATGTCGATGGCTATTCGGCCAGCATCGACGCCCAGATCGACGAGGTGATCCACCACCTGCAGGCGCACGGTGGCCATGACCTGCGCGTCGCCGCCAACGCGGAGGAGCGAGACAAGATCTGGTATGCTCGCAAGAGTGCCGCAGGCGCCCTCTCGCGGCTTGCCCCGTCCTACTACCTGGTGGACATCACCGTCCCCCGCAGCCTGCTGGCGGAGACGCTTGCCGGGGTGAACTCTATTTGCGACCACTATGGACTGCGCGCGGGCCACGTGTTTCACGCGGGCGATGGCAACCTGCATCCACTGATCCTGATCATGGACCCCTCTGACCGTCAGCTCGTCGAAAAGGTGCATCACGCCGGGCGTGAGATGGTCGAATTATGCATCCGCAAGGACGGCAGTATCAGCGGTGAACATGGCATAGGCATCGAGAAACGCCAGTACATGTCGTTGATGTTCAATGACGACGAACTGGCGGCAATGTGGGATGTCAAACAGGTCTTCGACCCCGGTGGCCTGCTGAATCCCGGCAAAATTTTCCCTCCGTCCGTCAATAGGGTTTCTACACGTAGCGAACCTGTAGGGCCCGATTTATCGCGGCCACCGCCGATTTATCGGCCCCAGGAGGCCTACCACATCCCCGGCGCTGTATTCACGCCTTCTACAGCCTCTGAAGCTGCACAGGGACTATCTGCGCTGTCGGCAATTGGGCAACCTGTGCGCATCAGTGGGTCTATAGTGACATCCCCGCTGGAGGGTCAGCCAGGCGAGAATAACGATGTATTGCTTTGCACCGGCGAACTCAAGGGCATCAAGAAATTCTCGCCCGCTGACCTCTACGTGACTGTTGGTTCCGGCACATCTCTAATAGAGCTTCAATCCTTCCTGGCATCCGAGCGTGTACAGGTACCCCTGGCTGCCCCCTGGCCCGTCGCCACCATCGGCGGGCTGGTTGCCGCCAACGTGAATGCTCCGCTGCGTATGCGCTACGGCTCGCTGCGTGACCTGGTACTGTGTACCACGGTAGTGCTAGGGGACGGACGGGTAATTCGTGCCGGGAGGCCGGTCATCAAAAACGTGGCCGGGTATGACCTGGTCAAGGTTTTCGTCGGTTCGCATGGTACCCTCGGCCTGATCATCGACGTAACGCTCAAACTTACCCCTCTGCCGCGCGCCAGGCGTACCCTGCTGGCGCCGCTAGATGACCTGGAGCACGGGCTGGCACTGGCAGAGCAAGCACGTACAATGGCACTGGTAGCATCTGCCATCCTGCTCTGCAAGAACTGTGACATACCGGCTCTCCATGCTCCTGGAGAAAATTCGCTTCCCGTAGGGGCGAGGGTTCCCGTAATGGCTTCAACTCCCGTAGGGGCGAGGGTGGCGAGGAGTGGCGGGGAGGGCCTTTATGGTCGCCCGCCCGGTTCCTACGTGCTCGCGTACACCGCCGAAGGCCTCCCAGAAGACGTGCAGGCCGAACTCGACCAGGTACGCCAGGTGTTGAGAACAGCTGCAGTACCTGCACCAATGGAAGTCGATCAGGTGTCGGGCACAGATATCTGGGCGCGCTTGTTAGGAAACTCTCCCGGAAGAGCGCTGCAGGTACGTGTAGGCGTGCCGGCCAGGGACCTGGCTTCTTATATACATGCCCAATCTGCTGCCCTGAACGATACAGCGTTTATCGCAGATATAGGCAGTGGCCTGGTCTACGCTGTCTCTGAACACCGCGAACCCACTGCTGCCCAGCACTGGCTGGAGAGCCTGCGTCGACCTGCGCTGGCGCTTGGAGGCTATGCAGTAGCGATAGACATGCCGGGCACATGGCAGGACACAATAGACCGTTGGGGCTACCAACCCGCAGCGCTGGACCTGATGCGCGGCCTGAAGGCACGCTGGGACCCTGGCGACATTTTGAATCCTGGCGTGTTTTTTTAGAGGTTCACGTTGACATCGTCCCAATTTTGGGCAGTTTTGGTCCACACTTGGTGCGATTTTACCTATAATATTGCGAAAATCGGCGCAATATGCTTCGTCTTGGCTACGAGGCACGAGACCAGGAATGACCGTAGCTAAAGAGGGCTGGAAGGGAGAGCCTCATGGAATTTGGTGTCCACCTGCCGTTGGTTGCCTTTCGCGGGCAAGCGTTCTCGCTCTCACGCCTGGTTGACTATGCTGAGATGGCAGAGCAACTTGGCTTCACTACCCTGTGTACCAACGATCATCTCACCTTCTCCCGTCCCTGGCTCGATAGTGTAACGGCCTTGGCCGCCATCCTCACCACGACGCATCACATGACGCTCATGACGACAGTGGCCTTGCCTGTGGTACGCGGACCCGTCCCGCTGGCCAAGTCCTTGGCCGCCCTTGACGTCCTCTCCGGTGGCCGTCTGATCGCGGGTGTCGGTCCTGGTTCCTTGCCCCAGGACTATGCCCTGGTGGGCATTGCCTTCGAGGAACGTTGGAAGCGCTTTGAGGAGGCGATCCAGCTGCTGCGCAGTCTCCTGCAGCGCGATGCCCCGCCATTCAGCGGCCAGTTCTATGCGTCAGAAGCGACACGACTCGAACCCTTTCCAGCTCAGGAGCTGGGCGTGCCAATTTGGATTGGCAGTTGGGGATCGGAGGCGGGACTGCGCCGGGTCGCTCGCCTGGGAGATGGCTGGCTCGCTTCCGCCTATCACGTCACCCCAGCGTCGTTCGCAGACGCATTAGCGCGACTGCACCAGTCTCTGCATCAAGTCGGTAGGGAGCCAGAGCGCTTCCCACACGCTCTGGGCTCCATGTTCTACTATCTGACGGAGGACCGACGCCTGGCCGAAGAACTCCTCGTGGAGGTGGTGAGTCCGACACTGGGTCGCCCAGTCGAACTGTTGCGCGAGCGACTACTCATTGGAACACCTGCTGAGTGCGCCGACAAACTGGTCAAGCTCAAGGCAGCAGGGGTCCGAAAGGTCTTCCTGTGGCCTGTAGAGGACGAGGCAGCTCAGTTGGCGAGGTTCCACGAGCAAGTCCTGCCTCAGCTCCCACCGTAGCGTTCCAGGTGCTGGCTCTGGATGAGGCAAGCACGAGGCCTCTCTCCAGGAGCAGAGCTGATCGAAGCCAGTGATGGAGGAGCAGGCAAGTACCTAGAGGAAGGAGCGCGCGATGCAAGAGGAACAACGACGTGCGGCAAACCAGTTTTAGATGTGCAAAAGCGTCGAGTGGCCTGACTCCCTGGTTGTGTATACAACGATACGACCTTCTTTGGCTTTCTTCCAAGCCGTCCAGCACTATGAGAACGATGTTGCCCCTACCATGCCAAAGTATGCATTAGGCCAGGAAATGGGACATTTGACACTGATCTCCCTTGTGCCTGCAAGGCTATACTTACTACAGAAATTGTTTACACGGCGACCATAGCTTCTCTGGTTCTCGTGGAGAATATCCCAAAGTAGCAGGAACAAGGAGATCAGGCAATGTTTACACCTCAATTGCCGCTCAAGGCTGTAGATCAGTATAAAAAGTTGGCTTATTGCAATTATTCATTGTATCACTGGACGATCTCTCACCTTCCCAATGCCAGTATGGAGATTGGGAAGCGTCTGGCATGGCACGCCTTCGAGCGGGCGCGCAAACAGGTTCCGGCCTATAGCCGCTTTTTGGCCGAGCAGGGCTTTGTTGACACCGAGCATGCATCATTCGCTGAACAGTTCGCGAGCATTCCGGCAACAGACAAAAACAACTATGTCCGCGTATTCTCCACCGCCGAGCGCTGTGTGGACGGATGTATACCGGCTGAGCAGGTGATCGTAGATGAGTCATCGGGTTCAACAGGCTTGCCTTACAACTGGGTGCGGTCGAAGATCGAGGTGGAATATACGCGCCGGGTCTGTAGCTACTTTCTTCGTCACGCCTTGAGTGGTGAGCCGCTTTTCGTCATCAACGCCTTCTCGATGGGAGCCTGGGCGACTGGCATCACGATGAGCGCGGCGCTGGAACAAAATGGGATTGTAAAATCCACCGGCCCCGACGTGGAGAAAATTTTGCACACCCTGCGTTTCTTCGGACCGCATTACCAGTACCTCATCACCGGCTATCCACCGTTCCTCAAACACCTGCTCGATTGTGCCGAGGTTCAGGGCTTTGACTGGAGTGGATACCGGCTGGTCGCTATGGTTGGCGGCGAAGGGATGAGCGAATGCCTGCGCGCCTACCTGCTGAGCCGCTTTGAAAAGGTGCTCAGTGGATACGGAGCCTCCGACCTGGAGATCGGCGTGGCAGCTGAGTCCGATCTGTCGATTTGCATTCGACGCCTGATGGAGCAGCGAGCTGATGTACGCTACGCGCTGCTGGGTGACGAGCAGCGCGCCCCGATGTTGTTCCAGTACAACCCACTCGATCACTATATCGAAACCAATGCCGACTCCGAATTGATTGTGACGATCAATCGACCCCTCTTGTCACCGCGCATCCGCTACAACATCAAAGACGAGGGAGGGATCATCTCCTACGAAGAGATGTCTACGCAATTGCTCGGTGTTGGCGTGGATATGCACGCGCTGCTTCCCAAAGGAGCAACAAAGCCTCACCTGCCCTTCGTCTACGTGTTCGGACGCCGCGACTCGACTCTTTCGTACATGGGGGCGAACATCTATCCAGAAGATGTAGAGGCTGGACTACTCAGCAACCACGACCTTGCCAGCCGGTTGGGCGCGTTTTGCATGGAGTTGGTGGAAGAGAAGGCCACGGGCGAGGTGCGCCCTTGCATACACGTTGAGGTGACTGAAGGACTTCCCTCGGACGAAATGGCGAATGCGCTCCAACAGATGGTGCGCAACAAGCTTTACGAACTGAGCGCGGACTTCCGCCAGGCCATGCGTGAAGATCAGAGCGTCGGCCAACTGCGCATCGAACTCCACATGGGAGGAGAGGGTCCTTTTGCCGAGATGAGCCAGCGCATCAAGCGGCGCTACGTGATACGTCGTGCCTGACAGTTTGTCGGAGAGAAGCAGGAAGTGGTGGAAAAGCTGCTGCTGAGCCCCAATACGGTGCTGAAAGCCTACCGGGAGTTGGAACAAGAGGGCCTGATTCGCAGTCGTGCAGGTGTCGGCACGTTTGTCCTCAAGTCCCTGGCCGATCCGTTGCTCACCAGCCAGGGAGTGCTCCGTCGCCGGTTGGTTCGTTGGATGCAGGACGCGCAGAAAGCCGGTTTACAGGAGGAGGATATTGATGCGCTTGTTGCGAGTGCGCGTCAGGAATGCTTTCTCAAAGACAGTAAAAAGGAGATCTCATGACGCTCTCACTTGAAACCAACGGTTTGAGCAAGCGCTATGGCCTGACCTGGGCGCTACAAGACTGCTCGTTGCAGGTCCCGGTTGGGCGTGTCATCGGCCTGGTCGGCCCGAATGGGGCAGGAAAAACCACGCTCCTGCGAGAACGAGAACGTTGTTGTTCACCATGATGAGAGTGTAGTATAGGCACCGTTGCTTAACCGTTGCTTCTTGGCGTCCCTGAAAACCATCCTGAGAAGGATATTATGCTGCATATAACAATGGCAATCAGAGTTTGTCACCAGGTACATTCTTAGATATAATGTTCGTAAATGGAGTATCGGCAAGTTGCTACCTTGCTACAGGGGTGGCTGCAAACACCGGTCGGACCGGCGATCAATCTGGAGGGTATGATGTTCCAATGGTCCGACTTCGAGGCGGCAGCGCCGGAGCTAGCCGCACAGGGGCGCGAATTGATCGAGCGTTTCCGCTTCGTCCTCGCGGGCACGATTCGCCGGGACGGGACACCGCGCATCAGCCCGGTCGAGGCCCACATCGTGGGTGGCCACCTGATGCTGGTTATGATCTCTGGCACGCGCAAGGCCGGCGACCTCCTGCGTGACCCGCGCATCCTCCTGAACTCACCGGTCACGCACCCGGATGACCCCAACGCCGAGTTCAAGCTGCGCGGGCGTGTGGTCGAGATCCAGGACCAGGCGCAGCGAGAAGTCACTGCCGGCGCGATCAAGGCCGCGAGCGGTTGGCAGCCGCCGGAAGGATGGCACTTCTTCTCCATCGACATCGAGGATGCCGCCTTCATCGCGTGGAAAGCTGGGGAGATGCAGATGGCTCGCTGGAACCGCGACCGTGGCCTCGACCACGTGACGCGCCAAACCGCCGTCCTCGACGAACCAGGTCAATAGGTTGCCCCTCCATCCCTCCGGGTGAACCGTAGGGCCCGATTTATTCGTGGCCACCGCCGATGATGAACTTTCAGCAATTACCCTGGATACCCGTAGGGCCCGATTTATCGCGACCACCGCCGATTTATCGGCCCCGGAAACCCCACCACATACCTGGATTCATTTGTTACAATTCATTATCGGCCTGCTCTCCTCAATCACCCTGCAACAAAGATTTTTCACGCACAGGTGCCCTTTTAACAGGAGAAGCGGCGCTCATAGAGACGTCTCATACGCCCAGAGCCATGCACAAACGCAGTCCCAGAGGCGTATGACAGTACGGGATGGGCAACGATCTGCCCCTGCGCGCCTCAAGCAGTACCGCGACTACCTGCTCGATCTCCTGCTGCGTGGATCGCAGGCTGCGCTCCTCCTGAGCCTGTTGTTGAAAGCGCCTGAGGAGGGTATTGAGGGAATGCCCAATCTGCCACAGTTCGTGGTCCTCTTGCATCGGTACCCGCGCGATCATATTCCCCGCTGCGATCTGCCGGTGGGTTTCCAGAATCTGCGCAATCCCTTCTTCGAGGCGGATGTTCTGCTCTGCGATCAAGCGTGCTTGTCGGCTCAACGCAGCACGTGCCTCCGCCAGCTCTTCTGCCTGGCTCGCGCGCAGCAGCGCCCGCTCGACACTCCAGGCATGTAACCAGGCAATGCCGGTGCCCACCGCCTGCAGCACGAGCAGACCCGCCAGGGCACTGTAGGCGTGACCGCCTTCTGATTGGATCAACTGCGTCAAGGAGGCATCATGCGGACGCAGCGCAAAGATGCTGACAATGAGCATGATCTGTACGATCCCGGTGACTGGGATGAGCACGCGCGGCAGAATCATGCTGCCCACGAGCACGGCGAGAATAAAGAGATCGAAATCGGATAGGTTGCCGGCATTGAGCATGGGTTTGAGGACCAGGAAGCCAGCGATGGCCCCATCGATGAGCACGACGTACAGCGCGGCGCTCACGCCGGTCTGTCCCGCTCGATTCAGAAGAGCGATGATCAAGCTGCCCCCTGCCAGGATGATGACCGGTGTCCAGAGGCGGGGAAAAGAGAGCGCACTGGGGATAAGCAGCCCGACAGCAAGGACGGCAAGCACCAGGATGGCACTGATGAGTCGGGCACGACGCAGTTGCTCTTGCGCGGCGATGCCTGTCCCAAAAGCATCGCCCTGTGGACCCGTCAGGGTGGACCACCACCGCCAGGCCGCTGGTTCCGTCCGCGCCGAGGGCGGCCGCGAAGGCGCTGAAAACGAAAACTTGGCATCAGGCATGGGGCGCTGCTGCCTGTAGTCGAACGCTGGAAAGGGGTCCATCATCTACTCCTTACTGAGTGCATATGTAATCCGTTCATCCATAAAATACTCGCTCTAGAGTGCTACAAATTAAAAGCATGGAGCAAGCCAAAATAGAGCGTCAGTATATATCAAGCGCTTTCTTTAAGCAGAGTATAGATTATGTATCTTGCCTTGTCAACAATCTTCGCATACAAGTGCATTTCATCAGGTGACTACTCAGGTCTCCTACCGACTTGCCAACGGAGAGGAAACCAGGTAAAGTACACCTATGTCGGTAACTCCTCATACGAATCTGCGTTCAAAAGCACAATCTTGTGCCGCTTGAGCAAGCCTCATAAAACAATGCAAAGTTGTATGTCGGAGCGCGAATCCGTATCAGCAGGGGGTGCAGGGGGACGCAGTCCCCCTGCCGGAGCGCGAGGTGTCCTCGCTCCCTTCCCTTTTTCCCCGCCGCCGTAGGCAGCACAAGCAAGGCACCTGAGTAATTACTGAGTAGGAAAGTAATATGACAACTATACATTCAGTAGTCGTCACCGGAGCATCTACAGGCATCGGAGAGGCCTGCGCGCTTCGCCTGGACAGGCGAGGTTTTCGCGTCTTCGCGGGCGTACGCAGAGAGGTAGACGGCGGCGCATTGAAGCAGAAGGCGTCCGCCCGGCTGACCCCTATCTTACTAGACGTCACCGACGCCTCCTCAATAAAATCCGCCGCTGCTGTCGTGGCCGCGTCCCTCGGCGAGGAAGGTTTGAGCGGGCTTGTCAATAATGCGGGCATCGCCATCGCGGGCCCACTCGAATTCTTACCCATCGACGAACTGCGCAGGCAATTCGAAGTAAATGTAATCGGCCAGATCGCCGTCACCCAGGCCTTTCTCCCGCTCCTGCGCAAAGGCCACGGTCGCATCGTCAACATGGGGTCCATCGCCGGTAAAAGCGCCTTGCCCTTTACAGGTCCTTACTGTGCCTCCAAGTTCGCCATGGAAGCTCTCACCGACTCCCTGCGCATGGAACTACTGCCCTGGAACATCCCTGTTTCCATCATCGAACCAGCTTATGTGACGACACCTATCTGGCAGAAATCCCTGCAGGGAGGGGAAAGGGTGGCAGCAATGTTGCCGCCCCGCGCCCATGAACTCTATGGACACGCCATCGCTTCCATGCGCAATATAGTATCCAATATCCGCAAAACGGCTCTTAACAATGACGTGTCGGCAGACGTTGTCGCCCGGGCTGTTGAGCATGCCCTCACGGCGAAGAAGCCCAGGACACGCTACCTAATTGGAACCGCGGCCTTACTCCGCGTATTGCTTGGCATCCTGCCTGATCGCACCCGCGATCGACTCATTACCTGGCAGCTATTGAGTTAGTATTTGATGCTGTCTCGAGCAGTACCCTAAAAATTTACCCTCTCGTAAAAGAATTTCTTTGCCATCTCTGCTGCAGCGATGTAAAGAATCACGATTATCCCCATCAGCGAAAGGAATAACACGTTCAGCGGTTGAAAACCAAAGATCACTGCCAGGGGAGTGTAAGGCACAATCAGGGTCAGCGCGACGATCAAGAGCGTTGCCGCCAGTAATTGCCTGGAAGGTCTACTCCTGAAAAAAGGCCTTCTACTCCGGATAACCAGTACGATCATCGATGCTGAAATCACCGACTCCAGGAACCAACCCGTGCGAAATTGAGCTACGTTCGCGTGCAAGATAAACAGGAGCACCCCGAACGTCAGGAAGTCGAAAACCGAACTGAGGATGCCGAACGTGATCATAAAATTGCGGATAAACTCGACATTCCAGCGGCGCGGCTTCTCCGTCATCTCTCTATCTACACTATCAGTAGCAATCGTCATCTCTGGAATGTCCGTGAGCAGGTTCGTCAGCAGAATCTGCTTGGGCAGTAAAGGCAGGAAAGTCAGGAAGAGCGATGACCCCGCCATGCTGAACATATTTCCAAAGTTGGCGCTGGTCGCCATGAAAACATACTTCAGCGTATTGGCGAACGTTGTCCTTCCTTCGCGTACACCCTGTACAAGCACCGACAAATCTTTTTCAAGCAGTACAATATCGGCTGCCTCTTTCGCCACGTCTACCGCGCTGTTGACGGAAATACCCACATCTGCGGCATGCAGTGCCGAGGCATCGTTGATGCCATCTCCCATGTATCCAACCACGTTCCCCGCTTTCTTCATGGCGATGAGGATACGTTCTTTCTGGTTTGGCTCGACTTCAGCAAAAACACTCACGTCGTTCACTTGTTTGAGCAGTGCTGGATTGCTCATCTTGTTCAGGTCGGGGCCGGTAAGAATGTGTGTATTAGCCAGTCCCACCTGCTGGCTGATATGGGCGGCAACGAGCTGGTTATCGCCGGTAATGATCTTCAGCGAGACGCCGAGCTGCTTCAGTGAGTTGATGGTTTCGATGATACCTGGCTTGGCAGGATCAAAGAATACCAGAAATCCCAAAAAAGTCATGTTTGTCTCGTCGGCTTTGCTACAACGCGAGTTTGCGCCAACCTGCCGGTCCGCCAGACCCAACGTGCGGCAGCCCTGACCACTGAGTTCTTCGTAGCGCTGCTGAATCTGCTCTCGCAGGGTGGCAATATCTACGGTGGTCGTGCTGCCTGCTTTGTCGGTAGCTGTTGCCTCCGCCGTCGTACAGACATCGAGCACGTTCTTCAGCGCTCCTTTTGTCACCAGAAAATGTGTATCTTCTTTTACAAACAAAACCGTCAGGCGTTTACGGACGAAGTCGTACGGTACTTCGTCCAGCTTCTGATAGCTGGACACATCAAACGTGCGATAGGTACGGATTGCTTCATCGATAGGATTGGTAAACCCCGTCTGGTACACAGCGTTGAGGTAGGCGTAGAGCAGGACTTTTTCGCTGTCATGTCCCTCGAAATCAATGGCTGCAGATAGTTTTACCACCCCTTCGGTCAGCGTTCCCGTCTTATCGGAACAGAGCACGTTCATACTGCCGAAGTTTTCGATCGAGGCGAGGCGTTTGACGATTACCTTCTGCTGGGCCATGCGTTTGGCGCCATAGGCCAGGTTGATACTGATGATAGCAGGCAGCAGTTGTGGCGTGAGTCCAACAGCGAGTGCCAGGGAGAAGAGCAAAGAGTCCAGTACAGGGCGATGGAAGTAAACGTTGATGGCAAAGATGCTGATCACCAATAGCAGGGTGACTTCCATGAGCAGGTAGCCAAAGTGCTTGACGCCATGCTCAAATTCCGTCTCCGGCGGCCTGAGTTTGAGTCGCGCAGAAACCTGGCCGAATTCGGTCTCCGTCCCAGTACGAGCAACCAGCGCTCTAGCCGAGCCGCTCACCACATGGGTACCCATAAACAGCATATTCTTTCGCTGGCTAAGAGGCGTTTCCGGAGGCAAAATACCGGCGGACTTCTCGACCGGGAAGGTTTCGCCCGTCAGGGCAGCTTCATCGACGAAGAGATCTTTGGATTCCACGATCAGGCAATCCCCAGGGATGACATCTCCTGCGCTCAATATAACGATATCTCCAGGTACAATCTGTTCGACTGCTAGTTTCCTGGAACTGCCGTCGCGCATGACCGTTGCTTGAATTTGGACGGCGGCCAATAATTTCTCAACTGCATCGGCAGCGCCCAGCTCCTGCCAAAAACTGAGCAGGCCGCTCACAAACACAATGACCAGAATAATGATGGCGTCTGCCGCGTCTTGCAGAAAAAAGGATAAGCCCGCGGCAATAAGTAGGATCAGGATAATCGGGCTTTTGAATTGCGAGAACAGGAGCGTAAGCGTACTTGCTTCTTTTTTAGGCTTGAGCAGATTGGCGCCATAGCGTTTGAGTCGCAGTTGGGCCTCATTACTCGTCAAGCCCTGCTGTATAGTGCCTGTTGCAGGTCCCCATACCAGTTGCTTGAATAGTTCATCACTGGAAACGCTCCAAAATGGCGGTAGGGGTTGGCTCATGGCTGTCTCCTTCACGAGCTATCATAGCCGCGTTCTTAAGTCCTGCCCCTGACATTATGCACGTGTGTCAATATATATGCAAGTGCAATCCCTACATAGTTCTCCATCCTTCCGGGGGAAATTTGGCTCCCGTAGGGACTCGCATCCCCGGTTCCCGTAGGGGCGAGGGTGGTGGAGCGGCGCGGGGTGGGCCTTTATGGTCGCCCGCTCGTTCCTCACATCCCAAACCGCTGCTGCACCCGCACGACATTAGCAAGCACATTCAGAGCGGCAGGTTTCACGCCGAACAGCTTGTCCGCGCGGCCCTCCGGCCCGGCTGCGATACGGTAAATCGCACTGGAGGCCGATTGACCCTGCGCCATCAAGTGCGCGCCGAGTGCGCTGATAATCCCCGTGGAAAACGATGACCCGCACCAATCGGCCCAGCCTGTCGTATTCTGCTCCCCATCGGGAAAGGTAGGTGCAATATAGACACCGCGTACAGCATCCGGCAGTCCATTTGCATCCTTCGATCCATAGTAGTCGCCGCCAAAAGTCGCCACACCTGCGTCTACCGGCGGCGTGCAGGCAGCGTTGGCGAAGCGTGACGGCACAAAGCGGCTGTTCACCGAAGTCACGCCCAGGGTAGTAGCAAAGCGTGCCGGGGCGCGTGGTGGTCGCGGCCACTGCCCCTGTTTAGCACTGGCTAATGAATCGTTGCCTGCCGCGGCCACGACCAGCGCCCCTTGAGCCTGGAGACATTCAAAGAGCACTTGCAGCCCCGTCTCGATGTGCGTGAGCGCGCGTATTGCACCGACGAGTTGCGAGCTTGGCCACTCGCGATCATCAAACCAGATGAAAGGAAGACGGCGCGGGTCAGGCATGATCGTCAGGCTCAAATTGATCACCAGGCGCTGGATGCTTCCAGTATGCAGTTCCTGCTCGAGGTCGGTCAGCGCGGCAAACAGGTTATACAGGTCTCCGCCGCCGGAGTCGTTGAGGATACGCATCACGCGGATGCGTGCCCGTGGAGCAATATCACGAATCAGCCCGGCTATAAAAATACCGTGATCCGCCATAGGATAGTATGCCGGATCACCATAGAGGTCACGACCGGTATTGATGTCATCGGTGACGGGGTAACGATCATATTCAATCTCAAACGAGCCGTTTTCGCTGCGCAGGTTAGTAGCAAGGCGCTGCAGTAACCAGTTACGCTGCAGCTCTGGCCGCGCGGCCGCGCTGCGCAGGCGATCAGGATG
>WNEZ01002404.1_pt1 | contig 16046 bp, 8 predicted proteins | sample 5400521 | NCBI WGS metagenome assembly WNEZ01 (sample SAMN13153339, study PRJNA577476) | soil metagenome | isolation source: 120 cm saprolite under Douglas fir tree site 2 hole 1 replicate 1 | place: USA:California | collected 2015-04-18
GTGAGCTTGGAGCTGCAACGGTAAAACGTTTTTACCATGACGGTAAAAGTATACGCCTACAGCCGTCCAATCCAGAAATGGAGCCAATCTTTGTTGACGGCAAAGATTGGGATCGGGAGTGGAAGTTGCAGGGGAAGGTAAGGGCTGTAATTCATCAATTTTATTAGTAATCATAAAGCCTCTTGCCGCTGAAAACTGGAACATAAGAACTTCGCAATCCACACACTTTCCCACGTAGACAAATCCCTACAACATATGGCACACTCTAGAGGAGACGAATAACTGTTGTAAAAGGCCCCCTGCTGCCTGCACATACATTACATCATCTACGAGGGACTTTTCTCATGGACCATCGCGCCGCCCTCAATCGACGTTCACTCTTCTATACGCTCTACCTTACCTATATCTCTGCCGGGATTATCAGCATCTTACCGGGTCCGGCATTATCCTTGCTTGCTATGCATACCAGCGTCCCACTGGATGTCGCCGGTTGGATATTCACCACCTCCGCATCGGGTTTCGCGATTGGAGTGATGATCGCTGGATTGCTTACTGCTGTACTTCGCCCGAAACACCTCTTAATGATCGGGATGAGCCTGATGGCTAGCACAGGCCTGATTACTCCTCTTGCATACTTTTTCCCCTCGCTACTGGCCGTGCAATTCGCCATGGGGGTAGGATTTGGTTTTTTGGATGTCAGTATCAATATCACTATAGCTCTCGCCTTCCCCGATACGCTTAGCGAAACGTTGAACAACCTGCATAGCTCGTACGGTGTCGGTGCATTAGTAGCGCCACTGCTGCTCTCACTGGCGCTTGAAGTAACACACCAGGCTCTATGGGCTTTCCTGGTAGGCTCCATTGCGGGGCTGGCGTGCATTTGCTTACTGGCACGCCAATATGTGCCAACGACTACTAAACAGGTTGAGAAACAACCACAGCAGGGAGTATCGAGGTCTCGCAGCGTCTTCGGGCAAATCTTGCTCTGGTTTATGGCCTTGCAATTTTTTCTCTACATTGCGGCAGAGGTCGGTTTCAGCAGTTGGATCGTCACTGCGGTTAGCCAGAGCGCAGCTATCACCATAGTTCTGGCGGCGCCTGTCGCAACTGTTTTCTGGCTTGGCCTGACGCTTGGACGGCTCATCAGCGCACAGGTACTCAAACGCGCCCTCTTGAGCGAGAATATGCTACTCTCTCTCTGCTTCATTGGAGGGAGTACGAGCGGTCTGCTCGTCGCCATCTTCCCAGGGCAGCTCGCCGTCAGTTTTGGTGCGAGTGGCCTGGCCGGTTTGTTCTTCGGCCCCGTCTTCCCCGGCCTGATGGCCATAGCCTCGCGCAGATTCGCACATGCGCTTGGAGCTGTTTCAAGCGTACTACTCATCAGTTCTGGCATCGCCGGCATGATCGCGCCAGTGCTCATGGGCATACTGATCCCTTCATTCGGCATCAACTGGGTTATGGCCATCCCCGCCTTGTCCTGCCTGCTCATAACGGTTCCGTTCAGTTTGGCAACCAGGCGGCAGCGCCGCCCGTTGCATTCGCAGGATGATGGGCATACAATGAAAGAGGACGCGCCATTACCAGAGACAACCGGTCTTTGAAGTGCTTCATTGAATTTGAATAGAAAGCAGAGCGGATGAAAGCAGTACAGTTTACCCAACACGGTGGCCCCGAAGTCCTGCAGGTCTATGATGCGCCGGACCCGATTCCCGGGCCACAAGACGTTTTGATCCAGGTCAAAGCGACCACAGTCAACCACCTCGACCTGTTTCAACGCGCTGGCAGCAGGCCAATCGGCAAATTGCCATTTACGCCTGGACTGGAAGCCGCAGGCGTGGTACTCCTCGACAACCAGGGCTTTCGTGCCGGTGAGCGGGTTTTGACGACTCGCGCTTCGGCAGCTAAGGGCGGAGGTGGCTACGCCAGTAAGATAGCCGCACCTGCTGTCGATCTTGTACGCATTCCCGACAACGTTACTTTCGAGCAGGCAGCGGCAGCAGGCCTCACCTCCTCAACAGCCTGGGGAAGCCTATTTGATATTGGACACCTGCAAGCCGGAGAACGAGTCCTGATCTGGGCCGGTTCAAGCGGTCTAGGTTCACTCGCGATCCAGCTTGCCAGGCACGTAGGCTGCTGGGTAGCTACAACGACGAGCAACGCCGAGAAAGCTGCGGCGTTGCGCCGCCTGGGGGCTGACATGGTGGTCAACCACAGAGAGCAGAACGTGGGACAGGTAGTACATGACGCGGGCGGCGTTAACCTGGTGATCGAGCTGGTTAGCACAACACTGCAAGCCAGCATTGATGCCTGCGTCAATGGTGGGCGAGTCGTGCTCATAGGCAATCTCGGCGGCCAGCAAGCCACCGTCGATACCCAGGCCTGGCGGCTCAAACTGGTAAACGTTCTTGCCGGAGGCATGCTGCGCACTTCCAGAGAAAATGAAGAGCATATACTGCAACTGATCGCTGACAAGGCTATTCAGCCAATCATAGCGGACACGATGCCCGTTGAGCAGGCAGCAGAGGCACACCGCATCCTGGAAACAGGAGAGATTATTGGGAAGATCGTGCTTGTGCATTCTGGTGGCTAGTTCATACCCGTGGGAGCCTGATCGTCTAATCTCGTTAGGGGAGGGAGAACATATGAGCAGCACAACATTTCGTACGCTTATCCCTTTGTTTGAGGAACTGCGCGGCGAGCGTATCGTAGTGCGGCCATACCGGGAGGGTGATGCGCAGGCCCTTTTCGAGGCCGTAGCTGAATCGCGCGATCACTTGCGCCCATGGCTGCCTTTCGCTGACGAACACCAATCGGTAGAGGAGAGTCGAGATTGGATTATCCACCAGGTGGCGAACTGGATCCTGCGCGAGGACCTGATACTCAGTATCTGGGACGCCGCGACTGGTCGCTTTCTTGGAGGTACCGGCCTGCACCCTCATAGCTGGGAGATTGGTTATTTTGAAATCGGTTACTGGATACGAGCTTCTGCCGAGGGTCACGGGTACATCAGCGAGGCAGTGCGCCTGCTCACGGATTACGCTTTCAACGTGCTCACAACCAATCGCGTCGAGATTCGCTGCGATGAACTGAATGTGCGCAGTGCCGCCGTCCCCCAGCGTCTGGGTTACGTGTTGGAGGGACGACTGCGCAACTTGGCAGATGCAGCAGGCGGCAGGTTGCGCACCACGCTTATATATTCCCTCACTCCTGTGGACCGGGCTTAAGCGACACAATTAGATCTTTGTCGAGCCAGTCACTGAAATCAATTTGAGGTAGAAAAATGCAGATCGAAGCTAAACTCGAGACACTTGGACTTGTATTACCTGAACCGTTCATCTCACCGCCGGGAACCCTGTTACCATTCTCGTGGGTGCGGATTCGCGGCAATCGAGCATATATCTCCGGGCACGCCCCATTGAACTCCGATGGTTCGCTCGCCAGGCCGCTGGGTAAAGTTGGAGCCGATGTGTCAGCGGAAGAAGCATACCAGGCCGCCCGGCTAACCGCGCTATCGATATTAGCCAGCCTTAAACGTGCCCTTGGCGATCTTGACCGCGTAAGAGCCTGGTTGAGGGTTCACGGCATGGTCAATTCGGCGCCAGGTTTTAACCGCCAGCCAGCCGTGATGAACGGCTTCTCCGACCTGATTATTGAACTGTACGGAGCCGAAGCAGGGCAACACGCCCGTTCGGCAGTAGGCATGGCAGAATTGCCCTTTGGGATTCCGGTTGAGATCGAAGCCGAGGTTGAGATCAGCGAGTAGGCCTGAAAGGAAATTCTCCAGACCCTGGCTGACTACGTCCACCAGCATCCTGAGAGCTATCAGCACATCACTACGACCCGGCTTTGATCCCGTTTAGAAATGCTCTATGGAGCGACGGTTGTACTCAAATCCTTACGGATAAACAGCACCATCAGGTAAGCCCCGCCGGTATCACCGATGGCTCGGCGATCCCACCACCACTGCCAGATGTGTTGAGCAGCCAGGCCCAGGTTAAACTTCGCGCCTGCCGGAGGGTTATCACCATAACTTAGCCACAGGCCGAGGCCAACACCTCCATATGTAGGCTCGCCAGCACAATCGTTGGTTTTACTGGGCACACATACCGGCGGCTTGTATCCCTCGTCCCACCAGGCACGCATCTTATATTCCTGGTACACGTACTTGCAAGGGCTCTTTGGGCTGCCAGCATACTGCTGCTCTACAGCGTACGGATTGTCGCCCCCTGCTATGATAACCGGAACGTCCTTCGAACTCGGACAGCCGGCCGGGTAATTGAATAATACATTAGGATAGTCACGCAGGTACCATGCATAGGGCCACGTCGCATCAGCGGTCAGTCCAATCGGCATCTGGTGCTTACCGCCAAACATTTTCTGGTCGAGCGCGTTAACCTTTGCCATGACAATATTCACATCGGTCGTCGTCTGCACATACACCATCATCTCGTGTGGACCATCGGCAGGGTGCACATAGGCCACCTCGTACATATTATGCACGGTCGGCAGCAAGAGCAGGACGGCCATCACAACACCGAAGATGGAAACACTACCCGCGAACACACCAACTCTAGGACGAGCCTGGGGATAGCCCTGATTGTTTTCTTGCAGGCTCACCGCCGCCCCTGGCGAAGTCAAACGCGCATAGAGATTCTTCACAAGGTTGATGCACCTCACAACAGCAGGTTCCAGGCCAACGGCCGCCAGGAGCAGCATGGGCATGGTAATGTGGATCATCAACCAGGGCATCTTCTCCGCTGCCCACGAGTAGAGGACCAGGTTGCCTACAAACCAGTACACCAGGAAGAGCCGGAAACGAGTCGGCTTCGCAATACAGCGCACGATACCAATCAAGCCGAACACCACGCCGACCTGCTCGTACAATGGAATCAGCATGAGATAGTAGTACCAGGGCTGATTACCGCGCGCCACCTGCTCCTGCTGTATCCAGTAATAAAGGCCCTGCCAGATACCATCACCGATCCCACCACGAATATTCGTCAAGAGGACAGTAAACAGCAACAGGAAGATCGTCCAGGCACACAGGAGCGCAAAAAACCAGTGCGTCCAGGGCATGGTCACAATCGAGTCGAGTACAGGCTGCTTTTCAGGGTTAACCAGTTTGGCAAGCCCCCGGCGCCCTGGAGCAGGTAGTTTCCTCGATATCTCGCGATAGAGGAGGAACAGTACAAATACCCCTAGCAGGATACCAATTACCGGCACAGCAGCCACCGTATCATTCTTCAAGTTCTGCACGAACTGGTCAGCAAGAGGCTGCGTTTTGGGATCGGTCGTGTAGACCGACAGGTATTTCACCCAGCCAAACAAAACCTTCCCTGCTACCCCGGCAACAATGAAATATGCCAGCAAGGTGACAGGCGCAAATGTCTCTGGTAGGAGCGCAACATAGGGCGATTCCTGATTGAAACGCGCACGCAGGGACATTTTCAGGCCGAATTCCCAGGCGATCAACGCGCCCAGAAAGCTCCCAAAGAGCAGCACGGTCAAGAAAGTCGCCTCTTTGGTTGCATACGAGAACGAGAAGCCGGCAGCGGCAATCACCAGCCAGCGCATCTTGCGCTCGCGGACGTACCGCGCCACACCAACCACCATCACCAGTGTGAAGAACGCCATATAGATATCTTCACGTGCAAAGCGCGAGAAGTAGACCATGCTGGGCGAGACCGCCAGCAGCAAACACGCCAGCCAGGCACCTACCTTACCCAGGTAGTCACGCAGGAAATACGGCAAGGCTACAATCGCGCTGCCTAGAGTGGCCGCCAGGATACGCACACTCGTGGTATTCACTCCATTGTCGGGCGCACCCAACAACTGGCTGATTTTGTAAACCAACGCGATGAAATGGAACTGAAATGGGCCGTGCAGCAGAGGAGTGTAGGTATAGCAGAGATAGCCCTGCGGAGGAGGATTGACACACCATCCCCAGTGTGCTATGTTTTGCAACAACTGCAAGGAATAGTAGGCATGCAGGCTCTCATCGTGGTGCAGCGGCTTATCTCCCAGTACCCAGAAGCGCAAGATCGCCCCGAGCAGGATCACGCCCCAGAAAGGAATCCAGAGAAGTAACTGTTCGCGAGTAGGAGGTGGGGGCCGAAAGAGCTTACGGCGTCGAGGTGGCTCATCCTCTATTGTAGAGGACGTATCACTTGGCGACATCCCCAGGCGCACGAGCTCATGTCTCTCCGATACCTGGTCTACATCTGTCGCATCTTCAATTGGCTCAGTCTCATAACTCTTCAAAAGGAACACTCCTCCTGGCTGGTACCCTCCTCTTGCACTGGCAAAGGGGCATCACCCAGATATTATAACCTACGGAACCCGGTATATGGTCACGCCATCAGCAGCATAAATTATTTTCATGAACGATTTGAAGCGCTGCAAGTTCGCTCCGGTATATGTCATCTGCTCTAAAGGGCCTACATAAAGATACTGCGCATTGTAATGGGCCATTAACTCCAAAACTATAGCGGGATGTGTGTCGGTATAGATCGAGTTAATATCCGAACCCCGGCGATAGAAATCAGCGGCATTGGAATCCTTGTTGAGCCAGTTGACGCGCCACTGGTACTCATGCCCGGCCCAACCCATCAGCGTGGGCAGACCTGTAAATGCTGAGATGCGCCCATAGTCGCTGTAGTCTCCGCCCTGCGGGCCATAAGCCTCGACGATCACAGGATCACCCTGGATAGTGCTATTGAGCCACCGGATAGCGTAATAATCACCGGGGTCGTACGATTGCAGATAGTTTAACCCATCAAGGCTATTGGCGCGCTGCATAAACTGATTAGTGCGCTGGTAGCTGCCTACGACCGGGTACACCAGCCCCGCCATAATGAACAGGGCCAGCATCACCGACCAGAGTGCCCGGCTGCCATACCGTACCCAACGACGCATCCCGGCCACAGTTGCGGCTGGACGAAAGCCATCCAGAATAAAGTACAGACCTGCGCCAGACGCGATAGAAAGCAGCGCCCATGCCTGGAAATAGAACTTAAAGACGGTATTCATGCGCGGATAGCTAGCGGCGAAGACATCTTTCAAGAAGATAATCTCAGTCATGGCAACAAGGCCAAAAGCCAGCGCCCCTAACAAAAGCGTGAAGGCGCGAGGACGATCATGGACATGATAGAGTGCTAATGCCGCTCCGAGCGCTGCGATAGTGAAAGCCACGGCAAACGTCAAACCGTTCTTCAGGATAGCGAACGCGAGAAGCGCCACTCCAATAATCAGCACGAGGCTTATAAGGCGCATATCCAACCAGCCCGCGCGAGAAGAACGGGTATGCGCCGTGGGTTGGATGCCAGAAGGTGAGGTATCGGCCAGAGACTGGTCAGTAGTAGCTTCGACCATTGAAGTCGTAGTATCTCTATCCCCAGGCTGATGGAGAAGCTGTTGGCGTACTGGAGTAGCCAGGTAAGGGCCGCTGGCAGTACTCAAGCTGCCGCTCCCAATCTGTACATCACCATGGCTCACACTCGCATCCTCCATCGAGTCCCTGTACGCCGGGTCCTGCTTGAATGTACCGGCCAGTTTGCTTAACCCGTTGGAACTTGCGGCTAACGCATTCTTTATAGCAACGGCCTGAGCCGAAAGCCTTGGCCGCAGCAGGTTAACGAAAACCAATGAGACGAAGATGAAGACAAATATCCCGTAGATCGACCCCTCATCGCCAATTGGCGAGCGGTCTCCAGGGCTTACAAGGCCAATACCCTGCAAAGGCGAAACGAAATTGAGATAGAAAGGAGCATACAGGAAGAATGAGAGCGCCGCCAGTGATGCTCCCGCAGTGAACACGTCCAGTACCAACTCGAGACTAAAGCGCGATCGGTAGGCGAGCCATTGCTGTAAGGCGATGCATATGACAGTTATGGTGAGATCGGTTGGGAAATCCCAGCCGTTCATCGTGAAGAGTCCCCCGAGGATCAACGCGGTAGTTCCCATGGTGAACGGAAGGCGCCACCCGCTACCGAAGACACGCAGGCCTCTCCCTCTGCCATCCCCACCGTGTTCCAGGAACAGATTGAAAGCAAGCCCCAGCGCCAGGATCGTAAACGCCAGCGTCAAGACATGCGCGTGAAAACAGGAGAGCAAGAAGCTAAAGGCGGGAAACTCGTTAATGGTTTTATCAATGACGCGTGACGCGTCAAACCAGTACAACGGCGGTAAGTCATCGTGCAACTTCCACCACTGCTGCGTCGATGCGAGATTGCCCAGGACCTGGCCCATGATCATAGTGAACAAACCATAGGGGATTGCGCCAGCCAGCGGTGGAAATACCGTATCGGGCCGGTCAGGACCAACCTCATTATTTCGGGTAACGGCTGCAGATTGCCGCTCCCTGGAGAAGGCAGACGCAGTATTTCTGCTGCGCAGGTGGCGTGCCCAGGAGACGATATTGCAACTAACGCCGAACAAATTGACCGCCGTTAAGCCAAAGAAAATACAGATACCGGTATTAAAAGCGATGGAGGGCGATTGCCCCAGCAATTTTGCCAGTGTGGCGATCGTAAAGTGAGCGTAATAATAGTAGTTGATGGCATAACCTGAGAGCCACATGTCGTTTGGTGGAAAATGCGGGCTGCGCATAATCGCTGCAAGAAAACCCTCGTCCATAAACATTTCAAAGGAGCGAATATCCGGCCCGTAGGAGCGAATCCAGCCCAGCAAAAATACCATGCCCAGAAATATTGCTTCGCAGACTGCGATATAGAAGATGTTGGCACTCACCAGTTCTGCAAGATCGCGCCGCACCCGTATAAAACCAATCATACTGAAAGCTGTCAGGATGAGCAGCACTCCGGCGATAAATAACCGGCTGAAAGGCAAGACCTGGACCCACATCAAGGGCAACCAGACACAAAAGGCCAGCAAAGCCAGGCCTATGGCCTTACTGAAAGCCCAGCCCCGGTCTGGAAGATTGTGGAAGACGGTTATAGTGAGCGGAAGGCACAGCAAACCCAGCACTTCGACCAGAGCCCACATTTGCAATAATTCGACCATAGTTTCTCTCTGACAGATTCCAGTTAACTATCCGGCATTCGCCGGGGAACGGCATTTTCCCCGGGGTCGCGTCCCCCCACATTAAAAGACGCTCTCTACAAGACAATTTTACGTATGTCCAGGAGCCTTATCCTACTACATTGAAAGACGGATGAAGTATCTCATATGTTCCTATTTTATACTATAGAAGCCCATACGTCTTATTGCATCACCTCGTATATGGTTACTCCGCCAGCACGGTAGACGATACTCAGGGTGTCACCGACCATGCGATCAAACTTGTCCAAACCCGCTGTTGATTGCTGGGCGTAGATCTGCTGCTCTAAATCCCCCACGTAGATATAGCGTACATGATAATAGTGCAGTAATTCAAGCGCTTGAGCCGAATCGGTAGTGGTATAGATAATGCCAATGTCGACCATGCGATTCAAAGGCTGATCAGCATAGCGCTGTTCATCAACATGATCTGGCCAGCCCAGCACATCGGGCAAGCCGGTATAGATGGAGACACGGTTAAACCACGCATAAGAGAGTGGAGCCACAGCCTCCAGGACGATAGGTGAGCCGGCAATATTTGTATTCAGCCAGGCAATAGCCCTGGCGTCACCGGGATACCAGGCCTGTATGAAGGCTGCACCATCTAACGTCGGTGTGTAATTTGCGCTCTGTGGCGGTGGCTGTATAGCCGCCCAGGCCTGGTGATCACGAATACGAGCTGCTGTTCCTGCAGCCAGAAACACCGAACCGCCCAGCACCAGGAGCACGAGGAGAACTGCCCAGGCACCCTTTACAAAGCCCCCAAAGCCCCCAAAGCCCCCCATGAGCCTCCACAAGCGTTGTACCGCTATGGCACCGCCTATAGCAAAGCAGAGCCAGGCCTGTATGGAGAACTTGAATACGGTGTTCATACGTTCATTAATACTGCCATCTAAAAAATCTCGCACATACACGATTTCCAGCCCCAGGCTGATACATAAGCCCACAAGCAGCAGGAGAAACGTAAACTGCGTCCCGGCGTCAAATGCGATAGAGCCATTTTTCAATTGTGCAGCATCCCTACTCCGTACGATGAAAAGAAATACGCCAAGAACAATGAGCAGAACCAGCAGCGCCTTTAATCCAAGCAAGGCAGCAAAGGTCAACACTACTCCACAGAGCAACAAATAGCCTGCTACCAGGCGCGATGAAGTCTTCCCGCTTGCAAGCGTAATTCTTCCCTGAAACCTGGACCCGGCATGCTGGCGCTTTGTCCACCAGCGGTACAGTTCGTAGAGAAAGAAACTGATGACGATGAAGACCCAGAGACCTGAAACTGTGAGATAATCGCCCAAACCTGTCCCCTGGCTGACTAATCCCAACCCGTTCACATAGAGCTGCTGGTACGCGGCATAGAAAGGCCAGTAGAAAAGGTAGCCAAGACCACACAGCAGGGCAAACGCTGCCAGGGTTAATGCGAGCGAAACAAACAACTCTCTTTTGGGTTCGCCCCTGCGCCCCCGCAGCTTGCGTATGATAAGCACGGCACCCAGGATAAGCGCATACACAGGCATGTCCCAGGGGTTTACACACGCAATCGTGCCAAAGACGAAAGCGGCGAGCAGGCAGAGTAGTATGTTTCCCCACCTGTGTTCGCCAGAGGCTTCAGGCTTTGCATTGCCAGAAAGTAGCATTGTCCCTACGATTCCCAGCATAAGCACAGCAATCGGCATGTCAATTACATGCGGGTGCAGGTCGGCAAAGAGAAAGCTCCAAAACGGAAACTCGTTGATTGTGAAAGGGATGATACGACTGCTGTGCCAGTAGTCAAATGCTGGCACTGGCATGCTTGCCAGTAGAGCGTAGAGCTGATTTTTGAGCTGGATCAGCCCGTCAAAGTTTCCGATGAGCGCCGCAAAATAGCCGCCCAGCAATGCCACCGGGAAAAGTTGCGTGAAACTATAAACCAGTGCCACTGCACCCGTAAAGGTCAGAGCAAACAGCGTGGGAATAGCCAGGTTGAACGCAACTGTAGGGACGATACTCGTCAGCTTGATGAGCGCGCCAATGATGATGTAGCCGTAATAATAGTAGTTGATGTAGCCGCCAGCAAACCACGGATCATAGGGCGGCATAGAGGGACTACGCAACACGGCATTGAGAAAAGCCAGTTCCATCGGTTTTTCCCCGCCCAAATAGATGTGCCAGAGATCAGGATTAAGCGAGCGAATGCCAACAAACAACAGGAAAGCGAGCGTAAAAATACCTTCTTCGATGAGCAGCAGCCGCCAGCGCTGGCGCAGGAATTTACTGATCGCTCTTCGTTGCCATAAGAACAGGACGATGGCCAGCAGCAGCAACACAACCACTACGATTATCGTCGAGAGATGGCTGAAGGCAACCAGATGTAAGCTCGCCAGTATCCATGCGAAATAGGCGAGCAACAGTATACCCAGTGTCTTACTGAAAATATAACCACGATCGGCTAATCCTCGAAAGGCCGCGAATACCAGCGGATATGTAAGCAGGCCTAGCAGCGTGAGCATAAGCCACCAGAAAATTACAGGAAACGTATTGGAGAGGCTATTTGCTGGAAACTGGATGCCGAAAGGGGGCGATTGCTGATCGTCGGTTATCTGTTGAGCACTGAGCAGTAAGGAATGTTGGACACCGGCGAGACCGGTGCAAGAGGGCGGCAACTGCACACCTTGCAGCAGTTTGTGAAAGAGCTGATCCGGGGTGTAGGGATAGGGATTGTCACGCACGAAGATACGCGCAGTTGGATGATCGAATACGGAGTAGCTCTCATCGGCGTTACTATCGTCGAGGACAATGCCGAAGAGGTTCGGATGATTCTCGAACTGCGCTGCCAGGTGAAAGCCCAGTTGACCGCTGAAGAGCAGTTGATAATAGTGAATGGTCAATGGATAGCGGCATGGGATGCGCGGAATAGATTTATCCAGCCGGTCAGTCGCCATAGTAATGGCATTCACGCCTGGCAAAATATGCGCGAGCTGCTGCGCCTTTGCCGTGGTATCGTCACCATACAGGTCCAGGCCCGTCTGCGGCTGCCCATTCGCATCAAGATAGGTGGCTTGCTGGTAGATTGAAGGATCATGATTATCGACGGCCACAGGCAGCGGATCATCCCATTGCTCATAAGTCAGCACACTTCCAGGTTTCAAGTGGCTGTATATCCAGAGAGAAGCCTGAATACGCGTATCAGGCTGGCTATAGACATTGAGCAGCGCCAGGCCCTGGAACATTGTCCCGGCAAGCACGATTGCGATCACAGCATACGGCAGAATAGCTACAAAGTAGGACCAGGCACCCCTTTCACGGGTAGGGTTATTGGAAGCGTCGTCCTCAGTCGTAGAGTGCGGATTTATCCAGCACGTGGGCGAGGGAGGTGGGGTTGGGAGGGGTGGGCCTTTATGGTCGCCCGCCGTGCCCCCGCCTACCCTTTCCCATGCGCTCTCATTTACATTTCCCCTGTCTGGATCAGTCTGTAGGGGCGAGGGAGGTGGAGTTGGGAAGGGTGGGCCTTTATGGTCGCCCGTGCCTCTCCCCCTGCTCCTTCCATACGCTCTAATACCCGGGAAATTTCGTTTTTTCGCTCTTACGCTGCTCACCAGGGCTACCAGCACGCTGGCGGCCATTAATGTCAGGAAAGGGTAGATTGGCAGCATGTAGCGCATGAATTTAACGTAGAAGCTGCCGGTAATAGCGCCATAGACGACTACCCAGGACAGCACGACGAACCACAAACCGGCATCACGTTTCCAAACTCGCCAGCAGAGCCAGAGGAATCCGGCAAACGCAGCAAGGCCCAGCGTCAACCCCATTCCCCAAAAGAGCATGTTCTGGGCTTCATAAATGTAAGGCGTCGTTCCCGCAAATTGTCGCACATAAGGCAAATCCAGTGCGCCGCGCGCTAAATCTCCCTGTGCGGCAACCTGCTGTATGAACTCCGGCATATCCAACAACGCATAGGGCATGGCTATAAGAAATACGACGATCGTAGCGCATACCGAGAGGAGAAACGGTAGGAGCACGGTGGAGAAGCCATATCTATACCAGCGCATCGCCAGGGCTACGCATAGTGGTACGGCCAATGGAGCAGCGCTAAATTTTGTGGCGAGGGCCAGGCCATAGCCGAGACCAGCGATGAGCGACCAGCGTACAGGCTTATCGGTGTCAACCAGTACCACGCAGGCAAGGATGGTCAATGTGACAAAGAAGAGCAGCAGGGTATCAACGGCATAGAAGTGCGAAAGTTGCACCTGCAAGGGTGTGAATGCCACTAAAGCGGCTGCCATCAGGGCTACCGACCAGGCATATCGTCGTCCCGCAGTGCGATCCTTAGTCAGCAGCAATCCCAACCAGCCTGCCAGGAGAATGGTACCGCAATCAAAAATAGCATTGAGGGCACGTCCGGTAAGGGTAAAGCCGGCAAAGTTACCCAATTGTGTAGAAATATGTGAGAGGAGGTTGCCGACCGCCGCCAGCAGGTACAGCGGAAAAGAGCCGTAAGCGAAAAAGTGCGGGTTGAGCGGCGAAGTGGCGGGATTGAAGAATTGCGCCCAACTGCTGGGCCACGACAACTGGACAACATGAAAGAGGATCTGTCTCTCGTCTGGATGGAAGTTATTCCCCTGGGCAGCATCCGATCCATATAAACGAAGCAGAAACTGATAGCGTGCCTGTATCTGGTCCCAGTCTAAGCCGTATAAACGCAAAGCCAGGCCGAGGAATGCTATACCAAATAAAGCCAGCGGTCGCCAGCGGGTCACTATCTTCAACTTTGAAGATCACTTCCTCCCACCCTACAAAAAGATGGGCGCATACTCTCATCGATCTTAATGACTCCGCATTAGTATAAAGAGTATGTCAGCGTGGGTCAAGAGGGGAAACCACAACTATTGTCGTGGAGCTAACTCTTATCGACGGGGGACTAATTAACGCTGTGAACGGCTGACCGATGCATCATAGGGCAATCTCACGACCACCGGCTTGCAGGCTTCCTCAAATGCGAGGGTAAAGTCCATCATCGTTTTGAAGCGCCGCTCTGGCGTGCTTTGTAGACCGGTCAGCACAACCCGCTCGACGACAGCTGGTATCTCTGGCACTATAGCGCGCAGCGAAGGTGGTGAAAGATACCTTCGCTGCCAGATTATTTCCTCGTCTACACCCAGGAAAGGGTTATAACCCGTGAGCCATTCAAAGATGGTGGTTGCAAACGCGTACTGGTCACTTGCCGGGCATGGCGCCCCCTGCTGCTGTTCCGGTGCCATATAGGCCCTGGTTCCTCCAAACTCCCAAAACAGGCGCGGATAGTACTCGCGCTGAATAGGCATGACCAGGCCAAAATCACCGAGTAAAGCCATATTTCGCGCCTTCAGAAACATATTCTGTGGTTTTATATCCCTGTGGATCAGCCCTTGCGCATGGACGTAGTGTATAGCTCTCCCTAACTGGCTGGTGTAAAGTCTGACTCTAGGAAAGGGTAACCGTTCTCCAAGTCGATAACGCCGCGCCAACGAACCGTAAGGCGCATATTCCATAGCGAAGTAGAGCAGCCCATCCACTTCGCCAGAGTCGAAAACCTGCACGATATGCGGGTGATCGAACTGTGCGAGCGTGCGTGCTTCTCTAAGAAATCGCCTCTTTGCACGAAATTGTTCGCCAATGCCGTGTATCGCTTCCGGGAAGAGTATCTTGATGGCGACCTTCTTTTTGAGGTGGATATGCTCGCCTAACCAGACGACTGTATAGCGACCCTTGCCTAAAAGATGGAGAAGTCGATACTTGCCAAACATCGTTTCACGATTTTTCACAGGGTTGCTCCCCATAATGGGACGAGATATAATTATGCTGTGTTTGTCCGGTTTGTCACACTTAAACGACTCCGATGCGCCCTCGATGATGACAAACCAGCATTTTCTGTCATGTAGTCGCTGTTACTTCTTCACCCTCCCAGCTAGTAAGACGTTGACATGGGGGGTCTAGTAAAACTGCCTTGTGCATTCCTTCTCTCATTTCCGCTAATTCGGATAAGAAAAGTATTATCTATATAGGGACGCGAAATACTCAACGTCGCGAGTTATCCTTGAAGAGCTGAGAGCTTCGTATAGCAGAATAGCTGCTTGTTTGCCAGCCGGCTATAGATTAGACGCCACTTGTCAAGACTGCTATCATATCTGTAGAATTTAGGGACATCTTTGTATGAAGAGCACCAAAATGAACTCAACCGAAGTAATGGCACAGTTAGTATTTGACTACCGATCGGAGGAAATAGGCCGGTCTCGTATTATGCATGCTGACTGCTTCGAGTGGCTTAGTAGAATTCCAGAGAACAGTATCCACGCGATTGTAACAGATCCTCCTTATGGCGTGAAAGAATACGAGTTTGACCAGATCGAAAAGAGGTCGAACGGTAATGGGGGTATCTGGAGGATTCCACCTTCATTTGATGGAAGCACACGTGCGCCTCTTCCCAGGTTCACAGCTCTTGACCGCAAAGAGCGCGATTCCCTGCGGCGTTTCTTTGTCGAGTGGGCCAGGGTAGTAGTCCATACTTTACGGCCTGGGGGACACGTTTTTATCGCGAGCAATGCATTTCTTTCTCAATTAGTATTTTCGGCTCTAGTTGATGGAGGCTTAGAATTTCGTGGCGAGTTAATTCGCGTGGTACGGACACTGCGAGGTGGCGACCGCCCAAAGAATGCCGAGGAAGAATTCCCTGGTGTGTCGTCACTGCCAAGAGGATGTTATGAACCCTGGGGTATTCTACGCAAGCCAATGTTACCGGGTATGAAGCTCAGCGATTGTCTACGGGAGTTCCAGACAGGTGGGTTACGACGCACACCTGACGATAAGCCATTCAGTGATGTAATTTCAAGTGAACGGACACCTCAGCCAGAGCGCGATATCGCGGATCACCCAAGTCTCAAGCCCCAATCTTTTCTCCGTCAAGTTGTCCATGCCGCCCTTCCCCTCGGCGAGGGAATTATCGTCGATCCCTTTATGGGATCAGGGTCCACAGTAGC
>WNEZ01010781.1_pt1 | contig 16036 bp, 17 predicted proteins | sample 5400521 | NCBI WGS metagenome assembly WNEZ01 (sample SAMN13153339, study PRJNA577476) | soil metagenome | isolation source: 120 cm saprolite under Douglas fir tree site 2 hole 1 replicate 1 | place: USA:California | collected 2015-04-18
AGATAGTAGTCGAAATCCCTCTCCGTTCGCACCCACCTCCTCAGCAGCAAAACATGCGCTGGCAAACTTTCCGGAACGAGTTCCACATAATTCCGCGAACCCTGCCATAAGAACCGGCCCTCGCTAAGCAAGTCGTGTGCCTGAAATGCATGACGCGTGTCCAGGCCGATGGAGTCAAGATCGAGATTGATCCAGCCGCTTTGGACATGAAAACAATCCAGATTCGCCACGACGACGATCACACTCGAGAGGTCGTCTGTGGCCCTGGTGTAACAAATCAATGCAGGATTATCCGTCTCGTGAAAACGCAAGTTGCGATTGCTTTGCAGGGCTGGATTTTCCTTGCGGATGCGATTCAGGCTGGCAATGAAACTCTTTAGGGTGACCTTGGAATCCAGATTCCGGTGCTTGAGTTCATATTTTTCGGAATTAAGATACTCTTCACCGCCGGGGTGCAGTGGCGCATTCTCGCACAGCTCAAAGGCCGGACCATAGATACCATAATTGCCGCCCAACGTGGCCGCCAGAATGAGCCGGACCATGAATGCGGGGCGGCCGCCCACTTGGAGAAACTCCGGGAGAATGTCGGGCGTGTTCGGCCAAAGATTCGGGCGCAGGTACTCCCTCACATCGGTTTGCGCCAGTTCAGTAAAATACTGTGTAAGCTCCTGTTTCGTGTTACGCCACGTAAAATAGGTGTAGGACTGAGAAAAACCAAGCTTGGCAAGCCGACATATCACATTGGGACGGGTAAACGCTTCCGCAAGGAAAAGCACGTCGGGGTGTTGCTTTTTAATTTCCGTGATGACCCACTCCCAAAAAGGAAATGCTTTGGTGTGAGGGTTGTCCACTCGGAAGATCCGTACACCTTGTTCGATCCAGAAAAGGTAAACGCTCTTCAATTCTTCCCATAGCGCTTGCCACTGCGCCGTCGCGAAATTCAGAGGGAAGATGTCTTGATATTTCTTCGGGGGGTTCTCCGCGTACTGAATGGAGCCATCCGGCCGAGTGCTAAACCAATCCGGGTGTTCCCGCACGTAGGAATGATCCGGCGAGCACTGGAGGGCTATATCAAGTGCGACTTCGAGCCCCTGATCGGCCGCTTTGGTCAGGAATCTTCGGAAGTCCTCCAGGGTTCCCAATTCGGGGTGAATGGACTTATGGCCGCCTTCCGCCGATCCGATGGCCCACGGACTTCCGACATCACCCGGCCCGGCAGGCAGGGTATTGTTCTTTCCCTTACGGAACGTTCTTCCAATGGGATGAATCGGAGGAAGGTAGAGGACATCGAAACCCATCGAGGCAATGTAGGGCAGCCATTGTTCGCAATCCCGAAAGGTTCCATGACGCTTCTGTTCGGGCGAGCACGACCGGGGGAAGACCTCGTACCATGTGGAGAAGCCCGCTTTCTTGCGATCGACGACGACCGGCAATTGTTTGTCATACCGGGTGACAAGCTCGCGCTCAGGGTAAAGTTGAATTAACCTCAGCAGATCAGTATCCAGAGCAAGGGCCGTTTGGGACTCAAGCTGTTTGTTTTCGCGCAATCTCTGCGCCCAGTCGCGTAATTTCTCGCCGTCCTTTCCCTTGGCACGGGTCGCGGCTGCTTCAATCAACCCGGCGCCGATCAGCAAATCGACAGAGATATCCTGTTTTGCCGAGATGCGCTTTTCCAAGTCTCTCTGCCAGGTCTGAAAATGGTCGATCCACCCTTCGACCGTGTACGTATATCTTCCCAACTTCACGACGCAAAACTCGCCACGCCAGCGGTCATTGCCGAGCGACTTCATAGGCGACACTTGCGGTTCATTTCCATCATGCCAGTAGACGAGCTGGCAGGCGACCTGGTTGTGGCCGTCAGTGAAGACATCGGCTTCGACAACCACTTTTTCACCTATGACGCGCTTAGTCGCGAATCTCCCACAATCAATTTCCGGCGAAAGCCGCGCGATTACGACACGAAGTCGACCGTCTGATGTCGGTTCCGACATTGGCTTGGGATTCTCCCTCTTTGTCGCTCCGGGAATTGCTGGGGCATTCACCGAAAAGTAGAGCGGCTTAACCATTCTACGACCCATATTGTTGGATGCAATTCGGGATTCACTGGAAGATTGTTCTGTGTGCTGTTTTTCACGTATCTACCCCCCCTCACGGGGGGATTCCCCTATTCGATTTTGTCATGAAAACCATGGGCTGGCGCGACATCAGGCGGCTCAATTAAAACGCGGTATCCTTGTTGCATCCTAGTGCGTCATGATTTCCGCAAGCTACCGATTTCGTTGCCTTCCTCGCTTGCGCCATCGACTGCGAGCCCATACAATTTCTTCGCAGTGTCGATATGTCTCGCGCGTCGTATGGGCAGGCGTTTAAACTCGCGAGTGTACGATCGATCCAACAGGATTGGGGACCGTGCGCGTCGGATTATTCACAAGAGAGTTTCCTCCCCAAGTGTATGGCGGTGCGGGAGTACATGTAGATTACCTGAGCCGCGAGCTGGCCAAGCAAATCGCAGTGGAAGTACACTGTTGGGGTCCGCAGAATTTTGATGACGCGAATCTACATGTACGCGGTGCGGAACCCTGGGAAGAAATTACCAACGGCACCCAAGGAAAATTCAAAGGCGCTCTCGAGGCTTTGTGCCTCAACTTGTCGCAAGTGAAGTTCCTGACGGGCATTGACATCGTCCACACGCACACTTGGTATATGGCGATGGCCGGCTATTTCGCAAAGAAGCTGTACAAGCTTCCCTTTGTTCTCACCACCCACTCACTGGAGCCGCTTCGCGCGTGGAAAGCTGAGCAGCTAGGCAGCGGCTATGCTATGAGTTCCTGGATGGAACGGACGGCCATTCTCGATGCCGACGCAATCATCGCTGTTTCCGAAGGCACCAGAGCGGACATCCTGCGGGCCTATCCAGACGTGAAGCCCGATCGAATCCATGTCATCTATAACGGTATCGATCTGGCCGAATATCAAAAAACCTCGGAGACCAGGGCGTTAATTGATTATGGGATTGATCCGGCTATTCCTTACGTCTTGTTCGTCGGCCGCATCACCCGGCAGAAGGGCGTGACTCATCTCGTGGATGCAATTCGTTACTTGCCTCGGGATATCCAGGTAGTGCTTTGCGCTGGCGCGCCGGATACGCCAGAGATTGCCGCGGAGTTGCGACAGAAGGTCGAGGATGCTCGGCGTGGACATCCGCGTATCATCTGGATTGAAAAGGTGGTCACGAAGCAGGAGGCAATACAGCTCTACAGCAATGCGCGGGTCTTCTGTTGCCCCTCGGTCTACGAGCCCTTCGGCATCATCAACCTCGAGGCAATGGCGTGCGGCACCCCCGTAGTCGCCAGCGCCACAGGAGGCATTAAAGAGGTCGTGGTTGACGGAGAAACAGGCTACTTGGTTCCTTTCAATCATGATCCTGTCACGAGTTTTCCCCTTGATCCCGAAAAATTTGCGCGGGATCTCGCCGCTGGAATCAATCGATTGCTTCAGGATCCGGAGAGATGCAAGCGCTTCGGAGTTGCGGGACGAAGGCGCGTGGAGCAGACATTTAGCTGGACGGCGATAGCCCAACAGACGATCCGCCTCTACGAACAGCTGATCCAGGAATCGGTGAGAAGCGTACTGACTTAATGCAGGCTGACGGCGTCGAGGCCGCTGCCCTAATTCGTTTGCGTAGAATTAAGCGATAAATCCTGTTTAACCCAATCTGATGCAACAGCTTCGTAGCGTCGCGACTCTGTATGTAGAAAGTACAAACGAGAGTGGGTGACGTGCTTCCTTTCTGCGTACTAGAACCAAGGCTCAACAAGGCTAGCTAGACTCGCAAGGTTACTAAAACCCGCAAGTTACCCATCTTGGTGAACAACATGCACGAGTTTCAACTGGCGGAGAAGGGACAGGAGTAAGCAATTCTCTGTCGAAACAACGCTCTGTGCAGAGACTACTCGAAGAATTTCAGAGCCGCTTCGAAATCTGGAGCGAGGGTCGTGGTGAGAGATGATTATTTTCAAAAGGAGAACTTCATGAACAATGCTGAACGCACGACGCTGGCTTTTCTCACAGGCCTTGGGATCGGAGCCGTATTCGCCGCTCTGATTGCTCCTCGGTCGGGTGAGGAAATGCGAGAATGGATTGCCGATACGGCGGAACAGAAGTTTAGGGTGTTGCGCCGCAAAGGCGGCCGGTCGATAAAACAGCTGCAAATCGCGAATCGGTAGCCGCCAAGTTGGATCGAACAGACATCCAGTTGGCAGAAAATCTCCTCGCCTCCAGGATGTCGGCCGGAGGTCAATTATGAACCAAACACAAGTGAAACGGTCTTATGTCGCTGTGACGGTTACCTGTAAACACTGCAAGAAGGAACAGGTCGTCCATGTAGGGCACGGTGGCGGATTTTGGTCGACGGCTCATCAATCGGTTCTATGTTTGAACTGTAGGATATATTTTGACGTGATGCTTCCCGAGGCGATTATTGGCGGCCCATTTCTCCGGTAGCACGGTTTACCTGAATCGAAGCGTGACGTGCGGCTTCAGCAGGTCATACAGCCAGGCTGCCCCCGTTCCTTCCTCAAAGGTGACGTGCAAATCGCCGCCCAGCCCCTCGATAAACTGCAGAATCACGCTGGCCCTCGTCTCGATGACACATTCCATCACAATCGGTACCGTGTCCCCCTTTCGCGTATCCGCCCTGTATCCGAATCCGTCTGTGCCGCGCCCACTCCTCGCGGAGAAACTCAGGGCGTTGAATGAAGGCAGGACGGACGCCCGTAGCTCACTTACCTACGCGACGTTTTGCAAAAATTTCACACGACTAGACGTTGGCGGATACTAGTCCCTAGGTGAGCCGTAGAACGAAACAGATTTCGATGTCGGGCGAGACGGGAGAAAGAAAGTGTCTGAGGAATGGGTTGGAGAAACCAGTTTTTGGTTTTGGGATTTGCCGTGGCCGCCGAAAAGCTCGGCGCTCACAAAACCTGACTGGAGCATTCCAAATTGACAGGACAGCGTGTACGTTATCGGTCAGCCGGGAAGTCAAATTGGGAATTCCGGCTTCGAGTATGAGCATAGTGATCAAGTTTTCCTCTAATGGGAGATGGAAATCATGAGCAAACTCGCTGCATCACGCCAAAGACCATCTCGGCGAGTTCTTTCGGCGTATCACTCGGAAGCTCGGCAAACCCCAAGCCATTACCGCCACCGCTCACAAACTCGCACGCATGGTGTATCACCTGCTCAGCACGAAAGAAGCTCACGACGAAACCGTCTTTCACCGCTGCGACGAAGAGGCTCTAAAACGCGCGCAATTTCGGCTGCGCAGACAAGCCGCACAACTCGGGTTGCTAGTCATCCCCCTCCAGAACGGATGAGGTTCCTTGGGAGTCGGCTTGTGTGAAGTCATGCCCTAGCGCCCGAGTCAGGGCTATCTGGAACTTAATCTGCCAATTTAGTGCGCTCGCGAGAACGTGACAGCGTCGAAAAATGACTCGCTGCCCAACGGTTTTGCGGACCGCTGGGCAGGCCATTCGTGCATTTGGGATAAATTGGGATGGAAGCTATGCCGGCGGGAAAGATTGGAAGTCGTCTCTAACTCGAAGGCTGCTCGGTTTAATGGCGGAGGAGGAGGGATTCGAACCCCCGAGACCCTTTCGAGTCTAACGGTTTTCAAGACCGCCGCATTTAACCACTCTGCCACTCCTCCGCATTCATTCTAAAGCACTTGTGGAAACAAGCGTTGCACATTCTGTTGCACAATTGCCCTTGGTCCGATAGACTTTCGCCATGCAAAAGGGATACATCTACCAGACCAACGGCGCTTGGCATGTCCGTTACCGTGTGGACGGTAAGCAGGTCTCGCGCAAGCTGGCCGACTACAACGACCAATATCGCACGAAGCGCAGTGTCCGTCCACTAGCCGATGAAATTCTTGACCCGTTGAATCAGGGCCTCCAAGTCAACGGACCTATGACCCTGCAACAGTACGCCGAAACGGTGTACTTCCCGAACATCAAAACGAAAAAGAAGCCCTCCACCTACAAGGGCTACTTCAATCTCTACTCCAAACAGATTCAGCCGCGCATCGGTGGACTCCGGCTTTCAACGTGTACGACTGCTGATATGCAGCGCATTCTGTACCGCATCGACGGAGAGGAGGAACTCTCTCACCAGTCGTTCTTGAACATCAACTCGGTATTGTCGGCAATCTTCACGCACGCTCGAAGGAGTGGAACGTTTCAAGGTCCGAACCCAACAGACGGCGTCGAGATTCCAGAAGGTAAGCGAACGGGGAAGACGCACAAGTACACCTTGGAGGAGGTCGAGAAGATTACGGACGCGGTGGACGGCGTGGCACGGTGTGCGGTCGTGGTCGCAGCGTGGACGGGTCTTTCGCTCGCGGAACTTCGCGGTCTCAAGTGGGAAGACATCGACTTCGACAACAACCAATTGAGCGTCGTGCGGACTGTATGGCACAAGGAAGTCATCGATACGAAGACGGAGCACCGCGCCGCCACCGTACACCTCTTGCCGAACGTGGTCGCCGAATTGGAAAAGCATTGGAAAGCGAATCCGGGCACGTCTTGGGTCTTCGAGGGTCCACGTGTTTTTCCGCTGGACTTGGCAACTCTGGGGTCGAAAGTTATCAAGAAGGCGTTGCAGGCCACGGGCGTTGAGTGGCACGGCTTCCACGCTTTCCGCCGTGGTCTCGGTACGCGGCTGTACAACAACGGGACACCAATAGAAACCGTTGCCAAGGTTCTCCGTCACGGTTCGGGTTCCGAAGTGACTCTGAAACACTACGTTGAGATTGAAGAAGAAACAAAGGCCGCTGCGTTGCAGAGTCTGCCGCGAAAAGTCAAGAGTCAAGAAGGCGAAATGACCGACCCAAACACCAGCGTTGAGGATGAACTGGCAGACGCGCAAGACTTAGGATGTGGGAATTAGCCAGTGTTTATGCGTCTTTTCAACGACTTACGTTAGACAACGTTAGGCAAAATTAGGGTATTTTTGAACTGTTCGGTGAGAGTTTCGGTGAGAGAAAGCTAGCTTCCAGCTTTTTCTCCAGCCACTTTTCGCGAAGCCTCTTCCTTCAATATGCACAGCAGACAGCACCTCAGCGAAATAGGGGGTCCTTTTTTCAACTCACCATCTAGCACCCACTCGGTTGAAAGTGTGTAAGCGGCTGCCGGACAAGATTTGCCTTTGTGATGGTCGCAGTCAGCCGTGCATTCGCATTTGTTAGGCATCGGACCCGCTCCTTCGATTCACCAGTTTGCGGGGATAGTGTATGCCAGAAGATACCCGTACAACCAAGAGAAGAACGCCAGCGGCTTGAAACGGAGCGCGATGAATCCCGCTAGGTAACTGAGCGGAAAGAGCCACAGAAGATGAAGCGGCGAACGGTGCAAGATTAATACGCCGACCACAGAAAACAGTTGTACCAGCGCAAACGTGTTGGCGGGAATCATCGGTACACTGCTCTCCTTGGTAGTGCTGCCTGAGGGTAATGTTTGTCATCAATGCCCACAAAGCGGCGGCTATGAGGACAACCCATTCGATTGCTTTCAATCCCCAACCCATGAGCGAGATGGTAGTATGGAAGTTCCGTCCCCGGCAACAGTATCGAGCCCCGATGAGCGTGTTATAAATCTGAAATGCCCAAAACAATCGAACGGTGGCTTCTGTTCAAGTACATCAACGGCGAGTTTACGCCGCTGTCGAAACCCTTCAAGACCAGAAAGCAGGCCGAGAAGGCCCGTCTGAAATATCCCGAACGTCAGCGAAAGACGATAGGACTCGGTATAGTCCGGCCGCCAAAGGACGCGTGATCGTCAGAATTTTCCCCACAAATCAGTTACGACGTGCGGAAACTGAGCGTGTAATCTTGCACTCCTCAAACAACCTCGCAATTTTACGATTGCGAACACGGTAGGTGCACGTACATCTGTTTGAATTTTTGGGGGGACATCGACCCAGATGAATCGACGTCGATTCCCATGCTCAGTCTGGCGTGACGGCTATTACTGGAAGGGGAAAGAACGGCGCGAATCGGGCGAAAACAAGCGCGAGTTAGAAGAACTCCTCAAGCGGGACTGGCTGGAGTTCGACTGCAGCACCCATTCTGGGGTGACGTGTCATACCTACTCCCCATGCCGTAGGCATGGCTCTCCTGGCGCTCTGCGGTAACCGCCCTCTGGTAGACCGAGGAGACTGCAGCCGATTCATTGGCCGATGGCGGCGTAAACAAGGAACGCCACGAGTCCCGCGACCTGGAGAAAGAACGCTGATTTGGCTTCCTTCCAGTTGAGAGCCACGTAAAAAAGTTGAAGAACTGGGAAGAGTAGACAGCCTAGCCCCCACAGAATGCCCTTTTGCCAGGCTAGGACAACGATCCACAGCCCACCTAAGAAACATAGTGCATAACCCGCCCAAAGCAAGATTGAAGCCAGGACCACACCCCCATTCGGCTGCGCCGGTTCATGTCCTTGCGGGGACAGTCTGTGCGCTTCGTGCGCGTATCCGAAATGTCGAATTGGCCGCAACCGCTCCAAGAAGTAAAGACAAAACAGCAAGGATAATCATGAGCATCAAATGAGCACCGGTGAGCCGTCGATCTAGCAGAGGGATGAATTCAAATCGGACGAGGCTGAGCGCCGCGAGAAGCGCTGGACGGTATTTTGCAAGGGCGCCCACCAACGCACCTGTTAAGAGCGCGATGACAGGATTAAGGACATAGCGTGCAAGAACAGGAACCGCGTGAGGCCATTGACCCGAAACCCGATATAGGAAGTAACCACATGCAGCACCCGCTAAATAGCTGAAAACAATCCCAGCGATCACTGTTGCTATTTGTCGCCCCATGGTTTTTGGTACTTCCAAAACCTTCTGAACTGTTACCGCCGATCAATGCGGAATGATACCCCCAGCAACGACTCCGGAAAGGCAATCTTCCAATTGCTTGCCGCAGTTCGGATTGCCGGCGATACAGTCTTTAACGTTTTTGAGTCCCAGCAACCCAGTGGGATGTTCGTAATCCGAATCATGTAGTGTATTCCTGACATCATTGCCAGAAGCCTTGTTCGAGGCTTCGGAATTGTCCAATGTGGGCATGACACAATTCCAGTAGGTCGAAAAGCAATCAATCCTACCCGCAATCGATTTGGCTTTATCCCAGGCACCCTTGGCACGCTTTCCCCAGTTCCATATATCCCCTGCGCTCGGCCACAGCCCAAATGGGTCGTTAAAGTTGGTTGGATTGTTGACTGCATAACGATAGAAGTTCAGCCCACCTCGAAATCCAGTCCGCGACTCACGAAGGATGCTCCTCGCCGCCGGGTCGTAATACTTGAAGCGGTAAAAATCGACATCCCTACCTGCCATCCCGAGAGGATCTTCGCTCAAAAATCTTCCTGTACCCTCATCGTAGTATCGTGCTCTCGAAAATTGCAGGTTGGTCTCGGTGTCCCATTCGCGACCGGTGTAGCGGAACGGATTTGTGAGCGAGCCAGATGAGGCGGTGACGTTGCCGAATGAATCGTAGACATTTTCACGTATAGCTTGGCGGTAGATGACTCGCGCCTCCGATTGGAGGTCTCCCTCAAGAGATTTAATCACCAGAGAGTCGCTTGGCGACCAAACTTGTTTGGTGATGACCCGCGCACCTCGGTCGCTGATGTTCTCAGTTAAGGTCAATTCTGTTCTGGACACACGCTCTCGACTGGTAAGCATCACGGCCAAAGCCGTCGCACTCCGCTTCTCAGATCGTCCGGCTTGCATTGCTGTTGAACATCAAATCCGGCATCTCAGACTTACGATTCAGCAGTCGGAATGGAATGGCCCCAAAGTGTACGTAGGGTGAAAGGAAACGTCTCCTACTGCTTGCACGCCATATGATAGAGGCTAGCAGATGTGCGGCGCAAAGCGTCGAACTGACAAGTCGACAGCAACAGCACGCGCGAAATGCCCGAAATCCAGGTTGACGCAGAGCCTGCCCAAAAACCCGGGCATCACCGCGCCAGTAAGTCCTTGCGCTCTCGCGGCTGATTAGGCCAGCGGGAGTTGCCCACAAAGAGTACTTCATGGACCACCTAAATGTTTGAGTTCCGGCCCTGTAGATTCAACGACCTGCGGAGACTGGAAAGAAACCCCTTCTGAACCACTCCCTGTTTTCCGTACTCACCCTTCAATAGAGTTCATCGGGGACCATCTCCAGAACTATTGTCGACGCCACCAGTCACGTTCGGCTGAAGCCAGATATTTGCGAAACCCCACTTGCTCGCTTAATTCGTTGACACGTAGGCTCGACCCGCGCTAGTGTCGCCCGCGTTAGGTCGGACCATTCTGCAAAAAAAAGGAGAGAACAGCGATGCATCGACTCTTACTTGCTATAGCACTCGTGGGTCTGACGGGAGCAGTAGTAATGGGGCAAGACCCGGTCAAGGTTGACCCGAAGCACTACAAACTCGAATCTGAGAATGCTCAAGTTCGGATTTTGCGTTTTCAATACGGCCCCCACGAAAAATCCGTCATGCACTCGCACCCTGACTTAGTGGTCGTTTACCTCACAGATATGCAAATCAAAATGACGCTTCCCGATGGGAAATCCCAAGAACAGAGTGGCAAGGCCGGTGAAGCACAATGGACGCCCGCAGGCACCCATCTGCCTGAGAATCTCTCCGATAAACCCGCCGAGGGAATTCTTGTCGAATTCAAGAGCAAGCATGCGGCAAAGCTCGCTGCGAAACCCCCTGCGAAACCCGCTGACTAGAAACTATCTTCACGATTCTGGAGGGACACCAAATCCGGCGGTCCCTCCCACCGAACTGGGATGCGTTTCACGCGGCAGCGACCGCTTGACGATTCTTGGCTTCTTTCACAAGACGAACAACGCTTGCCCGTGAGATTCTGTGTTTCCTGGCGACCTGCGTCAGCGATATCCCAGAACAACGGTCACGGACGACCTGCTCTCGGTCAATGTCTAGCGGCTTACGTCCTATCTGGCGGCCTTCCATCTGGGCTCTCCGCATTCCCGCCTTGACTCGTTCGACGATTAAACTTTTCTCCAATTCTGCAATAGCTCCGACGATTACGACCATTGCACGACCCAATGGCCCACCAGTGTCGATGTTTTCTCGCAAACTCACAAACTCGATGTTTAGGTGGTTGAGTTCATCGAGCACTTCCAGGAAGTGGCGCACGTTTCTGGCAACTCTGTCGAACGCGGCGACCAAAACGATATCAAAGCGATGCCTGCGGGCGTCTGCCAGAAGCTGGTCGAGGCCGGGACGTTTCGATTTTGCGCCCGAAATTGTGTCTGTGTATTCGTGGACAATTTCATATCGACGCTGTTTAGCAAGTTCCCGGAGGTCATAAAGCTGGGCTTCTTGATGTTGGTCGCCGGTGGATACGCGTGTGTAAATGACTGCGCGTTTGGCGGAACGAGCCTCAGCCGCTATTTCGGTTTTGGGAGGCACACCTGGGAGTGATAGCTTTTTCTCAGCCATTTCGACCTCCTTCTTAGGTCATTTGGTTAGGGGCGTGTTGGTGTTGCAAGCACCGGCGCGTCCCGCTTACTTCAATTCTTTGGCTCTCTCCTGAAGATACTTATCAATCGCACGCCGGATGAGTTCGGCAACCGGAGCGCCGGTCCTATCTGACAGCGCCTTCAGCTTCTTGAGTTGTGCTTCTTTCAAGAAAAGAGCCGTTCGCTTCATGGACATATAATAGCCTATAGGCATACATATGGCAATAGCGCTTTGGGCCTAGGCCGTCGAAACATGGCCCAGAAGATGGCCCGTCGCTAGCTTCACTCGCCTATCGCCAAGATTCACGTCGGCATAAGCGCGTTCACAGCCGATGGATGGAAGGGCAGCTTCTATCCGCTGGAATGAAGCCCACCGACTATTTGTCTTTCTACGCGACGAAATTTGACGCGGTTGATGTCCACTGCCGCACAGCGAACTCCCCAGCTTACCTAGTGCGGTTTGCGGCCTGCGGCAATGGATACTCGCTCTCCCGTTGCCTCATCATAAATAACATACTCGCCGGGCCACAACTCCGCGAGCGATTGGACACGCGCTTTTGCAGCGTCGAGGCTTTGCGCTGCCTCTACGAAATATAACTCTCCGTCGTCGAGCACGTCGCCGAGCACATTGAGGATGCAAAAGGGCATACGCATCCAAACTCCAAATGGGGACGAACTACCAGGAGGAACAGTGGAGTCATTATCGCATCAATCTAATACCTTGGGTATACGTACTAACAGAATCTCGACTATTTCTTCATTTCAGTCCGCCACTTCCGCTGCTGGGAACCCACAGTGCCCCACTTTCAATGGTTGTCAGGGTTTTCTTGGCGGGTACTGGGTGCCTGTGTCGGTGGTCTTGTGAAACATATCCCCTGTCTTGTCTTTTTCCTTTTTGCAGTCAGCACACAAGTTGCCTTCCTTCAGTTCCTTGCCGCAAGGATTCTTGTGGTTGTGGCTCGTCTCAGTGCATGCGCATGTTGCCATCTTACCCTCCAAAATTGGATAGTTGCGTCGAATTGGTTCTGGGGAAGAAAAGCCTGGCCATCTTTCCGCAGGTCACCCGCAGCGCACATGCCGTGCACGGACGAAACGGGATGCGATGGTGCTGGCCTGACAATGATTAGCTTACCGCTCGTCCAAACTATCTGCGCTAGTCTGTTCGTCAGTGACGCTCCGCCTGTTGTTTCAACCGTTCCTTACTGGCTCATAAAATTTCATCAATCCTGTCCTGAGCGCTTAAGGGTAGAGGCGGGTGTAAAATAGCTTACTCCGTCGTCGGCGACAGCGCATCCCCTGACAACATTTTATGAACGCATCACTAGGATGTACTTGATTGGAAACCGCCCTCCCACATTTGTCCCCAGACAGGAAAATAGCGTCTTATCCTGATTTTGTATGTACGACCAAAAACTCACTAATACAAAACGATGGTTGAAAAATCGGCGCAGCGAGCGGATTTATTTGAACGTTCCAGTGGTCGTTTACAGACCCCCAAGGGAAGGCCCGCAGTTCTATGAAAGTACGCAAACACTTGTGGTCAGTGCGCATGGTGCGCTGATGGCCTTAACGGACATGGTAGCACCTAAGCAAAGGCTCCTCGTGCAAAACACAGACAGCGGGGAACATCAAGAGTGCCGCGTGGTATACGTAAGGAAGGAACGGACGGGACCGCCTACGGTTGCAGTGGAATTCACACGGCCCGCACCGAGCTTCTGGCACATCGCGTTTCCGCCCGCCGATTGGACTGCCAGCGCCTAGCCAAAAAATGAAACATACCACGTCACCCCAAATTGGGAAGCCCTTAATCAAGGCGCTGACAATCCGCCAGCCGTGGGCAGAGCTAATTCTTCGAGGGCGCAAGCCCTACGAATTGCGAAGCTGGAGGACGAACTACAGGGGACCTCTCGTGATTCACGCCGCGATGAGAGTGGATTCCGAGGACGCGAAGCGATTGGGACTGAATCCCGAGAAGCTCATTACAGGTGCCTTCGTTGGCGTTGCTGTTTTGTCGGATGTGAGGTCCTATACCCGAGAGGATGCGAGGTTTCTCAAGAAAAGACGGGCAGGCTTTGGATGGTTTCCGAACAACTTCTCATGGGTTTTGAAGGGACCCCGCCGTATTACGCCAGTCAAAGCCAAAGGGCAACTTCGCCTGTTCAAAATTCCCAAGGCGGTAGAGCGCCGAATCGGCAGGCTGCTTTCTCGGAAACGCTGAACGATGGTCGAATCACCCGTCAGCCCCGCCTGCCGTACTGGGTCACTTTTCCACCAACCACGTTTGCGATATAGCGGCCCTTGCTTAGGAACTGCATCACCTTCTTGCCAGCGCGTGCCATTTGCGCCCAACGGGATTTCGTATCAGGGTTCTGCTCAAGCCCACGAATCTCGTTTCCATCAAACACGAAATCCACCTGTCGCAAGCCGCGCTTTGGAGTCCGCCGGACGGGATACTGCTCTTTCCCAAGCTCGACGGACTTTGCGTTCCCGACGAGAGCTTGTCGCCAGACATCGATTAGCGTTTGCTCAAAGTAAGGGCTCATTGTGCGTTCTGATTCGAGAACGGATTATACTCCGGGCATCAGGGGGAGGCTGCCGCGAGGACGCATGCATGATAGCGTGCTGAACGAATGGAGAGTTACCATGCGGTTGCCCAACATCAGCGCCGCCCAGACTGAATGGGTCATTCAGCAAGTCGCCGCCTACATCGAACGGCAGCGCCAGACCTACAGACGCAGGGCTGTGCCTCTAGACCGAAATCAGAAGGCGACCATGCAGCCCTTCTTCCCGGAGTCCGCGTTGGACTCAGCACGAGTCGTAGTCCTTGCCGGAGAGCGGGTCAGCAACCCGCCCTTCTATGGGGAACTCATGAAAATGGGTTTCCAAGCTGGTTCGCTGCCGAACTTTGCGGACATGGACGCAATTACGTATGTGGACACAGTGGTTTCCCGCTCGCCGTTCACGGACAGACTCCTCTTTCACGAACTCGTTCACGTTGTCCAGTATGAAAAGCTAGGATTGGCGGAATTCGCTGCCAAGTATGTCGCAGGTTTCCTCAACGGCGGCTCTTACGAGGCCATCCCATTGGAAAGGAATGCTTACGGGTTGGATGCGCGGTTTTCTGGAGCACCAGCGGCAGCGTTTTCGGTTGAGGCTGAAGTGCAATCGTGCATTCGCGCCAACCGGTTTTAGCCTACGGAAGCACAGTAGGGAGCGCGTTTACTTTTTCTCGATGACCGGCCCGATTGGATTTTTCTTAATCACTTCTATGGCGTAGCTTGCATCGGTCGCAAGAATAATTCCAGCGTTCTGATTAACTACGTTCTTGCGTTTCCCTCCGTCGTCCGGCTTGGATTTCGAGCTTGTTGGTTTCTTGTTTTGGGAAGGCCCTAGTACGGGCACCGAAAGCACATCAGAAGCCTCCGAGACAAAGGAGGACACTACCGCTAGAATTTTCTGTTGGGGTCCTGTAAGGAAAACGACAGGCCCTCCCGAGAAGCCGTCGTTATTTATCCCATCTAGGACCCACACCTTAATCGGAGTCGTGATAAAGCCCGACATGTAGCAGTGCTTTATGTATGGCATTCGGTACCGCGCACCATTGTCAAATGTTGCCATCCATGTATTTGCAAAGGGAAAGCCGAGGAACGTACACTCGCCGCCGACAGGCGCAGCATCAGAACTCACTGGTAAAGTCGGTATCGAAATCTGTTGAAGTGGATGTTCGGCAGCGAGGACGACAATATCAATGTCCCTTCCAGGGTCGAGGACGTTGAAGTCGTGTTTGTTCCATGTTTCCTCTTCAACAGTCGGGTCGAGTACGCTTAATGAAACTTTCTTGGACTCAACGTTTCCGATAGGAGGATGCTTCGCCCCGGTCAGAAGATGTTTCGCAGTCAACCAATATTCGCGATTGTCAACGTCAATCGAGAACATCGTCCCTGTTTCCGAGTTAGTTCTAACCATCAAAACTCTGAAGAGTATGTTGCTGGTTGGTTGCGCAGATTGGGCTGCTGTCGAAATCGGCGCAACAACAACGATGAGAAGAGTTTGTGCAATCCAGTTTGGGAAAGATAGCATCGGGTTTCACCTTGTAGGTACGGTCAGCCTGAATAAAATATTGGGCAACTACATTAGCGGCTGACACCCACACATGTGCTGTACACTAACATTTTTAAAATGCCGAGACTCCACGTAGTCTCAATGCATGCGGAGTAGCGCAACTCGCCTCGCATCGCGGCAACAACATCAAGCAGGACATTATTGCTGCGCCTGGCCTCCGGCTGGAGTCCGAGAGCGATGGGCGGAGCGAAGAAAGAAAGGTTTCAAGAGGCGTCAATAAAAACCGAGGGTTGCTCGGAAGATTTCGCCGGAGTGAATCCCTATGCCAGAACAGAGCAGAGAAGAATTGATGGCTCGTATCGCTGAACTCGAAAAGCAAGTTGGTTCAAAGAAGCAGGGCAGCTTGGAATTCAAGGTAGGCGAGAAGGGAGGCGTCAGCGTCTACGG
>WNEZ01007550.1_pt1 | contig 16034 bp, 19 predicted proteins | sample 5400521 | NCBI WGS metagenome assembly WNEZ01 (sample SAMN13153339, study PRJNA577476) | soil metagenome | isolation source: 120 cm saprolite under Douglas fir tree site 2 hole 1 replicate 1 | place: USA:California | collected 2015-04-18
AACGATCTGAACTCTCCAGGCGGCAAAGGATGCGGCCAGAAGTAAATTCGAGAAATGGCGGGGTAAGAAATGTTAAGGCGTGACTTCGGAAAACTAGCCTTAGGGGCGATGGCGTCCAGCGCGCTCATCAAGCCGGTGCTGGCAGGGCGAGGCTCGGGCGCTGTTTCCGCCAACGACTTCCCCAAAACTCCTGGACTGACGGACCATGTCGGCCGCTTTGTCGCGACCACAAAGTACGAGGACATTCCCCCAGAGGTGATCGAACTCGGCAAGAAGTCAATCCTCGATGGATTGGGATTAGCCTTGGCAGGATCGCGAGCCGAGACCGGAACCATATGCCGCGAATATCTGAAGACTATGGGAGTATGCGGAGGCAAGGCCACCATCGCGGGATCGGCGCTCAAAACCTCGCCACGCTTCGCCGCATTCGTGAATGGAGTTTCGATTCACGCCGATGATTTCGATGACACGCAGCTCTCTGCCGCGAAGGACCGCGTGTACGGCCTGCTGGTCCATCCTACCGTGCCCGTACTTCCCGCGATCCTGGCGCTCTCCGCGCAGCGAAATATTTCAGGTAAGGAATTGATGCTCGCTTATCACGTAGGCGTCGAGGTGGAATGCAAGATCGCGGAAGCTATCTCGCCCCGCCACTATGAAGATGGATTTCATTCCACGGGCACATGCGGAGTCTTCGGCTCCGCAGCAGCTTCGGCAAAGCTGCTTGGCTTCGATCAATCGAAGATTCTGAATACCTTCGGATTGGTTGCCAGTCAGTGCGGCGGCCTGAGAGAGAATTTCGGCACCATGACCAAGCCGTTTCAGGCTGGACACGCAGCCGAGAGCGGAGTTGTATCCGCTGACCTTGTTGCCCTGGGCTGGACGGCTGCACAACAAATTCTGGAAGCAGATCGCGGCTTCTTCCATGCCTTCGGTGGATCTTATGATCCGGCTGCGATCATGGATCGCCTGGGAAAGCCATGGACTTTCGCCTCCCCGGGGGTTTCGTTGAAGCCTTATCCTTCAGGCTCCCTCACCCACCCCGCGATGACGGAACTCATGCGTTTGATTGAGGCCAACAACGTACAGCCGGATCAAGTCGAACGGCTCGATTGCGGTGCCAATCACAACATGACCACGACTCTTCTTCACCACCAGCCAAAGACTGGACTGGAGGCCAAGTTCAGCATGGAGTTCTGCCTGGCAATTTTGCTCCTGGAGAGAAAAGCCGGTTTGGGAGAATTCTCCGAAAAAGTCGTGCACAGACCTGACGTTCAGGAGATGATTCGAAAGATCAACTTTTACGTCGACCCCGAGGCGGAGAGCGCCGGGTTCGACAAAATGACCTCGATCCTGAAAATTCACCTAAAAGACGGAAGAACGATCACAGGCCGCGCGGATTTCGCCAAGGGCAGCCCTGCGAATCCAATGACCTTTGAAGAAGCGGCCACAAAATTCCGTGGGTGTGCGGAATACGCGGGTTGTTCTAAGTCGAAGGCCGAGAAAATAATCTCTCTTGTCAGGACGCTAGACTCGGTTCCGGGTGTGGATGTGCTCGCGCCGTTGTTGTCAGTCGAGAAAGGATAAAATACACCGTCCATGAAAACTTTCGACGTAGCAGTGATTGCCGGAGATGGTATTGGGAAAGAAGTAGTTCCGGAGGGCATCCGGGTTCTGGAAGCCGCAGGACAGCGCTTTGGATTCCAATTCCAATGGCACCCTTTCGATTGGAGTTGCGAAACCTATGTCAAGACCGGAAGCATGATGCCGGCGAACGGCATTGAGCAGCTGCGGCCTTTTGACGCTATCTTCCTCGGCGCTGTCGGATACCCCAGCGTTCCCGATCATGTTTCGTTGTGGGGATTGTTGATTCCCATCCGCCGCCATTTCCGCCAATACGTGAATCTGCGGCCGGTGCGCCTTTTTGAAGGTATTGAAACCCCCCTTAAACATTGGAAGCCCGGGCAGATTGATTTCTGTATCGTTCGCGAAAACAACGAGGGCGAGTATTCAAATATAGGCGGGCGTCTCTATGAGGGAACCGACGACGAGATGGCCGTTCAACAGACAGTTTTCACACGCCGTGGAGTGAACCGAGTCCTCCGGCACGCCTTCGAGTTGGCTAGGAAGAGAAAGAGGCATCTGACCTCGGCCACAAAATCGAACGGCATCATCCATACCATGCCGTTCTGGGATGAATGTTTCCATGAGATGGCGCAGCAATATCCGGATATACGCACAGACCAGTATCATATCGATATCCTCACCGCTCACTTCGTGCGCCATCCTGACTGGTTTGACGTTGTCGTAGGGTCCAATCTTTTTGGGGACATTCTTTCTGATCTGGGGCCAGCGGTGGTCGGGTCAATCGGCATCGCCCCCTCAGCCAATCTCAATCCAGAGAAGGAATACCCGTCTATGTTCGAGCCAGTACACGGCTCGGCACCGGACATAGCCGGAAAAGGCATAGCAAATCCCATCGGGCAGATCTGGTCAGGCGCTATGATGCTAAGACATCTCGGAGTTGCGGAAGCCGCAGATGCAGTCGAGAATGCCATTGCGGAGACTCTGGCGCAATCTGAAGTTCGTACTCCGGATATCGGAGGGCAGGCGACCACCAAAGCTATGGGCGCAGCCATCGCCTCGCAGGTGAGTGAGGTAAGTCATTCAAGTATGCGGTAGCGGGGCTGTCTGTTTCAGTGTGCGCTGGGGGATGAAAATCATCTATCCGCGCTCTTTTAGTCCTTCCTTCCTGTGAGGAAGAAACGATTACTGAGACCTATCAAAGTCCTACGATCGCTCTCTCTGACCGGAAATCAAAAATCTGGGCTGTAGTCCGCGTCTCCAGCGGCAATTTTCTGGAGATGTACGACTTCATGGTCTTCGGTTATTATGCATCCGCCATCGGCAATGCCTTTTTCCCCAGCGGTAATCCATTTCTTTCGTTGATGCTGTCGCTGATGACGTTTGGCGCTGGTTTTCTGATGCGGCCCCTCGGAGCCATCGTGCTCGGAGCGTACACCGATCGCCATGGACGTCGCGCCGGCCTGATTCTCACGCTGGGCCTGATGTCGGCTGGAATCATTTCTATTGCGTTCATGCCGGGATACGCGACGATCGGCTTGTTGGCACCGCTGCTCGTACTGACCGGCCGCCTGCTACAGGGCTTTTCGGCGGGCATGGAGTTGGGCGGCGTCTCGGTTTACTTGTCGGAGATCGCCACTCCGGGGCACAAGGGCTTCTATGTAAGCTGGCAATCGGCGAGCCAGCAGGTGGCGGTCATGTTCGCCGCACTGGTTGGAGTTATGTTGAGTTCCGCTCTTTCGACTCAGAAAATGATGCAGTGGGGATGGCGAATTCCCCTCCTTCTCGGCTGTGCCATACTTCCGTTCCTATTCAGACTCAGGCATTCGCTGGAAGAGACTGACGAATTTATCGCCCGCAAGCACAGGCCAAGCACGTCAGAAATTCTCCGCTCGCTCACCGCAAACTGGGGGATTGTGCTCATCGGAGTCATGATGGTGACCATGACCACCGTGTCTTTCTACATGATCACCGCTTATACGCCCACATTCGGCAGTTCGGTGCTGCATCTGGCAAGCATGGACAGTCTGATCGTGACTCTGTGGGTTGGAGCCTCTAATCTGTTCTGGCTCCCTGTAATGGGAACTCTGTCCGATCGGATAGGCCGCCGACCCTTGCTGGTTATGTGTACGATCCTGATGCTGATCACAGCCTATCCAGCAATGCTTTGGCTGGCTCGTGATCCATCGTTCTCGAGATTGCTGGGCGTCGAACTCTGGCTCTCCTTTATATATGGCAGCTACAACGGCGCCATGGTGGTTTTTCTCACCGAGATCATGCCGGTGAATGTGCGGACTACAGGTTTTGCTCTTGCCTATAGCCTGGCCACAGCGATCTTCGGTGGATTTACTCCAGCCATCAGCACCTATCTGATTCACGTTACCGGGAATAGAGCGATTCCGGGTCTGTGGTTGTCCTTCGCAGCCGCCTGCGGTCTCGCAGCCTCGTTCTTGGCCAAGCCACAGCAACGGATAACGGAAGTCGACTGAGAGCGGAATTTCGGCTCATTGCCACATCCCAGGCAGGCGTATTGGTTCGTCCAGGTTTCAATCAACTTCATCGCACGCACATCGATCGAATTGGTGGAGTCAGTTTCACGCTCAACGCTCCTACCCAGAAAATCCCGACTAAATTCTCTCCTGAGGCGCGGCGGCGATTTCGATCTCGACTACTCGCGTGCCCAGCTGTGGGTGAATCGCTTTCAGGCGAACTCTTCCAGGCTGTTCTTTTGCCCGAATCCAAACTGCGCCGGTTCCGCCGATCAGTGAAAAAGGGTTATCGCCGATGACATCTGCCGGTCCCTCCAGCTCGAGTCTGACTGCATCGTTGGCAAACGGCCGAATCGCTCCGAATTCGTCGGTGACGCGGAGCACCACGCGGGTAGAATCGGCGCCATCGCCAATCAACTCCCTGTCATCGGGGAGAAGATCAAATCTTGCGTCAACGCCCTTTCCAGAATAGTGTTTCGCAATCGCCTGCTTGCCCTGGATATAACCTTCGATGCGAAGATCTCCCCATTTGTCCAAGAACTCTCCGAGGGGAACGACAAAGGGCGCGTAGCGAAGGTGGCCAAACTGCTCGCGGTCGGGGTCCGCTTCTGCAACCAGTTTGCCGCCAACATAGAACTTCAGATGGTCGCAGTTCGAGCAGACGACTGCCTTGGAGAATCCCACAGATTCGTCGCCACGAGCCCAGTGAAACGCTGGTTCGAGCACGACCTCTTCAGCCGGATCACACTGCGACTTGTAGAAGCCGGCTGCTGGTTTCGGTTCGCGAAAAATGTCGCTGACACCGTGATAGCAAAGCCGGTCTCCGGAACCGAAGTTGGCGTGGGTGTTGTAGTCGAACGCACACCAGCCAATGCCTCCCGCATATTGGGGATTCGACGCGAGTTGGTCATGAACACGGGCATGACGAATGGTGTGCTCAGTGAGGCGCTCCACATTGTCGATGGTCTTGGTGGGATAGGTGTGACCCACGAATTCAGTATTCAGGTAGCGGGAGTGATTCGGAGGCTTTAGTGGAAATCCGAAGTCGTTCATGGTGAACACATCTTCCAGGAACTCAGACTCCTGGGAATCGCGGATTCCCCCGGTTTGGCGCGTCGGATCAAGCTGATGCGCCAGAGCGTTCGTCCGAGAGTAAAAGTCATGATCGTCCCGGGATTCGTTGATGCGCACACCCCACAAAACGATAGAAGGATGGTTCCAGTCGCGCCGGATCATCCGGGAGACGTTGTCGATCGAAAGCTCCTTCCATCGCTCATCGCCGATATGCTGCCATCCAGGAATTTCTTCCAAAACGAGCAAGCCCGCCTCGTCGCACGCGTCGAGGAAATGACGCGACTGCGGGTAGTGGGAGGTGCGGACGATATTGCACTTGAGCTGTTTCCGAAGTATCTGTGCATCGCGACGCTGACAACGCCCCGGCATTGCCTGGCCCACGAATGGAAACGTTTGGTGCCGGTCGAGGCCGCGAAGCTTGAGCGCCTTGCCATTCAGCTCAAAGCCATGATCAGTGAAATGGGCCTCCCGGAAACCGCAGCGACGGGAGTCCTCATCAAGAACCTCGGTTCCTCGTTGTAGACGCACGCGAACGGAGTAGAGATTCGGTTGTTCAAGATTCCATAGTTTGATGTCGTTCAGGTGGTCGAGGCGCACGGTGTGAGCAACGGCTTCGGTCGAGACCTTCGGGGGAAGAATGTGCTGGGAGGATCGCGCCAGGGAGTGCTCGCCCTCAACCAGTTCAGCTTCAAGGGTCAGGGCATCACGCAACGGCTCCAAATGCTGCAGAAAACAGTCGACCTCAACGCTGGGATGTGCGCCGAGAGCGTTTTTGGCTCTAACAAAGACGTTTTCAATAAAGGTCGCTGGAACGACACGTAAGAAAACTTCGCGGTAGATGCCGCCAAACGTCAGATAGTCGATTTCATCGCCGAAAGGCGGAATATCGGGCCGCTCATGGGAGTCGAGCTGGAGTGCAAGGACATTTTCACCGTTGAAGTCGAGGTGAGGCGTCAGCTCAAAGAAAAATGGCGTGTATCCCCCTCGATACTCTCCAACGCGCGCGCCGTTGATCCACACGGTGGAGGCAGTCATCGCTCCTTCGAAATCGACGAACACTCGCTTGCCGCGAGCTTCCTCTGGAAGCTTGAAATGGCGGCGATAAATCGAAACGAACTCGTAAGTCTTCTCGTCGAAGCCATGCCAGGGTAGGCGCAGGTTAGCGTGCGGAATAGCGACACGCTCAAACCCTGAGTCGTCAAAATCTTTCGAATGGGCTCCTTCGCCAGAGCTACGGCTGTAACGCCAGTTCCGGTTCATGGGAAGAACCAACCGTCCTGCCGGATTGGCTGCGCTGGATTCGGAAGCCTTGGACAGCGCGTGGGGTACAAGGGTAGCTCCGGCAAGCAATGTGCCGGTGTTCTTCAGGAAGTTACGTCGATCCATGTTCTCTCCTTGGGACCGTTGTTACGTGCTCGCTTGGATCATAGCTTTGTCGCCAACTGCCTCCTCTCGATTGAATTTGCGGAGGAGTGCTGGTTACAGGCTCAGAAACCCCTTCATCGCGGGATCGATGTCGTGCGAGCACCACTAGGTGAAGCCCCAAACGTTTTGGCACGCGGCCGCGTTCTCTAACAGCGTCGTTGCGTATTCGGAAATGTAGGCCTCCGGCATCCACTGGCTGGATGTTCCCACCTCCTGTACCCACACTGCGCGTTGGTCGCTTGCTTGATAGGCGCGAGCCAGCTCAACCATGTACTCAGCCAGATGAAGGTTCCCTACCTGGTCGTAGCGCTAGTGGTCGAGCGCTCCTGTCCAGTGGGTATAGCAGTGCACCACGGTGGCAGAGCCTGCCTGACCTAGGTTTTGCCGGCTGAACCCCAGATCCGCAAACCAATGGGTATGGTCAGCTTCGTTGCGTGGAATTGTCCGGGGCAAACTCCCTCGCAGTGCGACAGCATAGCAATCGCCCAGTTGTCTGCTTCAGCTTGCAAGACCGAGTTGTTTAGACTGTCGATTTTTTGCAGAACGCCGACCTCTGCAGCCCAACCCGGATAACCAAATGGCCTATGAACAGCCAATCCTCAGGGGGTGCGCTTACATCGGTAACCGGGGAGCCGAAGAGCTGTTGGCGTTAGTGTTCCCAAAACCGACGGAGTCCGAGTTGAGCTGCGATGGAACCTGTGTGACTCGCGATTAGGGGGTCTGCCGCCAGCGTCGCTACTTCACGACCACGACTCTCGCCACTGATTAATAGGCGAAGCTGCCCAGCCACACGGGGTCTAGGTATTGCTGGCCCGCCCGTGATCAATGAACGGCCACGCGCAATCGGGGGGCCACTGGAACGCAGCCTTCGGTCTGGTGACGAAAAGTTCAGGCGGCTTGGGTCCGCCACAGTGGTGGTCTCGACCAGGCGATGGATCGGCAAAGGGTATTCTGTTCATAGGTGGTACTCCCCAGGGCGTGGCGCAGCGGTGCCATGGGCTGCGCCACGAGATAGGAACCGGAAAGACCATGGGGGGCCACATCAGTTCCTCTACGTCTACGACAATTCACTCAATTTACAATCGTCCCCTATTCGTGTCTGTTCAAGATGGCACAGTTGTGAAATAACCCTCGACAGGTCTCAGCGTGGGGCTGACTTTCCTTCTCAATAATTACCAAGAATGTCCGAGAGTGAACACCCGCGCACGGCAGTGGGGAGCATTATCTATGCTATGGACAAGACCAACATAGGTGCTCGCGGTGTCGGTTGTTGACTTATGGGGATCGGAGGAGAAGCGCGAGGTTTTTGCTCGCTTGCCTGTGAGTCGCATCGCGACCGACGACTGCTCACAGCAGGTTGAGGCAAGAACCCTTTTGGAACATCATCGAGCCAGAGGGGAGGAAGTGGATGTTGCACGTTCGTACAATTCCCGACGCCCGTCGCCGGCCCCGGTTCAAAATTGAGGTCGATATCAGAATCAATTCCCGCAAGTGTGGTGTGCTGAAGGGGTATACCGTGGATATCAGCGAATCCGGGATCGCAGCCATGCTGAGAATTGAAGCGTCCTTGGGCGAGGTTGTGGAGTTGGACTTCGCGCTCCCATGCGGTGCTGTGACGATTCAGGCGATAGGTCGCCAAAGGAACGCATTTCGCTACGGCTTCGAGTACGTCGATTCAGCCTCGGTGCACGAACTCATTCGTCGCACATGCCGCGACCTTGCGGTTGACCAATCCCTGACGTGGCCTGATCTCCCGTGATCCGAGTCAGAGGATGGCGGTGAGCGCGTCCGCCAAGACTGGTGCCCCTCAGCTGCGACTCGATTTCAATATCAGGGTGCGGGGATTACGCTCCTCACCCCGCCATTTGTGGCTCACGCAGCTCTGGTTCGCGATTTTCATGGCTTTTTCCAGTCGGTCAGCGCCACTAATTCGTCCAGAATTTCCTGCAATCTTTGAAGCCGACGTTCGTGATCCCCCGCTGCGCCCTGTGGCTTCTTTTTGCCGCCATGCAAGTGCAGTCGGTTCGCTTCACTTATTTGCGCTATTTCGTCCCGCAACTTCGCGATGCGTTCTTTGACCGGATTCTGCATGACCATAGGCTAGCACCGGCATACCGGGCGGATCACGGTTAAAGAATTGGCCGACAAATGCTGCCCTGAGGGTGAACCTTGTTTCGATAGCCGCCAGATGCCGGTTCGGCGTTGGTAATGCGAGAACTGATGATGTTTAGTCGTGGAGAAGGACATTTAGAAGGGAACTATGGACCTGTATCCCATTCTCGTCATACTCAACGAGGCCTAACTCTCTGAACCGATTCATGAAAAAACTGACCCGTGAGCGCGTCGTGCCGATCATTTCTGCGAGGGTTTGCTGACTGATCTTGGGGATTAGAGTCTCCGGTATGTCTTCCTTGCCGAATCGAGCAAGCAACAGCAGAAGCCGAGCTAATCTCCTCTCGCTGGAATTGAAGAGTTGGTCAACCAAGTCTTCTTCGTATCGGATATTCCGTGCCAGCAGATACGTAACGAACACATCCGAGAATTTGTGTTCGTGATGGAGCGCATGCATCATTGACTTCTTGTCAATGCGTAGCAGCGTGCAGGCGGTCATTGCTGTTGCCGACCCCATGCGTAAGGGCTGTCCAGCGAGGCTACCCTCTCCAAAAAAGTCTCCGACATTTAATATGCTAAGGATCGCTTCTTTGCCAGACCGGGATACGACGGTGAGTCTAATATTGCCTTCCTGAATGTAGAAGACTGCGTCAGCCGCGTCCCCCTGTGTGAAGATTGTTTGCGTCTTGGCAAAGGAAAGAACCTGCTGCCCCTCGCCGACAGTCGCAAGGAATTTCCCTGGGTCGAAGTCGCCCTGGTTGGTCGATACGATGTGTCGCGAGCGGTGCTGCACTCTGTTCCTCGCAATGCTTTCCTAGTTGTCGAGGGTTTACGAAAGCAATTCTACACCTATGTGCGGTATCGTACAGATGATCTTCTATGGGCATCATCGTCCGGTTGCGTTGTAGAGAAGTGGCCCTCGCTGGTAAAGGTCGTGCTGGTAGCTGGTGCCGTGCTGTTCGTTATGATTCGCTGGGCTTAAACAAAGGACATCGAGCCGCTGCCCCGCTGTTTGGCTTTGTAATGGACAGCGTCGATCTCGGTCATCGTCGCATTGGAGCATTCCTCACAACCCCACATCTTTTGCGGCTTCTAGCCCTCGGTAGCCTCTCTCTCGATTCGGGCAGCCGATTGGCCGAAGTCTTCTTTTGGATTTCGGATTTCCCTCCTGTCGATCAGTTTCTAAATGCCATCGTGGTCTCGCCGTCCGCCTGCGGGTCGTTCCTTATCTGCCGTGCGCTGGGTTTTCTTTGCTTTTCGTCTAATCTTGTCTTCCTTGGTTGGTTTTGCCATGTCCACAGTTTCCCCCAGGCCGGAGCCGATTTCTACCCCTGTGAATTCAAACTGATTTCATGAAGGCGTCGGCTCCCTCGAACTGAGTAGACTTTGGTGTATCACCGATCACAGGCTCGGAAAGAAGGAGAGGATGATCTCAAGCATGCCCTCTGGCTGATGCGGCTGTCTGCGGTGCGCGCTGAAGACAGCGAGTGATCGATGCGGGCTGGAGCAACACAGTGATAGACTGCATCTGAGCCCGCAGTTCAAATCTCTGCTCGAAACGTTCGTGCCTAAACCGCCACCCAGCCTACGACTGAGCCAGTTTTAGCTTAAAACGATTCTCAAGGAGGTCAGAATGGAACACACTATTTCTACCAAAGAACTGAAAGGCAAACTAGACCGCAACGAGAGCATCAAGGTGGTTGAGACCCTTGCATCTGAACGCTACCGCGAAGCCCACATTCCCGGAGCCTTGAATATTCCGCCTGAGAAAATCAAGGATCTTGCACCGCAGGTATTGCCCAATAAGAATGCTGAAATCGTGACCTACTGCACGAACACTCATTGACATGCCAGCGAATACGCCGCCCGTGAATTGGCGGCCATGGGCTACACGAACGTAGCGCATTATCCAGAAGGAAAGCAGGGATGGATGGAAGCAGGGCTTCCGGTGGAGAAGGCTGCTTAACTGATGTGGCTCGCCTGGCCCGTGGCAAACAGCACAGGCGCAACGGTGGCTGGTTTCGAGATAGCGGCTATCTTCATTTTTCGCGTCCGCGTGCCGTTTGAGTGAATCGCAGAAGTCCCTATACGCCTGATCACCCCACCAGCTTTGCGGCTGCGGCTTCCTCCGTGATCGCGAGAGCGATCGCATCCGGTTGCGACTCCGGCTCTGGCGCGGGTTCGGGTTCAGTTTGTGGCAATCTGTGAAACAGGCTCATTTTGTTTCTCGTCTTTGGAATTCCTATAGTCGCGTGCTGTGGTTTCGATCAGCGTCCGCAGTTCCGCATCGTCAACGCAGTCGTAGAGAATTTCCATGAGGTTGGGTAGGCGCATTCGCTGGGCATTCGCAGCCGCTTCGGCGGCTTTTTCTGCGCCCAACTCCCGCTGAATCCGTTCCCACTTTTCGACGATCCGGTCGAACTCTGGAATAGTGAGTTTGCCGTCATCCTCTTCGGGCACAGCTTCTGCCTCGCGCTGTTTCTGGCGGGCTTGCAGTTCCACACTGCGCAGTCCGGCTGCCACAGCCTGCGCCATACCACGGGAATCCGCGTCTGCGGTTGCCGTATGCTATAGCTGGTGTGCTCGCTCGCGCGCCACAGAGCAGCGCGCGCTTCCAGGGAATCAGTGTCGTTATCCAGTGCGGCCGGCAAGGGCGCAGAATGTCGAACGTGGCGCGAGATTGCGAATCGTGAGACCTGAAACTGTTCGGCAACGTCTTTCTGACTTGCGCCGCCGTCTAGTAAATCGTCGATGGCCGCAAAATTGGGCGAGCTACAGATCTTGGTGCGGTCCTCAGTCCGAGTGCATATTGAATCGATCAGAGACGGCTTGAAAACACGAAATATCTCATCTGCGGCGATCTGATTCCCTTTGACAGATGGATGGCTCGGATCAGAGGGGATCATCGCATTTCGAAGATAAAGTTCTTCGGGATGGTAGACACGGTAGACAGGAAGTAGGTCCACTATGGTGACTCCCGTTATTGCGGCGAACTCCCGCAATCGCTGCTGAGGTTCGCCGGAAAGCACCCCATCGCCGAGGCGCAGATGATACTTGTCGTGGTACAACTGCAGTTCCTCGGTCGACAACTGCATCTGCATGGGAAAGACCACGACCCCAACTCGGTACCCCCGTCCGCGGCAGAACGCAACTATCTTTGCAAGCATTCTTAAACTCGATTCCCAGGCTTCCTTCTGATACGCGGAGGGAGGAGTCAGCGTTACAAAGTCCAAGCCTCGTACCTTGCCGACATCGAGGATGCCGGAAGCATACATCGCCGACTTTAGGCGTGCGTAGCAGAACAGGTACAACTGGGAATGGCGAAGTAAGAAACGGTTGAACTGTCGCGTCCAACGGAACCGTCGCCCCTGCCATTGTGCGCCGGGCTTCGAAATGGACCCTGACTCGGAATAGACGAGAATATCGTTTAGAGCCAGGCCGACCACGATCATGTCTGGTTGGAGTACCTCTGTCTTCTGGCTCAGGAAATGATAGTAGTCACTAAGCGAGCCACCAATGGTTCCTCCATTTAGAACCTCGTAATGTGTCTTGCCAGGGGCATTGTTGTTCAGGCGCTTTTCTAAGACTTTCACATACGTGCTTTCGACCGGGATGCCATAACCAAATGTGATCGAATCACCGACGACCACGATGCGAACGGTGTTAGGCGGTTTCGGTGTGCTGATTTCTCCTCCACGCAGACCGTAGCTGTTAATGGTTACCGGCACACCGATGAAGTTGGCGTGACCGTGGGGGATGTTTTCCACGAAGTGAGGGGTGGTGCCTAGGATTCGACGGATGGACTGACTGTCCCAGAATTCCAGGTCTTGAGGCTTGACGATGCGAATGCCGATTTCAAGCAGCGTGAGGGTTGCGCACACGCTGACGACCAAGATGCCGAGATGTGCCAAGAGCCGTCTCACCTGTTTTGGCCGCTCGGGACTTCGGGAGCTAGAACAATACGTCCGCCTTCGCTTGCTGTCAAAACGCTAGACGATGGCATTGCACAGGTGCTGCAATGTCTTGCAAAGAGACTCGCTAGGAAGCTGATTTGCGGATCCGTGCACTGTAGATGCGTGCACTGTAGTAGGTGCGTGTAGGTGCGTGCACTGTAGGTGCGTGCACTGTGCGTGCACTGTAGTTGACTTGCACCGGGCAGCATGCTACAGTCCCACCCCTCTAATGTAAGAGTTCCAGCCCGATAAGTATAGTCTGGGATTGCGAGCCAAGCGACTGGCCGCTCCGATGAAGGCCAGGGATGGCGCTATCATGAGGTTCCTCCGTAGAGCTGCCCTAAACGTCGGTGTTATCGCCGAGTTGCTTAGATTCTTCGGGAGCAACAAACGCTGGTGGCTACTGCCTATGCTGATAACCCTGTTCCTTTTTGCAGTGCTGATCGTAGTCGCTCAAAGCTCGGCGGTGGCCCCGTTCGTATACACCCTCTTCTAGGACAACTTCCGTGATAACGAGAGCTTGGCGGTCATGGAAACGGATCGCACAGAAGATTGGGAACTTGCAGGCCCGGGTTCTGTTGACGATCTTCTATACAGTCCTGATGTTCCCATTCGGAGTGACCGTACGGCTGCTATTCGACCCGCTTCGCATAAAACGCCGACCGACCGAGTGGCTGGCTTGTCCCGAGGAAACGCGAGATTTGCAATGGGCGAAGAGGCAATAGGCGCAACATGTACATCTTGGGATTTTCGTGCTATTTCCATGACGCCGCCTCGGTGTTGCTGAAAGATGGGCAACTGATCGCCGCTGCCGAAGAAGAGCGCTTCTCGCGGGTCAAACACGATTCCAGTTTTCCCAGAAATGCAATCCGGTTCTGCCTCGACCAGGGCGGAATCCAGAGCTCAGAACTTTCCTACATTGTCTTTTTTGAGAAGCCGTTTCGAAAGTTGGACCGCATCCTGATGACTGCGTTACAAACCTACCCGCGGTCGTATGGTGTATTTCGCGAATCCATGATCTCCTGGATGACAGACAAGCTCTGGCTTTCCAGCACACTTTACGCAGAACTGGGTATTCCCAAGGAAAGGGTGCTCTTTTCTGAGCATCATCTCTCGCACGCTGCCAGCGCCTTTCTATGCTCTCCGTTTGACGAAGCCGCGATTCTGACGGTCGACGGCGTGGGCGAGTGGGTTACCGCGACTTGTGGTGTGGGGCGGGGCAACCAGATCACGCTGCAGAGGCAGATCGAATTTCCGCATTCCATCGGATTGCTGTACAGTGCTTTCACCGCGTTCTTGGGCTTTGAGGTAAACGAGGGAGAGTACAAAGTGATGGGGATGGCTCCGTTCGGCCAGCCTCGTTACTTAGATAGAGTCTGGAAGTTAGTGCAGCCGAACTCAGACGGTTCGTTTTCGCTGGACTTGGACTATTTCTGCTTCCCCCACTCGACAAGTCAAACGTACAACAGCAAGTTCGTCGAGCTTTTTGGGGACCCACGTCCATCCAACCTGTTGTTTTTCACGGGACAGACGGGGTTCCCGAGCTACTTCGGAACCCCACCGGGCAACTATGGGGAACTCTGTAAGCTGAACCAACATTATGCAGATGTTGCAGCAAGCATTCAGCGAGTGACCGAAGAACTGCTGCTTAATATGGCCAACAGCCTGTACAAACAGACTGGCCTGAAACGGCTCTGCTTGGCCGGCGGCGTCGGACTGAATAGCGTGGCAAATTCGCGACTTCTGAACGAGACGCCCTTTGAAGAGCTTTACATTCAACCCTCCTCGGGCGACGGGGGAGGAGCCCTCGGCGCCGCACTGTGGGCGTACCATTCTCTGCTCGGTAAGCCACGTCAATTCGTTATGGAGCATGCCTACTGGGGCCGCTCCTATACCGAGACGGAAATTTCTCAATTCTTGAATGAGAACAACATCGCCTGCCGCCATTTCGACGATGACGACGCATTGCTCGACCACGTAGTTGATCACCTCGTTCAGGGCAAGGTGGTCGGCTGGTTTCAAGGTCGATTCGAATGGGGTCCCCGTGCTCTGGGCAACCGCAGCATCCTGGCGGATCCGCAGAATCCCAACATGAAGGATATTGTGAATGCCAAGATCAAATTTCGTGAGCCGTATCGGCCCTTTGCTCCGTCCGTGCTGGCGGAGCACACAGAAAACTATTTCGAGCTGCCCAATGCTAATAAGCATTTTCCAGCGCGCTACATGCTGTATGTCGTCCCGGTCAAGCAGAGCCTGCGAACTGCCCTCCCCGCCATAACGCATGTGGACGGTACCGCGCGGCTGCAGATGGTGTTTTCCGACCAGAGCCCGCGCTACCACCGCCTGATTGAGCGAGTCGGACAGGCGAGCGGGGTGCCGGTTGTGCTGAATACGTCGTTCAATCTGCGGGGCGAGCCGATTGTGAATAGTCCTGCGGACGCGTTTGACACATTCTCGAAAAGTGAAATGGACATGCTTGTGCTGGAAGACTTTCTTGTCGAAAAGGCGCAAGCGTAAGCGCAATGTGATTAGAGGATGTCAGTCCAGGCGGTGCGGACCTCCGGCGCAGAACTCACGGCTTGATGTGACGAACGAACTGCAAAATGACAACACTACACCTAGGACCGCAATCGGCACCGGGGAAACATGTTCACCACTGAGCATGTAACCTGTTCACTAGTGAACACCCGTCCCCTCTTAATGTTCTTATCTTATTTAGTGTCTATATATAGGTAAGTGCCCTACCTTAAGATCGACGATCCAAACTGTTTATCGCGCGGAGAACTCCACGCGCCACTTAAACGAAGAGGCTACCGCGAAGACAGGGGATTGTTACCGGCGGGGGCCGGAGTCAATGATCCAGGTCAATGCATTATGAAAGAGCGCCCCGCTTCAGAAGCTCGAAGCTGGATGTGGCGCCGCCTCCGCTGCGCTGTGCCGGGCTTCGCTCCGCTACGGGGGCTGAGAGTAACGGCAGTGGTTTGTGCGGGTGGGAAAGAAGTGCAGGGGGGCATAGGCAAATCGGCTGGAGAATGGCATTTTACCTTAAGGGCGATTCCGGCACTTACTTACGTTGCTTTCTTCTTGTTTTGCGCCCGTCACTGCTTCCGAACATTACCGGAGAGCGCGCCGCAGTTCGACGCTGAGATCGGTAAAAAGCGAAATGCGGGCTGATCAATACAGATCAAGTTCGGAGTCTTGCCCGCCGAGCAACTGCTTTCAGTGAGAGAGCCGAATGCAATTGCCGACTGACCTGCTACAATGAATATGGGGGCGGTTACGTTTTTCTCCTCTTTCAGGTCTTCTGACCTAAGCCAGTTCATCTGAAGCTCTCCAACCTTAGGCTTTTCAGCGAGCGAGCGGCCGAACCACGTCCGTTTGCAGCGATCGAGCCGATCAA
>WNEZ01002407.1_pt1 | contig 16032 bp, 12 predicted proteins | sample 5400521 | NCBI WGS metagenome assembly WNEZ01 (sample SAMN13153339, study PRJNA577476) | soil metagenome | isolation source: 120 cm saprolite under Douglas fir tree site 2 hole 1 replicate 1 | place: USA:California | collected 2015-04-18
AGACAGTCGCCATACGCATGCCGCGCCACCCCGTCGCGCTCGCCCTCATTCGCGCTGCCGCTTCGCCTATCGCGGCGCCGAGCGCAAATCGTTTCATGCATGTCAGCCCCACGACCGCGCAGCATGCCCTGGCCGACCTGCGTGGGCGAGTGCCCTTGATCCTTGACGGCGGGCCGTGCGAGGTCGGAGTGGAATCTACCGTCCTGGATCTCTGTTCAACCGTTCCGACCATTCTGCGGCCCGGCGGTGTGAGCCTCGAAGCCCTGCGCGCAGTGCTGCCGGATGTCCAGCTGCCATCTCAGTTAGTAGATGCCGTTCCTACGAACGCCCTGCAATCGCCCGGACAGCTGCTCACCCATTACGCACCTGCAGTCCCCTTGCTGCTCTTTGATGGGTCGATAGAATCAATGCGTGCCGCCATGTTGGCCGAGGTGCAGAGCCGAGTGGAGCAAGGAGAGCGCGTCGGTGTGCTGGTGGCCGACGAGGATATAGCGGCGTTTCGCGACAGCAGCGCGGTCGTTCGCTCTCTCGGGGATGCAGCTGCTCCAGAGCAGGTAGCAGCTGCATTGTTTGCCAGCCTGCGCGCGCTGGAAGAGGCGGATGTCTAGGTCATTCTCAGCCGCAGCTTCGACGAGCACGGCCTTGGCCTGGCCATACACGATCGCCTGCTCAAAGCCGCGGGCGGGAAGGTGTTCAAGCAGTCTTAATCCGGCCTGGGGAGTATCTTAGAGACTTCATAGGATTGCCTCAACAACGCCTGCGCAGCCGTCTCATAGTAGTAGGTCCCCGATTTATCGAGGGACCACCCCTTGCGGGTGCCATGCGATGCTGGCCCGGTCCGCAGGTGTAAGCGCGAATATCAGCGTCGTACGCAGTACACCATCCGGCGCCATCTGATGATTACGCAATCGTGCCTCCTGCACGAAACCAAGGCGCTGCGGGACAGCGGCACTGCGTACGTTCCGCTCATCACAGCGAATTTCTACACGGTTGGCTGCCAGCGCGGTAAAAGCATAATCCGTCAGGAGACGCACCGCCTCTGTAATATACCCGTGACCAGTGGCCGAAGCCCGCAGCCAGTAGCCAATCTCGAAGTAGCCGGTTTCCCAGTCGTGGGGATGCAGTCCGATGCCTCCGACATAGCTATTGGTGGCGCGCTCCCAGATTCCAGCCAGCATATCCCTGCGCAGCAGCCACTCGGCCAACTGGTGGATGATCCAGTCCCGGCTCTCCTCGACCGTCTGGTGCGCATCGGCGAAAGGAAGCCACGGGCGCAGGTGCTCGCGCGACTCGCCTACAGCCTCGAAGAGCGCCTGTGCGTCGCTCTCCCTGTACGGCCGTACCACCACGCGTTCACCACGCAGTTCATCAAATAACGGCATAAGCGTAAGGTATCTCGTCATTTCTTCCCCAATACAAAAAATGTAGGGGCGGCCCTTGCGGCCGCCCTGCTAGGGCTGCGCTCATCATCTCTTCACCAATACCTTAATTGCTGGCTGTTCTCCGTCTTATTAGCGTAACTCCCCCGACTACCAGCCCGAGGATAACCAGGATCGCGGCCAGGTAGATAAGTGGCCCCATCGAACCCAGGAAGAGATTAAAGGGATCGCAGGTGGTCGGCGCGGGCTCGTTGGAAAGATCATATACGTTGCTGATATTGGGCAGCCCACTTTGTGCTGCAAAGACGGGGTCGAGCGTCATCTGCTCCGGCGAGATGCGCGTGTAGAGTCGGGTTACATAGCTGTAGCGCTGCTGCAGGCCCGCGAGTGTTGGATCGCCTTGGGTATCGAGCATGCTGCTGAGCTGGGCGTATTCGGTGATGAAACCATGCCCGTTGGCCTGGCTGGCGGCGTTTTCCACCAGTTGTTCGTAATTGGCCCCGGCATAGGGGTCAAGTGCGATCTGAGTTTTACGAATCTGCAGCGGCTGGTAGTTTTGTGGGACAAAGCGCCCGGAGCCGAATATCCAGACGAGTATGCCCATGTGGGGCATAGCGCTGCTGGCAGCCATGCGCAGTGGAATCATGACCTGCGGCTGAGTGGTGGCGAATGTCACTTTGACCGGTTGGATGTCCTGTACTCCTGCCTGCGGCTGTAGCCGCATCGCCAGGAAGAGCATATGCGCCTGGGTGTAACTCTGAATGGCTGGCTGCACCTGGTCAGGGATGTGGTAATGGTGCCCAAGCAGCCATTTGGTGAGTGCGGCGGGATCGCTGGAGCCGATCACGTCGTATGCGTATGGCCCAACCGTGCCGCTGCCGTAGACATTGACGCCCCCAGGAGGTAGACCGCTGCTGACAGGCCGGAGTCCCAGCGGGGGTAGACCGCATTGAGGCGGTTCAGGCCCAATGAAGCGCGGCACCGTCTGCTGGTCGAGGTTGCGAAAGGTGCTGATAGGGGCAGTGTCCAGTTTAGGCACGGATGGCACCGGCAGCACCCAGGCGAAATTACTGGCCGAACCGCTGTAGTTGATCTGCTCGTAGACAGTCATGCTGCCGGGAGATATCGCAAAGATAATACGTTCGATGTTCTGGTCCAGCGGGGTTCCCGGTGTGAAGAATCCACCGCAGGCGAGCGCCGCCAGCGGCATGAGCAGTATGCTGCATATGGCAATGATGGTAGAGCAGGCGAAACGTAATTTCATGTTCATTCCTACCCCTGGCTGACTTCTGTATCCTGGGTCTCTCTTCTCGGTCGTCGCCTGCTCGTGGCAGCGCGCCGCGCTGCGGCGGCTGCGCGAATGCGCGGTACGCCAAGGTAAACGTAGAAAGCAGAGATGGCAAACACTGCAAGTGTGATATAGAGTGGTGTGGGGCTGATGTTGCCCTGGGGGTCGACGTTGAGCGCTGCCAGTATGCCGAGTATGCCGAAAACCACAATGGTTGCAATGGGAATGGTCCAGCCGCCCCGGATACGGAAAGAGCGTTCTGCAGTCGGCTGGCGGCGGCGCAATTGAATGACGCAGAGCCCTGCAACCGTGTAGATAAGCGCTTCAAGCACCGCGCCAACCAGGATCAGTATCGTGAATTGGTTGGTGAAAAAGATAATCACGGCAATGGCAGCGGAAAGCACGGTGAGTACGATCACCGTCACGTATGGCACGGCAAACGAAATGCTGATACGTGAGAAGATAGGTGGGAGGGTGTCTTCGCGTGCGGCCGCGTAGAGGAAGCGCGAAGCCGTGGCAAAGCCGCCATTGAAGGTCATTACCGCCGTCAAGAGCGTGGCTATCAGCATCAGCCATATGCCCAGTTGGCCGAGCGCGGCCTGCGCCAGTAACATCTGTGGATAGGGTGAATTGACCAGCGCCGCGCTGTGAACGTTCAACAAGCTGCTGGCAGCTACGGTAAAGAGCGCGTACGAGACAAAGAGCAGGCCAAGCGCCACGAACATGCCGCGCGGGATGAGCCTGATGTCGGTAATTTCTTCGGAGAGCGGTGTGACCCACTCGAATGCCGAGAAGACGAAGACCCCCAGGGCCACTGCGGTGAAGAGGTTGAGGGGATGGTTGAAAGCGTCAAATGGCGTGCGTAGTTGGAACCCGTGCTGGCCGAGTGCGATGAGAGAGATAATGATGGCGAATGCGAGCAGGCTGTAGGTCGTGATGTCCTGCAGCATTCCGGCTATCTTGATGCCGCGCAGGTTGGCGCCCATTGCCAGTCCGAGCAGGGCGAGTATCCAGATGAGTGATGCCCAGTTCGGAAGTCTGAATGCAAATGTGATGGCTGTGCCAACCACGTAGCTGTCGGCTGCAACGACGGCGACAACGGTGAGCAGGTAGCCGAAGGAGATGACGAGCGAGAAATTGTCATTAAACGCCTCTCGCATGTACTGGCGAATGGCGGCGGCGCTTGGGTAGAGCGCGTTCAGCTCAGAGAAACATAGCGCGGCCAGCACGGCCAGCAGGCCAGAGATCAGGATGGCGATCCAGGCCGAATCGCCCCCCAGGTAGGAGGCGAGCTGGACGCAGCCGAGAAAGCTGATGGCCGCGTATGCTAACCCGGTACTGGTCGAGACGACGGTGCGAAACTTCAGGACACGCCGTAACGAAACGGGTGCGCTCATGGGGTCCTCCTCAAATGGAGTTCTTGGTGGTCGATTGACAGAAGCGTACTGGAAAAATCATCGCTTGTCAATCTTTTAGCAAATGCCGTATCTTCAACGCGATTTGCATGGACAGGCGCAGTTCCGAGTCTTCGAGCGAGCGCCCCAGTATTTCCTCGATGCGGCCCAGGCGATAGAGCAGCGAGTTGCGATGCAGGTGCATGGCGCGGGCCGTCTCGCTCAGGTTGCCGTTGCAGCGAAAGTATGCCTCCAGTGTCTCAATCAGCGCGCTATTGCTGTGAGAATCGTAATGGATTAGAGGGCCAAGCGTCTCCTGGTAGAAGTCGGCGAGTTCACTCTGCTCGTGAAGATAGAAGAGCAGCCGGTAGATGCCCAGACGCGCAAACGAGTGGATTTGCCCATCGCCGAACAACCGCCGCCCGATTTCCAGCGCCTGCTGGGCCTCGCGCAGCGATCGCGCAATCCCCTGCAGATTTCTGGCAATATGCCCCATCCCACCTGAATATAGGACGTTGGAGTTGTCGTTTTTCTTTTGTTGCAGGCGTGCGTGTACTCGCTCCAGGCGCGCGAAGATGCTGTTCTCACTCTCGCGTTCCTGTTCTGCCCCCTCTTCTATGCTTGCAAGTGGAAGCAGCGCCGTCACACGTCGAGGTTCATTCAGCACCCAGCAAGTGGGCCATGCTCGCAGCAATTCATCGCGGAACCGCCTGTTCCATTGCGCCATGGGAGTACCCGTAGCAGGCTCGGGATCGGAGGCCGGAAGCTCAAAGATCACCACCACCTGAGGCGTCGTGAGATCGTAGCCGAGCAGGCGTGCGCGTGTCAGCATCTCTTCGGGCTGTTGGTAGTTCCCTTGCAGCACGTCCATGAATGCTTCCAGGTGATAGCGGCTCTCAACCTCGCTGCGTTCGCGCTCTCGTGCAAATTCAAGCGCCAGGATGGGCGCCACCTGCCCCAGTACGAGGCGTTCCAGGTAGTCAAAATCGTCGCTTCCGATCAGCGACAGGTAGCCGACCGCTTCGTGGCGTATCAGGATGGGAACTGCTACCCGTACCAGTCCCTGTCTTAGTAGCACCTCGTCGGTAAGGGAAGGTGTGAATGATGGCATATCTTCGCCGGTCGCTCCTGGTGGAGCCGCCTTGAAGCGGATTTGCTTTTCGGCATCCTGCACAATGACCCACCTGCCGCAGCTGTCGGCGAGGTGTTCGCAAATACCCTTCACGCCTGCCCCCTGCGCACTCAATTGCATCAACTGGTGGGAGATCTCGCTGGCCTTGCGCTCGATCTCGCTGCGGAAGCCGACGACGAAGGTGATTACTTCGCGTTCGATTTCTTGGAGCGGCGCCTCTGGTGGAAGTAAGATCAGTGGTAGATGTAGCTGGTCGGCAATGGTGCATGCCTCGCTTCCCAGCGCTTCGAGCGATGCTGCTGCTACCGCCACTACTGCCACGCCTTCTTTGTGCAGGCTTTTCAGCAGGTGAGGCAGGGTCTCGTCGAGGCGGCGTAACTGCGGCAGGCTCAGCAGAGCGAGTTCCCCTCCATGCACGCTTTCAAAAGCAGGAAGGCGCGCTCGCATGCGACAGGCCCATGTCACCCTGTGCTCCAACCCTCCCACGCCGGCTACCAGTTGTGCGTCACGCGAGATGAGTAGTGTGAGAATGTTACGTACAGAGGCCGATGATATTGGCGGTGGCGGCGTGCTGCTCATAAATCATAGGCTGAAAAAATGGAAGCGCGGCATTTAACGCCGCGCTGTGGACGTGGCTACACTGCCACCTGGCTTCTGCGCCTGCATTTTGTGCTTCTCTTGATACTTTTTTGCTTTAACGCGGTGCTTGCGCCAGGCCACTCTCTTCGTCTTGTTCATCGTTGTTCTCCTCCTATCGAATTTTAATTACTCTTCGCCTTCGATGCCGCTTTCAAGGTCGATCTCAGTCATGTCGTCGCTTTCGTCGCCGCCGTCATAGTACTCGTCGTCGCTGCCAAGCTCGTCATCGTCCTCGCGGTCATAGCGCAGCATGCTATCCTTGATGTAGGCGCGTTCCGCAACCACGCCACCCTGCGATGGGAAGCTGACTTTGCCGAACATGCTGGGATGCTGGTAATCTTCGCGAATGATCAGGCGTACCTGCCCATTCTCCATTGCGAGAATGGCAGCGGCGTAACGGTTACCGCCTTCCATAAAGTTGATCAGGCGGTTGGCAAGGCGCGGTTCTACCTTTCCCATATCTTCGCCGGCAGAGTTGCGCACGTGTATCGAGTGCCCCTTAACATATAATTGTACCTTGTCGCCGACGGCCACTTTTGCCAGCACCGAAGAGGGGCCAAGGTTGATCAAATCCGTCATGCCCGTCTTGCCCGTCTCTTCAATGAAGAGTCGTGGATCGATGCGCTCAACTCCAGCATGGACCAGTACTGGCTCCTCCTGGAGTAACGAGAGCCGCTCCAGGTTCTTCCTGGCGATAGTATTAGTGGGGTTGTACTTCAGCGTCTGCGCGTAAGCCTGCCGCGACTCTGCGTACTGCCCGAGTTCGCTATATGCTTTGCCCAGGCGATTGTAGGCTTCAGGCTGGTTAGGGAACATACCCAGTATGTTCTTGTTGGTAATCACGGCCTCTTCCCACTGGCTGGCCAGCGCTTGCTGAATCGCCAGGTCCGTCCATTGTTTTTTCACTCGCGCTTTCTCTTCCGCAGATTGTGCTTGGGTCATCGAACGCCTCCTCTATCTTCACTGGGATGCATTGTATAATTGGCCTATTATACCCCAACTGCGCAACCTTGCAAGGACCAGGCCGTAGTTCGTTCAATACGTACCTGCACCATGTCGCCAATGGCAACATCGCGGGCAGCGTTGAACTCAATTTGCCCGTCCTCCGTGAGCGTCTCTCCAGGCTGTGGAAAGAATACCAGTTTGTTGGCGCGGTTGCGTCCCTTCAATTGTTGCCTTTCATGTGAAACGTTGGTGTCCTCGACCAGCACCTCTTCCACCTTGTAGAGATACTGCTGGTTGATCTCGAGAGCGATGCGCGCCTGTAGCTCTTCCACGGCATGCAGCCGGCGCTTTTTCTCTGCCAGCGCTATGTCATCTTCCCAACGCGCGGCCAGGGTGCCGGGCCGTGGTGAGTAGGCAGCCACGTGCACAACATCGAAGCGCATCTCCTCGAGCAGGTCGAGTGTGTGCTGGAACTCTTGCTCAGTTTCGCCACAAAAACCCACGATGACATCGGTGGAAAGCGAGATGCCGGGCCACAACGCGCGCACTCGTTGAATGCGTGTGCGGTATTCGTCGAGCGTATAGCCGCGTTTCATGCGCTTGAGCACTTCATCATCGCCCGACTGGACAGGGATGTTCAGGTGTTCGCAAACTTTCGGCAGCGCTGCCATGCGCTCGATCATGCTGTCGGTCATGTGCCGGGGATAGGAGGTCATGAAGCGAATGCGCTCCAACTGCTCGATCTCGCTGAGTTGCCGCATCAATTCGGCCAGGTCGGGCTTATCTGGCAGGTCAAGCCCGTAGGCTTCGACGGTTTGACCCAGCAGCGTCAGTTCCTTCGCGCCCTTCGCCACCAGTGAGCGCGCCTCGGCGAGCAGCTCCTCCACCGGGCGGCTGCGCTCGCGTCCGCGGCGATAGGGGACAATGCAGTAGGTGCAGACCTTGTTGCAGCCAAGGATCACGGGCAGCCAGGCCGCCGGGCTGGCCTTCGCCGGTTCGATCTTCGTGGGGTAGTGAGCAATGCGCTCTCCTGGCCTGGGTGTAATCGCCATCGGCAGCACAGAGCGCTTCCCCGTGGCCGGCATATTGAAGGCTGCTATTGTCGGTGAGATAGGTCCGGCCGGGATCGCCTCGTCAGCAGGAGGCATGTATTCGATATCCAGGCAGCCCGCGCCGGAAATGGGTGTCCAGCGCTCTTCGAGGAAGCGCGGCAGGATGTCTGCCTGCTCGACCTTCATAAAGAGATCGATGTGTGGGTAGCGCTTTTGCAGTTCGTCGATAGTCTTCTGATTGCCTATCATACAGCCCATCAGCGCGACGAGCAAATCACTGCGCCTGGCTTTGGCATGCTTGAGCAAAGCAAGCTGGTTATGCGCTTTCTCTTCCGGCGCTTTGCGCACGCTGCATGTATTGAGTACCACCAGGTTGGCCTGCTCCATGCTGCTCTCTTCCCAGCCCAACTCTTCGAGAATGGTCTGGATGCGCTGTGAGTCAGCCTGGTTCATCTGGCAGCCAACGGTCCAGATGTGGTATTTCCCATGCGCAATACTGGTGGTCGTGGTCATGCAATTTGCCCCTCTCCGAGCATTGTTTGCCTGTCGCGTATATCCTTGTTTTCGTGCATCCCGCACGCTTTCTAAGGTCGGTATTATAGCACACACGTCCAGGGTTTCATAGGGGCTCTGTCGAGTGGCTTTCAAGCGGTGCGGTGGTTTTTGCTCTAAACTTCCTGTACAAAACGCCGCGAGTAGCGTAGAATAAGGTCCGTGTGGATATCTGCACCCAGGCGTTACCGGTATATAAAGGAGTTCCTCATGCAAGCGATTCAACTCAATGGTGTAACGCGTCTTCACAGCTATGCCTATCAAGGCTTAAGCGTCAACCCCGACCCGCCACAGGTCGGCAAGGTCACTACCCTTGCTGTAGCCCTGAAGAATTCAGGGCCAGAAACCATCACCGTCAATCGTGTTCAGTTCATGGTAGCGCAATTTGGTATGGGTCTGACATGGGAGAAGCTCCCTCCAGTTGAGCAGATTGCTCTCCCGCCGAACCCTGATCATATAGAGGAAATAGCGGTGCAATGGACGCCCACCAGGGGAGGCCATCGCTGTGTCCATGTAATCATCGAAGCTGCTATACTGCCCCAGCCGCTGCGTACCGGGCGCAACCTGCACGTGATCGAGTCGGCCGCCGAGAGAAGCACGTGGCAGGTCCCTTTCCGGCTTGGCAACCCCGAGAACGAGCGCAGACCTGTCGTCCTCGAACTCGGCGGCAACAACGCCGGAGAAGTCGAGGCCATAGTTCTCGTCAACGGGCGTTTGCAGCCTGCAGGCAAGCCCATCTGGCTGGACGCAAAGGAAGAGGTCGAGGCCCGTCTCCTCCTTCATGCCTTTACCGATCAGGCCATCGAAGCCGTAAAGACCATCGAGGCATATATTGCAGGCCGCTTCATCGATGGCATCCAGGTAGAAGTACACCGGCCCGCCTACAGCACCAGGCGTGCTTCGTCGCAGCCGGAGCCTGCTAGCATGACCTACGAACGCGAGTCAGCTGCTGTGGTGGCACGCTGACAGGAAGCCCAGGCTCTTTATCAGAAGTATGGGGATGAATTGCTCATCCCCGCTCCTGATAAAGGTAGGGAAAAAGAGCGAGAAAATATTCGCATGTCTGTAGGGGCGGGGGTGGTGGTGAGTGGAGTGGGGACCCTTGTGGTCGCCCGCGTGGGAGGCAGTTTGGCCCATCTTGTAACTGATGGCAGAAGGCAAACCCAGGAAGTCTAACCTGATGCATTACTATTGGTGCTCAGGTTCATGACTGAACAAATAAAGAATTACACTTGTTCCCAGACCCAGGAAAGTAAGGTACAATTAATAGGTAAACATCACACCTTCGCAACCATATAAAGGGCACACGAATGCTAAAAAGCTGGTCTATCGAAAACTTCAAACCGATTGTCAACTCAGGACAACTGAAGCTAGCTCCTGTAACGGTTTTGGCTGGCCTGAATAGCTCTGGCAAGAGCAGTTTATTGCAATCTATTTTGATGATATCGCAGACATTGAGTAGCAGGGTGTTGGACCGGCCTTTGTTGCCTAACGGGCCGATTGTTCAGCTTGGGACATTTGAAGATATACTCAGTGACTTCTCTGTCTCGCGTAAGATGACATTGAGCTTTGAATTGAGCTTTGAGCTATTAGAGTTCGACCTCTTATCGAACTATAAAGTCATGGTTACATTCGCTGGTGCAGATACCGACGGAGTCAGTTCTTCTGCTGTAGAGGCTTCAAAGGTTGTAGTCGAAGATGTCTCACTAAAGTTCAATCTTGAGCTTGACCTCCCTGTTGATGGAGAAAACGAGGAAGTAGAACTTATAGTAGATCCGTTCAAGGGGATTTTTCTTGTCAGGAAAATGTCTGATCGAGAATTCGAGGATTTCTGGAGTGCTGAAGCGGTGCGTGACTCCTTATCGTCTTTCGTAGGTAAAAGGCCAAATCACCTAGGAGAGTTTACATCACATGAAGGAGTTACCCCTGAAGTTTTCCCAAAGCTATTCTTAGTAAGTTTATCTCATTTTCTTCCGAGATACATAACCCCAATTCACGTAGGGAAAGATGAGGTGCTATCGGATTTTTCCCATACTATAGCAACAAATATTAAAGACCAGGTCAATATAGCAGTAAACGAAATCGCTCGTTTCTTCACCAGCAAAATACGCTATATAGGCCCTCTGAGAGCTGACCCCTGGACTACTCAGCAACGATTTGCGCCAAGCGGTGAATTAGATGAAGTTGGGACCAAAGGGGAGTATGCAGCCATGGTATACCACAGTAACCAGAATGCTCTTGTAGAATGGTATAACCCGGAAACCAAACAAATTGAGCAAGGGACGCTAAGGGAATCTCTAGATAACTGGGCACAATATCTGGATGTAGCAAATCAAGTCAGAACCGAAGCGGCAGGTGCAAGTGGTGTAACGTGGACAGTAGTTCTCAAGCAGGATCAAGTAACTCGCACATTTCCCCAAGTTGGTGTCGGTGTAAGTCAAATCCTACCTATACTGGTGATGGGGTTATTAGCTCCTCAGAACACACTTTTAATAATCGAGCAACCAGAGTTGCACCTCCATCCCCGCTTACAAGCTCGCCTGGGAGATTTCTTTGTAGGCCTTGCCAAATGCAACAAACAATGCCTCATCGAAACCCACAGCGAAAACCTCGTCAACCAGCTACGCTACCACATCGTCCAGGCGGGCGGGCAGGACAAAAGCGACTGTATGATCTACTTTGTGAGCCAGGACAAAAAGGGCGCTGCTAGATTTGAACCGGTAAAAATTTCAGCAAAGGGTAACATACTTAACTGGCCTGAAGGCTTCTTCGACGAGACGATGCAGCAGGAAGATAGGATCACCGCAGAAAGCATAAAAAAGAGGAGAGCGAATGTAGCAAGGAATGGCTAATATTTTAGTGGACCCTGTGCTCGTCACTACCCCTGACGATGATACAGGCAGGGAAGAAGTAGAACGCTGGCTCACGAACCTCGATACCTGGCTGAAAGAAGCTCTAGCCTCAACTCATACCTGGTCGCATTGCGTGAAAGCGACGTATCAGCTTATAAGTGGTGGGCGCTTTCCCAACTTCTCATTACTCCGAGCATGGCAACAAAAGTACAGGCTGGACATCAACATTCGCCAGATTGATAAAAGGGTAAATGAGTTCTTCAATAATGAAGAGTTTGACCTCGGCGGTAAGTTAGAGCAATTGGGATACCTGATAGAGCCTGATGAGATTTCGATTGTTATCTGGCCTGATCAATTCTTTACTCGTTGGCATAATCTCATACGGGTTAAAATGAGTTTCCTACTGGCAGTAGCCTGTGCCTGCAAGCATATGGGAGAAGCCACTGCTTGTGACTTGAGTATCGCTACGTTAGTCTTGACTGAATCAAAAGAGGTTGAGGTATCAGCGACTTTCACATATTCCATCCCTGAGTTTGATTGGGACACCAACGATAAGATCACCCAGGCGTTCCCCTTGCTATTCACACCTGATGATATACCACCTCTTGACGTTATCACTTTGTGGGATCTGGGTGAAGCAGGGATTCGTAAAGCAATCGAACAGTATTATAGAAAAGAGTGGCAGAGTACCGTTCCCAACCCAATAGAGTACCGAATTGGGCTTCGCTTCATCGAGTCAGTTAACAGCGCCTATCTAAACAATGATGAGGTTTTGCTCAGCAAGATAATACGATTTGCAGCGGCAGTCATTGCAGGTGAAGCAAAAAACTTGAATTGTAACCTGCGCCATCTTAGAGAGAGTAAAGCAGTCGATAGCCCTCAACACACGCGCCCCAGCGACAATGCGAAGGCCTGGCGCTTAACTCTTACCAATCGCGGTGTTGGCTGGCGTATGCATTACTGGCAAATATCCACCTCTGAAGGAAGCGTTATCGAATTCGCAAACGTCCTCAAGAAACACGATTTAGAGGAAATCTACTAATTACTTTTTTCTTCCATAATCATCCGTCAAACCCTCCTTCCTTGCTACTTTTCCCCTCTATAGTACGTTTGTAGGAAAGACGATATGTTAAGTAAGTACCTGGGAAAGATAGACCAGGCTTGACTATTCAGAGAGGATGCACAGGAGACGCCGTCCCCCTGCCAGGGCACGCAGCGTCCCCGCTTCTTCTCTCCCTTCCTCATCGCCGCAGGCGGCATATTGGGAAAAACTTGTAAACGAGGTTAAATAATTAAAACATATGCTCGGATTAAAAGATGAAGGGCGAAGCGCAGTCAATGAAGTACCAAAGCCTGATACTAGTGTATCTCTATTCAAACCAACGGCGAGGCACAGAAGGCGGTACCTGGCGGATATCTTGATCGTACTGGCGATGAGCGCGCTCCTGTATTATGGCTATCTATCTACAGGGCGATTCGCCAGCACGCATACCGATATCGCGAGATACCAGTGCTATGCCGAGGCCTTCTGGCACGGTACACCTGAGCTTCGTAAGTTCCCTCCTAATCAGTGTTTGTTCATGAGGGCTGGTACTTCTTCTTCTATTGTCCAGAGGATGAAGCTCCATGGCCAGCTCTCCTACATTATCAACACAGTGGAGGCTCAGCAATCCACCTTAAAGCCCTTGCATGCCTTGCCGCAGGAGTATCCTCTCTTGACCATCATTCCATTTTCCCTTGGCCTGGTTGGAGATTCACAGTGGTACCGGGTGGCATTTCCGATCTGGATGGCGCTGGCAGCAGCCATCATATACTTTATCCTTTTACGATACAGCTCCCGGGAAGCTGCCATCGCCTTTGCCTTCTACCTGGTGATAGGCAGCTGGTCGACGGCAGTGGGAAGGTTTGATCTCATCCCTGCCGCTTTCACCCTGATCGCTCTGATCCTGGCTAAGCGAGGAAGGTGGGAATGGGCCTTTGCTGCCCTGGCCCTGGCGACCTTGTTCAAGTTTTATGCGCTGCTGCTGATCGTGCCATTCCTCATAGTCCAACAAAGCCGGTACCGTGGTAGTAAGTGGTACGCGTGGCAGCGCTGGCAGTCTTTGGGAGTGTTCGTGCTGGCGTGTGCCGTGGTGACGGGTATATCCTTCATGTTAAGCATCGAAGGAACGCTCGCGCCGTTGAGCTATTTTGGGGTTCGACCCGTTCAAGTAGAGTCATTTTCCGCGTCTCTGCTGTGGCTGGCGAGTTTCCTGAAGTATCACGTGCAATACGTAGCCTCTTATGGAGCCGTCAATATAATCAGTCCGCTATCCAACCAGGTCGATGTATTAGGCCTTTTGGGGATGAGCATAGGCTTGTCGTGTACGTTCTGGTTGCAATGGCGTGGCAAACTGGGCCTGTTCTCTGCCGGCCTGTTAACGCTGCTGGTCGTTATTATCACGGGCAAAGTGTTCAGCCCCCAATACCTGATCTGGGTCACGCCGCTTGTCGCATACGTCGGAAAGTTGCACTGGCGCTGGCTGGTCAGTTGGGGCATGATCGGCTTTTTGACGACGTTGATCTATCCCTATATATACAAAGCCGCACCCAACGTAGTTATGGTTCCTCAGTTGCCAGCATTCCAGCCAGTTCTTCTCGTTCGCAACCTGCTGGTACTGGGAGTCATCCTTGTGCTGCTGTATAAAGCAGCTTGCAGTCGCCCGTCGGGAAAGTGGAATATGCTATTAGATCCCAGCAAGGAGTACCAGCATAGCGACCTGGCGGCATAGGGGCCGGTTTACCGCGCCACACTGGTACCATTTTTAATGCTATTCTTACTTCAACGCTGAATTAGTAAGATATGTTGCTTCTGGCATAGATCTGAATAGACTGTCCGGTACTTGTAAAGTTTTATACCCAAACTCAGCTCTAATTTTATCGAGCGCGGCTTCGAGGTCTCCTCTTGCCTCAACATATGTTAATCCTAGCCGGACAACTCCTTTATCAGCAAATATAAACTCCAATAACTTCTCTAATCCTGGCAAGTTATCAGGTGTGATACCTGTCCAGACCATAATAGCTTTGTTTTGAAACTGAAGAATTCGACCAAGATAGAATGACTCGTATTTCGCGTCCTCAGATATTGGCAAATTGCTTTGCTGGCAAAATTGACGAATATAGGCACGTACAGGTTGTTGAAGTTGAATAGCTGTCAAGGCAAACTTTGAACGAGCTTGCTGAAAAGCTTTGAGTAAGTCGAATAATTTCTGTTTCTTGCGTGACTTCTCTTTCAGTTGATCAAGGGACGACTCTGAAATTACCTCCGCAATTGTTCTCGCCGGTTGAGGTAATGTGCGAATACTCGCAATATCTGTTTCATGGGGGTTATCGAGAGCAGAACGTATCTTTTCCTTTAAGATTGCAACATCTCTTGCATGTTGTTGCCGGAGTCGTCGCCTTTCATAGCGCGATTGAACCAGCCATACGGCAATCCCCACGACTAAACCGGCAGTTACTGCAATGAAGAGCCCTGTGTACAGAGCAATGAGAACCTGGTCTACGTTTGACTGTGTTCCCTGGATACCTAACAGTTGAAGTATTTTTCCCATCAGCATCTCGCCGCCCTTCCAACATAATTTCACCTACTATATCAGAATAGTATCGAGTATACAATCCTATCCCACCGGCAGCCTTTCATTCACTCTTCCTCACGTAAACATCTTCAGGCTGTATGCCGATTTTCTCCAAACGCAATTCATATGTTCCTAAAATCCCATTCTATGATATACTGCATTGAGCAGAGCATAACAAATTGGGCACCTCTACAATTCCTCAAGACGAAAAACTGGGATTCATTGAAGGAGCAAGGTATTGACTTTCGATATCAAGCGTACCCGTGACTATTTGCAAGAACTAGACTTCAAATCCTTATTCAATGAGCTAGGCTGGAATCGGCCCAGGAATCCAAATTCTGTAGACATGGCGATTCAAGATGCCTCTTACAAGCGGCGGGAAATTGCTGAGCTTGCAGGAGTAGCCGTTTTCGAGATAAAGGCGCAGGATGGCAAAATCCCAGATGCCAAAATGCGGAGAGCCATTCATAAGGAAATCTCATCTTTGTATCATGAAAACCTCCTGATCTTCCTGGATACAGCTCGTACCCAAAGTCTATGGTATTGGGTCAAGCGGGATGGTACTAAATACTATCCTCGCGAGCATCTCTATACCAAAGGGCAGCCCGGCGACCTATCTCTCGGTAAACTCCAGAACATGGTTTTTGATGTTAGCGAGTTTGATGAGTCGGGTAAGATTTCTGTGCTTGAAGTAGCAAATCGGCTAAAAGATGCACTTGATGTCGAAAAGGTAACAAAGCAGTTTTACGAGGATTTCAGAAAGGAGCATCTACGTTTCCTGGAATATATCGATGGTATTGAAGACGAACGTGATCGCCGCTGGTATGCATCGGTATTGCTCAACCGTTTAATGTTCATCTACTTTTTACAGCGTAAGTGGTTTATTGACAATGGGAACGCAGACTATCTCCAGAACAAGCTGGCAGAAAGTGGCAACCGTGGCCCGACCTTGTACTACAGCGAGTTTCTCAACCTACTCTTTTTTGAAGGTTTTGCCAAACCTGAAGACGAGCGAAGCGACCTGGCTAAGAAAATGCTCGGGAAGGTCGTATACCTGAATGGTGGCCTATTCCTTCCGCATCCTATTGAGAAACGCTGGCCTGCTATCCAGATTCCTGATCAGGCGTTCGAGAACCTGTTCTCATTGTTCTCTCGCTACTCCTGGAATCTAGATGATACTCCGGG
>WNEZ01008743.1_pt1 | contig 16032 bp, 22 predicted proteins | sample 5400521 | NCBI WGS metagenome assembly WNEZ01 (sample SAMN13153339, study PRJNA577476) | soil metagenome | isolation source: 120 cm saprolite under Douglas fir tree site 2 hole 1 replicate 1 | place: USA:California | collected 2015-04-18
CTCACCGTGGCAGTGGCGGTAGGACTGCTCCCACTTTCAAATCCAGTTTTCGGCTTCAATTACCCCTCCTAGTTTTCAATCCACCGACAGGCGTGCGGAGCAAGCGCATGACCTCTTGGAAGGAGGCGCGTTTTTCCTTCCCCACGCTCTTCGACTTCTGCGCCAACATCAGACCGATTTGTTCGAGCGTCAGTGGCTCTCGATTCATCAGTTGACGACCAGCTTCGTTTCCGCCTCTTCCTTCGGCGGTTCCACGTCCCACACGATCTCGTTACTCAAAATCTGCAACACGCCCGTCATAGTCGAATGAAATCCGCCCAATTCTTCACCGTCGCCCCAGAGCAAAAACGAGGTATGTATCAGCGTTCCGATCTTCAACCGAGGCAGGTCTCCCACTTCGCAGGAGAGGAACGTCGCAAGCCGTCTCTCTAAACGTGCGCGAATCTTTTCCGCCGCAAGCTTCTTATCCACGGGTCACCACCAGTCCGTCGTCTTGCAACCCGACGAGGATTGCCCACACATACCTCGGCTCCACAACGACAGCATTTCCAAATGCGATTCGATCAGGTGGAAGGTGTTCTTCTATCCAAGCGAAGGCGGCGGGAGAGACGGGGCGAAGCAGGAAGATGGAGAGATGGTTCTCGCAGATAAAATCGGGTTCAGACGGAGATGTACCGGATGTTGCGTATGCGTTGAGTTTCATCATTTCCCTTTCGGGCGTATCAGCCTTGGAGGCTTACCACCGCTTTCTCTTGCGAGTTACGGTTGGTGGCAGCGAAGCGTGCTGCCGTCTTGATACGTTCCAATTATACCACGCAATCTGGCACTCTCTTTGGCTAGCGAGGCGGCTTGTCCTTCAGTCGGGCTTTCCAATCATCGCAACCAGCTTCACAGCAACGCCCGGCTTAGTGGAATCGCCGTTGGGGTCCACAACCGCCGTGACCGCTTGCATACATAAGCTGTCCAACGACCTCGCGGGTCCAGCCCATCTCGGGTATCAACTCGGATTTCAGAGTGAAGTACCGAAACCCCATGTCCTCATTGCCGGACTCCAACAGACTGACGATATTTTGAAGACCATATTTGTCTTCCGAATCAATCCTCAGCCCCAAGTCGCTACATTCTTGGAGGAGTTTGCTGAGTTCGTGGTTCCACGGCTGTCTCCTGTGTGCCCGCAGATACGATTTCAAAAGAAGTTCCGTTGCGTGGAAGTAGAGAAAGTACCGTGCATCCGTCACGCGGGATTTACTCCCGGCGAGTTCTTCGGCTGCCTGATAGTATTGGCGAGCAAAGTTCAAATACGCCTTCGGTTCTGCAAAGGTCCTTTTGTTCGAGTTTGCCATTTTCTGCCCTTACCTTTTCTGATTTTACACCCGCAGCACCCCGGCACCCACATGGTCACCCGTCAGACCGGGCACGGCGGAACCGCAGCGTGGAGGACGCACCTTGAAGATGTGGAATCGCGCGGTCTCTTGTGAAATCATCTCGGGATGAACAAGCGCCCCATCACCTCCAACCCGAGCACGAAACCGCCACCAGTTCTTCCTCCTCGCGGTCTCCGCATCATGGACGCTGCACGTTATGCGGGTCTTTCGCCGTTTTATGTGGAAACGCTCGTCAGGTCGGGCGAACTGCCCGCGTTGAAATTGTGTCAGCACTACACCATCTTGCGGGAGGACCTAGACGCTTTTCTTGACCGAAAGCGGGGAGAGCTGCTGGGCGCAAATGGCACGGGCTGGCAAGAAAGTGATGCAGTTCCTGAGCGAAGGCCGCTACGTAGCAAATGTCGTTGATGGGAAGGTGAATTTTTACGGCAGGCGAACCTGAAAGCCGGATTCTGTGAACCGGCGAGGACCCTTGTCCGACCAACGACAGGGGTGTTTCCGGGGTATCTACGCGCCCCCACCTTCCATTTCATCGTCGCGAATATCCCAATGGCCTGCTTGCTTTATTTGCTCAAGCGGCACGCTTGGTTTTGAAGGCGGAGGAGGAACGACAGCCGCACCTTCGTAAATTGCGCCGGGTATCGGGACCCATGCAGTACACGAACACTCATTACATCCAACGGGATGCGATGAGAGTGGGTGCCCACACTGGCAAAGCTCTTCGCTCATGTTCTGTATTCTACCACGCGCCGGACTCAAAATCCGGTGGCCGCAAGGCCGTGATGGTTCGACCCCATTCTCCGGGACCAAAAACCCTAATAACCAAAGTTGCTCCAAAACTCTACTGCAATTTCAGTGCGCCAATTCCAAACGCCCGCTCAGAAGATTCCTCCCACTTTGAAGCGCAGTGGTCAGGAAAGAGTGAGGCTCTGTGGACGTTCATCGCGTGAAGCCGATTCAGAAACGTTGCCCGGTGTCTCGTAGCGATAGCGCAAAAACAAAAAGCGCAGCCCCCATGGCGAGAGCCGCGCCTATTTAATCCCTCAATTTTTGCTAATCCTCAGTTTTTCACGGTCATTGCGTCCGAGTTCACGGCCTTCTTGCCGGTAACGCCTTCAAGTCCGGCGAGGACTCCACGATAGTCATTTTTGTCGCATTGCATCGCAAAGCCACCTTTTGCATCACCAGCGGCCCACGTCAAGCCGACATAGTGCTTCTTTGACTTCGTGAGTGCCATCAACGCACCGACCCCGAAGGACACAACCGCGAGGCCAATTGCTGCACCGATACGCCGATGAACGTCTTGGCCGTAGCTAATCTCTTGGACAGTGGAAGGCACAAGGGTCGTGACAAGCGTTTGGCCGTCCATTACACGGATTTGGCTCGCTTCAATGTACATCCTTAGTTTCTTTCCGGCTTTCAAACCGGGCAGCGACCCGCCGTCATACATCACGTTGTAGCCGCCGTCATCCTTTGCAACGGCTGATGAAACCTGAACGATTGCGAAACACAACAGCAGGGCTAGGATTTTCGTCCGCATGTTTTCCTCTTTCAGTGAGCGATAGTCTTCGGGGCCTGAGTTAATTGTCCCGTTAAGTAGGGGTTTGGAATAACGGGATTCTCTTGGTGAGTGGCGTAGTAGTGCCCGTCCAAAGGGACAGGTGCACGCTGGCGTGACATCGCATGTCTCAAAATCCGGCGGACCGTAAGGTCGTGGAGGTTCGATTCCTTTCACCGGCTCCAAATCTTCCTTCGGGTCAGTTATCAGTCGCCTTGCATACCCCGCGCTTTCTCTTGTCATCTCTGCAACCGCCATTGCATCTAACAGGAAGAGACCAAAGCGATGACATGCCCGGACGATGCTGACGCCACATACTTTGCTCCCACCGGAGCGAGCGCCCAAAAGCGCAAAGCACGAGGTGGCCAGAGGAAGCTCAAATGCGGAACTGAGAACCGTCAGGGCGTCTTCTTGTGCGAGCGCTGCGGTGTCAAATTAGGGCGAGTGTGGTGACATGACCGACATGGAACAGAGATTTCGGGACCGGGTGGTTTTCGATTTGGCACTCTATGAAGATGACTTGAGGACTTGGCGTGAGCGTGTCGTCCGTGGGTTCGTGAAACGCGAACACGCCGAGTGTCACATCACATTTGCAACTGGTCGGATTGCAAGCGACCGCCGTATGTTGAAGCGGCTTGAGCGACTACGACTCCGCGAGTTCGACTCTCGCCAGCCCAACACTCACGCTCGTAGTTAGACTAGACCGCTCTTACCTTTTGCGATGTAGGTCATCGTGCTACGCTCAGGTTATGAGAAAGACTCCCATTTGTCCCACGCATAAGCGGGAACTCGTACCGGCGATGTTCAAATCGACTGACGCTAGCCTGATACGTTTCTCCGGGTCAGGGTTTGAATGCCCTGAACCGGGGTGCCGGATAAAATACGCAGACGCGATTGCCGCTGACGCCGGTGGGTTTTTCACGCTGGATGAGAAGGGCAAGCCGATACCGCTGCCCTAAACTTCTTCAAATTCCGAAGCCTAAATCGATGACGACGCCGAGAAGTTCGAAGCCTTGCGGACGTTTTTATTCCCTATCAGGATGATTCCAATGGCCTACTTCGCCCGGCGACACGCTCGGTTTTGTAGGCTGCTGACCGGCAGGCATCCCTTCAGTCATCATAGCGGCTTGCCGATTTCCGCTCCGTCCACATTTCGGACAGACGAGCGGGCGGCGTGGCGTGGTAGTTGTCCATCGTGTATCTGATTTCTTGTGATTCATACGGGCAGTCTGGACCGTTGCAGACCCAATGGAATGACTTTCCGTTAGGATGTCGAACTTTTGCGCAATTGCACGGGGCACCTCTATTAGCTCAGATTACAGCCGGAACGCTGGCGCTGGGCAGCAAGAGTTGTGCAAAAAGACCCCAGAGGGGCAGAATCCCTAGTCATGGCGAGTGTGTTCGGGGACGAGAGTGCGGACGAAACCAAGCAACGTGTATTTGCAGTTGCTGGACTTGAGGGAACGGAGTCTGAGTGGCGCGCGCTGGAAAAAAGGTGGCTAGCGCGCACTGGCGGGAAGGAGTTTCATGCCGCCGATTGCGAATCGGAATATGCCATGAATCCCGACCGCCAAAAACATAAGGACAATCTCGCTTTGTATGCTGACCTTGCGCAAATAGTTGCCAACAGTGACTTGCGAGGATACGGTGTGGCACTGGACCTAGCAGGGTATCGTGAGTTTTTCCCTGACATTCCGCAAAACACCAGTTATATGAAATGCTTCACCGAAGTCGTAAAGCACTTTATTCAAAACAGCATTACATCTGCAGAGGAGCCTCTTAATTTTACTTTTGACCACAGACCGGAGAGCGAATACAACGCCGCGTATCTTTATTCTTCGATGGTGAATTGGAATGAATGGAAAAGGGAGGATGTCTTTTTTCGCACAAAGATGAGTTTCGATTCAAGAAGGAATCCACGCATACAGGCCGCAGACCTTCTCGCAAGAGAAACAATGAAACACTTGGACAATATCGTAGGTCCGGTCAAACGAGACACTCGCAAGTCGATGTTGGCACTCGCGTCCACGGGCGGGCGGATAAACTTTGACATGCTTATGAGGGAATATTTCCAAAGTTGGTTCAATGCGATGAGTGAACTACAGTCTAGGTCTGGTTTTACGCGAGACGACTATGGAGCATGGCTCAAAGAAAACAAATTGGTTGACAACATAAGCAGTCGCGTCCGATTCCTGATTTGGACGCAAAGTAAGGACGAACTGAAATGAAAGAAGTAAAGTGACGGGAGTGGTACTTTGGCTGGCTAAAAGCAAGATAGCGCTATCGAGTCCTGCATCACCCTAACCCCTTTGCGCAGGGTACGGCCATATGCATACACTCCATTCGTCAAAGAAGTTTGTTTATCAACCGCTCGTCTACTGGCCTCATGGAATCCCAACTATCTTGAGTCCTGAAATCTCAGTGAGGTCAGCCCCACATATTCCCGACGAGACTGACCCCTTTGTTCGCTTTTCACTGAGCGGAAATGAACTAAAGACCCTTAAAGCCTCCCCAGCGTGGCTGTGTTGCGAATTTGCAGACGTAGGGGCAATTGGCACTGTTCGGCAACAACGAGCCGCCGAATTGGTCAAGAATACGCAACTTGCCGTTCAGATTGTTACCAAAACTGGCCTTTGGATGGGGACTGTTCTCATTTTTCAAGAACGAGAATCCGAGATGAATATAATCCACGCTGAAAATAAGCCACCCATGCAATCTACGGTATGGGCGAGGATGTGCGGCAGTCAACAATCGTCCCTTAACGAAATGAAATGTGTTGTTCGTGGAGTGCACGCCGCATTCAATCACAACGTGACGAGACTCGTGAACCCGCTCTACTTTTTGGAACTTGGTATGGAGGCAACCAATCTCCACATGCAGATATTCCTCTGGGTGACGGGCCTCGATTCTCTATTGATGGCCGGGAACGCAAGGTTGTTCGTGGAACACATGAATAATGTCCTTGATGGAGATTCGTTTGTATTCCCGCACCTCGATGGGTTTGGACAACCGAAATATCTTGTCCGAGACGTGGCCGAAGACCTCTACGAACTCAGGAGCATCATTGCCCACGGGCGACAGATACCCAGTAAGTTTAGAGAGGCTATCGGTTTTGAAGACACTAACGGACACCCGATAGATGGATATGAACCGTCGAACCAATATCGGCAAGTCTTGCTAGAGAGCGCATTCCTGCTTTTGGTGCGTGCTCTTAAGACGGTGTTTGTCGAGGACTTGTCCAATGTTGTCAGCAAGACAAATGTCTGGCGACAGCGCCTCAGTGTTCCCTTTTAGAACGGTGAGAATGTGCTGACATCGAGCACCACGGACGCAGTCGAAATCAAAAATAACGCTCGGACTGATGGGCGCATTGCGACCTCACATGCGCGGATACTATCACGCGCATCCTGATGCTAGATTGCGGTTCAAGTCGCCTGACAAGGCGATTGAGAACGCGGTGGATTCAAAATCCGTTGGACCGCAAGGTCATGAGGTTTTCCCTGCTATATTGTTAGCTGTTCGGCTGATTCGATGAACGCCTTCGTCGTCGTGGCCATTACGGGCGTCATCATTTTCTTATGAGCCTGAGACAGTCTATTCTTTGTGATATAGCCGTCCGTGAAGCCGAGCATCTCGTTCATACTTCACCAATCACGCGGAACTCCGTCCTTCAATTCCCCGGAAATCAGACGGAACTCCATTCTTGAATTCGCCGGAAATCAAACGTTGAAGTCGGTCTAGAGCCTCGGTCTCGTTGTCGTCCAACTGCTCTTCTGAAGGTAACTTTTCGAGTAGCTTTTTGAACTCGGTAATTGGAAACAATAGTTCGACATGTGGCGTCGGGTCTGTCTCCCAGAGAACGCCCCGAACGGGAAATATGAAATCTACAGCTTGGGCAAGTCGCTTACGACTATTGCCTATAAATTGACGCCAGAATTGAATCTCCACCTCTCTGGTCTTCTCAGAATATTTCGCCCAAGTCACAAATGCATTGCGGTCTCCCTCCGCTATCTTCACTTCCGATATATCTGCGTGAGGACCATACCGATGTTCCATACGCTCAGCAAAGACCCTTTTGAGCGCGTCCTTATTCACATGTGAAAAATCGAGTAGGATTTTATTGCGCTCCGGGTCGGTCGCAAGCGTAAGTATTCTGAGCGCAAATGTATCGTCACGTCGTATACATAATCGCGTGCGTGATGTGCCACAGCATAGGCGAGTGCCTCAGCCTGTAAATCTTTGAGACGGTCCACAGAGAGCGCGATGCGGTGCAGAAAATCCTCGCGTCGCGGCGACTCTTTAGGAATAGCCATAAAGAAGTTAGAAAAGTACTCAATGCAATCCGGGACCGAGGAGAGCGCATTCATCCCGCTAATAAATGTTTCCAGTTCAGTCTCGCTGAACATTGCTTCAGGAACTTGATACCGAAAATATAAGGGAAAGAAATCCGGGTGGAAAATTCGTTTCTCTTTTTCGGCTGTCTCTAGGTTTGTCGTTTGAAATCGACCAGTCAGTTTATATGCACCGCCAAAGTATTGCGCGTAGGCAGGGAATAACCATAACAGAAGTTCTCCGGCTTCCTTCGATTGACCCGTCTCCGCTAGTTTGGCCTTGAGCGGCCCATCAAAGAAAGTTGTCCGTTCCCGCTTAATGGCATCTTCAGAATGGAAAGCGGTTTTCCAAGACATTTGCGACTCTACAAACTGTGACTGATTTCGCCAGACCGATTCGTAGACGGTTGGAAAAAATCGGCGCAGAACCTCTATTACGACGAGGTCGAGTGCATTGACTTCGCGCACGAGCCGTCGGGCAGCAACTGACACATCGTTGACAATGAAGGCGACTTTCCTGAGATTTGTACAAAGCTGTATTAGCGTTTCGTCCCACACTTGCTGAAGCTTCTCGTTGAATTGTTTCCTTTCTTCATTTGTTTGAAACCAATTCAAATCATTGAAGACGGCAACCAACTTGGACTGCAAGACACGAAACAGGAGACCTGCATCCGGCTTCGGTACTGCAAAACTGACGGGGAAGAACTTCTCGAAATACTCTCTTGATTCGGTATTCTGGTTTCCAAAGAGCTTCTTCTCAACCTCTGCGCGGGCGAAGGCGCACACGTAGCTGAGATTGGGGAAAAAGGCGACTCCCCGAAGAATTTTCAGAACGACCTGAAGTTCCTCTTTTTCTAGTCGGTCCATTTCGTCCAGCAAAACTACAATGCGACGCGGCGCGAGATTGAGAGCCTTTCCCATTTCCTCGATTTCTTCCCTTTGTGAGATGGAGGGCAACAATTCGGGAACAGCTTTGAGAAATGAAACTGCCCCACACACAGTCTTGGCATATGCGAGCAAGCGACGGCGCAACTGTGGCAGGTAATACAGTTTTTTGCATTCCGTGGCGATATCACTAAACATGTCAATGGCAAGCGTCTGTTCGGACCCCGGCAACCAAGTACTGAATGCGACGACGATTGCATGTGGTTGCAGCGTTCTCTTCAGGAGATTTAGAACTGACGATTTGCCATCACCAAATGGCCCTTGAATAGCCACGACAGGCGCTCTCGACCACAATCACCGTAGTCGCCAAAGATTCGACCAGAGCCGAACGTTCAAGGACATCTTGGTCCCATTCTTCGATTGGGCAATCAGCGTCTAACTTAGATAGATTGTCTTCCTGCGTCGTCTTCAGGCCACGTTTCGGAAGCGCAAAGGATACGGCGCTCGGTATACGAGATGACGCTTGAACGGCACGAACGCGCAGCGCGAGGCTAACGAGAGAGAGAAAAAGCGCCGCGAGGATGGCATACTTCAACTGCTGGAAGAGGAACAGAGAATTTTGAGAGAAGAAGAAAAAGAAAGATATCGCCCACCAGACAACGAGGCCGCTAACGATGCCGAAAATCCAAGACTTCAGAACCTTAATGACAAAAGGCAGAAGCTTGAGTATCAGCGCTATACCCAATATTCCGACTAAGATTGCCAGAAGGGGCAAATACGAATCGAGTCCTCTGAATCCGGGCTGAGTTGCGACTGCGGTCCACTTATTCGAAAGCGTAGTGCGGAACGCCGAGTCATCGGCAACCAACTCTTTGAAAATCGCGCCGATGACACCGATAGCGGCGCCGACTGGCGCTTTTGTCCACTCCTTAGCAATAAACTCGCGCGCGGGAACATGCCAGCGTTTAACAAGACTTCGCCAATGAGTAGTGTCGTCCAAGTTTTTGCGAGTCTACACCTAGAGACGATATCTGAGAAGTTAATGCGGTCTATCCAGAGGCCGACAGCCTCTCAATCAAAGCAGGCATTGCATCCTCTGTCAGGTGACGCAGGAATTGGTTCATCGTGTTGATGCGCTTCTTGCAGGCCGGGCAGCCCGGCACAACCACGCCCTTGCCGTGTTGCGCGATTGATGGCGGCTCGTCCACGAAATGAGAAAAGTCATGGCGGAGAATTTCTTGTTGCACGGCTTTAAGCAAGGCTGATTTCTGCACGGCGGCTCCTGCGGGTTGGAGTGCAGAGGAACGAGAGCACTAGCCTACGTGCGTTCTATGTATACTGCAATGACCGTGGCGCAGCAGCATAGAAGGAAGTTCGTTGAGTTGCAAACTGATTGGTACGCGCTGATACTCGGTCTGCTGCTTCCTTTCGGTCTGGGTATAGTTGTTGCTAACGATGCAAAGGAAACTCTGTACGCCGCGTGGGTGTGTATAGGAGTTGGGCTTGTTTGGACAGGTCTGAAAGTCTGGCGAAATCTTTCGTGGTCACGGTGGGTTAAAGGGCCTCTCGCCTGCCTTGTTGTTACTGGCGTTGCACTGCTGGCCCATGTGAGCATAAATGAAAGACTTCGACCGAGCTTTACACTAGTGACGCCAGGACCGATTTTTAATCAAGATACTTGGGACTTCATCATCAATCATCGCGGAGCGAAGACGAGCTTCGCAGCACAAATTCTTTTCGTTGATAACGACAAGTTAGATTCCTTGAGAGGCACACAAAAAGAAGTCAGTTCGGCAGACATCAGTAGCTATCAGTTGTTGCTCCAGGTGCCAGAAGTTAATCCGAGTGGGTATGGGAGTATCTTTGCGAAGCAATTCCAATGGAAGCCTTTTCAACTGGAAAATGGTCATTTCTCCATCGAGATAACATGGCGTGACGGCGCTGTCCACGAGGACGTTGGAATTGCCAAAATCAACAATCAGTGGAAAGATGCGATATCCGTCGTTGAAAAGAAGACGGGCAAGATTCTTTATAATTGCAAGGATGAGGGATACCCATCTGCCGGGTCGCTTCCGGCATGTTTTCCCGCTATAGCACAGGTTCTCGATTGATTCCCGCATCTTCTGACGACCGAGCCAAGGTTCTGTAGGCTGTTTTGTGCTCACGGAAAATCACCGATGCCACCCGAAACCCGATTGTTTTATCATCCCGGCATACCCGGCACCGAAATCCCGACATCCGGTCCCGGTTTATCGAGTCGAACTCCATATCGGCTCGGGCCTCTGAGGGAACAAATCTAGGACCGAGGAGATTTACGATGAAAGTAGATAGAACGACTAAGGTCTTGTTACTGCTGGTTGTTCTCGGTTTGTGGGCGAACCTGATGGCACCATTCTTTCACACAGCGACCGTGGTCAGAGCAGCGGACAAAATCACCTGTACGGGTTAAGTTAAAGGCAAGTGCCTTTGGTGCGACTACTTTCCCTGGCGGCTACGAAGTTGACGTGGCTTGCGAGTAGGGGAAGAACAGACTTACATGTTTTTCTTGAACTGTCCTGTGCAGTTCAACCCGCCCGGTCCAGAGCAAGCAGGGGTCATAGTTTACATCATCATTCATCGTTTATCATTGCGGAGTAGGGCACGCCATATTGACCGCCAGTCTGCTTCACTCCTAAACTGCCCTCAACGATGCAATCCTTCCATGTGAAACCCAACATGGTACAACTGACCGACCTGGGTGCTGCCCGTGTTCCTCAAGGAAGTACATGGATGGTTTTTGACGTAGACTCTGTTGCGCCAAGCTGTACGCATCCCGGCGAGTGGATTTGTCACATAAGAGACTATCGTTACGGGAGAGACCCCGCAGGAATGCTTGGACGCAATTACCAGGTGTGGTCACTTGCGCCAGGTGACTACGAACCAGTCTAGAGTTCTGGACAGGAATACGCGCCAATTCCGTTGCGCGGTTATGCGGCGGAAGCGGACGACTCATGGTAATTGTCGTTCAAACTCGAAACCCAATCGGGCCACAAATCTGGTCTTGGGTTGTGGTTGGAGCAGTAGTTGTACTTGGTTTGGGGACAGGCGTTGCATTCACGACTTCAGGTCATCCGTGGATTGCCGATGCTTGCTATGTATTTAGTGCAGCCCTGTTCGTCGCTAGGTTTTTTACTTGGGAAGATATTCGACAGCAAGAACTGACGCGAAGGCGGAGAGCCAACTCCCTGGCGGCAGGTGCTGCCACCATAATCCTCGCCTTGATAATCGCAGGCAACCACTACCTGAACCCGAGTGCCAAGAGTGTTGCGCCGAATTCAGCTTCACGAACAAACAATGCAACTCAGGAGACGCCAAAGAGCGAAATCGTTTCAAAACAGCCGCCTACCCCTGCCCCAGGTAAGGCGAACATTCCCGCAAAAACTAAGTCCCGACCCAAGGAACTGGAAACAAAGCAAGCGCCTAGCGTGTCGAGTGCTGGGACTGATAGTCCGGCCATTGGAAGTATTACTCAGGGACTAGGAAGTGCCTTGTCTATCAATCAGCAAGGAGGAATAACCGCAGGTACGGTAAATAATTTCGGACCTCTACTATTCCCAACGGCTACGGTAACAATTTGTGCGACGTATCCAGATGTTGTTGCGGGGGACGACTTCCAATCCGTAGTAACGTTCACGACGAGCAGTCAGCTACCACGACCTTGGTTTGCCTTATTTTTTGATGGTCCCGTTTTAGATGGCAATGTTGGCAGGGTCAAAGGTTCTTACGGATACACGCATCAGCGGGCAGAGAAACTACCAAATCCAGAAAACACTTTCGTATTCAGAACCATAGCAATGGAGCTTGGCGGAACTTCCTCATGGTTTCCTGGCGACGGACCAATACGAGCTACCGTGTCATCCAAAAGTCGCGTGAAACTCATTAAGGTATTGGCTGGCGGTGGGGATGACCCCGATGTAGCGCTCCCTGTGAATCTTGTGTTTTCCTGCGGCTAGGAGGACGCGTGAGCTATCTGAAACTCGACGAATCGATACCCGACCCGTACACAGGACCAAAATGGGTCCAATCCGTGGAGGATGCCACACCTTTTGACACAAGAGAGCGAGCGGAATCAGCCAAGGTGCGAGTTGCACATGCGTCAGGCGTAATATTCGATGACCAACAGGACTACTGGTATGTGGTAAGGGTGTAGCCACGTGTGCGCCACTACGGACGCCATGCCGACCTGGGGACCTTCGGCCCTTTGAAAACAAGTTCCAAGACGAGTTTCATTGCGTCGTTGTGGCTTCGTTTTTCGGCAGCGCGAATGCGGTCTGCATCTTCCCGGCTGATGCGAATCCGCTGCACCGCAACCTAGTTTTTTCGGGCGTTCTCAATCAAGAGTGGGAACAGGTTATGCGCCAGACTTTGATTTCGCCATGTCGTCTATCTGGTCCAGGAGTTCGAGCCGTTTCCTGTCCAGACTTCGCAATTCCGCAATGAGTTTGCTGCGAATGTCACCGTTGGATGTTTTCCTCACCTTGCGAACTATCGTTTCGGTGTGTGGCCCGAGAGATAGGTAATCGTTCCACAGCCCATCAATGATTTTCGTGTACGGGTCATTTGCCATACGTTCATCCTCCAAGTTTAAGGCACACAAAATCGGCGGCACTCTAACGAGAACATTGCTCGTTGAGGTGTTGTAGAAATCAGATGCGACTGAAAATCGGGAATCATCGCTTTTTAGCGCCATTTCTGCAATGCCGTGTTCGACCCGACAGTATGTCATGATTCCTTGTATGGATAGATGTTGGGCAAAATCGTTGGGCGACTGCGCTGGTCCTATTTCTGGTGAGCACTACGTTACCGCCGGACTCTTTGAGGACGACAAAGTATTTATCTACGGACTTGATTGGTGCAAGGACAAGCCTAAACAAGTCGGGAAGAAATCGCTCGTCAAGAACGTGCTCTGCAAAAGCCACAATGAGAGACTCTCTATCCTGGACGACGAAGCCATCAACGCGTTCGAGATTTTTCGCAGGGAACGTGAGTTTAACGCAATGAGAACGGAAATGAAGCCTCGATATTGGACGGTTCACAAGTGGTATGTAAACGGACCACTCCTAGAGCGTTGGTTCCTGAAGACCCTGATTGGCTTGGCCTGCGAGGGTGACCGGAAAATCGGCCCCGACTCGACCGAGGCTGGCCAGCCGTCTCCTGATTTAGTGAGGATTGCGTATGGCCTAGAAAGATTTCGTGGAATGGCGGGGCTTTACACGCTGGCTTCCGTCGGATTGAACGTCAATATTCGTGACCGTTTGGAATATGTTCCGATGGCACATCCAGAGTGTTTACCGGGTGGCCTGTTTTGTTTCGCAGGGTATTTCTTCATTATCCATTTGGGGACCGGAGGGCTGGACCCGAACTTTGAAATCATGCTCCCTGGGCCGAAGCCATTCGGCGGGATGTCGGGAAGGGGAGTGAATGTTCGGCCAATGCGTCACATGAGAGCGGCAAAATTCGGCGTTCATGGCCGCACGTCTCACGCCATACAATTCAAGTGGCCTGGAGAGTCGCCACTTAACGGTTGGCCAAGGATGAAGGTCTACATCTATAAATTGACGGTAGACGACGGCGGAGCGCCATGCGTTCATGATGGTGTTTGGTCCCTAGCAATTTGCAAGCCAGCGATTCGTTCAACGGCCCAGAAAGACAACGTCATCCTCGGATTTTCGGGAAATGACCTTTACGAAAACAACTCCCTGATTTACATCGCCAAGGTGACACTACCGCTGGACGGCAGGAAGTATTTCAGGGACAAATACGCATCGAGGCCGGACTGTATCTATGAATGGGATGGTCGTCGTTTCGAATTCAGACCTGATGCAAGATTCCATTCTTCACAAGATGACCTTGAGCATGACGTGGGCACATATCCCGGATACAAACGAGCGAATGTGCTTCTCAGTGAAGGCAAAGGGAACTTCAGATATTTCCGTGACGAGTGCCCTGTCGAATACAAAGCTGAGTATCCTAGACTTAGAAATCTCATCGAAGGTCTCGGCCAAGGTCACCGTGTCAACTTCGAGTCGGAGTTACAGCAAGAATTGCAAGAGTTCATGAAGAAGGTCTGGCAAGTGCCCTTTCATTATCGCGAACCGATAATCAGACAAGACCCCTGCCGTGATAGTTGCAGTGCCTCTGACGAAGAATACGCGGTCGGCGAGTGTTAAACACCGATTGACGGGGATCACTGCCGAGTTACTTGCCTCTCGCGGCACGTCTAGTGCCCTACCTCCGGTTGAGATAGATTTCACCCCGGAGGATTCATGGACATTCTGGCAGCAATCAAGCGCGAAGAGAGGAAACTCGAAAAGCAGTTACACAAGATACAGCACCAATTGAACGGAGTACGGGCCGCTGCAAAGGTGTTGGGCGATTCAACGAAGCGAGAACTAAAGAGCGCAAAGAAGCGCGTGATGTCCGCCGCTGCGAGAGCGAAAATTGGAAAAGCTGCTAAAAAGAGATGGGCAAAGTTTCGAGCGCAAGCCAAGAAAGCAGCGGGATAGTCCCCTTCGCGTCGCGAGCCGCACGTAGGTCTTGTCCAGCCATTTCGTGATATCCGCTAGTTGGTCGGAATTCCGGCCACCTTCCAGGGATTCTCCCGCCGGTGTCACGTCGCCCGCATATCGTTTCGTACCTTGAAAGTTGCCAGACATTTTGTAAGATGAACACGGCGATTCAACATCCAAAGGAGGTTTTGAATGGACATTGGGAACCGGTTACGTTCTGTGAGAGAGGAAAAGAACCTGTCACAGGGGGATATCGAACAGCGAACAGGACTGCTTCGCTGCTACATTTCGCGCGTAGAGAACGGCCACACGGTTCCCGCCGTCGAGACGCTCGAAAAAATGGCGCGAGCGTTGGAGCTGCCACTCTATCAGCTCATGTTCGACGGCGATAAGCCTCCTGCCTTACCACTGAAAGGCGATGGAAAGCGGTCTGCTGAATGGGGCAGCGCTGGAAAGGATGCTCGTTTTCTGAATAAGCTCTGCCAGTCTCTAGCCAAAATGAGTCAGCGCGACCGAAAGTTGTTTCTGAATTTTGCGGAGAAAATGCCGCAGCGCAGAAAATAGTCCACGTCAGGTGTAGCCATTGGAACGCGTCACGCGTTCTGTTATATAAATCCAGGTCACAAAGCCTAGGGTAAGTGTCCGGGCCAGGGACTCTCCCTGAGTTCCTCCCCGACAAGCAGGCACCACCCTAGGCAATCCTCCTGTGTAAAAGATGTGCAAAAGTTTTGGAAATTGAAGAAAGTTATGCCAGCGAGTTTCTAAATCTGTACCTGCTCCCTAGCAGTCTTCAAGACGCAAGACGCATAGTTTCTTGACCTTACGCCGGAGTAGCCGTTGGTGGTAGTCTTGCAAGAAGCACACTGGGGTTCAGAAGAAGAGAGGCGGTCCCGCCCTCGTGGTACTCCTGAGTATGCGGGTTTGCCAGCTCTTCCTCAGTCGGCAGGAGAGCAGCCGTGAGTCCGGATAATGCGATAGAACGAATACTTGAACTGTCAGCGGAAGCCCAAATGAAGAGACGCGAAGCCGCTGAGGATTCCCCGGCATTTCACAATTTGACGGGAGCAATAGCAGCCTACGGCAAGGCGCTTGACCTTCTCTCAAAGTTGCCACGGTATATGCAAGCTGGAAGTACCTCCATTTAGCAGCCTAACCTCACTCAAGCCTGATTCAAGCGACCGTGTCGCAATCTATTCCGGCTAAGGCAGTTTGAAATTCCCTAACCCCGTACTATTCTTTTGACCCGGTTTACATCTTGTTGTACAGCTTTGACTCGACGCTCCGTATCGTCCAGCTTGCTCTCGATACGGGCGAGTGCGGCTAGA
>WNEZ01002408.1_pt1 | contig 16031 bp, 14 predicted proteins | sample 5400521 | NCBI WGS metagenome assembly WNEZ01 (sample SAMN13153339, study PRJNA577476) | soil metagenome | isolation source: 120 cm saprolite under Douglas fir tree site 2 hole 1 replicate 1 | place: USA:California | collected 2015-04-18
TGAATTGCCGGGACGCAATCAAATCGATCATCTGGACTCACGGCGGCGCTTTCGAGCGCGGCGATGCCGACCGCAATTTTAAAGGTCGACCCTGGCGGATAAGACGAACGATACGCCCGTGGCAACAGCGGAATGTCAGGATCATCCTGCAAAACCTTAAATTTTTCGGCCGAGATCGAAGGAACAAACAGATTCGGGTCGTAAGTCGGCCACGAGGCGAGCGCGAGAATGTCGCCATTGCTTGGATCGACAATCACAATCGCGCCGCGTTTTGCCTTTGCTTCCAGTGCCTTTTCCGCCAGTTCTTGAAGGTGGAGATCAAGAGTCGTGACAACGTTGTAACCAGGCTCAGGCGGAGTGATCAATTTCTCGGAAGTTTTCCGGCCATCTTTGTCGAAGGTGAGTTTGTACTCGCCATGCTTGCCTGCGAGCATTTCGTTGAACGTTTGCTCGAGTCCTTCGCGGCCCTCGGTTTCGGGCCAGAGCGTTTCGTGGTTATCGACAATGCCGTCGGGATTGCGTCCGGTTTTTCCTGTGTAACCAACAACCTGGCCGGCGAGTTTTCCATTTGGATAAACACGCGCATAAATCGGTCGCACGATCATGCCAGACGGTAAATTGTCCTTAACCTCTTCATACTCCGGCTGGGTGAGATTCTGTGCGATCTCCAACGGCATGATTCCACGATTGCGGTAGTGCCGAAGGATCGCCTGGTCTGAGATCCGGAGCGTACGGCCGGTTAGTTTCCCGGCCTTGCCGATCTTTTCCTGTACGAAACTGAGAGCCTGCGCGTCCGAAAAATCGAGCGGGGTGGGGAAGTTGATCGCTAGATTGTAGCTGATTCGATTTTGGGCAAGCGGCACGCCATTGCGGTCCGTGATCTGGCCGCGCGGCGCCGGAACATCAAGGATGTACGTGCGCGCAAGTTTTTGCGTCTCGAAGGTAGGGACGATTGTTTCCTCTTCGCTTGTCGGAGTCGCGCTCGGGACCGCAGACGGCGCGAGCGTTTGGGCAGGCGCCGCAACCGGAGCGACTAAGAGAAAGCTTATGAACCGCAGATGGCACAGACATTCACAGATTTCAGAGCGACCCATTGAGACAAAATCTGCGTTAATCTGCGTAATCTGTAGACAAATCAATGTCTTTGGAGAAAGCGATGCACTTCTTCAGCCAATTTTCGACCGATCCCTTCCGTGGACGCAATTTCCTCCACGGTTGCCCTGCGCAGCCGATTCACGGAGCCGAACTTGCGCAGCAGCAAATTCTTCCGGTTCTGGCTCACACCGAGGCAATCATCGAGAATGCTCTCGCCGATGCGCTTTTTCATGAGTAGTTGGTGATACGAATTGGCAAAACGATGTGCTTCGTCGCGAATCCGCTGAAGCAAGCGCAAAGCATTGGAATCCATTGGAAGTTGCAGTGGCAACGCCCGGCCCGGCCGGTAGATCTCTTCGTGTTCTTTGGCCAGGCCGATGATCGGAAGATCGTGCAGGCCCAATCGCTGTAGCTCACGACACGCTGCCGAAAGTTGGCCTTTTCCTCCATCGACAATGATGAGATCGGGCAAACGAACGAAGGCTGTTGATCGTTGATGGTTGATTGCTGATGACCGGGAAATGGCGTCGCCAGGATTTTCCTGAGAAAACTCGGCCGCTTCGGGATTGGTTTCGCGCGCTTCCAGTAAAATTCGCGAATAACGCCGCCGCACTACCTCAGCCATGCTGGCAAAATCATCCTGCCCTTCCACCGTGCGCACGCGATATCGCCTGTAAGTATCCTTGTCTGGGACGCCGTTTCGGAAGCAGACCATCGACGCCACGACATGCGTTGTGGAAATGTTCGAGATATCGAAGCATTCCATCACGCATGGCGCGCGGTGAAGTTGCAACGCATCCGCCAACGCCTGCACGTCTGCCGTCGGATCGATTGCGCTCGGCAAACTGCCGCGTGTAAAGCGCCGCACCGGCTTGGTCGTTTCACGCACGTCCTGGATCATGTTGCGCAGCTCCGCCGCTTTCTCGAAATCCATTTTCTCTGCTGCTTTCTGCATTTCTTCTTCCAGCGTTGCGATCATTTCCCGCGAATGCCCCTCGAGGAACTCGCACGCCTGGGTGACGCGCTCGCGGTATTGCTCGGCGCTGATTTCGCTCAAACGAACTGGCACCTGATAGGTCGAGGATTTCAATTCGCGCTCGGTGGGCGAGCCGCGGCCAAAAGTGAGCACGCCAAATTTTTTGCGCATCAAATTGAGTGTCTGCCGTAACGCGCCTGCGTCCGCGTACGGTCCGAAGTAACGCGCAGTGTCGTTTTTCTTGAAACGCGCCAGCCGAAAACGCGGCCACTCTTCTGACATGTCGGCCTTGACGAGAAGAAACCGTTTATCGTCGCGGAACGAAATATTGTAACGCGGCCGATATTCCTTGATCAATTTGCCTTCGAGCAAAACCGATTCGGCTTCGCTACGGACTACGTGGGTCTCAAAATCCCAGACCGCGTCGAGCATGGCGCGTGTTTTCAAATCGGATTGTGCCAGTTTTGAGGGGAGAAAGTATGAACCGACGCGTTTGCGCAGATCGCGCGCTTTGCCCACGTAGATCACGCGGTTAAAGCGATCGCGCATTAAGTATACACCCGGTTTGTGCGGTACTTCGTGCACTCTCTTTTGAAGATCCGGTCTTTCTCTTGTTGATGGAGCCATCACCAGGCGTGAATTTACGCGAGAACCCTGTTAGTCGAAACCTGTAACCAGTGTAGCCGCTTCGCTGTGCGAAGCGCGGCTCTGACGTGTTTGGCTCGCGCGACGCCGCCCACAGGGCGGCGGCGACAATTACCAAACGCGCCGACGCGGCATGGCCGATTGAATCATCATCAACTCCGTGACGTTTTCGGGCGTGAGCAAACCGACCAGGCGTTTCATGCTGTCAAGCACAGGCACTGCTGGGCAGTTGCATTCCTGCATGATACGAAACGCTTCTTCAAAGCGGGTTCCTGTCGTAACGGTGGGAATATCGCGCTTCATCACGTCTCCCACGCGAAGCGCCGGATCGTTTTTGCGTAACGCGGCGATCAGATCGTGCCGCGTAAGCACCCCCGCCACATTTCCGGTTTCATCCACGACCGGAAAATCATGCTGCGAAGTCGCTAGCAGCGCGTCCACGGCTTCCTGAAGTGTTGCGCTTTCTGCCAACGTGCGGAATTCGCGAACCATGGCACTGGACACCGGAAACCGGCGCGAAACATCTTTCATTTGAGCCAGCGCTGCCTCTTGCGATGCACCGATGTAAACGAAAAGCGCGATAAAGATCAGGAACGGATTCCATATTAACCCGATGAATCCGAAGATGAACGCAAAACCCTGTCCGATGCTCGCTGCGACTTGCGTCGCGCGCGCGTAGCTCAGCCGCGTAGCGAGGAGCGCACGCAAGACGCGTCCGCCATCCATTGGAAATGCGGGCAGCAAATTAAAAAGGACGAGCAAGATGTTGATGGTCAGCAACTGCGCAATAAGACCGCCTCCTTCGACCGTTGAAGGATTCAGAAACGCCTGCGATCCGTCTGCTATAAACAAACCGAGCGCGATCACCACGTTTACGGCCGGACCGGCCACTGCAATGATCAGTTCTTGTAGAGGTTCTTCCGGCATACGTTCCAGGCGCGCGACTCCGCCGATTGGGAGCAAGGTAATGTCCGGTGTGTTAATTCCGAATGCCTTCGCGGCAAATGCGTGCCCGAATTCGTGCAGCACGACGCAGAGGAAAAGCAGCAGAACAAATATTACCCGGCTCGCCGCCACTGCCGAACCGCCTTCCGCGTAATAGCCGAAAGCAAGCCAGGCGATGAGTAGCAAAAACGTAACGTGAATCCGCAATTGAATGCCAGCGATGCGGAAGATTGGCAGAGACCAGCCCATAACAATCAATCTGCTCTGGTATTGGATCGCGCGCCAGTAGTGTTAAAGACGCATCCGCTGCGAGGTTTCGTCATTCCGAGCGAAAGTCGAGGGAATCCCGTATTATTGTTAACTTTATCGAATAGCGAGAATGTCTCGGCTCCGCTTGACTTGACCGAGTGCATTTAACAGCGATGCAAACCTTCGATGTTGCAATTGTCGGCGCCGGCCCGGCTGGATCGGCATGCGCTGGATTTTGCGCTCTCGCTGGTTTGCGACCGCTCGTTCTGGAACGAGAAACGTTTCCCCGGGAAAAAGTTTGCGGCGACTGTTTGAATCCAGCGGCCTGGCCGGTATTGCAGCGACTTGGAGTTGGGGAGCGTGTCCGCCAATTGCCGCACGCAATTCTTAATACTGTCGAGTTCATCGCGGTGAGCGGACGAAGAGTTGCTGTCGATCTTCCGTCGGGGGAAGAGGGCGAGATATCAATTAAACGCAGCTTGTTTGACGGACTCTTGCTATCGCGGGCGCGAGAGCTCGGTGCGCAAATCTACGAACAAACAGCGGTGACGGCATTGACCGCAGGGACGAACGGTTCGGATTGGAAAATTCAAACAAATCGGGGACCAGTCTTTGCCGCGCGAACGCTGGTCGGCGCCGACGGTCGCAATTCGACCATCGCGCGTCTTTGCAATCTGCTCCCGCGGCCTGTGCGTGAACGCGTTGCGCTGCAGGCGCACATGCCGCTGCCAGCGGGCTTTGGCGATCGCGTCGTTTTGCAATTTCTCCCTGAGGGCTATTCCGGCCAGGCCCCGGTAAGTCGCGATGAATTAAATTTGTGCCTGGTGGGCAAGCCTTCCAACATATCGGCGCTTCGTCGTTGGGCCGAGCAGCGGTTCGGTCTTCAACAAGATCATCCCTGGCGCACGATTACTCCGCTCACCCGCGTGACTCTGGCGCCCGCGCACGACAAATTGTTTCTAGTCGGCGACGCGGCGCGCGTGGTGGAGCCGTTTACCGGGGAAGGAATTTATTACGCACTTCGCTCAGGAGAACTGGCGGCGCAGGCCATCGCGAAAATCATTCGTGGAAGTTATGATGCCGATCCGGCGAGTGATTACGCGAAAGCGCACGCTGCCATGTATCGCGGCCGGTTATGGGTAAACCGGATGTCCCGCGCGGCGGTACTGGCTCCGCGAGTCGGCTCGTTCTTTGTTCATGCGGCGCGAATTAATCCCTCGATCTTGAAGTTGCTGACCGCAAAAATTACAAACGCAGGTAGGGGCGATTGACCTCAATCGCCCGCGGGCGGTTCAGGTGAACCCGCCCCTACCTATCAATTGCCGCGCCGCTTTTACGGTGTTGGACATTAACATCGCGATTGTCATCGGCCCGACGCCGCCCGGCACCGGCGTGATCGCAGCCGCTTTCTGTGACACTCTGTCAAACGCCACATCACCCACGAGTCGATAACCGCGTTCGCTCGCCGCGTCGTCCAGGCGATTGATGCCAACATCGATAACGACCGCGCCCTCGCGGACGTGATCCGGTTTTACGAAGTTGGGTTGACCGATCGCCACGATCAAGATATCTGCCGACCGCGTAATCTTTTCGAGGTCGCGACTGCGCGAATGCACGACCGTGACTGTCGCATTCCCGTTTTTGTTTTTCTGCATGAGAAGCAGGGCGAGCGGTTTGCCCACGATCATGCTCCGCCCAAGGATCACGACGTGTGCGCCTGCGACGTCGATCTTGCTTTCAATGAGCAAACGCTGCACGCCAAGTGGGGTGCATGGGACAAATCCGCTGGGATCGTCGATCACGAGCTTCGCAACATTCGCCGGATGAAAACCGTCCACGTCTTTGCGCGGTTCGAGCGAGCGCACGATCGCCGGTTCGTCGATCTGCTTGGGCGGCGGCGATTGCACTAGAATGCCGTGAACGCTCGGGTCGCGATTCAATTCCTCGACGCGGGACAACAGTTCCGTTTGTGTGGTCGATGCGGGCAGCTCCAATTTCACCGAATGCAGCCCAAGCTCGCGGCACATTTTGTCTTTCGAGCGCACGTAGGCGCGCGAGGCCGGATTGTCGCCAACGAGAATGACGGCAAGGCCCGGGGTGACGCCCTTCGATTTTAGCTCCGCAATCTCGCGGCGGAGATCAACATAGACTTTTTCTGCAATTGCGCGCCCATTGATTACCTTCGCCATGCGCAGAGGGTAGTTGAGTCAGCGTTGTTCAACCAGCGCCATCATAGCGTTCTGCAAACGCAAACGCTCGGTTTCAAACTCCGCGTCCGTGCTTGTCGATTTCACCCGGTGCGGTTGGCCGATTATCACTCGCACTTTGCCGAACGGATGCGGCACGATAAATCGGTCCCAGCTTCTAATACGCGAGCAGCTCGAATATTCCATGTTGACGGGCAGAACAGCTGCTCCGGATTTTTGCGCGAGAAAAATAATGCCGGCGCCAAGCTCGTAGGCAGGCCCGCGCGGGCCATCGGGCGTGATGACAACGTCGTGACCGGATGCGAGCACATCCGTGAGCTGAAGAATTGCGCTCGCACCCAATCGCGAGCTCGAGCCGCGCACGACGTCGAAACCGAACCGCTTGATTGCGTCGGCTAGCAATTCTCCGTCGCGACTGGCACTGATCAAAGCTGCGCCGTGGCGGTTGGAAAAAAAGCGCCGCAGCACGAATGGAAATAACAACAATCGATTATGCCAGAGTGCGCCGATGTAATTGTCAGCGATCGGTTTTCCAACAATGCCTGCGCGATCTTCTATTTCGTAGCGCAGCGTGCGCGCCCAGAGCCGCAACAAGCGGAACCCGAACGCGATCAGCCAACGCGCGGGTCGACCTTCGATCTTCAATGTTTGCGGATAGGTTTTGGCATGTCACGGCCCCAGCGGTACGCGCTCGGGTTGGGCAAGCCGATTTGATCAAGAATGCGCCAAACCACTGTGTCGACGACGGCGGTAACGGAATCTGGCCGGCTATAGAAAGAGGGGATGGCTGGCAGAACAATTGCTCCCGCCTCGAGCAACGTCACCGCGTTGCGCCCGTGAATTAAGTTCCACGGCGTCTCGCGCGGAACTAGGATCAATTTCCGCCGTTCCTTCAAAAAAACGTCAGCCGCGCGCAGCAACGCGCTATCGCTGGAGCCCGACGCAACACGCCCAAGCGTGGCCATCGAGCAGGGGACTATAACCATAGCGTCAAAACGCGCTGAGCCGCTGACGAATGGAACATCAAGATCGCTCTCGGAATGTTGAGCGATTTCTTTCGGAATTTTGAGAGCGCCCACTTCTTGCTTCGCCACTTGTTTGGCGTGCGCACTCATGACGAGATGAATCTCGTGCGCCGCACAATCAATCTGCTCGAGCAACCGTTGCAGATAAATCGTACCGCTGGCGCCAGTCGCGGCGATGACAAGTTTCATCGTAAAATTTATCCTGAGTTTGAATTTAATCCGGTATGGGAGCAATAAGATACAGTACGGTCAAAAAACTCTTACATACCCGCTATCGCGTGAAGGATCTCGAGAAGACAGTCTCGTTTTATAAAGATGTTCTCGGGCTCAAGGAGCTGCGTCGCCAGACGTCCGGTCGCGGCTCGCAACTGGTTTTTCTAAAAGCGCCTGAGGGGGACGAGGAGATTGAGATCTGCAAATTCGATGAGGCCGGGCCGATTGTAGTCGGTCCTGACCTTACGCATCTCGCCTTTGAAGTGGATAACTTGGAAATCTTTGCACGGGAAGCGGCAGCGAAAGGTTATCCGCTGTCGGATGGGCCGCATTCAACTGGCAGCGGCAAAATTGCTTTCATTGACGCACCGGAAGGTTACGAGGTCGAATTGGTCGAGCGCGCCAGGTAGGGCGCGACTGCCGTACGCGCCGGGAAAATGTCTGAGGACTTGCGCCGATTTAAGTTCTATCGCTAAGTTTCCGCCGATGAAGTGGCCTAATCGGATCCTGTTCCTTGCCGCATTGGCCTCGGCAGCGGCGCTTAGTGCCTGGAGTCAGGACGTTGTTGATTCCGAGGTGGTGCGGCCAGGCGGTATCTCGCCCGGACCCGTTCGGAAGGCGCAAGCGGTTACAGAGAAAGATAAACAGGATCTCGATGACTCGCCCAGTCCTGTTGAGAAAGCGGCGTCGAAGAAATCGACTCGTGCACGCTCACACCGGACGCATGCAAAGCCGAAGGAAACACCAGAATCAGCACCAGCGCCGACAGAGTTCACTCCCGAAGGGATACCAAAGACTGGCGCAGCGTCGGTGATTGTTGTGGACGCGCACAGCGGCCAAACATTATACGAGAAGAACGCGGACCAGATAAGGGCTGCAGCGAGCACGCAAAAATTGCTTACGGCTCTGATCGTCGCCGAGCGCGGCTTTTTGGACCAGCCGGTAACGGTTCAACCAATCGATACAATGGCCGAACCGGTGAAGCTGAATATCAAAGCGGGCGATAACTATCAGCGAATCGATCTACTGCGAGCATTGCTGGTGAAAAGCCCTAATGATGTGGCGCGATGTCTGGCACGGGACAATGCAGGCAGCATTGAAGCTTTCGCGGAGGTCATGAACAGACGCGCGCACGAACTCGGAGCAGTGCACTCGCATTTTGTGAATCCAAACGGTTTGCCCGTGCCCGACCAGTACTCAAGCGCGCGCGACCTTTCGATGATCGCGCGCGCGGCTTACGCGAACCCGACCATTCGCTCAATCGTTTGCCTTCCGCAGCTTGTCTTTCGCTACGCCAACGGCCGCACGCGAGAGCTGGAAAATACAAACAAAGTTCTTAGACGCCTTCCTTACTGCAACGGAATGAAGACCGGTTACACCGAAGCCGCCGGGCACTGCTTGATTTGCAGCGGTTCACGCGGGGGCCGCGACATCATCGTTGTCGTGCTCGGTGACAGTAAAGCCGGCGTGTGGCGCGACGCGTCCGCGCTGCTTTCCTGGGGTCTTTGGATGTAATTCAGGGCAGGAATAGCTTTCCGAGCCTTCCAACTCCCAGTGCGCGATTTTTTCGAAGAGCAATTGGAAGCTCTCCGTGTACGTTCGTTGGATCGGCATCTTCGCGAAATTTGTAGCGCGCAAGGAGCGGAAATCGAAACCGGCGGTCGCCGGCTCGTAAACTTTTCTTCAAACAATTATCTCGGTCTCGCCAACGATCCTCGATTGCGAGAAGCAGCAATCGCCGCCATCAGCGAATTTGGCGTTGGCGGTGGAGCGTCCCGGTTAATTAGCGGAACACAATCGCCACATTTGCGTTTGGAACGTGCGCTGGCGAAATGGAAAGGAACTGAAGCTGCGCTTTGTTTTAGCAGCGGATACGCGGCCGCGCTCGGCACGATCCCGGCTCTCGTGACCAAAGGTGACGTCATCTTGCTCGATAAACTCTGCCACGCCTCATTGATCGACGGCGCAAAATTGAGCGGCGCAATCCTGCGCGTATTTCCGCACAATCATCTGGGCAAACTTGAGAGTCATCTTCAGTGGTCACAGCGCGAACACGCGGACAAACGCGTTCTCATCGTGACCGAATCCGTTTTTTCCATGGATGGTGATCGCGCGCCGTTGCGCGAATTGGTTGAATTAAAAAAGCGCTTCGGCGCGCTCTTACTTCTGGATGAAGCGCATGCTGTGGGTGTGGTCGGTCCAAATGGCCCCGGCCTGGCCGCGGCAGAGAACTTGAATGAAGATGTCGATGTACAGATGGGAACGCTGAGCAAGGCCCTCGGCGCAAGCGGTGGCTACATCTGCGGCTCCCGCAACTTGATCGACTGGCTGATTAATCGAGCCCGCTCTTTCATTTATTCCACAGCGCCGCCGCCCGCGATCGTCGCTGCGGCGCTAGCTGCGGTTGACTTCCTCACATCTCCTGAAGGAGAAGAGCGGCGACTTTTGCTTTGGAAGAGAATCAGATTAATGCAGGAATTTCTCCCTCGCAGTGAATTGAACAAAACTGGCAGCGACACCCACAGCGCGATTTTCCCGTGGGTCGTAGGCGACGAGCAAGCGGCACTCGATCTGGCGTCTGCGCTGCAAAGCGAAGGATTTCTTGTTCCAGCGATTCGTTATGCAACTGTTGCGAAAGGGGCCGCGCGCTTGCGCATAACTGTAACGGCGGCACACGAGGAAGATCAAATCCGATCGCTCTGCAAAGCGATTAGGAAAATGACGAAATCGGAATGACGAATGACGAGTCAATAACGAAGCTCGAATGAGAAAACGACGGCGGCGACCTCGGCCTCTCTTCGTGCTTCGTCATTTTTTTATTCCGCCAGAAAGCGTCCTAGGATCGGTCTCAACTTCTGGACTGTTGCTGCAGGCCAAAGCTTGCGGTCAGTGACCAGCGCTGAATCCAGAGCGAGATGTTCCGGCCAATTCGGCTCCGTCGGAAGTCGCGGGATCACATGAAGGAGAATTTTCCTCGCCGTTTCGGCATTTGCCATTAGATGACCGAGGACCGTCTGTGCCGAGACCGGTTCCTCTTCTACCTTCCAGCAATCGTAATCGGTGATCATCGCCATCGTCGCGAACGCGATCTCCGCCTCGCGAGCCAGTTTCGCTTCCGGAAGATTCGTCATCGCGATTACGTCAAAACCGTTGCGGCGATTCCATTCCGATTCCGCTCGCGTGGAAAATGCCGGGCCGTCCATGTTCACATAAGTTCCGCCGTTGTGGACTGTGACGCCGAGAGACTTCGCTGATTCTGCCAGAAGATTACGCAGCTTCGTGCTGATCGGCTCAGCAAATGCGATGTGCGCGGCGATGCCCTCCCCAAAAAAAGTATGAGCGGCGCGCTGACTCGTGCGGTCATAAAACTGCGAAGGCAACAAGACATCTCGCGGCGCGTATTTTTCCTGTAAACTACCCACCGCCGCTACCGAGATAATCCAGCGGACGTTGAGCGAGCGCAGCGCGTAAATGTTGGCCTGGTGATTTATTTCATGCGGCAGAATTCGATGCCCGCGACTGTGTCGCGGCAAAAAATAGACCTGGCGTCCGCTTACTTTTCCGCCAACGAGCGTGTCCGATGGCGGCCCAAACGGAGTCTCGATCTTGTGTTCGATCGCATTGCGGACCTCTTCCATCTGATATAAACCACTGCCCCCGATGATCCCAATCGCTGGAGGCTCGTTTTTCATTCCCAACACGTCGCGATTTAATCCCAAAGATCGACAAGATGGAAAGGGGATAAATCTCTGACATAGCGAAGGAGGCTTGTCCGTGTATTATTTTCGCCCGCACATGCCGAAATTTTTCATCAAGACTTTCGGTTGCCAGATGAACGAGCGCGACTCAGAGCAGGTCGCGCATTCGCTCGTCGCGCGCGGCTATGAGCGGGTCGCGCACGAGGCGGAGGCCGATGTTGTGCTCCTGAATACTTGCAGTGTACGCGATATGGCCGACCAAAAGGCACTTGGCAAAATGGGAATGCTCAGTCGTATGGCGAAAGAGCGACCCCATGTGGTGTTTGGTTTCCTCGGCTGCATGGCCCAGGCGCGCGGCGAATCTTTGCTCAAGAATTTGCCGCATGTCGATCTTGTCGTCGGGACCCAGAAATTCCATCGCGTCGCCGATTATGTCGACGAATTGGTCGCAAAAAAGACGGCGCGCCCGGCCGGGATCACCGATCCCGGCTACATCAGAATGGACGATCTGCGTTTTTCGATTGTCGATGTTGCAGAGGAAGCCGGCTCGCAATCGACGATTCGCGATCAGCATCTCGCGTCTCGGCAGGCGACTGCTTTCGTTTCGATCATGCAAGGATGCAACGTGCATTGCACCTTTTGCATCGTTCCGCAGACGCGCGGCACCGAGCGCAGCCGTTCAATCGCTGAAATCGTCCGCGAAGTGCGCGATCTAGTTGCGCGCGGAGTGAAGGAAGTCACTCTGCTTGGGCAAATCGTGAACCTGTACGGCCGTCACGAGTTTCCGGAACATGATGGCAAAGGTCCTTTTGTGCAGTTGCTCGAGGCTGTCCACGAAATCGACGGACTTGAGCGACTTCGTTTTACTTCGCCGCACCCCATCGGCTTCCGCGACGATTTGATCGATGCGATTTCACGTTTGTCGAAAATGGCCGAGCACATTCATCTGCCGTTGCAATCCGGTTCGAACAAGATCCTGAGAGCGATGCACCGCGCTTATACGGCGGAAAAATATGTTGATCTTGTGCAGCGTATCCGGCAAGCACGGGATGGCATCGCGATCACGACCGACATTATCGTTGGATTTCCTGGCGAGATAGAGAGCGATTACAAACAAACACGCGATCTGGTTGAACAGATCCAATTCGACAATGCTTTCGTCTTTCGATATTCGCCGCGACACGACACGCCGGCCGCGGAAATGCCGGACCAAATCGCCGAACACGTTAAAGAAGAGCGGAACCAGGATTTGCTCCGGATCGTGAATGAATCGACCCGACGCGCCGGCGAGCGGCTGGTCGGCTGTAATGTGGAAGTTCTTTGTGAAGGGCCGAGCAAAACGAACCCAGCGCGCTTAATGGGTCGCACGCGCACGAACAAGATTGTCGTGTTCGAAGGAGACGAGGAACTTGGCGGGGAACTTGTCGACGTACGGGTGCAACAAGCCAATGGCTTTAGCTTGTATGGCACGCCAGTCCTGCCAATCTCACGCGCATCCAACGGCGATCGCGTCCACCACAGGACGGATTCGCAGGGGCGAACATGATTTACCATCTGTCTTTGCAAACCGCGGGAATCATCGCAGGTGCGTTCCTCATTTTGATCAGTTTGCCTGGGTTGGTGAAACCGGACCTCATCAGTGTCGCGCAGCGGTTTCCGCGTTCTAAAGTCGCCAGAGTCGTTCTGTTGACTATCTGTTTTATCTGGACATTTTGGCTGGTCGCCACGATCCAGATGGGCGAATTTTCAGCTTTCCGGCGGCCGCTCCTCATCGCGCTGCCGATCGGTTACGGGCTCGCCCTGCGTTTCGTCGATGAATTTCTCGCAGTTCGCGCGCTTGGAATTCTTTGCTTGCTGGCCGCTGAACCGCTGCTCGATGCGGCGTTTTTGCGTTACGAGACAAGCCGGTTGCTCGTAACCGTGCTGGCTTATCTGCTCATCATTGCCGGGCTGTTTTGGGTGGCGATCCCGTACGTGCTTCGCGATCAGATCAACTGGAGCACGCGCAGCGTTTTCCGATGGCGGTTCCTGCATGCTATTGCCCTGATTTATGGCGGCGTGATTCTCTCGTTTGCGTTAACGCGATATTAAGTATTTGTAGCGGAACCAATGCGACGCTTGGACAGCGCCGGTGCAGTCAGTTTATGAACCGGATTCTGGTGATCCGCGGCGGCGCGATCGGCGACTTTATCCTCACCTTGCCAGCGTTGAAGACCTTGCGTGGGGCTCATCCTCAGGCGCACGTTGAGATCCTTGGTTACAAACATATCGCAGTGTTGGCGGAAAACCGGTTTTACGCTCAAGCGGTCCGGTCGATCGAATACGGGCCGCTTTCCAGCTTCTTCGCGAAAGACTCAAACTTGCCCGCAGAACTCGCGGATTATTTCGCGAGTTTTGACTTGATCATTAGCTATCTCTACGACCCGGACGGAATCTTTGAGGTGAATCTTCGCCGATGCGGCGTAGAAAATCTGGCCCATAGGCCGGCGAAGGTCGACAATTCTGGACATGCCGCTCAGCAACTCGCGGCACCAATCCAAGAGTTGGGTTTATGCGTGCAGGATCTTGCGGCGAAAGTTTATCCTTCTAACGAAGATCAAAACATTGCAGAAGAATTTCTCCGCAATTCTGCGCGACCAGTTGTCGCCCTTCATGTTGGCAGCGGAAGTGAAAGGAAAAATTGGCCGCTAGAGAGTTGGATTGATCTCGGGAATCATTTGCTTGGCTCGGACGATTTTCCGGGATCGCTCGTAATCGTGTCTGGCGAAGCGGACGAAGATCGGGCAAGGCAATTGCAAACGGTTTGGAAAAGCGATCGCGTCCAGGTTGCAAGAAATCTGCCGCTGCCGCAGCTAGCGGCTGTGTTCGAACGCGCGATTTTCGTCGGACACGATAGCGGAATTTCGCACCTTGCCGCGGCCGCCGGCGCAAAATGCGTTTTGCTCTTCGGTCCGACCGATCCGGCTGTCTGGGCGCCGATGAACAAAAATGTAAAAGTCCTCCGTGCAACAAGCGGGAGGCTTACCGACCTGGGAATCGTCGAGGTCGAGGCGGCTGTAGCCACGGCGCTCTGCCGCCGTGCATCGATGCAATAAAACGCCTCGACAGAGCGAGGCGACTCAGCGGCCGCTTAACCGTTATGAGCTGATGCGCATCGGCATCAGGACATAGAGAAAGGGCGTTTGAATCTTCAAAACGCCCGGACTCATCTCGTCGATAAGATCGAGAAAGATTTCGTCTTCGGTCAGGGCGCGCAGTGGCGCCATGAGAAATTCCGGATTAAACGCGATGGAAAACTCGCGCCCTTTGTACTGGACGGGCAGCGATTCCTTCGCTTCACCGACCTCCGGCGTATTGGCAGTGATATCGATGTTGTTCTTGCTGAATTTGAGTTTGATCGAATTCGATTTGTCGCTTGCCAGCAGCGAAACGCGCCGCAACGAATTTAAAAATGTTTCGCGCTCGAGTTTTACTCGCTCCTTTGCTTCGGCCGGAATGACCTGGCGATAGTTTGGATAATTGCCTTCGATCAATTTTGAAACCAACAGCGTCTTGTTCAGATCGAACGCGATCTGACCATTGCCCATGCTTACTTTCACGTCGCCGTCATCGGCAAGCAGTCTTTGCAATTCTGTGACCGCTTTCGTGGGAATAATAATGTCGGTTTCATGGCTGCGCGGGAATTCTAGCTCGATTTCAGCCATGGCAAGTCGCCGGCCATCCGTCGCCACCAGTGTGAGCTTGTTGTCTTTGAAACTGAAAAGGACGCCGTTCAGCACGTAACGGGTCTCGTCCGTCGATATGGCATAGGAAGTTTTGCGTAAACCGTCTCGCAAATCTTTTTGTCGAATCGTGACGACTTTCGCATCCTCAAATTTCGGCAGTGGCGGAAACTCTTCCTCCGGCAAGCCGAGAATTTTGAAAAAGCTTTGTCCGCTCCGGATTGATGCCGCGTTCTTTCCATCGACATCGATCTGAATTTCGGTGGACGGGAGTTCACGAACAATGTTGAAAAGACGACGTGCCGGAAGCGTAGTCGCGCCCGCCTTTTCCACTTGTGCTTCGCAACTGCCGCGCACCCCGACGTCGAGATCGGTTGTGGTTAGGTGAACTTCGCTGCCGTTAGCCTGCAACAGAACGTTGGAAAGAATAGGCAGAGTCGTGCGTGTGCTGACCACGTTTTGGACCTGTTGCAGGCCCTCAAGCAGTTTTTCTTTTGTGACACTGAATTTCATTATGGAAAGCAGCGCTTAAGATGTAAGGCTTTCGATTTTATTCGGCAACCGTAAAGTAGTCATGCGCGCCAAGATCGACAATCAGAACCGCTAGCGCGACTGAGGTGAATCGTGCCCTACCTCTGCAGCGAGCTATCGATAAATGAGATCGTTTGACGAAGATTGTCCTGCTCGGCCATGCGTCTCTTTACCAGTTTGCAAGCATGCAAGACAGTGCCGTGATCGCGTCCGCCAAACGCGTCTCCAATTTCATTAAGGGACGCTTTGGTAAGTTCCCGGGCCAGATACATCGCGACCTGCCGCGGAAAGGCGATGCTGGCGGGACGCCGCTTGCTTGTCATGTCCGCCACACGCACATCAAAGTGTTCGGCTACACGTCGCTGAATTTGTTCGATCGTAATGGAATGGCGCCCTTCTTCCTGTAAAATATCCTTCAGCAAATGTTCGACGACTTCCTGTGTGAGCTCCTTTCCGCTGAGGGAAGCAAATGATGCCACGCGCATGAGCGCGCCCTCCAGACGACGCACGTTCGTGCGAATGCGACTGGCGAGAAATTGAAAAATGTCATCGTGTAATTTGATCTGCATCGTGCGTGCCTTTTTTCGCAAGATCGCCAGGCGCGTCTCGATGTCCGGCGGCTGAAGCTCGGCCGTAAGTCCCCACTCAAAGCGGGAAACCAGGCGGTGCTCCAGGTTGGCGATATCGGAAGCAGGTCGGTCGCTGGAAAGCACGATCTGTTTATG
>WNEZ01003366.1_pt1 | contig 16030 bp, 14 predicted proteins | sample 5400521 | NCBI WGS metagenome assembly WNEZ01 (sample SAMN13153339, study PRJNA577476) | soil metagenome | isolation source: 120 cm saprolite under Douglas fir tree site 2 hole 1 replicate 1 | place: USA:California | collected 2015-04-18
GCGGCACATGAGCTACCAGGACACTCTGCTTACCTGGCACGACTTCTACTTGGCGTGTGCTGCGGCCTCAGCAACATTTGCGGGCCTGTTGTTCGTCGCCTTATCCCTGCACCTTCGGATAGTCGTGACCCATCCGGAGGCGAGGAGTCTGGCACGCATCACACTGACGGATTACTTCGCCGTCCTGCTTGTATCGCTGTTCCTCTTGACGCCTGCCGGAGTGCCCCAGCAAACCGGCATCGATTTGATGGTGATTTCCGGTGTGTCGCTCGCTCTGACTACGCCGCCGTCGGTCCGAGGTATTCGCGCCCGGCGGGCACGGACCCTTGGGCTAGGCCTGCTGATTTCGAGATTCGGGCTGAGCATGCTCGGATGCATTGCGGTCGGTGTACTCGGCGCTGTCTTTTACTTGGGAACTGCGTCGACCGCCTTCAACGACCTTGTGGGGACAGTCGTGGTGTTGCTCGTCGTCGCCGTGCGGAATACGTGGGACCTGCTGGTGACCGTCGCCGACAAGAGGCAATGAAGTTGACTAGCAAGTTTGGGGCTGCCGAAGATCTCCAACGACGACGTCGTGATCGCCCCACTTTCTCGAGACTCGGCGGTTTGGAATCACGCCGCGTCGAGGGTCGTGCGCTTGGCATCGTGGGCCGCCACAACCCTGCGGCGCAGCACCAACGACGCCACGGAGTCCGCTGTTGTTGTACCTGATTCGCACCGTACTTCTCGATTCTTGCCCGAGCCGACAAACTTTGGGATTCTGAACCGGGCGCCTCACGATCCTGACCTGTGCGTCGGCAGCACACCGGCGTGGACAGCGCCTTTGATTTTCGAACCCAGGTGTCTCACGGTCCGGGGGCCGTGCGCGTCCTGATATATCGGCTTTGCGATAGCCGTGAGCGAGTTCAATTGACGGTTCGAAATCCACTTGGACGGGGCTGCCGCCACCTAGTTCCAAGAGAATCTGTGACCTCCCGGTGACCCCCGAGCGCTAGACGGAGCAGGCGAAGACCTCGATTTGAATACGATTTTTGGTCGGGGGCCCGGGATTTGAACCCGGGGCCTCACGGTCCCGAACCGTGTTGGTTGTGTGTCCTCTAGTGTCCCGGCGGCTCCGCAGATGCCCGCCTGAACTCAAATTGCCAAACCTTGGTGACCGTCCGTGTCCTCCTAGATCCCCCTGGTGCCGGGAATCTGTGCCCCGGCTGTGCCCCGGCGCGGGCCTCAAACGATGGTGGTCCGGCGACCACTCGCACTAGGAAGTGGCTTGATGCTGGCGCCTTGGCCTGAGCGCCGTCCCGTGTGCTCCGTGCCTAGTGCCCCACGCTCTGCTCATCAGAGCGCTCACCCACCGACGGCTCAGACAACCGCACTATCTTGGCGGCTTTGCGCCTATTAGCTCAGCTAGTCGTCGCTCTCCGGCAGGGTTGGATGGTCGGTGGGATAGACGCCGACCGCGAATCCATACACGGTCTTGCCCGACCGTGGAAGCCGGTCGAATTCGGCCACCAGCTCGGCCATGCGCTCCCAGAACTCCGAGGCCTGCGTCTCCGAGATGCGGGCGTGCCGGATGAAACCCCACAACTTGCCGTCACGGAATGCCGCAACCGACTCCCGAGCAGCGACATCGAAGTCGTTGAAGTCGCGAGGCATGTTGTCGCCATCCGGGCTCCGCTCGACCCCAACGTAGAAAATCCGCGCAGTGCGGCCGTAGAAACGCTCTTCGATCGCCCGCACCCTTCGGGTCCGCACCACGGTCACCAAACCGGCTTCGGTGAGCACATTGACGTGGTGGGCGACCGTGCTCTTCGGCCGCTCGAGCGCGACCGAAAGTTCGCTCACTGTCGCCGCACGCTCATGGAGCAGGCCAAGAATCGTGGTTCGAAGGGGATGGCCGATCGCCCTGACTTGGGAAGGCTGGGTGAGCGCGATTCGGTCAGCGAGGTCGTAGTCCGGGGGAGACGGGTTGACGTCCATCGCCTGATCAGACTAGCATTACCGAATGTTCCAACTTTTCGGATCAATCGTAAAGGAGGATGGGGGATGGCCGAGGTTGTGCTGTATCACCACGTCCAGGGACTGACCGAAGGCGTGCGATCGTTCGCCGAGGAGTTGCGCCGGGCGGGACACACCGTGCACAGCCCTGACCTGTTCGACGGGCGCACGTTCGACACCATCGAGGCGGGCTTGGCCTTCGCACGGGGAGTAGGGTTCGACGCGCTGGCCGCGCGCGGGTTGGCGGCCGCCGAGGGGATTGACCCCGGCGTTGTTTACGCTGGCTTCTCCTTCGGGGTCATGATCGCCCAGCAACTCGCTCAGACGCGACCCGGCGCCCGCGGAGCTTTGCTCATGTACTCATGTCTGCCTGTTTCGGAGTTTGGGAACGCGTGGCCCGACACCGTCCCGGTGCAAGTGCACGGCAAGGCGGCCGATCCATTCTTTGCTGAGGACCTCGAGGCCGCGCAGGCACTCGTGGGCTCGACCGACAGGGCCGAGCTGTTCCTCTACCCTGGCGATGAGCACCTCTTCGCCGATTCCTCGCTCCCGACCTACGACCCCGCGGCGGCGGCGCTACTCAGCGAGCGCGTGCTGGCGTTCCTCGACTCGGTGGGGACAGGTCCGAAGCATCTCCATCGGCCGCGCACCAGGCAGCACTGATCCGATCTTCGCCACGCCGCCCCCACGCAAAGGTCAAGACATCAATTGGCCGGCGCTAGGTGGGTATGTCGTCGGAATCCTGGCGGCGCTCGCAGTTGCGAACTCGACCCTCTGATCGCGGTCATCTGGGGTGCCACGGCAAAGCCTTCCACGTCGTAGCGGGCTTTACGGGGCGAAGTAATCGACCAAGATATGGCCGCCGAGGGAGCCAGCAGAACGAAGAGAGGTTCGTGGATGAAGACCGCGAAGTCGGGAAATCAGCCGCGCGACAGGGCGGATTAGGAGCATGAGCTGCATCCGCTCTACACCAGTACATCGGCGTTGGCACATCAACGCCGATCACAGACGGAGATTCAAATTCTAAAATTTGTCGGGGCGCCCGGGATTTGAACCCCGGGCCTCACGGTCCCGAAGGCTTGACCGCGATGCGTCGGCGCTGCCGCTGATCGGTCCAGGGAGGTGACATATGACGTCTCTCGGCAACAACGCTCATTTATTCGCGAAACCTCATCGGCGAGAGGAGTTGCGCTGGCTGTTTGAAACCGTCCTTGAGTGCGGTCCCGTGGCTACCGTCGAACACCCAGGCATTGCTGAGCCCATGCTTGTGGTGCGATTCCCTCGTGGGGGCGCGCTCAGCATCGAGTTCATTGACGGTGCGGACGACAGCGATGAGCCGAGGCGTGCCACTTGGCTGGAGCTACGAGCTGACAACCCAGCTGCGTTGATGCACAAGGTGCTTGGGGCCGGTATTCGTGAGGTAAAACATCCTGGGCATCCTCATTACTTCATGGCTCCAGGTGGCCAGGTGTTTACGATCGCCCCGGCATCCGGCTAGACGCCCTCAGCACTATCGACCTGGCAGTTATCCAGATACTGAAGATCGTCCTGTATGCCTCACGGTCCTGCCCTGTGCGTTCGCCGGCTTGGGACGCTGCATGGCCACCGGTCGCTGTCCAGCGATCTCACATTGCCCTACGACAACACCGTTTACGTGGTCTCGGTTTGGTTGCTCCATAGCAAATTCTCGCGGTCTTGTGCCACAAAGGGCAGATCGGTGGTGGTTATCGGCTCGTCTGGTCCACTCGGGAGCCGTCCAGCCACGGCTTCAGGTCGGCGAGGTACGGAGTGTCGCCGAGGCGCTCGAGGTCCTCGAAGAACGCGCGGGTGACCCGGGTCGCGGCTGCCGTGGTGCCGACGGACAGGAATCCCTCTCGTTCCTGATCGAGTCCGCGCGAGAGTGGTTTGGCGGCGCCGAAATAGATCGCGCGCTTCAACTCAGCGACCGCGACCGGGTTGCGGGTCGCCAGCCGGGCGGCGGTGGCCTGGGTTTCGGCGAGCAACTGGTCTTCCGGGATCACGCGGTGCACCAGGCCGAGGCGGTACGCCTCGGGCACATCGACCGGTGCTCCTTCGAGGGTCAGCTCGAGCGCCTTCGCCGCGCCGAGCATCCGTGTCAGTCGCTGAGTTCCGCCGCCCCCGGGAATGAGGCAGCCCAGTGTCTCGATCTGGCCGAGCCGTACATGCTCGGCATCCGCTGCATAGCGCAGGTCGCAGGCCAGCGCAATCTCGTGCCCGCCGCCAATTGCGGGACCGTTGATGGCGGCAATATAGACCGCCCGGGACCGGTTCATCCGCAACGTCGTCCGCTTCCAGCGATGAAACCAGACCAGGCCTACGCCCAGACCGCCACCAAACCGCTCCATCGCTCGCGCCGCGCCCGGGAGCCGCAGGGCCACATCGGCCACCCACAGGAACGGCCTCACCGCTCGGACGGGCACGAACGGGTGCGGGAGCTCGACCATCCCGGCCAGCTGACTCGGATCGGCGTGGATGAGAAAGCGGCCGGGCAATCCACCGGTGAGCACCACCGCGCCCACCGTGTCGTCGGTGTCGACGGCGGAGGTGAGCCGGTCTAGATCGCGGATGAATTCGGTGGTGACGAAGTTCAGTGGCGGTGCGACGGCGGTCGCGGTGAGCACCCTGCCGTCCTGGGCCAGCTTGATCGCAGCGAGCCGGAGATCGAATGCGCGAGGCATCAGCGCCTCCTCATGCTCGGATGATCGGCGTCCAATAAAGCGAGGGCGTTCTGGATGCCCTGCTCGAGGACCTCGTCGGCGAGCTTTCGATCGGACAGGGCGCGGGAGACCTGGAGCGTTCCGACCATCAGGGCGAAGACGCTGAGCGTCTTCATACGTGCCCACTTCGGATCGTCCGACGCCAAGCGCGCAGCGACGTCGTCGATCACTACCAGCAAGCCGTCGGTGTACGCACGCTTTGTGGCGTCCGTCGAGCGCGTGATCTCGTCAAGCAGCGCAGCGGATGGGCAGCCGCCCTCGGGGTTGTCTCGGTGCGCCACCGAGAGATACGCGCGCACGATCTGCTCGAGTCCGGCGCGGCCGGGCGGCTGCGCGCTGAAGCTCTCGCGCTGCTCGCGTAGCTGTTCGGCGACCGCGCTCGCGACAAGGTCCTCCTTGGATTCGAAGTGGGCGTAGAAAGCGCCGTTGGTCAGACCTGCGTCTGCCATGAGCGTGGCGATCCCCGAACCATGTATGCCGTCTCGCTTGAGCCGACCGCCTGCCACATCGATGATCCGTTGCCTCGTCGCCTGCTTGTGCTCTTTCCCGTACCGAGCCATGCGCGCCTCCACTTCTAAAGATCCCTTGACTTCCGTCGACCACTATTATATTATGATCGTAATTTAAAGTCAAGGAGGTCACCAATGACAACGGATAAGCCGGTAGCGCTCGTGACAGGCACTGAAATGAATGACAACGGAAAGCCCCAGAGCGGCGTGACCACGTCGTGGAAGAACGCTTCCACCCGCACCGTCGCGGCCGGTGGCGTGGATTTCGCCTACCGCGAGCTCGGCCCGAAGGCTGGTGTCCCGGTCATCTTCCTCGTGCACTTGGCGGGGACCCTAGACAACTGGGACCCGCGGGTGGTCGATGGAATCGCCGCAAAGCACCGGGTCATCGCCTTCGACAACCGCGGCGTCGGTGCCTCCACTGGCAAGACGCCCGACACCATCCAAGCGATGGCCAAGGACGCCGTCACGTTCATCCGCGCTCTGGGTTTCGACCAGGTCGATCTGCACGGATTCTCGATGGGCGGCATGATCGCCCAGGTCATCGCCGAGGACGAACCGGAGCTAGTCCGCAAGCTGATCCTCACGGGCACCGGCCCGGCCGGCGGCAAGGGCATCAAGGAGGTCGTGTGGGTCGCGCAACTCGACACCCTCCGCGGCTTGCTGAGTCGCCAGGACCCGAAGCAGTTCCTCTTCTTCACCCGGACCGCGAACGGCAAGCGTGCGGGCAAGGAATTCCTGGCACGACTCCAGGAGCGCACGGCCGACCGCGACACGCCGATCTCCATCAAGTCGTACTTCGCGCAGCTCAGGGCCTGCCGCCGCTGGGGCAAGGAGAAGCCTCACGACCTGTCACTCGTCCGCCAGCCAGTGCTCCTCGCGAACGGCGATAACGACCGGATGTTGCCGACGCCGAACACCCTCGACATGGCCCGACGTCTGCCGAACAACGAGTTAGTGATCTATCCGGACGCCGGCCACGCCGGAATCTTCCAGTTCCACGAGCAGTTCGTGGAGAAGGCTCTCGAGTTCCTCGCGAAGTAGTGCCAATAGGCGGTGGGCGTCCACCAGTCAGCCGAGTAGCCCTCAACACCGAGTTTTGGTTAGCCGTGCGTTCAAAACACCCCGTTGAACAACCAGATGGCGACTCCGAAACCGACGAATGCGAGAGCCGCGTAGGCCTTACCGGACGGTATGGGGTTCTTTTTGGTGAACCCGATGAACGAATTGAGGTTGATCATGTGCAGGATCAGGCCAGCGACAAGCACGTATAGCCAACTGTGGCGTGGAACGAACAGCAATGTTCCTGTCGCAAAGAACGCATACTCGGCCACCAGCGCTATCCATCCATAACGCCACAGCCCGAAACCGACCTTCCGATCTTGGTTAAAGCCGAGAATGGGCAAATCGCGTAGGTGAACGATCGTGTCAAGTAGCCAGTGGGACGCGGAGGCAGCGACAAAGACAAGGCCGGCTGCAGGCCCAAACCACAGCCCAATCCCGAGCCCGGGAATACACGCAATCAGAGTCGTCAGAACAAGTGAATGAGAGTACGGGTACTTCACGAACTTGATGTCTTTCTGGAGGGGCGAATCGCGGTTCCACTCCACCTTCTCTACGCCCGTCAGGACGGTTCCGCCCCAGAGTAGATCTGGAAAACTGACGCCAGCGAGTGCGACCCAGCTCGGGGTGTTCGGTGCGAGGACCTGGAGCAGTTCAGCCGGGACAAAGTGGCCAATGAACATTCCTCTCTCTCCTCCTGGATTCATGCCGCTGCCATTGGCCGGCGGTGAGCCTGGAGCTCGACCGGCGTCAGAATACCTAGCGACGAATGGCGGCGTTGGCGACTGTGGAAGATCTCGAGGTAGTCGAAGATCGCGTTCGCCAGCTCGACCCGCGTCCGCCATCGTTTCCGGTCGAGCAACTGGACCTGCACCCCGGCTCCAGAACGACTCCATCCAGTGGCGCAGACACGATGGCGAAGAACTCGGCTCCACAGAAGTCAGGACACCCCTCAGCCTCCATCAGGGCAGTTCATTGACAGCTTCCCGGGACAGGGACTCGAACCCTGAACCTTGCGGTCAACAGATCGCTGCGCCCTGTTCAGAAATTGAGGCTCGAATTCGTTGAGTGTCGCTGAGTGCCGCCACACCACACCGTTTGCCACTGGAGTTGCTGTACGCATGTCATCTGCGTGAGACTAGGATCTAGCCCTCCACCTCGACAAGCAACGTTCGTACCGACGGATGCGATTTGAGCTAGTCGGCCGGCGTCTGTTTGTGTGCGGTTCAATAAGGGCGTCCCAATGCACTTTGTCCATCCCGAGGTCATCGAGCGCCCCCTCGCCGAGGTATTCGAATTTGTCTCGGATCCCGAGAACCTACCTCGTTGGAACTACTACGTGATCGGGTGTACGAAGCTGGAGGTAGGTCCGACTCGGGTCGGATCGACTTACAGACTCGTCCGCAAGTCGGACACCCGGGTCTTTGGCGTCACCGAGTTTGAGCGGGACCGCAGGCTGGTCATCAGGTTTCGGGCACCTACTCCGCCTCTTGAGATCCGTTTCACGGTCGAATCCACAGGGAGCGGCACTCGATTAACAGACGAGTGGGAACTCAACGGTATTTCGGGCTTCGTCGTCGGTTTCGCGACAGGCCCCATCAGGCGGGCCGTGGGCGAGAACCTTGAGAAGCTAAAGGAGCTCCTCGAGACCGGCCGAACACAATTGCAGGACGGGCGGATCGAACGTTACGTCAGCGCCCCATAGCAGAGGATTATCGAAAGCCCGCTCTCCAGCCAAGCGCCATTAGTAGTTGACGCGCGAGAGCACTGCTCGCTTCTTTGCCTTCTTACCGCAAACCGGGGATCACAACCCGGGGCCTCACGGTCCTGCCCTGTGCGTCGGCAGCACACCGGCGTGGACAGCGCCTTTGATTTTCGAACCCAGGTGCCTCACGGTCCTGGGGCCGTGCGCCAGCTGATAAATCGGCTGTGCGGTAGCCGTCAGCGAGTTCAATCGACGGTCCGCAAGCCACTTGAACGGGGCTGCCGCCGCCGAGTTCCAAGAAAGTCTGTGACACGGCTGTGACCTGCAGTCGCAAGCCGTAAAGCGGAAGACGGCGATTTTGAACTCAAAATTGGTCGGGGGCCCGGGATTTGAACCCGGGGCCTCACGGTCCCGAAATCTATGGTGCCGTCAGTTGAGACATAGGAGCATGCGATGGAATTCCTGCGAAAAGTAGACTTCGACCGCCTCGCTGCAACTAGCGAGCGGGTGTCGCAGACGCTGATCGGTCGCGATTCGGGGGCGTCCAGCTGCAGCGTCAACTGCATCAAGACCCCGCCAGGCGAAGGTTCGCCGGCGGGCCTCCACAAGCACATGGTCGACCAGCTGTTCTACATCCTCGGCGGCACCATGAGCCTGGAGATCGAGGGTAAGCGATATGAGGCCGGTCCTGGAACTCTTGTGGTATTCCCAGCAGGCATTCCACATCGCAATTGGAACGGCGGCAGCGAAGCGACCGTGCATCTGGCCATCAATTCACCCTTGCCGGACCCCGCCCTACCCTTTGCGCAGTCGATCGACTGAGCTTCGTTCTGAATGCGCAGGACGGCACCCTGGAGAGCTCGGGGGGCGCGCCGCGCTAATTCGCTATCGCGCGGCTGGGATGCTGGTCACCAGGCGGTAGCGGTGTTCGGGGCGGCCCGGCCCGCCGTAGCGCATGGTGAGCTCCACCTTCCCCAATTGGCAGAGGTGATCGAGATAGCGACGCGCCGTGACGCGGCTGACACCAGCCTCGTCCGCCACCGCGGTCGCCGCCAGGCCTGATTGCGACCGGTTCAACGCCTGGACGATCAATTCCAGCGTGGCGTCGGATAGGCCCTTCGGCAGGGGCTCGTTGCGGGCGGTCCTGAGGGCGCTGAAGATCCTGTCCACGTCCGTTTGCTCCGCCTGTCCGATTCGCGTCATGCGATCGCGGGCCGCGGCGTAGGAGAGGAGCTTCTCTTCGAAGGTCGCGAACAGAAACGGCTTGACCAGGTAGTGGACGACACCGCCTCGCATGGCCGCACGCAGGCTCTCAACCTCGCGCGACGCTGTGATCGAGATGACGTCCACCGGAGGATGGTCGCCTTCGCGCAGCTGCTGCAGCACCTCCAGGCCGGACATGTCGGGAAGGTAGATGTCCAGCAGCACCAGGTCCGGCCTCAGCTGGTCGACGCTCGAGAGCGCCTCAGCTCCGGTGTGGGCTCGCCCTGCGACCGCGAAGCCGGATACTCGCTCGACATAGGCGCAGTGGAGGTCCGCGACGCGGTAGTCGTCGTCCACGACCAGCGTGCGGATCATGTGCCCGCGGTCACCCTCAGCGGAAGCCGGACGGTGAACAGGGCCCCGCCATCGTTGACCACGCTGACTTCGCCTCCGTGGCGGTGGGCCACCTGGCGCACCAGCGCAAGGCCGAACCCGCGACGCTTACGGCCCGGGCCCGACTTCGTGCTGAACCCCTCCTGGAAGATCTGTCCGTTGAGGCTCTCGAGCACGCCCGGACCAGAGTCGTGGACGCTGATCACGACCTCGTCCTCCTGCCCGGTCACCGATACGCTAACCCACCGTTCGCCGCTCGAAGATCCGGCGGCGTCCAAGGCGTTATCGATCAGGTTGCCAAGCAGCGTGATGAGGTCCTCACTGTCCAGGGCGCTGCGGGTCATGACCGTGTCGTCACTGACCCTGAGCTCGATCCCTCTCTCGGAGGCGACGGCGGCTTTCGCGAGCAGGAGCGCGCCGAGAACGGGATCGCCAACCCTGTCCAGCAGCGCTTCGGTGAGCTCCTGGTGCACGCCTGAGGTCTGCGCGATGAGCTTCATCGCTTCGTCGCCGCGACCCATCTGGACCAGGCCCGCGATGGTGTGCAGGCGGTTCGAATACTCGTGCGCCTGGGCTCGCAGCGCATCCGTGAGGTTGTCCACGCCAAGCCCGCGGGCCAGGCCGGTCAGCTCGGTGGAGTCGCGCAACGTGGCTACGTGGCCGATCTCGCGGCCCCGGACGCGAATCGCGCGCCGGCTCGCCACCAGCACGCGGTCCCCTGCGAGGAGCACCTCGTCTTCGTCGTTCAGGCCGCCGGAGAGAAACTTGAGCAGGCGGCCAGGCGGGAGGACCTGCGACACCCTGCGGCCGACACAGTCCGAGGGCAGCGCCAGCAAGCGGCGCGCCTCGTCGTTCGCAAGGGTGATCGTTCCATCCCGATCCGTGGCGATGGCGCCCTCGTGTATCCCCTGCAAGCTGGCTTCGCGTTCTTCCAGCAGGCCCGCGATCTCGTACGGCTCCAGACCGAAGGTCTGGCGCTTGAGGCGCGAGGCCAGGAGCATGGAGCCGGCCACGCCGAGGCCAAGCGCGAGGAGCACCGTCACCGCGAACCCGGGCAGCTCAGCCAGGAGCTGGTTGAAGACGGCCGTTTCCAGGAAGCCGACCGAGACCATGCCGATCACGCCACCGCCGTGGAAGATCGGCGCCTTTCCCCGTGCGGAGACGCCCAGCGTGCCTCGCTGCACACCGACCCAGGTGTTGCCCGCGAGCACCGTGTTCGGGTTTTCGTCCACGGGCTTGCCGATCAAGGCCGGATTCGTGTGCGAGTACCGGATGCCCTCGCGATCGGTCACGACCACGTAGGTCGCGCCGGTCGACTGCCTCACCTGCTCCGCCGTCTTCTGGATCAGGCCGTTGGGGTCGCCGCTGAGCAAGGCGTCCTGGAGAGCGCTGTTGGACGCGACCGATTCGGCGATCGCGAGCGAGCGCTGCTCGTACTGGCGGTCGAGCTCCTGGCTCGCCTGCCAGACGGCAGCCGCGGCTCCCATCAGTGCCGACAGCAAGATGATGGCAACCTGGAAAGCCAGGATCTGGTACGCGAGGGGAAGCCGTGTCTTCACGGGTTCGTGACCTCGTGATCGTATTACTTCGCCTTAACTTCGCGCGGCGACCAAAACGACCAAAACGGCCACAACGACCGCATGGATTGTGTGGGGCGCACGTGGGATCCAACCTCAGCATCGATGACTCCTGCCATCGAGCTTCGCGGTGTGACGAAGCGCTTCCTCACTCCCTCCGGCGGGATCTACACCGCGCTTCGCGATCTCGACATGGCGGTCGAGCCGGGTGAGTTCTGCGCTGTAGTCGGGCCCACCGGCTGCGGAAAGTCCACCACGCTGGCCTTGATCTCGGGCCTCGAGCCGGCGAGCGAAGGCGAGGTCGAGGTGTTTGGCAAGCCGATCAACGGCATCGCCGACGGAATCGGCTACGTCTTCCAGGCGGACGCCGTCTTTCCGTGGAAGACGGTGCTGGAGAATGTCGCCGCCGGACCGCGGTACCGGGGCGCCTCTAATCGCGACGCGCGAGAGAAGGCACGGGACTGGATCTCCCGAGTGGGCCTCAGCGGCTTCGAGGACCGCTATCCGTACCAGCTCTCGGGCGGCATGCGGAAACGCGTTGCTTTGGCGCAATGCCTGATCAACGGCCCGCGCATCCTGCTGATGGACGAGCCGTTCAGCGCGCTCGATGTGCAGACGCGATCGCTAATGGAGAACGAGCTGCTCGCACTGTGGGCCGCGAGCTCCGCATCGGTCGTTTTCGTGACCCATGACCTGGAAGAGGCGATCTCGCTCAGCGACCGCGTCTTCGTGATCACCGCCGGACCCGGCACGGTCAAGGCCACCTACAAGGTGGACCTTCCGCGGCCTCGCAACGTCGCCGAGATTCGCTTCCAACCACGTTTCGCCGAGATCTACGAAGAGATGTGGAAGGACCTCAAGGACGAGGTCCTGGTGAGCTATGAACGTCAGAAGCGCAGCGGCGCGGCTTAGCGTCCGCATGCACGCTCCCACCGGATCGGCCGAGCGGCCGCTGCCGGATCTTGCCGCGAGGCGACGTCGCGATGCACAGCGCCGGCGCTTTTCCGTGGCGGGTCTCCGCCTGCTGCTTGGCGTCGTGATCCTGGGGGCCTGGGAGTTCACGACACGCCTCGGCTGGGTCGACGTCTTCTTCTGGTCGCAGCCGTCCGCGATTGCCGACAAGCTCTGGATCTGGATCACGCAGGGCACCGACCTGGGTCCGTTGTGGGACCAGGTCCTGGTCACCATGGAGGAGACGGTCGGCGGGTTCATCGTCGGCTCGATCCTGGGCGTCATCTTCGGTGTCGCGCTCGGCCGTAGCCGGCTGCTGTCCGACGTACTCGGCCCATACATCAAAGGCGCCAACGCCATTCCGCGCGTGGTCGTGGGGGCCCTGTTCGCGGTCGCTCTCGGCCTTGACATCAGGTCGAAGATCGCGACGGCCGCAGTGTTGGTCTTCTTCGTCGTGTTCTTCAACGCGTTTCAGGGGGTGCGCGAGGTGGACCGCAACCTCATCGCCAACGCTCGCATCCTCGGCGCCGGCGATCGGCAGCTGACGACCGAGATCCTCATCCCGTCGGCGCTCTCGTGGATCGTCGCCAGCCTGCACACCAGCTTTGGCCTCGCGCTCGTCGGTGCGGTGGTCGGCGAGCTCTTCGGCGCGACCCAGGGCCTCGGCGAGCTGATCTATGCGGCGAAGAACAATTTCGACACCGCCGGCGTATTCGCCGGCATGGCGTTGCTGGCTGCCATGGCGCTGGTGGCAGAGGCGTTGATCACAGCGCTCGAGAACCGCTTGATCAAGTGGCGGCCCGAGGTCGCCACGGAGACAAGAATTTGAAGGAGGAACGGAGTATGGGTAGGCGTAGTCAGCGACTGTTCACGGCGATCGCGGTCCTCGCGATAGCGGCGGCGTGCGGGGGCACGACGCCGTCGTCGAGCGCAGGAGGCACGGTCTCGCTGAAGATCATGGTCGGGGGCCTCAACAAGCAGATCTACCTGCCAAACATGCTGGCCCAGCAGCTCGGCTACTTCAAAGCCGAGAACCTGGACGTGACTCTTATCGACGAGGGCTCGGGCCAGGCTTCTGAGGAAGAGGTCGTCGCCGGCAACGTCGATGCAGGCTCTGGTGCGTACGTGCACCCCATGGTCCTCAACACGCTGGGCAAGAAGATCGAAACCATCTGCCAGTTCGGCATCGCGCCGGGTGAGGCGGAGGTTGTCGATGCGTCGCTGACCAACATCTCGTCCGTCAAGGACCTTGGGGGCAAGAACCTGGGGGTCACCGACATCGGTTCCGGGACGCACGTTCTGACGCAGGCTATCCTCGGCACCGCGGGGCTCGACCCGACCAAGTCGCAGTACGTGGCCGTGGGCGCCGGCAACACCTTCATCGCCGCCATCCAGCAGCACAAGATCGCCGCCGGGATGACCACGTTCCCCACCATCTCGCGGTTGGTCAACAGCGGCAAGGGCAAGATCCTTGTCAGCCTTCTGACGCCGGCCGACACGCGCGCGGCCCTTGGCGGCGACTACCCGTTCATCGGCATCTTTGCCAAGAACGACTGGGTCAACAGCAACAAGGACGTCGCGCAGCGGCTGGTCAACGCTTACGTGAAGACACTCAAGTTCATCCACTCGCACACCGCGGCCGAGATCGCGAGATCGCAGACAAGATGCCCGCGGACTACTACGCGGGAGACAAAGCGTCATACGTCGCCGACCTGCAGAGCCAGCTCGGCATCTTCGGGACCGACTGCAAGATGCCGGTGGGCGGCCCAGAGAATGTGCAGAAGATCCAGCAGCAGTTCGTGGCGAGTTACAAAGGAAAGTCAGCCAACTTGAGCGAGACGTACACCAACGAGTTCGCCGACAAGGCGAGCTAGCCAGAAGTAAGCACGTCGATCTGAGGGATCGGGCCGCGCCCGGTCCCTCGGAGAAGCGTGGGCGTAAGGCAAAGAAGCGCAATGGAGATCACCCGCAACCTCTATCGCCACAGGCTTCGGAGTTTTCTGGCCATCTCCGGGATCGTCATAGGCGTAATGGCGCTCACCACCACGGGCGCCCTGGCCGAGAACTTCAACTCGCTCCTGGACGGAGGCGTCCAGTACTACGGGGCGAACGTGCAGGTCGGGCCGCCGGTGGGACAGGCCGCCTCGTTCCTGCCGCTGACCAAGATCGATGAGATCCGGCAGGTGCCGGAAGTCGCTGTTGCCTTTCCGACCTATGACTTCTCGGCCAAGGCCGGTTCGGCTAGCGTGGTCACCTTCGGCTTCCCTGACACGATCGTCGCCAGTGATCCCACCGAAGCGGCATGGAGCAACCTGAAGACGACCTATGCGCAGGGCCACGCGATCGACGCGGACTCCAGCGGTGAGGTCGTGCTCGGGTCGACGATCGACAGGGAGTTCAACAAGAAGATCGGCGATACCATCGACCTGCCTGTCAAACCGCGCGATGCGCCGGCGGACTTTGTGAACCACACGTTCAGTGTCGTCGGGATCCTCAACTTGACGCGAACCGCGCCGGACACATTTGCGTACATCAACATCACCGACGGCCAGATGCTCCTGAAGGACAGCCTGCCAGCCGCGGACCGCGACGCCATCGACGTGACGAAGGTCGCCCAAGGCATCGACGTTTACGCCAAGTCCGGGACGCCCATCAGCGAGCTCGACAAGATCGCAGACCGGATCAACAGCCAGGTGCCCGGTGTCAGGGCATCGAAACCAAGCGATCTGGTCAACAGCTTCAAGCAGCGCGGCGCAATCCTCAACGCCATCACCGCGGCAGCCGCACTCCTGGCCCTGATCATCGGCGGCTTGTCAGTTGTCAAGACAACGTTCATGGCGGTGGCGGAGCGCGCGCGCGAGATTGGCCTCAAGAAGGCGGCCGGGGTGGGCACGCTCAAGATCATGGGAGAGTTCCTTGCCGAGGCGACGCTGATTGGCTTCCTCGGCGGCGTGATCGGCTATGGCCTCGGCGCGTTGATCACCATCGTGGCCAACGCATCGACGCCACCCGGCCAGTCGGCGTTGTTTCTCATCACCCCCAGCCTCACCATCCTCGCGATCGGCTTCGCCACCGCGCTAGGGGCGGTCGCCGGCGTGCTGCCAGCACGGCGCGCGGCACACCTCGACCCGGCAGTCGCCTTGAGGAACGAGTAAAGAGCCAGTTGCCGCTCGTTTGAACCGGGGGCCCCACGGTCCTGCCCTGTGCGTCCTCAGCCGCGCCGGCCTGTGATTTTCGAACCGGGTGCCTCACGGTCCTGACCGTTGCGTCAACTGACATACAACTGTGGGCGGCGACCAAATCGCTCTCTTCCGAGTTCAGATCGGCCGACTATCGCGACAAACTTCGCAGCCTCGTTGCGAGGTTCTCCACGAATCTGTGCCCCGGCTGTGCCCCGCCGACTGCGGATGACGTCCAGAATCGGCGATTTCGAACTCAAAAGTGGTCGGGGGCCCGGGATTTGAACCCGGGGCCTCACGGTCCCGAACCGTGTTAGTTGGGTGTCCTCGCCCGTCCTGTCGGCTCCGCGAGGGCCCTCCTGAACTCAAATGACGCCGCCTTCATGTCCTTAGGTGACCTGTCGTAACCGTTCGTTTCCGGGAATGCGTGATCCACCTGTGATCCAGCGGGGATGCTCGCGGCCCTGTCAGCTGCTCGGGAATTCGACCGATGAGCGAGGCCGGTTGTCAGCTCACTATGCCGTCCACTCGCGCTGCGATCTAGGTTTGCTTGACCGCGGTTGACGGAAAGCGGTCCAGCGTCGTTATTCCCGCGAGGGAGTCGAGACCTGAGGGCCAGCTGACCCCCGAGAACTGGGTCTCCTCCGCCCGTCAAGCAGTGTCACCGGCACGTGGCACGGTGTGGTCGTGCGCGAGGTGTTGCATCAGAAGGTCGGCG
>WNEZ01007421.1_pt1 | contig 16030 bp, 12 predicted proteins | sample 5400521 | NCBI WGS metagenome assembly WNEZ01 (sample SAMN13153339, study PRJNA577476) | soil metagenome | isolation source: 120 cm saprolite under Douglas fir tree site 2 hole 1 replicate 1 | place: USA:California | collected 2015-04-18
GGTGTTTGTGCCGACTCCTTTGCCTGAGGTGCTCGAAGAATCGATCGAGCTCGATTGGCCCGCCGAGTCGCACGAACCGCTGCTGTTTGCATTGAAGACGGTGCTGGATCGGCTCTGCGCCAGGCTTTGTGGACGCAGACGCGCGGCGATTCGTTTCGCTCTCACGCTCAAGCTCGATCCGACAGGTCAGGTGCAGGTCTGGCTCGTTCTGGCGCGGCCCAGCGCACGCGCGAAGATTTTGCTCGAGCTCGCCAAACATCGGATCGCCGACCTGACTCTGCCCAATCCCATCGTGGCCCTCACATTGACGGTAGCGCAATCCTGCGATGATCCGGGATCCCAGCTGGCGCTCGGAGATGTGCCGGAAGGCGACGCCGGCCTGGAAGTCGTGCTTTCCCGACTGTCTTCCGTGCTCGGCGAAGATGCGTTGTTCGCAGCTGAGCTCGAGCCGGTACATCGCCCGGAAGCCGCCTACGCGGCGAAGAGCTTTCGTCCCCCGGAAGCCAAGAAGGGAATCCTCGCCGAGGCCGAGTGCCAGGTTCGAATCACCCCGCAAGCGGACGAAGTCCTCGCTCAAAGGCCTTCGCGCGTCCTCGAGCGACCGGCCTCGCTGAAGGTCGAGCTCGACCTCGAGGGCGATCTTCGATCGGCGCGCTTGCTCGGCAAACATCGCAAGGTGCTTGCCGTCTCAGGGCCGGAGCGCGTCTGCGGCGAGTGGTGGGCAGAGGCCCCTTACGATCGCGATTATTACCGGGTGTTCTTCGATGGATTCGGCCCAGCGTGGATTTTCCGTGACGCGCGCGATGGCCAGTTCTACCTGCAGGGCATGTTCGATTAGAGATCAATTGCCATCTCCCTACGCGCACCTCGCGCCCGGTCGGATTAGACTCCAAAGCATGCGATCCGAGCGCCTGCGGGTGGGCTTTCTGATGGATCCCCTCGAGGAGATCCTGGTGCACCACGACAGCACCTTCGCCCTGATGCTCGAATGCGGCCGTCGCGGGCACGAGGTGCTTTCTTTTCATCAGCAACAGCTTTACGCGTTGGACGGTCGCGTCAGGTCGGCGATGCGCTCGGTCGCGGTTCGACGCGAGCAAGGTCGCCACTTCGACGAGCTTTCAACTTTCGACGCCGGGCTCGATGAGCTGGACATCGTTTTTCTTCGCAAAGATCCGCCGGTCGATGTCGAGTTCTGGCACGCCACGCAGCTGGTGGAGCTTGCCGGTGAGCGTCCGTTCTTCATCAACTCGCCCGCAGGCTTGCGCGATGCCAATGAGAAGCTTTGGGCCCTGCGTTTCCCCGAGCTCACCCCTCGCACCCTGGTCAGCAGTGACTTAAGAACGCTGCGTTCGTTCATTCGCGATCTCGGCCGGGTGGTCTTAAAGCCGATCGATGCGCAATCCTTCGAGTTCCTGCCCCGGGTGAGCTGCGCTGCAACATGGCCGCCGGAGGTCGCGCCGAGAAAACCTCGATCACCCCGCGAGATCGGGAGATCTGTCGCCAGCTTGGACCGGAGCTGTCGAAGCGCGGACTCTACCTGGTGGGGATCGACGTCATCGGCGAGTACCTCACCGAGGTCAACGTGACCAGCCCAACGGGAATCGTCGAGGTCGATTCACTCCACGGATCCACAATCGAACGAGCGGTGGTCGACTTCGCGGAGCGGCGAGTTCGCCGCGTCGAATCGTAAGCCCCAGCCGCGGCGAGGGAATGTCCTCGCCGCAGCGTGGGTGTCAAGCTACTTGATCAGGCGTGCATCGAAGGTGCCGAACTTCCAGACTCCGGAAGAGGAATCCCAGTACACGTCGATCGTGCTGCCACTGGGAGCCTGGGCAAGCGCTTCGCTGTCGAAGGTGAACGCGACCCGCCGGGTGTCGCCATCGACAAACTCGCTCAAGGTCGACTCCACCTCGCCAATTTGCATTCTCAGCAGCGAATCGGTGATCGGAATGTTGACCGGCGTGTAGACCTCAACCACCACCTGACTTCCGTCGGTCTGCGAGGAACGCACCTGGGTGATGAAGTTGCCCTCGCTGTAGACGGGAATCGTCTCGTCTGTCTGCTGCAGACCGTCGAGCGTGTTCAATGGCGCCGGATTTGGCGCCGCCCCTGTCCCGACCGTGGAGAGCCGGATGTTCGCTAGATAGATCGCGCCGGACGGATCATCGAACGTAAAAAGCACTCCGCTCACCTGGGTGAGGTCGGCGGCAAAATCGGCGAGTGGAATGCGTGCGCTCTGGAGAATGGGATGCGGTTGCGTCGAGATTCGGCCCACCGGTCCGGTCAGATTGGTGTAGGTGCTGAGTGCGACTGCTCCCGAAACGGAGCCGTCCGCCATTGCCAATTGGATGGAGAAGCTGGTGCTGGGTGGATTCAAGGTGCTGGTCTGCCGCGAAACCCTCAAGTCCAAAGTCGCGTAGCCGCTGATGTCCGTGCCCGTCCCAACGTCGGTCCAATTCGTCTGCAGCGTACCCCCCGGAGAGTCCCACGAGATGACCGCGGCCCTCTGGACTGGCGAGTGATTGGGCACCCCACCGTGTAGGTAGGTCATCAAGCCGCTGGTGTCGATGGTGAAGCCATACTGGCTTGTTCCGGTAGCACCGGTGAAGTCTTCGAACACGGTGGTAACCGCGGAATTGGGCGAGTCGGTGTAGGAACGATCGACCCGTGTCACGCCCGAGACCACGGCCGGCAGGTCAAACATCGGATTGAAGTTGGCGTTGAACGACGGATCCGCCCCGGGACCTACGTTGGCTCGGAACAGCGCCATCATGCTTGCCATGCTCGTCTGCCGCTGCGCCGGCGACCCTCGAGGCATCAGGAACAGAGGGACATTCCCCGCGCCAAAGCAACCACCCGAATCGCTTATCTGCCATTCGGTATTGAAATAGTTGTGGTTGGTCCCCCAGACCGTGAAGGTGGACTTCTGGGTTGCCGGGGTGTCCGTGAAAACTCGCATCATCCGATCAAATGGCTTCACACCCTGCAAATCAGACACGTCGCCATCGCACATCGGCAGGATGACGTTCCAGGGAATGCCATCCTCGTTGAGAGTACGCGAGGTCTGACCATCCACTGGACCAATCTCAAACGCCGCTTTGAACGTCAGCGGTCCAATTCGGCCCGGCCAGGGACTTCCGCTGTCGCGATACTGCTCGTACGCCGCGCGCATGCCCTCCCCGCCGCGGGAATGTCCCATCGTGCCAACATTTGAGAAATCGATCTTGCCGGTGAGGTCGATCCCGAGCGTGTCGGGGGTGGGAGCGGTGCCCTGGTTCCACTGGCTCAAGAGCCAGAGGTGCTTAAGAACCATCTTCCCTCGCGTCAGGTTCAGTCCGCTGTCCCCGGCGATTCCGGTTGCCGCATTGATGCCGCGGTTCACGTTGATCGAAACGACGAGATAGCCCCAGGACGCGAGTTGATCCGCCACATAGCCGTAGCCCTCGTGGCTCGGCGAGACGACTGAGCCAGGCGGACAGGTGCCGGAAGTGGTGTACTGGGAACCGCTATCACTTCTTGGGCTGCCATCGGCGCACTGATATCCGATAAACATTCCTCCCGGGCAGGTGCCGCATGTCCCGTGATTGCCGTGCAGGAATACCAGCATCGGGCTGTTATCAGGCAACGGGTCAGGCCAATAGACTCGCGCCCAGACCTCGGTGAAGCGGCCCGCAATCACGTTGGGATCGATTTCCGCCGGTAAGCGATACTCTGCCGTCGCGGTGGGGTAGGGACCGGTCCCCGTCGCATCTGGCGCGGTATCCGCCAGCGCTTGGGACATCAAAGCAAGACTAAAAATGCTGGTGATGAGATTCGTGCGTGCAAACGTCAACATTGATCCTCCCGAGTTGTCCAGTGGTGCGTCAAAAAGCAGCCGGCGGAGGGAACTCGATGCATGGGGGATTGTCAATGAAAAGGCTAGTCGCGCAGAGCAGTTGAGTAGCAACGCCACGGACTTCCACGAATCCGGGAGTTCCCGATTTGGTACCGTCGCGGGCCCTTTTCTGTCTTTTGAACTTTTGACTTTCGAAGAGTCCGGAGCGCCCGGCTCACTCGTCCGATCTGGGCGACGGAGGTACTTCCTGCGCAGATCGAGTTGTCGAGGGCTGCGCCGGAGTGGACCGAGCAAGGGGCCTTGATGCCGACGGATCGGCCGCCGCCCGAAGATTTTCTGCCTCGGCGCCGGACGAGCCGGCGCCTCCGCCGCCGAAGAGCTCTTTGAGCGCGCCGATGGACGCCAGTGCGGCGGTGGCTTCGTACGGAACAAAAACCTTGTTCGAGCCTCGTCCGATATCTTGAAGCGCCTCTAGATATCTGAGCGCCAGAACTTCGGGGGTCGCCCGTCCGGAATGGATGGCTTCGAAGACCAGCCGGGTTGCCTCGGACTTGCCTTCCGCCTCGAGAATCGCCGCTTTCTTGCGCCCCTCCGCCTGTGCCACCGTGGCGTCGCGCTCACCTTGCGCCCGTAGGATTCGCGAGGCCTTGTCTCCTTCTGCCTGAAGGACCGCCGAAGCCTTGTCGCCCTCCGCCTTGGTCACTTCGGCGCGGCGTTCCCGCTCGGCGGTCATCTGCTTGGCCATCGCTTCCTTGATCGCTGCCGGCGGTTCGATCTCGCGCAGCTCGACCCGCGTCACCTTCACCCCCCACTTCTCCGTCGCTTCATCGAGGACCACGCGCAGCTTGGTGTTCACGGTCTCGCGGGAGGTCAGCGTTTCATCGAGGCTGAGCCCACCCATGATGTTTCGAAGATTGGTCATCGTGAGCTGCTCGATCGCAAGCCCGAGATTTTCAATCTCATACAGGGCCTTGGCCGGATCGACGACCTGGTAGTAGATCACCGAGCCCACGTTCATCGTCACGTTGTCGTGGGTGATCACCGGAACCGTCTCGAATCCCATTACCTGCTCACGCATGTCCACGGTGCTCGAGCGCAGCAGTCGGCCCCCGGGGCCGCGCAGCTCGATCGCCCTCGGCGCATCGAGGAATGGGAGCAGGATGTTCAACCCGCTGTGGGCGACGTGGTGGAATTTACCCAGCCGCTCGACCACCAACACTTTTGCCTGCGGCACGATCCGGATCCCCGCCACCAGGGCGACGCCGACGATCGCGGCGAGGACCATCAGGAACAACGTCATGAACGTCATTTGATCTCCTCCGAAGGATGCGGGACCAGAAGCGCGGTCTGCCTGCGGCGCACGGCGAGCTTCAGCCCCTCGAGGTTTTCGATCCGCACCCTTTCGCCCTCGGCAATCGCGCCTTCGAGGGAGCGAGCGATCCACAGCTCGCCGTTGATTCGGACTGTCCCAAAGCCATCGCGGGGAATGCCCTCGATCACCACCGCATCGGCGCCGAGCATCGCCTCCACCCCATGGCGCACCGAGGCCGCGCCGCGCATGAAGAATCGACGGAACAGCGTTCGAGACCCAAGCAGCAGGGCGACCGAGACCAGGTTGAAGGCAACGAGTTGCGCATTGAAGGACAGACCAAGCGTGGCGAGCAAGGCTGCAAAGAACGCTCCGATCCCGAACCAGAGCATCACGTACCCCGAGAGCTTGAGCTCCAACGCTCCGAGGATGAGGGCGGTGATGATCCACAGCTGCCAGCCGCCCGACGTAAAATCCATCGCGTCCTTTTGACACACCCGGGTCGAGGAGATCTAGCGAACCGATACTGCTGGAAGCTGAACATAAGTTCAGATAATCTGACCTGTATGTTTGCCGAGTTGGTCAGCCGGTCGAACTTCTCGTTTCTCCGAGGGGGCTCGCACCCCGAGGAGCTGGTGTTCGCTGCCTCTCAAGCCGGCCTGTCTGCGCTGGCGCTCACCGATGGCGACGGTCTGTACGGCGCAGTGAAAGCGCACCTCGCGGCAAAGAGCCTCGGCCTCAAGCTTATTCTCGGAACCCAGCTCACCCTCACCGATGCGCCGCCGGTGGTGATCCATGTGCAGAATGCGGTGGGCTACTCGAATCTGTGCCAACTGGTTTCGCAAAGCCGCCTGGCGCACCCCAAAGGGGAAGCGGGGATCTCCTGGCAGGAGGTCGCGCAGCGTTCGCGAGGGCTGATTGCTCTGCTGCCTTTTCCGGCGAAGGCGAGAGAGGTTGCTTCTCTGGCTGAAGCGTTCGAGGATCGATTCTATGTTGGAGCGGTCCGCTTGCTCGAAGCCAGGGATGAGGCGCGGCTGATCCAGGCGGAGGAGCTGGCGCGAGAGTTGAACGCCCCGCTCTGCGCACATAACGACGTCCATACCCACGCGCGCCACCGTCAACCGCTGCAGGACGTGATCACCGCCATTCGCGAAAAGACCACCGTGGCCGCGGCGGGGAAGAAATTATTTGCCAATGCGGAGCGGACGCTGAAAGGGCCCGAGGAGATGGCGAATCTGTTTCGGGATCGTCCGGAGGCGGTGGGCCGAACGCTCGAAATCGCTGACCGTTGCTCATTCAACCTGGAGGAGATTCGATATTACTTCTCGGAAGAGAGCTTGCCCTCTGGCCACACGCCGATGAGCTATTTGCGCGAGCTCACCTATAAAGGTCTTCATTTCCGCTATCCCGCGGGTCCCCCAAGCGAAGTGCTCTTGCAGATCGAGCGCGAGCTGGCGCTGATCGAGAAGCTCGAGTTCCCCGGTTATTTCCTTGCCATCTGGGACATCGTTCGCTTTGGCCGCGAGCGCGGAATTCTCTGTCAAGGACGAGGCTCAGCGGCGAACTCGGCGGTCTGCTACGCACTTCAGATCACCGCCATTGATCCCGTCCGGATGGGGCTTCTGTTCGAGCGCTTCATCAGCATGGACCGCAAAGAGCCACCGGACATCGACGTCGATTTCGAGCACGAGCGGCGCGAGGAGGTCCTTCAATACGTCTATGAAAAACAGGGGCGGCATCGCGCCGGAATGGTCTGCGAGGTGGTGTGCTACCGCGGGAAGTTGGCGGCTCGAGAGGTCGGCAAGAGCCTGGGACTGTCGCTCGATCAGGTCGATCGTTTGTCCAAGCTGGTCGATGCGAGCAGCGAAGCCGGGCTGACCCCAGAGTTGCTTCTCGAGGCAGGTTTGTCGCCCAACGATCCAAAGGTACGCAAGACCGCGAAGCTGGCGGCAGAGCTGGAAGGTTTTCCACGCCACTTGTCGATTCACGTCGGGGGATTCGTGATCACCCGGGATCCCCTGGCGCAGATCGTTCCTTTGGAGAACGCGGCGATGAAGGGGCGCACCGTCGTTCAATGGGACAAAGACGACCTCAGTGTGCTTGGAATCCTCAAGGTCGATCTGCTCGGGTTGGGGATGCTCACCGCGATTTCCAAAGCGCTGGCGCTGATCCGGGAAGATCAAGGCGTCGATCTCTCCCTGGCCACCATTCCGCCAGAGGATCCTCGCGTTTATGACATGCTTTGCGAGGCGGATTCGATCGGCGTCTTCCAGGTGGAAAGCCGGGCGCAGATGAACATGCTCCCCCGGCTCAAGCCGCGGACCTTCTACGATCTGGTGATCGAGGTGGCGATCATCCGGCCGGGGCCAATCATCGGCGACATGGTGCACCCGTACATTCGCCGGCGCGACGGGTTGGAGGAAGTGCACTATCCCTCTTCTGGAGTGGAGGCGATTCTCAAGAAGACGCTTGGGGTGCCGCTGTTTCAGGAGCAGGCGATGCGGCTGGCGATGGTGGCGGCGGGTTTTTCTTCGGGTGACGCGGATCAGCTCCGGCGCATTCTCAGTCACAAAAGAGCGGAGGAACTTTTGATTCCTTTTCAAAAGCGCTTCGTCGAGGGCTGCATCGAACGCGGTTATTCACGCCACTTCGCGGAAAAGTGTTTTGAACAATTCCGGGGATTCTCCCACTATGGATTCCCGGAATCGCACTCGGCTTCGTTTGCGCTGATCGCCTATGCCTCCGCGTATTTGAAATGTTACTACCCGACGGCATTCACCGCGGCCATTCTCAACTCGCAGCCGATGGGCTTCTATGCGCCGCATACGTTGGTGGAAGATGCGAAACGGCACGGCGTTGAGCTGAGGCCGGTCGACGTGAATGCCTCGCGTTGGGATTGCACCCTCGAGCAAGGCGCTCTCCGGCTGGGAATGCGCCTGGTGAAGGGCCTGCGTGAAGAGATGGCGAAGAAGGTCGAAATGGCGCGCGACCGCGGGGAGCAAACAAGGACGCCGGCGGGCTTGTTTCAAAACATCGGAGACCTCGCCCGGAGGGCGCGCGTCCCTCGCCATCAGCTGATCCGGCTGGCGATGGCGAATGCGCTGGCATCGCTCAATCCCGTTCGTCGTGAAGCCCTCTGGGAGATCCAGGCGCTCGCCCCTTTGGAGGAAGAGGACTTGTTCTTCGGCCAATCGATGGACGAAACGAAGGTCGAGCTTCCAAGAATGAGCGCGGCGGAGCGGGTGAATGCGGATTACGCATCCGTCGGCCTTTCGTTTGAGCGACATCCGATCGAGTTGTTGCGCCGGCAGCTCCAGCGCCAAGGGGCGTTGTCGGCTCGCGACCTGCTCAAAATTCAGCCGGGCAAGAACGTCTCGGTGGGCGGAATGGTTATCTGCCGACAGCGTCCACAGACCGCGAAGGGATTCTGTTTTATCTCGTTGGAGGACGAGACCGGGATTTCCAATCTGGTGATCGAGCCCAGGTTTTTTGACCGGTTCCGTCGCGAAATCATCGGGTCGGTGATGCTTTACGCCGAAGGAATTGTCGAAAGGGCGGGCAAGGTGATCAATGTCAAGGTTCAGCGGTTATCGCCTCTTTGGCTCGTTCCCGACGATGGCAACGAACAGTTGAGGCCGTTCAAAGTGCCGGCCGTTTCCTTTTCCTGAACCAGGCCCTTCAAACGCCCGCAGCGACATCGGCTCGGGCGTCCACGCCGCAGCCAAGCGGTGATCCATTTCCAGATCAATGAGCCGCGGGAGTAGGGGTGGGTAGAAACCCGCTGGCCGGTTCGAAATCGCTCCAAGTCGTCCGCCAACTCCTTAGCCGTCAAGTAGCGGTCGCGCGGATCTCGGGCCATCGCGGTGCGGACGATCGTCGCCAGCTCCCTTGGAATACCGGACTCTAGGATTTCAATCGGTATCGGCTCGCGCTTGACCAGGTTCGCCAGCACCTCCCTCGAGTTGTTGCCTCGGTACGGCGGTGCTGCCGCCAGAAGATGGTAGAGGATGGCCCCAATCGCATAAACATCGGCGCGCTCATCCACTGATTTGCCCTCGGCTTGCTCGGCAGGCATGTACTCAGGTGTTCCGAGGACGGTCCCGGAAACAGTGAGACCGGCCGCGGCGATCTCGTAAGCGGTGGAGACCGACCGGGAGCCTCTGTTTGCTTCATCGAGGTCGGCGGCCAACCCCCAGTCCACCACCACCGTCTCACCGAAGGGCCCGATCAGAATGTTCGAGGGCTTCAAGTCTCGATGGATCACCCGCCGCTCATGCGCGTACGCCATTGCATGGGCGACCGCGATCACGTGGTGGAGCAGGGCAAGGCGCTGCTCCAGCGTCCGGGTTTGCCGAATGATTTCCGCGAGGGAGCGGCCGGAGATCATCCTCATCGTGTAGAAAGGCTTGCCGGCCGGGGTTCTGCCCAGGTCGTGGACCGGGACGATGGACGGGTGCTGGAGACGGGCGGTGATCAAGGCCTCGCGAATGAAGCGCGCTTCCGCTTCGTCGCCGTCCCTGAGGAGCTGTTTCACCGCGACGGGGCGATCCAGAAGCACGTCCCGCCCATGGAGGATCCGGCCCAGCCCGCCCCGCGCGTGCTCGCCGGCGAGCTCGTAGCGACCGGTGTCCACGGCGATGGATTTCGGAGCCGACAGGACTGTTCCCAGGCGCGAGTCGAGTCCCAGTTCCAGATCTGAGATCGTCGCGTCCTCCGGCTGCAGGCTCAGCGTATGCATGTGCGTTGCTCGATTTTCTTTGCTCACCGCGCGTGCCCCGAGGGTGACGGCGACTGTATTCAAAGCGGATCATCAGTCAACGCGGGCAGGGGGCGTTTCCGACGGCGACTCGGGGAAATTACCTGCCGCGATGCGATTAGGGTTTTCCTGCATTGACTGGTGGACCCAAGGCACGGCTGGAACACAGCTCATCACCACGCGGTTGCCCGGTCGACATCCCACGAAGTAGCTCGCTTCAGTCGCTGGTGCGAGGGCACGCCAGCGGATCGCCGGGGGCAAGCACAAGCCGCGCATGATTGGAGACTCGAGCCGAACGAATCGAAATTCGCGTCAGCTCTTTTCACTTCACCGACTCGAAATTTCGATCGCGCGACAGACCGCCTACCTTGATACCCATCGACGCGAAAGTCCCCCTCGCGCCGCAAGGAAGAACTGCCGCGGTCCGTCAGTTGCGGGTCGGAGCTGACCCCGAGAACCAACGCCCTTTGCGCCTCGCCCCCGGGTTGTGGACGAGCGGTATTAGCTCTTTTTCCACGTCGGCAGTTGCTGGCCTCGAACTTGCTTAGCTTGCTGATCGGACCACCCGGAGGAGCGGCGTGCGGAAGGAATCGGCAATCCTGGTCATTGACGATGAACCGGGGACTCGAGCGTCCCTGGTGCGCTCATTGGGCAACGCCGGGTTTCGAATCGTCCAGGCGGCGAGCGGCGAGCACGGGTTGTGGGCGATTGAACAGCATCAGTTCAGCTGCGTGTTGGCGGAATTTCGATTGCCCGACATCGACGGCCACGTCTTCGTGCAGAAATGCCACCGGATGGCTCCCACGTTGCCGGTGATTGTGATCAGCGGACCCGAAGACAGCATGGACGCCGCACAGTGCCTGCGAGAGGGCGCCGTGAGTTGGCCGACCTCGTAGCGCCGGGCGGTGCGCCCGTCCGCCTGCTTGACAATGGCTTTCGACGCGGGAGCTACGGCTAGATCGGTTGCGGAATGCCTTTCGGGGCCTGGCCGAAGCGGGTGCGGATGACGGCGCCGAAGGCCAAGATCCCGAGGATCATGATCGCCAGGGGACCCAGATACGGCACCTTGGAAACCAACAGGAGCACGGCCGTCCCCACCGCCAGAACCAGGGCCTGGGTCTTCTTGCCGCGGAAAAACGGCAGTCTCATCCCGATCTCATTGGCCACTGCAGACATGCCCATGGCGACGCCCAGACAGGCGAGGAACACGACCACTGGAAGGACGAGCCAGCCGACAATGCTGATGATGAGCACGATCAAAAGCGGAATCAGGGCGATGAAGCCCACCAGCCCGGCAAGACCACACTTGAGCGGCTCGCTTTTGAGGTCCGTTTCAATCTGGTGCATTCGGTTCGGAGCGAACACCATCAGCATGAAGCCAACGGCAAAGAAAAAGGCGAACCAAAGGAGGAAGCTTGAGAAACTGAAGCTCGAGCCGTGAGACCACCGTCGAGAGCTCGCGCCGTCTTCCTCATCTTCTGAAGCCTTCGCCACATCTCGCCCGATTTTCCGCATCAGGCCGTCGATCCCAAAGCCGGCTGTCGCGCTCGACGAGCCGCCGCCGATCTCTGCTCCTTCGTCCTTGGTGACATCTCCGCCGAGCGCGACGACATCGTGCTCAACTACTGCGTTGGGACCGAGGTGAACGCTTCCCCCGATGGCCACAACACCGCCAGACACGCGTCCGTTCACGGTCACCGATCCTCCAAGTGCCGCCGCATCACCGGTCACGGTTCCGTTCACGACGAGGCTCCCACCAAACGCGGTTGCGTTGCGAACGGTTTCAGCTTCACCGATGACCAGAGAGCCGTTGGCGACGCGGTCGTTGCTACCCGGATGACGGCGGCGTTTGGTGATATCTTTGATCGTTTTCTTGAGAAGCTTTGGGTTGACTGGCTTTGGGGGTTCGGCATGGGACTTGGCGATCGCTTCGGCTGCATCGCGCATCGCTCGTTCGGACGCCGGTGAGTCTTCTTTGTCCGGGCTGCTGTTCGGCTCGGGGGCCATGGACTCCGCCTCGCGCGGTCCGGGCGGCGGGGGTGGGGCGGGCGCAGGAGGAGCGAGCCTTTCCTCGTCTGTCATTGGCCGCAAGGTCCAGATGCTTCCGCTCTGGTCGATCTTGAGGTGGTAGGCGGTGGCAACAGTCCTCAGGGCTTCCTCGGGGCTGACGCCCTTGAGGTACACTTCGGCGTCTTGATTCAAGTCGCCGCTGGCGACGAGGTTGATGCCACCTTCGGCAGCGATCTTCTTCAGCGCATCGTTGAGTGGACCGCGGTATTGGATCGAAATCCGCTTCGGAGAGCCGGCACCTGCCGCCGGAGCTTGCAACCCCATGCCGGCCAGGGCAACCACCCATGTAAGTCGAACCCACTTCATCCAGAAACCCTCGCCTCGCTGAACGCGCGTCCGTCACGAACGAGGTGCCTGAGCGCGAAGATGCAGATGAAAAGAACGATCAACAGCGATATCGCCATCGGGAGGGCTTGGGCTTCCCACAGCAGTGAGACGCCTTTCTGGGCTCCAACCCAGAAGCTCTTGGCAGTGATCAGCGCCGAGCCAGCCAGACTTCCGAGTGTGCTCACCCCGACTCCAGAGGATATCAGGGTGAAAACGCCGAGCCCGAACGCAGTCGTCGCGATCGCCAAGCCGAGCGCAATGTTGACTCGCATCGGGGCGTGTTGCGCCGCCACTCGGGCCATGACCTGCTGGGTGAAGTCGTGGGGAGGCAGCGGGTCAACCAACCGGAAGAGGTCTTTTTCGATCTGCCGATGCTCTTCCAGAATTGCCGAGCAGTGCTTGCATCGAGTGGCGTGCTCAAGCAGCGGACCGCTGCCCTCCGCCGCTTCGACGAACAAAAGCTCGATGTCCGGGCATTGCTCGTTCATGCCAACTCCTTCCCAACGATCATCTGTTTGCGCAGCTTCTCTCTCGCGCGAAACAGGCGAGCCATGATGGTTCCCGGTGCAACTCCGATCACTTGCGCAATCTCCTTGGTGGTGCGCTTCTGCACATAATAGAGGGCCAGAACCTCCCGGTCTTCAGTGGACAGCGTGGAGAGGGCGCTCTCCAAAGATAGTCTCTCCTCACGGTCGATCGCACCTTGCTCCTGGGATTTTGCCCCCGAAGGAAGCGTCTCCCGCATTTCATCGACATCCTCCGACTTCATCCGGGTCCGCCGGCGCAGCAGGTCCAGACAGAGATTCCTGGCAATCGCCATGACCCAAAGATCAAAAGGCCTGTTCTCATCGTATCTGTGCAGGTGTTGGTACGCTCGCAAGAAAGCTTCCTGTGCGACCTCGGAAGCCTCCGCCTCAGATCGGAGCAGGCGAAGGCAGAGGCCGTAGACTGCCCGTTGGATGCTGCGCACCAGTGATGCAAAGGCGGACTGATCGCCCCGCCTCGCAGCGATGACATCCGCCCTCCACGGCTGCGCCTTGGATTCGTCCGCAAGCATCGATTGGATGGCGATGGAAGAGGGAATCAGGGAATCAGCAAACGCGGCGCTCGTCACGCATTTGATACGTGACATCTTTGCGGACTATTGCTCCGGCTCTAAAAGTCTTCCCGTTTCCCGTCTTTGCTTGGGGATCTCAAGCGGTTACCTCGCACCGAAGGTCGCCGGGCGGAATCGGCCGGAGGGCGGATTTCCCGGGGCTGCAAGCTCGTGGTGGGGGTTGCCTGGATTTCCGCCCGGGTGTCCTCGCGGTAACAGAAATGGAAGAGGCGCCTGATGACCAAGGTCGCATAAGAGCCCGGCGGTAAGGTGAATGCGACGTTGATTTTGAGCAGCCCCCGATTGAGCTCATCTGCCGACGACTTACCGATAACCAGTTTCTCAGGATAGACGAGCAAAGGCCGATCTTCGTGCCTGAAGAAAAGCTGGTGCGGCGCCTCTTTGATTTGAAGCTCGGGCAGCGTCAGCTTCTCCCTTGCCAGCGACCACTCGACGGCCTTCTGCACCGTCTCATCCGTAAACTGGCTGTCGGGGGCAAGCAGGGGGAATTGAAGAGGCCGAAGATACTCAAGCGTTTTGGGGTCGGCATCCCGGTGAAAAAGCAGCGTGCCGGCCTGGTAGGGATGGGGAAAAAGAGACTCGCGAGGTAGCGATAGCTGCAAAAGCCGCCTCACCCCTTCGTTCCAGAGGTAGCTCTGGTAGGTAAAGAGGATCAACGCCCGATAATTGCGATCGATCTGAAGGAATGCTTTGACGAAATTCTTGGGCTCCGCCCGCAACGCGCTCAGGATCCGATCGTATTTCCGGCTAGCGGCGAAAGGGCTGCGCCGGCCCCAGTGGCCCCAGTTCTGTTGCCAGAACCCCTTGACCTTTGCGTCCTCGGATCGGTCCAGGTCCGAGGGCTTGGCCATGTAGTTTCGAAGCGCGGCTTCGAAGTCGCCCCGAAGAAGATCTTTGGCAATGAAGCCCTGGCCATGCTTGAGCGATCCGAAACGCTGGCTGTCGAAATAGTTCACCACCCCGAGGCGCTTGACTTCGGCGACCGATGCATTGAGCTGCGCGAGGTTCTCGTCGCGCAGCGCGCGAACGGTGACCGCGAACCGATTCGATGCGGTGTTCTCCGCGGACAGGGGCGAGTCGCTCCGACCCAGGAACTTCAGCCGCAAGCGAGGCTCCTGCAGCGCGATGTCCATCCCGTCGACTGCAACCACCTGCTCGGTGGTTCCCTGCTTGTCCTTCAGACCGCAGAAAGAGATGGCGCCGGGCTTGAGCCCGAACTGCCGGCGAATGTGTTCGACTGCCTCGAAAGTAGAGAGCTTCTGCTTGGTCATCAGATAGACCCAGTACCTTCCGGTCCTCGAGGGTAGGAAACGGAAGGACTCCTTGACCGAAAAGTCTTCGGGCCTTTGCTTGATTCTCACCTGCGCACCTTTAGCAACTTTTATCCCGGCCGGAACGCACCTTCTTTACCCTTCAGGCGCTATCTTTCGTCGCCCGATGCCGTTTGCTAGGCTCGATCAGGAATTTCTTCGGAATCGGGCAATTGAATGCAGCCTGCGGTCTGTCCCCGTTGCCGGAATCCGACCCCGGCGCCGGTACCTAGCAACTGCGCGACCTGCGGCGAGCCGTTGAAAGCGGCGGTGATTCCGCTGACCCAGGTTGTTGCGGCGACGGTGCTGCGCGGACCCCGGCTGTCCGGTCGTCTACCTGACGGAAGGATCGGTGACTTTGATCTCGCCGAGAAAAATACGCTCGGTCGCCACGCCAATAACACATTGCGTCTGGTTGACCGCGAGGTTTCCAAGGAACACGCCAGCATTGACCGGATGGCCGGCGGCGGATTCTTGCTGCGGGACCTCGGTTCTTCCAATGGAACCTTCGTGAATGGCCGGCGCGTCAAAGAGCTGAAGCTGCGCGAGGGCGACGAAATCTCACTCGGCAATTCCCGGCTCGTCTTTCATGAGGGCCAACGGGGGGGCTCCAGTTCACCGAACGTAACCGTGGTGGCAAGCGACCAGTCGGTGCCCGCCTTCCTGGCGCAGATAGAACATGTCGAGGAGGCCGAGTTTCGTCCGGCGGAAAAGCTCACCGACATCGGTGCTCTGCGGCTCGACTACGAAAAGCTGCGCATCGCCCATGAGTTTCACCGCCAGGTTGGGCTTGAGCGCGATCAAAAGAGCCTGCTGGACAAAATCATCAATGTCGCCTTTCAACTTCTCGCTGCGGACAATGCGGTGCTCTTCCTCGTCGATCAGCGCAGTGGTGCGCTGGTGCCTCAAATGGTCCGCAATCGTCGCAAAGACAGCGAGGAGGTCATCCTCTCCGAGACGGTGCTCAAGCGGGTCATCGAGACGCGACTGGCCGTCCTTACTGCGGACGCCATTATCGACTCCCGATTTAAGTCCTCGGAGAGCATTGTTGCGCAAGGGATCCGGTCGGCGATGGCGGTCCCGCTCCTGACCAAGGGTGATCTCAAAGGGGTGTTGTTCCTCGACACGCGCGAACGGACGAACGCTTTCTCCGAAAAGGATCTCAAGATCCTTTCCGGGATTGCGTCCCAGGCAGCGATCGCGCTCGAAAACGCGGACCTCGCGCGGAAGATTGAAACGGAAGCAGTGACGCGGGCGGAGCTGTCGCGCTTTCTATCCCCGGCGGTGGCGGAGATGGTGGTGAAGG
>WNEZ01002409.1_pt1 | contig 16029 bp, 13 predicted proteins | sample 5400521 | NCBI WGS metagenome assembly WNEZ01 (sample SAMN13153339, study PRJNA577476) | soil metagenome | isolation source: 120 cm saprolite under Douglas fir tree site 2 hole 1 replicate 1 | place: USA:California | collected 2015-04-18
GCGGCCTGCATTCGCGCGCGCCCGTTCGGGCAATGCCGCGCTCAATTTCAGTTGGGCCGCCGTGAGCACGTCGGCGAGCCCGAGTTGCGCCGCGGGTCCCGGCAGGCCGGCGAGCGACAGCGTCTCGGCCTCGGCGGGCGAAAGGCCCGTGAGCCTGGTGCGGTAGCCGTCGAGCAACTGGAATCCGCCGCTCGGGCCGCGATCCGCATAGATCGGCACATCCGCGGCGCTGAGCTGATCGACGTCACGATAGATGGTGCGAACCGAAACCTCGAACTCGCTCGCCAGCGCTTCGGCCGTCATCCGGCCGCGGGCTTGCAACAGCAACAGGATCGACAACAGCCGGCTCGCTCGCATTTCCACAGCCTAGCAGAAATACCTGACACGTGTTGGCAGGTATGGCGGCGTACAACCGGGGCAGCCATCGCCGACGCCGTCATGGGGCGGCAAAACATGAACTAACACCCTGAAGCAACAACGGTATTTCTTTCGGATGGCCGCAACGCAGAGAAAAAGAAAAGGAGACGATCATGTCGACACTGTTGTCAGAGCGCCGTCTGCCGATCACCGCGCCCAAACTTCGCGACCGAGGTCCGGCGCAACGTGCGACCCCCGCATCGGCCAGGCACGAGCCCGCGGCCGCGGTTCCCTGTCGCCCGGTCGTGGCGGCACCGCGCGCGAGCTGGAGCCTGATCCTGGGCTTGATCGTCGCGACGCTGCGCGAGTGGCGCCGCCGCCGCGCGGGACGCCGCGAGCTCGCCGGCCTCGACGCGCGGACCCTCCGCGACATCGGCCTCGATCCCGGCGTCGTCGACTACGAGGTGAGCCGGTCGTTCTGGCGGCCCCCTCGCGATTGGCGAGATTGATCGCCGCGGCGGCCAACCGAACGGCCGTCATGGTGGCAGCCGCGACCGGCCAAGGACGGAGGATCAATGCGCCGCGCTGCCGCCAAAACCCGCCGTTTTTGCGCTCGCGACGAGCGTGCGCGGCAGTTCGCTTTTCGATCCCATGATGCGGACCTGACGACGGACCAGATCGCCCGCAAGGCTCGTTCGAAATTCCAAAACCAGTGCTCGTGTCCATTCGAGAGGATGGCGAACGGTGCCTTCCATGGCGGAGACCGTCAATCGGCGTCGAATAATTTACCGACTGGGCTTGGGATTCGATTCTGGTCAACAATCCAGCGCTAGCTGTTGTCGCCGACACCGATCGTCCGCCGTAGCGTCCTGGCGTTGATCAAGATCGCAACGACGGCCTGTGTCATGCTGATCACAGTGAGCATGAGAAACTCCGTGTTGTTGAAGATAGCGAGAGGCCTTACACCGGCTGCCCCAAGAGCGAAAAGCAGGACCTGAATGCTTGCGATCGCGCCCATGAAGATGGCCTCGATCGTGTTGTCAACTCCGGGATGAGAGACCCTTAACTGCTCAGCCATCGCCATCATCGCGGCGCCGACCAGGAGGACCTCAACCCAAGAGAGGTTGTACTCACCCCAGTGGACCAAAGTGGCCCTCGGATCCGCGAAGATTAATTTCCCGACTATGAAGAAAACCAAGACATACAAGAAGCCGGGCGTGTATTTGAGCGGGTTAGCCCTCCGCGTACCCCGGAGATACGCAGCAGTCGAAGTGCTTGCGCGTGCACCATCAGTGTTTTTATCGTCGGTCCTTGCCATTGACGTTCCCTGTCTTTGTCTGGAGCCGCGCGCGCAATTTCAACATGGCCGGGAAGCGCACAGTTTCGCGGGGATGCCACTTAGGTTAGGTATATCGCCCAGGACCGCGTTTCAATCGGGAAGACAGCTGTCCACGATGCGTAGTGCAAAATCGGAGCCAGTCGCAGATTTGCCGGTTGGAACGCGTGGCGGGCCGCGGCAGTGCCCACTTTCATCGACCGTGGCGACGGCATGGGAGGCCGTCGTCGGCGTGATCTCAATGCGCCGCGCTGCCGCCTCTTACCCGGCGCGTGAACGCAACCGCGATGGCGGCGAAGACGAGCACCGCCGCGATCACCGCAAAGGTGTCGCTAAAACCCATCACCAGCGCCTGGTGTTTCACCGCGTTGCCGAGCGCAACGATGGCCTGATGCCGGGCTGCCGCCGGATCCGGCACGCCGTGGGCCAGGAAAAAGTCCGTCGTCTGCGAAATCCGGTTGCGCACTTCCTCGCGGCCGAGCGTGACCGACTGGCCGATGATGTTGGAGTGGAATTGTTCGCGCTTGGTGATCACGGTGGCAAGCACCGCGGTGCCGATCGCGCCGCCGAGATTGCGGAACATGTTGCTGATACCGGATGCCGCCGCGGCGTCCTGCGGCGCGGTGCCGCCAGTCGTCACCGAGGTCAGCGGGGTCAGTACCATGGCTTGGCCGATGGCGCGCACGATGTTGGGGATCCAGAGCTGGTCGCCGGCATAGTCGGGCGACATCGCCGTGTTCATGAAACAGCTATAGGCGAAGATCAGCAGGCCGGTGATGGCGATATAACGGGCATCGAAGCGCTGCATCAGCTTCGGGACCAGCGGAATCAGCAGCAGCTGCGGCAGGCCGGTCCAGGCCAGCACGGCGCCGATCTGCTCGGCGTTGTAGCCCTGCGTCTGACCGAGATAGGCCGGCAGGATATAGACCGATCCGAACAGCGCGAAGCCGAGCAGCGTCACCGAGATGGTGCCGAAGCCGAAATTGCGCTGCTTCAGGAGCCGCAGCCGGATCAAGGGCTTTTCAACCGTCAGTTCGATCCAGACGAACAGGGAGAGGCTGACCAGCGCGACGATAGCCAGACGCAGGATGAAGGGGGAAGCGAACCAGTCATCCTTGTTGCCCTCCTCGAGCACGGTCTGGAACGCCGACAATCCGATCGCCATCGTGACGATGCCGGTCCAGTCGCCTTCCCTGAGCAGACCGAGCTGCATCGGCTGGCGCTCCAGCGTCAGATACAGCGCGGTCACCATGACGATGGTCGGCAGCACGTTGACAAAGAAGATCGTCTGCCAGCCGTAATTCTCGGTGAGATAACCGCCGATGGTCGGGCCGATCGCGGGTGCAAAGGTGACGGACAGCGCAAAGATCGCAAGCCCGATCGGCTGCTGCGGCTTGGGCAGCTTGGTCAGCACCATGGTGAACGCCATGGGAATCAGCACCCCGCCGGCGAATCCCTGCAGGCCGCGCATCGCGATCATCGACGGCAGATCGTGGGCGAAGGCGCAGGCTACTGAGAACGCCGCGAACAGGCTGGCGCTCGCCAGCATATAGCGGCGGAACGAGAACACCCGGCTGAGATAATCGGTGAGCGGGATCACCACGATCTCGCCGATCAAATACGAGGTCGAGATCCAGGAGCCGTTGTCGACGCCGGTGCCGATGCCGCCTTCGATGTTGAGCAGGGAAGCGTTGGTGATCTGAATGTTCAGGATCGCCATGAACGAGCCGATCATGGCCGCGAGGACGGCGATCCAGGTGGCCGTGCTGGCGCGGTTCGGATTCACGTCAGCGCGCTCAGATCTGCTGCCAGAGGGGGGCGCGGTTATCGAGGCCGACAGGGCTGGATTTGACATGGCATGATCCTCCGGAAACGTTGCTTGAGAGCTTTGACTCGGCAACTGCCTTGCCCGCGGGCGCTGAGGCGTGCGTTTCGATGGTCGGGACCACCGACATGCCTGGGCGCAGTTCGATGAGAGCGTTGCTGTCGCGGTTGAGCGCGATCTTCACCGGGATGCGCTGCACCACCTTGGTGAAGTTGCCGGTGGCGTTGTCCGGCGGCAGCAGCGCGAATTCCTGGCCGCTGGCCGGCGCAATGCTGTCGACGTGGCCGTGCACGCGCTGGCCGGGGAACATGTCGACGGCGATTTCGACCGGCTGGCCTTCGCGCACCGCGGTGAGCTGGGTTTCCTTGAAATTCGCGACCACATAGGCGCCGCTGACAGGCACCACCGACATCAATTGCGTCCCGGCCTGCACGAACTGGCCGATGCGCAAGCTGCGGTTGCCGATGATGCCGTCGATCGGCGCGACGATGGTGGTGTAACCGAGGTTGAGTTCGGCCTGGCTCTGGGTGGCGGAGGCTCGCGCCAGCGCCGCTTTTGCCTGCGCGATCTCGGCCTTCAGCAGGTCAACCTGCTTCAGGGCGGAGGCAAGGTTGGCCGTGTCGCGCTGGATCGCGGCCTGGGCACCGGCGATGTGCGACTGCGCCTGCTGCGCGTTCTGCACGCTGCCATAGCCGCTCGACGCCAGATCGGTGTAGCGTTTGTTCTCCTGCGCGGCAAAAGTCACGGTCGCCTTGTCGACGTCGACAGTCGCCTTGGCGGCGTCGATCACCGCCTGCTGAACCTCGAGCTGGGCCTGTTTGCTGGCGATCGCGGCGTTGGCCGCGGCGACGTCGGATTTGGCCTGGTCGAGCGCCACCCTGAAATCGCGCTCGTCGACCCGCGCCAGCACCTCGCCGGCCTTGACGCGCTCATTGTCGCCGACCAGCACCTCGCGCAGATATCCGGAGATTTTTGGCGCGACGGTGGTGCTGTCCGCCTTCACATAGGCATCGTCGGTGGAGACGAGATACTGACCGACGGTCCAGTAGTCCCATCCGTAGTTGACGGCGCCGGCCAGCACGACAAGCGCGGCGCCAGCCATCAATAGTTTGCGAAAGTTCAGGTTTTTCAATGCGAAACCGGGCCGGGCCGGTTCGTTTCTACTGTCTTTGTCGCGAATGTCCGGCAACGGTTCCTTGGCAGTGGGAACCGGGATGGTGGCGGCGTGGGTCATGGCGGTTGCTCCTTTGGCCCTACGAAGGGCGAATTAGGAAACTTGATGTTTTCCAAATAGGGGCCATATTGGATCCGTCAATGGAATGACAGGCATCATATAAAAGCATGGCTGAGATCGACACCACCGCCGACCGGCGCTGCCGGGGCCGCCCCCAGGTCCGCCCCGACGATGAAACACGCCAGCTCATTTACGAGGCCGCGCGCCACGAATTCGCCGGCAACGGCTATGCCGCGACCAGCATTGAGACCGTGGCGCGTCGGGCCGGGGTCTCCACCAAGACGCTGTATCGTTTGATCCCGAACAAGGCCGCTCTGTTTGAAGAGATGGTGTCGGACCGGCTCGACCGCTTCCTTTCCGAGGTCAACCTCCACACCGCGGATCACGCAGACATCGAAGAGGCGCTGCGTGCGGCGCTGATGGTGTGCGCGGATCTTGTGCTTGACGAAGAAGTGGTCGCGCTTCAGCGCATGATGCTGCAGGAGGCGGGCAAGTTTTCCGGTATCGCCGAGTTGTTCTATACCAACGGCATTCAGCGCACGGTCGTGGCGCTGGCGGACTGGTTGCGGGTGCGGCAGGCGCGGGGGTTGATCGCGCTCGACGACGTCGAGGAGGCCGCCGGCATGCTGCTCGGCATGGTTGCCTCCGCGCCGCGGCGCGCCGCCATCTTTGGCGGCCGGCCGCTGCCCTCGCGTCCGCAGATCGAAGCGCGAGTACGCACCTGTGCGGCGCTGTTCTTGCGGGGCTGCCAGGTCCAGGGAATTGGTGGCCACTGATTGCCGGCGGCCATCAGGTCGGTTGTGTTCGGCTCATCGACGCGCGATGATGAGGCTGAATTCCATCGGAGACAGGCAAGCCAGACTGACGAAAGCGGCCAGGAGCACCAAGACTCCGCAGTAACCGCCGAACCAATAATAGAGGAAACGCAATGACGACCATAACGCGCCGCCACCTCCTGGCGGCACTGACCGCGACCGCGCTGCTCGGCGCGCCGGCTGCATCCTACGCAGAGACCGTCCGGATCGGATTGCCGACCAAGACCTACTGGCCGACCACCGTGGCGGAGGCCGCGAAGTCGCAAAAATTGTTCGAGAAGGAGGGCATTACCGCCGAGCTCACGATTTATCGTGGCGGCGCCGAGACGTTCGAAGCGATGGCCGCGGGTGCGGCCGATCTCATTCTCGACGCGCCGTCGCTGCCGGCCGCCGGACGCAAGAAAGGCGTGATGTCGAAAGTTGTCGCCAATGGTGCGATGGGCAATTTCGGCTGGCAGTTGATGGTGCTGGCGAAGTCGCCGTTCGACGTCAAGGATCTGAACGGCAAGAAGGTTGCCATTACCTCGGCCGGATCCGGCTCGGACCTGCTGGCGCTGTGGACCATTCAGGAGAAGAAGATCGATTTCACCCGCGTGCCCGTCGGCGGCGGCGGCCTGGTGCCTAACCTGCTGGCCGGTAACGTGGACGCCGCCGTGGTCTATTCGCCGCTGAGCTTTCAGATCGCGAAATCGGGCGAGGCCAGGACCATCCTCGACTACGCCAGGGACGTGCCGCCGAGCCTCACATCAGGCTGGATCGCGACCGACAAATACGCAAAGGAAAAACCGGAAGCCTTGCAGAAGGCGCTCAACGCGCTGTATGGCGGGGTGATGTTCATGCGCAACAACCGCGAAGCCGCGATCAAGCTGATTGCCGAACTGTACGAAATGCCGGCCGAGATCGCCGCGGCGGAATACGAGAACACGATTCTGAAGCTCGAGACCGATGGCAACATGAGCGCGCCCAATGTCACGGAGGCGCTGCAGCTTTCGCTCGATATGGCAAAACTCGGCGGCATGAAGGATCTCGTGCCGGCGCCCGATATCATCTCGACCGGGTTCAAACCGGTAGCGACCAGGCCCTGAGGCGCGCGCGATGTCCGGCACGCTCGGAATAAAGGCGGCGCGCATCGCGATCGTCCTGGCCGTGTTCGCGCTGTGGGAAATGCTGTCGCGGACCGGGATCGTCAATCCGCGCCTGCTTCCCTCGGCGTCCGATACCTTCGCCATGCTTGGCGAGTTGTTGCAGCGCGCCAGCGTACGAAACGACCTGGTCGTGACGGCGAGCGAAGTTTTGACCGCCTTTGTTCTCGCCGTGCCGGTCGGCACGCTGATCGGCTTTTTGATCGCGGAGAACCGTTACTTCGCCGAAGTGACAAAGCCGCTGCTGTTCTTTGCCTTCAGTATTCCAAAATCGATCTTTCTGCCGATGTTCATCCTGGTGTTCGGGGTTGGCTTCCCGGAGAAAGTCGGCTTCGGCTTCTTCTCCACCATCTTCATTGTCATCATGTCGACGACGACGGCGGTCGAATCCGTGAAGGTCGAGCATCTGACGGTGGCGCGCTCTTATGGGGCGACGGCGGCGCAGACGGCATTTCGGGTTTATCTGCCGAGCATGTTGCCGGTGCTGCTGGAGGCGCTGCGGATTTCCATGATCTTCAATCTCACCGGCGTCATTCTCGCGGAGATGTACGCCTCGCGCGATGGTATCGGCCACCAGATCGCGACCTGGGGAGAAAACTTCCAGATGAAGCAATTGCTGGCCGGCGTTCTGATGATCGGCGCGATCGCCATGGCCTTCAACGAACTCGTCAGGTGGGTGGAAACGCGATGCAGCCATTGGCGAACGTAACCCCGCTCAAGCCGGCGGCGCGCGCAGGCTCCGTTCAGGTCACCGGTGTCGGCCAGATTTACAAGACCTCCGGCCAGGATGTGGTGGCGCTGTCCGACGTATCGATCGAGGTCAAGCCCGGCCGTTTTGTCGTGCTGGTCGGTCCAAGCGGCTGCGGAAAGTCGTCGCTGCTGATGATGATGGCCGGGTTGCGGCCGCAAACCTCGGGGACGATCTTGATCAACGGCGCGCCGATCGACGTTCCCGACCCGGACCGGGTCGGCGTGGTGTTCCAGGAGCCGAGCCTGTTTCCGTGGTTGACCGCCGAAGAGAACGTCGAATTTCCGCTGACGCTGCGCGGCGTTTCCAAAAAAGAGCGCCGGGTCAAGGCGGAAGAAGCCTTGCAGCTCGTGGGTCTCGACGGCTTCGGCAAACGTCACCCGCATGAACTCTCCGGCGGCATGAAGCAGCGGGTCTCGATCGCACGGGGGCTGGTGCAGGATCCGCCGGTACTGCTGATGGACGAGCCGTTCGCCGCACTCGACGAGCAAACCCGCATGACCATGGGCGATGAATTGCTGCGGATTTGGGCGGCGACCGGCAAGACCATCATCTTCGTGACCCACAGCCTGACCGAAGCCGTCTATCTCGCGGATGAGGTGGTGGTGATGTCGGCGCGTCCCGGCCGCATCGTGGACCGGCTGGACGTCGCGCTGCCGCGCCCGCGCACCTTTGAGATGCTGAGCGGCGACGCGTTCGGAAGCTTGCGCGACCGCATCTGGCGCCATATCCGCAAGTCGGCGTAAGGGGATGGTGATGTCGTCGACCACCCTGCGCCGGCTCATCGTCATTGCCCTCATCGTATTGTGGGAAGTTCTGCCGCGCATCGGCGCCATTCCCGAACTGTTCCTGCCGTCCTTGTCGTCGACGCTGCAGGCCGGCTGGAGCGACGCCGGCGAGTACGGCCACGCGCTGGTGGTGACGCTGTACGAGGTCGCCGTCGCCATGGTGTTTGCATGCGGCGGCGGAATCTTAGGCGGCGCGGTGGTCGGCAGCCTGCCGCGGCCTCGCGTGCTGATCATGCCGATGGTGTCCAGCCTCTACGCGGTTCCGCTGGTGATTCTCTATCCGGTATTCACGGTGTGGCTCGGGATAGGCTCGGAATCCAAGATCGCCTTCGCCAGCGTGTACGGCTTTCTGCCGACCATGCTGGCGACCGCCGCCGGCATTCAGACCATCGATCCGCAATTGCTGCTGGCGGCGCGCAGCATGGGCGCGACGCTCCCACAGCGCATCACCCGCGTCATCATTCCGGCAGCGATTCCCACCGTGCTGTCAGGCTTGCGGGTCGGCGGCGCGCTGGTGATCGTCGGCGTTGTCGTATCGGAGATGCTGATCTCGTCGGCGGGCATCGGCTATCTGATCTCGCGCTACCGGACGATTTTGGAAAGCGCGCATGTGTTCGCCGGCGTGCTGCTGGTGCTGGTGATGGCCGTCGCCTTCAACGCCCTGATCAAGTTCGTGGAACGACGCGCTGCGGTCTGGCAGACTGGTACGCGCGCGGGGCGGGATACGATCGCGCGCGAAATTCCCGCCGCTGCGCTGCAGCCGACGAATTCCTGACGGCACTGCTCGTCAAGTATCAGCTGATTTCCTTCCGCACGATGGCCGCGGCCTCACTCATCGCCTTCAGCTTCCCGAAGGCGACGTGGCGCGGCATGTATTTCATGCCGCAGTCCGGCGCCGGGATCAGTCGATCCGCGGAGACGTAGTTGAGGCCATGCCGGATCCGATCGGCGATGACGGCCGCGGTCTCGATCTCGGGATTGCCGAGGTCGATCACGCCGAGCAGGATTTTCTTGGACGATAGATCTGCGAGCACGCCGAGATCGAGTTTGGGCTGCACGGCCTCGATCGAGATTTGCTGGGCGGTGGAATCCGCAAGCTCCGCCAGAAAGGAATAGCCCGACGGCTTGGTATCGCCGGGCACGACCGCGGCGTAGCCGAAGCAGATGTGGACCACCGTCGGCACCGTGACGCCCTGCAGGGCGCGATTGATGGCCTTCACGGCGTAGCGCTTGGCGGCGGCCGGATCGTTTCGCACCCAGGGTTCGTCGAGCTGGATCACGTCGGCACCGGCCTTCTGCAGCTCCAGCGCTTCGGCATTCACCGCCGCCGCCAATGCCATCGCGAGTTCTTCATCGTCCTTGTAGAATTCGTTCTTGGCCTGCTGGCTCATGGTGAATGGGCCGGGCAGCGTGATTTTTGCTGCGCGATCGGTGTTGCGGCGAAGGAATTCCATGTCCCGCAGTTCGATCGGACCGGTACGGACAACCTTGCCCACCACGCGCGGAACCGGCGTTTTCTGTCCCGACCGCGAGGTAATGATGGCAGGATTGTCGGTGTCGATTCCGTCCAGCGCCGTCGCAAACCGGTTGGAATAGCTTTCCCGCCTGATCTCGCCGTCGGTCACGATGTCAATGCCGGCGCGCTCCAGGTCGCGGATGGCGAGGATCGTCGCATCGTCCTGCGCCTGCTCGAGATACGCCTCGGGAATCCGCCACATCTGCGTCATCCGGGTCCGCGGAACGGATTTTGACAGCATCTCGCGATCCACCAGCCAATCGGGCTGCGGATAACTTCCAACAACGGTGGTCGGCAGCACGTGCTTCGGTAGCGGCAATATCTCAACTCCCCGGGGCAGACGGATTGTTCTTATACCGAATGTACGGGTTATCTCCCGTGAATGTAAACGCTCTCGAATTTCGGAAGCGTCCTTGCTGCTTCGCGGGTCTCGACCGCACTTACCTGACTTCCACCTTGGCCTGGTCCGCCACTTGCTTCCAGACCGCGATATCCCGCTTGATGAAACCGGCGAAGGCCTCAGGCGAACTGCCGATGATCTGCATCGCCTGCTGTTCCAGCAGCGTCCTGGTTTCCGGATCTTTCAGCGCCGTCACGATCTCTGCGTTGAGCTTGTTGACGATGGCAGGCGGCGTATTGGCCGGCGCCAGAACGCCGTGCCAGGCGATGGCGTCGAACCCGGGATAGCCGCTCTCGGAGACCGTCGGCACGTCGGGGGCGACCGGTGAGCGGTCCTTGCTGGTTACCGCCAGCGCGAGCAGCGTACCCGCCTTGATGTGCGACAGCGCCGAAACCGGATCGGCGAACACCACCTGCACCTGGCCGGCGAGCAGATCGGTAACCGCCAGCGCGGTGCCGCGATAGGGGATATGCGTCATCTTGATTCTGGCTTTGCTGTCGAACAATTCGGTGACCAGATGATTGGCGGCGCCGACACCTGTGGTGCCGTAGTTCAACTCGCCCGGCTTGCTTTGGGCCAGCGCGACGAAGTCTTTCAGGGTCTTCACGCCCAGTCCGGGGTTGACGACCATGATGTAGGGATAGGCTGTTGTCATCGAGATCGGCGCAAAGTCCTTCACGGGGTCGTAGGGAAGCTTTCTGTAGATCGCCGGATTGATCGAGATCGGCCCGGATTGGCCGAGCAGCAGCGTATAGCCGTCAGGGTCGGAGTTCTTCACGAGATCGGTGCCGATGATCGATCCGCCGCCGCCGCGGTTTTCGATGACGATGGTCTGTCCAATGGTCTCGCTGACGCGTTTGGCGATGATGCGCGCAACCGAGTCGGCACCGCCACCGGCAGCATAGGGTACGATGAGCCGGATTGGGCGCGACGGATAATCGTCTGCCCACGCGATGCCCGCGGCCAAAGCGAACGCAAAGGCGAGCGCCAGGCACCGTAATCTCGTTTGCACCGTGTTCGCTCCCCAAGTCAATTATTCGGACCGCGCTGGCGGCGGCCTTCTGATCGCCCGCAGCAGCATAGTGCAAATTTTCCTGCCCGGTCTACCGAACGCTCTGTTGCGCTTTGGCGCGGGCCAGCCAATGCTTGCGCCGATTTTGGGGAGGACAATGATGCTGCACAAGTCAGGCGTGACGCAGAGCCTCGCCCGCTTTATTGCGGCAACGCGGTGGGACGACATACCAGCGCCGGTGCGGCATCAGGCCAAACGCTCGTTGATGAATTTCTTTGCCGTGGCGCTCGCGGGCTGCCGCACCGGGCCGGTCGAGATCGCGCTGCGCTCGCTCGCCGAATTCTCCGGCGGCAGACAGGCAACCCTGGTCGGGCGCGCCGAGCGCATCGATGCGCTGAGCGCGGCCTTCCTCAACGCCGCCGGCGCCAATGTCCATGACTTCTGCGACACCCATCTTCGCACCGTGATCCACCCCTCAGCGCCGGTGGCGCCGGCGCTGCTGGCGCTCGCCGAATTGCGGCGGGTGAGCGGGCCCGATCTGCTGCTCGCCTTCATCCTCGGCAACGAGATTCAGGCGCGCATCGGTCTGGCGATCTCGCCCAACCACTACAGCAGGGGCTGGCACATCACTTCGACCTGCGGCGTATTCGGCGCCGCTGGTGGGGCGGGCAAGCTGCTCAGATTAGACGAACGCCGGATCGTGTGGGCGCTCGGCACTGCGTCCACGCAGTCGTCCGGCTTGTGCGAGTGCCTGGGCACGCCGGCGAAAAGCGTTGGCGTCGGCAACGCGGCGCGCAACGGGCTGTGGTCGGCGCTGTTGGCCGAGAAAGGTTTTGATGGGCCGCCGGAGCCGCTCGCGGGCGTGCAGGGTTTCTACAACGCCATGGGCGAGACGCCCGACCTTTCAGTGGTCATCGACGGCCTCGGCGAAAGCTGGGAGATCATGGCGACGTCATACAAGCCGTATCCGTGCGGCTTTGTCATTCATCCGGTGCTCGATTGCGTGCTGGACTGGCGGCGCGACAATCCGAAAGCCGACGTCACGCGCGTGGTGGTGCGCGGCAACCCGCTGCTGAGCGACCGCACCGACCGGCCTGATATTTCGACCGGGCGGGAGTCGCAGGTCAGTGTGCAGCACGCGGTCGCCGCCGCCCTGGTGACCGGCAAGGCCGGGCTCGACCAGTTCACCGACGCCTGCGTGCGTGATCCGAAAGTGCTGGCGCTGCGCGGCAAGGTCGAAGTGCTGCGGGATTCCGCGTTCTCCACTATCGCGGCATCGGTCGAGATTACCACCGCCGACGGCACGACCCACCGACTGTCGCAGCCGGCGGCGCGCGGCAGCGACGTCAATCCGATGAGCGACAGCGATCTCGAGGCGAAGTTGCGCAGCGCCGCCGCCGGCTGGGATCCGCGCTACGACGTAGCGCCGTTGGTCGATGCGATCTGGGCACTCGACAAAAGCGCCGATGTTTCCAGGTTGGCTTCGCTGGCCGTGCCCCGGGACTAAGCTGACAAGAGGAACCCTCAACAAACCGGAAGTCAACAGACGGTGATTTGGGATCCCGCGGAAAACTCCGGGCGCGGATTTGTGTTAACAATGGCCGCAAAAGCCGTAGGGACGGATGAGAAAATCGCGAATTATCGGTAGCGTTACCGCGGCGCTCGTGATCGCGGGCGCGGTTGCGGCCTTTGCGATCGCGTGGCGGCCGGCGATCGCTGCGATCGATCCGCCCACGCCGCAGTCTTTCGACGCAGCCCTGGTCAAGCGAGGCCGCGATCTGGCCGCGATCGGCAATTGCAACGATTGCCATACCGTGCGCGGCGGCAAGAACTTTGCCGGCGGCCTTCCGGTGCCGACGCCGTTCGGCACGATCTATTCGTCGAATATCACACCGGATGCCGAGACGGGGATCGGCCGGTGGCCGGAAGCCGCCTTTCGTCGTGCCATGCGGTCGGGAGTCGATCGCGACGGGCAGCACCTCTATCCGACATTTCCCTACGATCACTTTACCAATGTGACCGACGAAGATGACCAGGCGCTCTACGCTTACCTGATGACACGGCAGCCGGTTCACGCGCCGGCCCGCGCGAACCAGCTTGCCTTTCCGCTCGACCAGCGGTTTGTGATCGCCGGCTGGAAGCTGCTGTTCCTTCGTCGCGGCACGTTTCAGCCGGACTCAGCGCAGAGCGCGGAATGGAATCGCGGCGCCTATCTGGTCGAAGGGCTGGCGCATTGCGGTTCATGTCACACCCCGCGCAATGCGCTTGGCGCGGAACGTGCGACCGCGCAGTTTGCCGGTGGCGATGTCGACAATTGGCACGCTTATGCGATCAACGCGCAATCTCCGGCGCCGGTGCCATGGGACGCCGACGCGCTGTTCGCCTATCTCCGCGATGGCTGGCATCCCGATCACGGCGTCGCGCGCGGGCCGATGGCTGAGGTGGTCAGCAATCTGTCATCGGTACCGCCAAGCGATATCCGGGCCATTGCGATCTATATGGCCGGCGTGTTCGGCGCGCCGACGCCGGATCGCAAACGTCGGGGCGAAGCAGTGCTGGCACAAGTCAGGTCACCCTCGGTGCCGGCCCCAAAGGCCGACGCGGTCGGCGCGGCGATCTATGCCGCGGCCTGCGCGACATGCCATGAGACCGGCAGGACGTTGCCCTATGGCGGGGTCAATCTCGCTCTTTCTACTGCCATCGCTGGCCCCGACCCGCGCAACGTCGCCAACATCGTGCTGTCGGGCGTTCGACCCGTGGAAGGAGAGCGCAGCCCGATCATGCCGGGTTTCGCGGCCAGCATGAATGACGGCCAGGTTACAGCGCTGTTGAACTATTTGCGGGCGCGGTTCAGCAGCCAACCGGCATGGACCAACGTTGAAAAGACCGTTGAGGACGCGAGGCGCACCCAGATCGTGTTTCTTCAGACATCGCCCGGGCCCCTCGACGCGCCCGCCCATCCAACGCAGCGAGACAAGCCATGATGACATTGAAGGTCAATGGTATCGATCACCAGATCGATGCCGATCCGGACACGCCGCTGCTTTATGTCCTGCGCGACGATATCAAGCTCAATGCCGCCAAGTTCGGCTGCGGGCTCGGCCAATGCGGTTCGTGCACGGTGATCGTCGACGGCAAGGCGGTGTTGTCGTGCGTGACGCCGCTGCTTCTGCTCGAGGGCAAGCAGGTGACGACGCTCGAGGGGCTCGGGACGCTGGAAGCGCCCGCGCCGATCCAGCGCGCCTTCATGGAAGAGCAGGCGGCGCAATGCGGCTATTGTATCGCCGGAATGATGATGCGTGCGCAGGCCTTGCTGCAGAGGAATCCCAAGCCCACCGACGAGCAGATCCGCAGCGAGCTGGAGCCGCATTTGTGCCGCTGCGGCACCCATATGCGCATCCTGCGCGCGGTGCACCGCGCCAGCCGGCTGATGGACACGGCCGATGCGTCTTCGGCGACCCAGAGGAGCGCACCATGAATGCCTCCATGATTCTCGATCGCCGTCGCGTGCTCGCAGGTGGCGGCGCGCTGATCGTCAGCTTCTCGCTCACCGACGCCTTTGCGCAGGATCAGACCGCGCCGGCCACGGCCCCGGCGCAAAATCCTCCCGGCAGCCTCAAGGGCGCGCCATTCCTGGATTCCTGGATTCGCATCGATGCCGACGGCAGCATTACGGCGTTCACCGGCAAGGCCGAGCTCGGTCAGGGTTTCAAGACCGCGTTCCAGCAGATCGCCGCCGAAGAACTGGATGTCCCCTTCGAATCGCTGAAGGTCGTCACCGCGGATACGCGCCTCACCGCCAACGAAGGCTATACCTCCGGCAGTCATTCGATGCAGGACAGCGGCACTGCGATCCAGAACGCCGCGGCGCAGGTGCGCGAACTTCTGGTGGCCGAAGCCGCCCGGCGTCTCGATCTGCCGGCTGAAAATTTTCGAACCGAAAACGGCGCGGTGATTTCGTCCGATGGCCGGCGCTTTGCTTACGGCGACTTGGTCGCGGCCGACATGCTGCATGTGCAGGCGCAGCCGAAATCGAAGCTGAAGGATCCCGCGACGTTCAAGGTGATGGGGCAGCCAATACCGCGGGTCGATATTCCGGCCAAGGTCACCGGAGGTGCGGCCTACGTCCAGGACATGCGGCTAGCCGGCATGGTGCACGCCCGGATCGTACGGCCGCCGAGCTACGGCGCCCAATTGACGGATTGCGACACCTCGGCGATCGAGAAGCTGCCCGGCGTCGTCAAGGTCATCCGCGACGGCAATTTTCTTGCGGTCGTCGCCGCAAAGGAATTTTTGGCGGTCAAGGCCATGAAGGCGCTGTCGGCTGCCGCCAAATGGAAGGAGACGGCTGGTCTGCCGAAGCAGGATGATCTGCTTCACGTGTTGACCAGCCTGCCGTCGCAGGATTCGACCATCTTCCAGCAAAGCAATCCGTCGGCCGTCGGGCAAAAAACCATCGAAGCCACTTATACCCGGCCGTATCAGGCGCACGGTTCGATCGGCCCGTCTTGCGCTGTTGCACAATGGGTCGACGGCGCGATGACAGTCTGGACCCACACCCAGGGTGTCTATCCCGATCGCCAGGGCATCGCGGAAATGTTGCGGGTGCCGCCGGCGAGCGTTCGCTGCATCCATGTCGAAGGCTCCGGATGTTACGGCCATAATGGCGCCGACGATGCCGCTGCTGACGCGGCACTGATCGCACGCGCTTTGCCGGGCACGCCGGTTCGCGTGCAATGGATGCGCGAACAGGAGCACGCCTGGGAGCCGTTCGGCCCGGCGATGGTGACAAAGCTGAAGGCGTCGCTCGACGGCAACGGCGCGATAGCGGACTGGAATTTTGAGGTCTGGAGCAA
>WNEZ01002413.1_pt1 | contig 16026 bp, 14 predicted proteins | sample 5400521 | NCBI WGS metagenome assembly WNEZ01 (sample SAMN13153339, study PRJNA577476) | soil metagenome | isolation source: 120 cm saprolite under Douglas fir tree site 2 hole 1 replicate 1 | place: USA:California | collected 2015-04-18
CCGCAGCGAGCAGCAGGGCATCCAGGCCGAGCGCCAGAAGGCGCTCAGCGACGGCAAGATCACGCGGAAGGAACGGCGCACCATCCGCCACGAGCAGAACCAGGCGAGCCGCGACATCCGTCACGAGAAGCACAACCGTCGCTACAATCCGTAGGCTGCACCTCGCGGCATCCCGGGCGGGCCCGGGGAGTCCGGAGCGCAACCGCGGGCGGCGCACCGTGTTGCGGCGCTCGTGAAGTCCGCCGCGCGCGCCTTCCTGGCCCTGCTCCTCGTCCTGATGACCGCCGGCCTCGGGACGCGCCCCGCACTCGCTCAGGGCGATGACGGGTACGAGGACGACCAGGGGTACCCGGACGGTGCGGGCGACCAGGAGTACGACGACGGCGGGCAGTACGCTGGCGGCATCGCGCCCGATCCGTCGAGCTACGGCGAAGCGCTCGACCCCTACGGCACCTGGGTCGACGACGACCAGTACGGGCATGCCTGGCAGCCGGCGGTGAGCGTCGGCTGGGCGCCCTACGTCGACGGCTCGTGGGCGTGGACACCCTACGGTTGGACGTGGGTCTCGGACGAGCCCTGGGCGTGGACCCTCCACTACGGACGCTGGGTCCTCCTGCCCGGCGGCTGGGCGTGGATGCCCGGCACCGTCTGGGGCCCCGCCTGGGTGGACTGGTTCTCGGGCGACGGCTTCGTCGGCTGGGCGCCGCTGCCTCCGTTCGCGACGCAGGTGACGATCATCACCCAGTTCGTCTTCGTGCACGATCACGACTTCTGCTCGCACGACCTGGCTCACGTGGTCGTCGGCCACCGCCTGATTCCCGACCCGGTCATCCATCGCTGGCAGCATCGCGACGGGCGGGATGGCCATCCGCCGAATCGGCAGCAGATCGAGCAGGTGGCGCATCATCCCGTGACCCGCCTGGATCACCGGCCGCCGGGCACGGTCGCCCCGGGGCCGCTCGGTGCGCGGCGCCTGGCGCGGCCGCAGGCGGAGCCGCGCCTCGGCAGCGCGCGCCGCGCCGGCCAGGTGTTCGGACCGGCGCCGGCAGCGGCTTCGCCCCGCGAGCGGCGCCCCACCTGGCAGGAGGCGCCCCGCACCGGTGTCGGCCGTCGCGAGCCGGCGTGGCGCCCGCCGTTCTCCCCGCCCCCGCGCGCCGTCCAGCCGGCGCCCCCGCCGACCGTTGCCCGGGGTTCCGCCGCACTGCCGCACCCTGGCGCGCTCGGTCAGCGTCGCCTCGAGCACGCGCACGCGTTCGCCGGTCGACACGACGCCGGAAGCATCGGGCCCGTCTCGCCGGGCGTGGTCGGCGGGCGCTGACCGAAATCCTTGCGTGCCCCGCTCGCCTGGTGTTCAAAGGCACCATGCAGGCGAGTGAACGGCTCCGCGAGCGCATGGCGGCGGCCGGCGTCGATCTACCCTCCGAGGTGATCGACGCCGTCGTCATGGCGGCCGGGCCGGTGGTCACCTCGCTCGACGCCCTCCTCGCCATCGACCTGTCCGGCGTCGAGCCGTTCGCTCCGGCAGAGCGCCTGCCCGACGACGCCGCCTGATGCGCGCCCCGCTCGGGGAGCTCTCCGTCGCGGAGATGCGCGCGGTGCTCGCCAGGCGCGAGGCGACCGCGGTCGAGATCACCGAGGCCTGCCTCGAGGCGCTCCGCGCGCGCGACGGGGCCGTCCACGCCTTCGTCACCGTGATCGCGGACGATGCGCTCGCGGCGGCACGCGCCGCCGACGCGGCCCTCGCCCGTGGCGATGCCGGGCCGCTCGCGGGCGTCCCCGTCGGGGTGAAGGATCTGTTCGCGGTCCGCGGGGTTGCCCGCAGCAACGGCAGCGCGGCCTGCCTCGACGATCCACCCGCCGCCGCCGACGCGGGCGCCGTCGCTCGGTTGCGCGCGGCGGGTGCGGTCGTCGTCGGCACGACGCACCTCCACGAGTTCGCCTTCGGACCGACCGGCGTCAACCCGGCGCTCGGTACGCCCACGAACCCGTGGGCGGCGGGCCGCATGCCGGGCGGCTCGAGCAGCGGCTCGGGGGCGGCGGTGGCCGCACGGCTGGTGCCGGCCGCGCTCGGGACCGACACGGGCGGGTCGATTCGTGTCCCCGCGAGCTTCTGCGGCGTGACCGGGTTGAAGCCGACCTACGGGCGCGTGACGCGCGCCGGCGTCACGCCCTCGCCTGGACGCTCGATCACGTGGGACCGCTGGCGCGCAGCGTGGAGGACGTGGCGCTTCTCCTCGGCGTGCTGGCCGGTGCCGATCCCGCCGACCGGACCAGCGCGCGCGTCCCGGTGCCGGACTACGCGGCGCGGCTCGAGCGCCCGCTGCGCGGCGTGCGCATCGGGGTTCCGCGCGCCTTCGCAGGCGCAATCCTCGATCCCGAGGTCGAGCGGACCTTCGCCGCGGCGCTCCGTGAGCTGGGCGCCGCGGGCGCCGTGGTGAGCGACGTGTCACTCCCGGCGCTCGGCGACGCCGGCCCCGCGCTCGGCGCGATCATCCTCGCCGAGGCGCGCAGCGCCCTCGCGCCGCCGCTCGCCGCGCGCCGTGAGCGCGTGAGCATCGAGCTGCGCGTCTACCTGGAGCTCGGCAAGCTGGTCACCGCCGAGCACTACCTGGCGGCGCAGCGCCTGCGCTCCCGTCTCTACGAGGAGGCGCGCGCCGCACTCGCGCGCGTCGATCTCCTCGCCACGCCGGCCACGGTGCTGGCGGCGCCGCGCCTCGCGGAGCTGCTGCAGGTGCGCATCGGCGACCGCGACATGGGCGTGCTCGAGGCGATCTGCCGCCTGACCGGCCCCTTCAACCTGACCGGGCTCCCGGCGCTCGCGCTGCCCTGCGGCTTCACGCGCGACGGGCTGCCGATCGGGCTCCAGCTCGTCGGGCGGCCGTTCGCCGAGGCCGACGTCCTGGCCGCGGGGCACGCGTACCAGCGGGCGACCGACTGGCACCGGCGGCGGCCGCCGCTCGCCTGACGCGCGCTCACGGCCGCCGCGCGACGATCTGGACGACGCGCAGCGTGCCCGCGGCGAGCGCCGCGGCGAGCGTCTCGCGCTCGCGGACGAGGTGCGCGCAGCACGGGTCGCGTCGCAGGCGGGCGAGGAGGCGGTCGCGGGCGGCGAGCACCTGCGCCGAGCGCTCGGCGGCGTCGGCGGTCCGCTCGCGGAGCGCGAGCTCGACGAAGCCCAGGCGCTCGAGCGCGGCGACGCGCTCGGCAGGGGTGGAGAACGTCCAGCCGGAAAGCTCCGGTGCGCTCCCCGTCTCGGCGCGCACGAAATCCTGGATGGCGAGCGTCCCGCCACGCCGGAGCACGCGGTGCGCTTCGCGGAGCGCCGCGAGCGGGTCCTGCTCACGGGGCAGCGCCTCGAGGATCCACACGTGCGTGAAGTGCGCGCCGCGGAAGGGGAGGGCCGCGGCGCTGGCGGGCACGAGGCGCACCTGCGCCGAGAGCCCCGCGCGGCGGGTGAGCGTCTGACCGGCCTCCGCCTCGGCCCGGCTCTCCGTCGTGCCCACGACCTCGCAGCCCAGACGCGCCGCGAGCCAGCGCGAGGTGCCCCCCGCGCCGGCGCCCAGATCGAGCACGGACTCGTACTTGCGGAAGATGCCGCGCGCGGCGAGCGCGTCGAGCAGGTGGAAGCCGGTGCCGCTCGCGCGCTCGAGCCCGAGATAAGGGAGTCCGCGCGGCGGCGGCGTCGCGGCCCGGTGCGCCCGCACCAGGCTCTCGATCGCGGCCGCGAGCCGGGTCACGGGCGCTTCGGACATTGCGAGCGCAGGTAGCACAAAGTTGGCCCCGACGCCGCGCTCGCGCTAAGCTCCCGGCGCGCGTGTTCCCCGACCCGCCCATCCCTCCGCGCGGACCGCGGCCGGCGTGGTACCGGCGCTTGCCGGCGGCGCTCCGGCGCGTCGCGGCGGCGAGCGATCGCGTGCCCACCCTGCCGCTGCGCGCGGGCGCGGCCTTGAAGGGTGCCGTCGCCGCCCTGCCCCCGGTCCTGGCCACGGGCCGCGAGCGCGACGTGCAGGCGCTCGCCCAGCGCATCAGCGACGACCTCTGCGCCGCGCTGCGTGTGCCCGGCGTCCGCGTGCGGGTCGCCGCGCGCCGCCCCCCGCTGCGCGGCGGAGAGCTCCAGGGTCTCTACACGCCCGCCAACGGCCGCGGCCGGGACCTCATCACGGTGTGGATGCTCACCGCCAAGCGCGGGCAGGTGGTCGCCTTCCGCACCTTCCTGCGCACCCTGCTCCACGAGCTCTGCCACCACCTCGACTATACGCTCCTCCACCTGCGGGACTCATTGCACACGCAGGGCTTCTACCAGCGGGAGTCGAGCCTGTTTCACGCCCTCGACGGGGGCAGCGTCGGGGACAAGGAATTGACACGCTGCCCCTGACTCTCTATACGGCGACCAAACCCGAAGAGCGTGTATCCCCGCGGGTCCGGAGGCGCTTTGCCGGCCACGGGGATTTTCTTGGGCCTGTCCCTGACCGATCGGTCTAGAGTGGTCGGTCAGGGGCCGGATGTGCGCGAGCTGAGCCAAAGAGTTACAAGACGACCGCCGGGAATGGCAGCCGCTCCGACGACCGCCCGCGCCAACGTGAACCTCGCGCTGGTGAAGTACTGGGGCAAGCGCGATCCGGCGCTCAACCTGCCCGCCGCGGGGAGCATCTCGCTGACGCTCGATGGCCTCTCGGTCGAGGCGTCGGTCGCCTTCGGGGGTGGCGAGGCGGATCGCGTCGAGATCGACGGCCTGCTCGCCACGGGCGAGGAGGCGCAGCGCGTGACGGGCTTCCTCGACCTGGTGCGCGCCGAGGCCGGGCGGCGCGAGCGCGCGCTGGTCGCGACGCGGAGCTCGGTGCCCCGCGGCGTGGGCCTCGCGTCCTCGGCGGCGGCCTTCGCGGCGCTGGCGCTCGCCGCCAGCCGCGCCGCCGGCCTCGCGCTGGCGCCGCCCGCGCTCTCGGCCCTCGCCCGCCGCGGCTCGGGCTCGGCGGCGCGCTCGATCTTCGGGGGCTTCGTCGAGTGGCAGCGCGGCGAGCGCTTCGACGGGCGCGACTCGGTCGCGGAGCCGCTCGCGCCGCCGGACTTCTGGGACGTCCGCGTCGTCGTCGCCATGACCTCGAGCGCGCCGAAGGCGGTCTCCTCGCGCGCCGGCATGGCGCGCGCCGCGACCTCGCCGCTCTACCCGGCGTGGGTGGCGGGCGTGGAGGTGGACCTGGCCGAGGCGCGGACCGCCATCCGCGCGCGCGACCTCGAGGCGCTGGGGCTCGTCGCCGAGCACAGCGCGCTCACGATGCACGCCGTCGGCATGGCGGCGCGCCCGCCGCTCCTCTACTGGCGTGGCGCCACGGTCGACTGCCTGCACCGCGTCTGGGCGCTGCGCGCCGAGGGCACGCCGGCATTCGCGACCATCGACGCGGGGCCCCAGGTGAAGGTGCTGTGCGCGCCCGCCGACGCGGGCCGCGTCGCCGAGGCGCTGCGTGCGGTGCCCGGCGTCGAGCGTGTCCTCACCTGCGCACCGGGCGGCGGCGCCGAGGTGGTGGCGTGAAGCGGATCACGGCCAGCGCGCCCGGGAAGCTCTTCCTGACCGGGGAGTACGCCGTCCTCGCCGGCGCTCCGGCGCTGGTCGCGGCCGTCGATCGGCACGCGCGGGTGCACGTGGCGCTCGAGCCGGGCGCGGGCCCGCTGGTGGTCGAGTCGCTGGCCGAGGGGCAGCGACGCGTGGTCGCCGACCCGGCGCACGACGCGCTCGCGCTCGGCGGCGGCGACGCCGGCGCGGTGCTCGCCGCGCTCCGCGTCACGCGGGACGCGGCCCCGTCGCTGGCCGCCACGCGCGCCGAGGTGCTGGTCGACACGCGCGGCTTCCTCGCCGACGGGCGGAAGCTCGGGCTCGGGCGGAGCGCGGCCACGGTGACGGCGGCGGTCGCCGCCTTCCTGGCCGCCGTCGGGCGGCAGGACCGGCGCGAGGTGCTCGACGCGGCGCTGGCCGCGCACGCGCTCTTCCAGGACGGGCGGGGGAGCGGGGCGGACGTGGCCGCGGCGGTGCGCGGTGGCGTGCTCGAGTTCCGACGCGACGGCGCGCGGGTCGCGGTCGTCCCGCGGACGCTGCCGCGCGGCCTCCACCTGCTCGTCGCCTGGAGCGGCGAGGGCGTGGCGACCGACCCGATGCTGCAGCGCTTCGCCGCCCGCACGCGCGAGCCGCACGCGCTCGGCGAGCTGGTGGCGGTCTCGCAGCGCGCGGCGGCCGCGGTCGAGCGCGGCGAAGGCGCCGAGCTCCTCGACGCGGTCGCCAGCACGGCCGACCTGCTCGCCCGGCTGGGCGACGAGACGGGCATCGCGATCGTCACGCCCGCGCTGGCGCGCCTCATGACCGCCGCGCGCCGGGTGGGCGCGGTCGCCAAGCCGTCGGGTGCCGGCGGTGGGGACTGCGGCATCGCGCTCGCGACCTCGGCGGCGCAGGCCGACGCGGTGCGCGCCGCCTGGCGCGCCGAGGGCATCATGCCGCTCCCGGTCGCGATCGCGGCCGAGGGCGTGCGTCACGAGGAGCGCGACGAGGCCGCGCGCGAGGTGTCACTTGGCTGAGACGATCGGCGAGCGCAAGCGCTCGCACCTGGAGCTGTGCGAGGCCGGCGAGGTCGAGTTCGCCGGCAAGACGACGCTCCTCGAGGAGGTCGACCTGGTGCACGACGCGCTCCCCGAGCTCGCCGTGGATCAGGTCGACGTCTCGACCACGCTCCTCGGCAAGCGGCTCAGCGCCCCGCTCCTCATCACGGGCATGACGGGCGGCACCGACGAGGCGTCGGCCATCAACCAGGACCTGGCCGGGGTGGCCGAGGAGCGCGGCATCGCCTTCGGCCTCGGCTCGATGCGCGCCATGCAGCGCAAGCCCGCCCTCGCCTACACCTTCGCGGTGCGCGCGCACGCCCCGACCACGCTGGTGCTCGCCAACCTGGGGGTGGTGCAGGCCGCGGCGCTCGCCAGCGCGGAGGTCGAGAAGCTGGTGCGCCAGGTCGGCGCCGACGCGCTGTGCCTCCATCTCAACCCCGCCCAGGAGCTGATCCAGCCGGGCGGCGACCGCGACTTCCGCGGCGGGGCCGAGACGATCGCGCGCCTCGTCCGCGAGCTGCCCGTGCCGGTGGTGGTGAAGGAGACGGGCTGCGGCATCTCGCGCCGGGTCGGCGAGCGCCTCGCGCGCGCGGGCGTGCGCACCGTCGACGTCTCGGGCGCGGGCGGCACGTCGTGGATCAAGGTGGAGGCGCTACGCGCGGGCGCGCCGGAGCGCGAGCTGGGCGCGCTGTTCGCCGACTGGGGCATCCCCACGGCGGCCTCGCTGCTCGGGCTCCGCGGCCTCGGGCTCGAGCTCGTCGCGAGCGGCGGGGTGCGCGATGGCCTCGACGTGGCGAAGGCGATCGCGCTCGGCGCACGGGTGGCCGGGGTGGCGCTGCCGGTCTTCCGGGCCTACCGGGAGGGCGGGCGGAGCGCGGCGGGAGAGTTCATCGACCGGCTCACGGCCGGCCTCCGGACGGCGATGGTGCTGACCGGCGCGCGGGATGTGGATGCTCTCGGCCGGGTGCCCGTCGTGCTCGGGCAGCGGCTCCGGGAGTGGGTCACAGCGGGAGGAGGAGCATGAGCAGCTCACGGATGGCGGCGTTCTACCGGCTGACGGTCGTGGAGCGGCGGCGAAAGCTCGCCGAGGCCCTCGACCTGTCACCCGCGGAGATCCAGGCGCTGGAGGCGGTCGATGCCCTGCCGGTCGAGGTCGCCGACATCATGGTCGAGAACGCGGTCGGCACCTTCGCGTTGCCCTTCGGCGTGGCGCTGAACTTCCAGGTGAACGGGCGCGACCACGTGATCCCGATGGTGGTCGAGGAGCCCTCGGTGATCGCCGCGGCGTCGAACGCGGCGCTGGTTGCCCGCGCGGGCGGCGGCTTCGCGGCCGAGGCCGAGCCGGGCGCCATGATCGGGCAGATCCAGCTCATCGACGTGCCCGACCCGGGCGCTGCCGTGGAGCGCCTGGGCGCCGCGCGCGCGCGCATCCTGGCCGCGGCCGAGGAGCTGACGCCGGGCCTCTGCCGGCGCGGCGCGGGCCCGCGCGACGTCGAGGTGCGGCTGGTGCGCTCGCCGCGCGGCGAGACGATGGTGGTGGTGCACGTGCTGCTCGACACCGGCGACGCGATGGGCGCCAACGCCGTCAACTCGCTGGTCGAGGCGCTCGCGCCGATGATCGAGGAGATCGCGGGCGGGACGACCTGTCTCCGCATCCTCTCCAACCTGGCCGACCGGCGCCTGGCGCGCGCCGCGGTGCGCATCCCGTTCGGGGCCCTGGCGCGCGACGGCATGGGCGGCGCGCAGGTGGCGGAGCGGATGATCCGCGCCTACGAGTTCGCGGCCGCGGATCCGTACCGCGCCGCCACGCACAACAAGGGGATCATGAACGGCGTCGACGCCCTCGCGATCGCCACCGGCAACGACTGGCGCGCGGTCGAGGCGGGGGCGCACGCCTACGCGAGCCGCGGCGGGAGCTACTCGTCGCTCACCACCTGGGGGATAGAGAACGGGTACCTGGTGGGCTCGATCGAGCTGCCCATGGCCGTGTCCACGGTGGGGCCGCTCGTGCAGTCGCATCCGCGCGTGCGCCTGGCGCTCCGCATGCTCGGCGTGGCCGGCGCGCGCGAGCTGGCAGGCGTCATGGCGGCGGTCGGGCTCGCCTCCAACCTGGGGGCCATGCGGGCGCTCGCCACGGAGGGCATCCAGAAGGGGCACATGGCGCTGCACGCGCGCGCGGTCTCCCACGCCGCGGGCGCGCGCGGCGAGGAGGCGGAGGAGCTCCGCCGGCGGCTGCTCGCGGCAGGCGAGGTGAAGATCGACCGCGCGCGCGAGCTCCTGCGCGCCCTGGAGCCGCGCTCGTGAATCTCCCGGCCCGCGGCCGCGCGGCGGGAAAGGTGATCCTGCTGGGTGAGCACGCGGTGGTTTACGGGCGGCCTGCACTCGCGGCCGGGCTCGCCCTGGGGCTCGCGGTCGAGGTGACGGCGAGCGACGGCGCGCTGCGCGTGGAGAGCGATCGCGCGGCGCTCGCGGACGACCCGCGGCCCGCGGCGCTGGTGGCCGAGGCGGCGCGCGCGCTCGGCCTCGAGGCGCGCGGGCTCGCCGTCCGCGTGCGCTCCGAGCTGCCCGCCGGCGCGGGTCTCGGCAGCTCGGCCGCGCTCTCGATCGCCGTGCTGCGCGCGCTCGCGATGGCCGCGGGGCGACGGCTCGGACGCGACGAAGAGCTGGCGCTCGGCCAGCGCCTCGAGGCGATCTTCCACGGCCATCCCTCGGGGGTGGATCCGGCCGCGGCCGCGCAGGCCGACAGTGGCTGCATCCGCTTCGTCCGCGGCGAGCCGCCGACCCTGACCCGGCTGCGCACGACACGACCGCTGCCGCTCGCCATCGCGCTCGGGCGGCCGCGCAGCACCGGCGCCGCGGTGGGCGGGCTGCGCGCGCGCTGGGAAGCGGACCGCGCGCGCCACGAGCGGCTCTTCGACCGGGTCGCGGTCGTGGTGGAGGCCGGCGCACGCGCGGCGGAGACGGGCGACCTCGCGGCCCTCGGGTGCGCCCTCAACGAGAACCAGGCGCTGCTCGGCGCCCTCGGCGTGTCGACGCCGGAGGTGGAAGCACTGGTCGGCGCCGCGCGCGCCGCCGGTGCGCTCGGCGCCAAGCTGACCGGCGGCGGCGCCGGCGGCGCCGTCATCGCGCTGGCGCCGGAGCCGGAGCGCGTGGCCGCGGCGCTCCGCGCCCGCCAGGTAGAAACGATCGTCGTGCGCGTCGGCACGGCGGAGGAGGCCGCAGCATGAGCGGCGAGGGACGGCTCGTCGTGGTGGGTGGCGCGGACGCCGCGGGCGACGGCCTCGGGCGAGCGATCGCGCGCGCCACGCAGTACCTGGTGGCGACCCAGCATCCCCACGGCTACTGGCACGCGCCCCTCGAGGCCAACGTCACCATGGAGGCCGAGTACGTCTTCTTCAACCGCATGCTCGGGCGCGAGCGGCCGGACCTCGACCGGCGCATGGCCGAGCGCATGCTCGGCCTGCAGCAGGACGACGGGAGCTGGCCGCAGTACCCGGACGGGCCCGGCAACCTCTCGACCACGATCGAGGCTTACTTCGCGCTGAAGCTCGCCGGCCACCGGCCCGACGAGCCGGCGCTCGCGCGCGCGCGCGACTTCATCCTGGGCCACGGCGGCCTCGCCCGCGCCGGTGTCTTCACGCGCTTCTGGCTCGCCTACTTCGGGCAGTTCCCGTGGACGGGGGTGCCCGCGCTGCCGGTCGAGCTGCTGCTCCTCCCGCCCTGGTTCCCGATCAACATCTACGGCATGTCGAGCTGGGCGCGCGGCACGATCGTGCCGCTGGCGCTGCTCGCCGCGCACCGGCCGGCCGTCCGCACCCCGCCCGACGCCGCGCTGGGCGAGCTCTGGCGCCAGGCGCCCACGCGCGCCGACCTGGCCTTCCCGCGCTCGCGCGAGCTGGTGACCACGCAGAACTTCTTCCTGGCACTCGACCGCGCGATCAATGTCGCGGGCCGGAGTCCGTGGAAGCCTCTCCGCCGCCGTGCCATCGCGCGCGCCATCGAGTGGATCGTGCGCCACCAGGACAGGAACGGGCAGTGGGGAGGCATCCAGCCGGCCATGCTGAACGCGGTGCTCGCCCTCCATGCCGTCGGCTTCGCGCCCGAGCACCCGGCGATCGTGAGCGGCATCCAGGGCGTCGACGACTTCCTGGTCGAGTGCGAGGGCACGCTCATGTACCAGCCGTGCGTGTCGCCCACCTGGGACACGGCGCTCGCCATGAAGGCGCTGCTCGAGTCGGGCACGGCCCCGGCGCACCCGGTGCTCGCGCGCGCCGGCGAGTGGCTGGTCGCGAACCAGATCTTCCGCCCCGGCGACTGGTCCGTCCTGAACCCCCGGCTCGAGCCGGGCGGCTGGGCCTTCGAGTTCGCCAACGACTGGTTCCCCGACGTGGACGACTCGGCGGTGATCCTCATGGTACTGGGCGAGCTGCCCCTCGCCGCGACCCCCGCCGGCCGGCGCGCCATCGCCTACGGCCTGAACTGGACCCTCGGCATGCAGAGCCGGAACGGGGGCTGGGGCGCCTTCGACACCGAGAACACCTCCGAGTTCCTGAACCGCATCCCCTTCGCCGACATGGAGGCGATGATCGACCCGCCGACGGAGGACTTGACCGGGCGGCTGCTCAGCCTGATGGGCGCCCAGGGCTACGGCCCCGACTTCGGGCGCGCGCGCCGCGCGCTCGAGTTCGTGCGCCGGACGCAGCGCGCGGACGGCTCGTGGTGGGGCCGCTGGGGCGTCAACTTCATCTACGGCACCTGGTCGGTGCTCGACGGCCTGGCTGCCATCGGCGAGGACCTGCACGCGCCCTATGTGCGCCGCGCCGTCGACTGGCTCCGGGCGCGCCAGAACGCCGACGGCGGCTGGGGCGAGACGGTCGCCTCGTACGACGACGAGTCGCTCGCCGGCAAGGGCGAGAGCACGCCCTCGCAGACGGCGTGGGCGCTCCTCGGGCTCATGTCGGCGGACGGCGCGCACGGCGCCGCCGTGGCACGTGGCGTCGACTGGCTCGTCCGCGCGCAGGGCGCGGACGGCACGTGGAGCGAGCGCCTGTTCACCGGCACCGGCTTCCCGCGCCACTTCTACCTTCGCTACCACCTCTACCGGCACTACTTCCCGCTCATGGCGCTCGGACGGTACGCACGACTGGGGGGAGGAGGAGAGAGCAGATGAGCGTCGGCATCGAACGCTTGCAGGTCTACGTCCCGCAGTACGCGCTGCGACTCACGGATCTGGCGGCGGCGCGGAACGTCCCGCCCGAGAAGCTCACCGCCGGCCTCGGCGTGCAGGAGATGGCGATCGCGCCGCCGTGCGAGGACGTGGTGACGCTGGCGGCGACGGCGGGCGCGCGGCTGCTGCGCGCGTCGCGCGTCGATCCCGAGGAGATCGGCATGCTGCTGGTCGCCACCGAGACCGGGGTCGACCACTCGAAGCCAGTCAGCATCTTCGTGCACGACCTGCTCGGCATCGGGCGGCGCTGCCGAGTCTACGAGCTGAAGCACGCCTGCTATGCGGGCACGGCCGCGCTCATGACCGCGGCCGACTGGGTGCGCGCGGGCGGCACGCGCGCGCGGCGCGCGCTCGTCGTCGCGGCCGACATCGCGCGCTACGAGATCGGCTCGCCGGGCGAGCCGACGCAGGGCGCGGGGGCGGTCGCCATGCTGGTCGGGCCGGAGCCGCGCGCGCTCCTGCTCTCCGAGCAGAGCGGCACGTACGCGGGCAACGTGCACGACTTCTGGCGCCCGCTCGACCGGCGCGAGGCGATCGTCGACGGCAAGTACTCGGTCGAGTGCTATCTCGACGCGCTGGGCGGGGCGCTCGCGGCCTACCGCGGCCTCGAGCGGCCGCCACTCGAGGCGGGCGAGGCGCTCGCCGACCGCCTGGCGCGGCTCCTCTACCACACTCCCTTCCCGAAGATGGCGATGAAGGCGCACCGGCGCCTGCTCGAGATCGACTGGCAGGCCGCGGGGCGGACGCTCGAGCAGGACGCGGCCGCCGCCTCCTTCCGCGAGCAGGCGGCGCCCGGTCTCGCCGCGGTGTCACGTGTCGGCAACACGTACACGGCGTCGCTCTACCTCTGCCTCGCGGCGCTGCTCGAGAGCGAAGGCCGCGCGCTCGCCGGGCGGCGCCTGGGCCTCTTCTCCTACGGGAGCGGGTGCTGTGCCGAGTTCTTCACCGGCACGGTGCCGAGGGCGGTGGAGATGGTCGCCGACGCCGGGGTCGCGGCGTTGCTCGCCGGGCGCACCTTCATCGACGTACCGGCCTACGAGCAGCTCGTCCGCGGCGGCGAGGTGGGCGGCGAGCCGCCGGCGGATTTCGTGGGTGAGTTCTTCTTCGCGGGCGTCCGCAACCAGCGGCGCGAATACGGGCGCCCGGGAGCGCTGGCGGCGTGAGCCTCGGGGCCACGGCACCGCTGCCCGCGGGGGCAGATCCCGCCCGCCTGGCGGCGGCCTACGCGCACTGCGCGCGCATCGCGCGCGGGCACTACGAGAACTTCACCATCGGCTCGTGGCTGCTGCCGCGCCGGCTGCGCGCCGACCTGGCCGCGGTGTACGCCTTCGCGCGCGGCGCCGACGACCTGGCCGACGAGGGGGACGCGAGTCCCCGCGAGCGGCTCGCCCGGCTCGACGCCTGGGAGGCGCGGCTCGTCGCCTGCGCCCGGGACCCGGCGGCGGCCGCCGACCCGGTGTTCCTCGCCCTCGGGCACACGATCGCGCGCCACGACCTGCCCCTCGAACCGCTGCGCGACCTGCTGGTCGCCTTCCGGCGCGACGCGGCCGGCGACACCGCCACCTTCCGCACCTTCGCCGACGTGCTCGAGTACTGCCGCTGCTCGGCCAACCCCGTCGGGCGCATCGTGCTCGCCCTCTTCGGCCACCGCGACGTCGAGCGGCAGGCGCGCGCGGACGACATCTGCACCGCGCTCCAGCTCACCAACTTCTGGCAGGACGTGGCGGGGGACCTGGCGCGCGGCCGCGTCTACATCCCCGAGGAGGACCTCGGCCGCTTCCCCGGGAGCCGTGCGGCGCTCGCCGGGCGCGTGGCGAACGAGGGCTTCCGCTCTCTGCTCGCCTTCGAGGTGGTGCGCACGCGGGAGCTGTTCGTGCGCGGTCTGGCGCTGGCGCGCCTCGTGCCGGGGCGGCTGGCGCGCGAGGTGCGTCTCTTCGCGCGCGGCGGGCTCGCCATCCTGGGGCGCATCGCGGCCGCCGACTACGACGTCTTCGCCCGCCGCCCGACGCTCACGCGCGGCGACCTCGCGCGCCTCGTGCTGCGGGGGCTCCTCGGATGAGCGACGCGGCGCTCGATCTCCGGAGCCCGCTCGCCGCCGCCTACGATCACTGCGAGGCGCTCACGCGCCGCGCCTCGTCCAACTTCTACTGGGGCTTCCGCCTGCTCCCCCACGACCGGCGCCGGGCCCTCTCGGCCGTCTACGCCTTCTGCCGCTCGGCCGACGACATCGCCGACGAGCCCGGCGCCGCCCGCGACCCCGAGCGTCTGCTCGCGCGCTGGCGCGCCGAGCTGGAGGCGGTCTACACCGGCCGCCCGCGGCATCCGATCGGCGTCGCGCTCGCCGACACGGCCGAGCGCTTCGCGATCCCGCGCGAGCACTTCGAGGCCGTGATCGCCGGCGTCGAGATGGACCTCCGGCGTGACCGCTACGAGACCTGGGAGGACGACCTCGCGGCGTACTGCTACCGCGTGGCGGGCGCGGTCGGCCTCGTCTGCATCCAGGTCTTCGGCTACCGGAACCCGTCGGCCCGGCAGTACGCGGTCGAGTTGGGCCTCGCCTTCCAGCTGACCAACATCCTGCGCGACGTGGCCGAGGACGCGCAGCGCGGCCGCATCTACCTCCCGCGCGCCGACCTGCGCCGCTTCGGCTGCCGCGAGGAGGACGTGCTGGTCGGCCACTGCACCGAGGCGTTCCGGCAGGTGATGGCCTTCGAGTGCGCGCGCGCGGGCGAGCACTACGGCCGGGCGCGCTTCCTCCTCGCCGAGGAGGACCGGCAGTCGCTCGCGCCCGCCGAGGCGATGCGGCTCATCTACGAGCAGCTCCTCCGCCGCATCATGTTCCGGCACTACGACGTCTTCGGGCCGAAGATCCGCCTCACGCGGCCGGAGAAGGCGGGTCTCGCGGTCGCCGCCTGGGTGCGGCCGCACTTGAGCTTCTACTACTGGCTCGCGGGATGACGGCCCGCCACGTCGTCGTGGTGGGCGGCGGCTTCGCGGGCCTCGCCGCGGCGGTACGCCTCGCGCGCGCCGGCGCGCGCACCACGCTCCTCGAGCGCCGGCCGTTCCTCGGCGGGCGCGCCTACTCCTTCGCCGACCCGGTGACCGGCGAGGTGGTGGACAACGGGCCGCACGCGCTGATGGGCGCGTACACCGAGGCGCTCGACTTCCTCCGCGAGATCGGCGCGTCGGCGAAGCTCCGCGTGCAGCCCCGGCTCCGCGTCGCCTTCGCCCACCCGGAGCTGGGCCTCGGGGAGGTTGCGGCGCCCGCGGTACCCGGGCCGCTCCAGGCGCCGCTGGCGCTGCTCCGCTATCGGCTGCTCGCCCGCGGCGACCGCGTGCGGCTCTTCGCCGGCGCGCTCCGGCTGGCGGCGCGGGGGAGGGGGCTCGCGCGCCGTACCGTGGCCGAGGCACTCGCCGACGTCGGGCAGTCGCCCGCGGCCTGCGCGCGCTTTTGGCATCCGCTCGCGATCGCGACCCTCAACGAGGCGCCCGAGACGGCGGCCGCCGCGCCGTTCGGCGCCGTGCTCCGCCGTGCCTTCTTCGCGGGCGCGCGCGCCGCGCGCTTCGCGCTCGCCACCGTGCCGCTCTCGGAGCTGTACACGACCGATGCGCGCCGCGCGATCGAGGCCGGCGGCGGGACCGTCGTGACCGGCGCGGCCGTGGCCTCGCTCGCCCTCGAGGGCGAGCGGGTCCGGGCGGTCCTGCTGCGCGACGGCCGCCGCGTCGGCGCGGACGCCGTCGTCCTCGCCGTGCCCTGCGCCGCGCTCCTCCGCCTCCTGCCGCCTGCGTTGCGCGACGCGCCGCCCTTCCGCACGCTTGCCGCCGTCGGCACCTCGCCGATCGTGAGCGTGCACTTGTGGCTCGACCGGCCCGTGGGCTGGGGGTCGTCGTTCCTGGGGCTCCTCGGCGGGCGCGCGCAGTGGCTCTTCGACTGCGGGCCGGCGCACGACGGCGGGCACCGGGTGGCGAGCGTCACCAGCGGCGCGCGCTTCTGGGACGAAGCGAGCGACGAGGCGATCGCGGCCGAGGTGCTCGGCGACGCGCGTGCCGTCCTGCCCGGGCTGCGCGATGCCCGCTGCACGCGCTCCCTCGTCGTGCGCGAACGGCACGCGACCATCTCGCTCACGCCCGCAGCGGATGCCGTGCGGCCGGGGGTGACGACGCGGCTTGCGAACCTCTTCCTCGCCGGCGACTGGGTGCAGACGGGGCTCCCG
>WNEZ01002781.1_pt1 | contig 16026 bp, 15 predicted proteins | sample 5400521 | NCBI WGS metagenome assembly WNEZ01 (sample SAMN13153339, study PRJNA577476) | soil metagenome | isolation source: 120 cm saprolite under Douglas fir tree site 2 hole 1 replicate 1 | place: USA:California | collected 2015-04-18
GGTGGCCGGTTGGAGGTCATTTGTCCGGACCAGCAATCCGGCTGAGAGAGGGCATTGGTTGCGAAGGGTTGGGTGACGCGAAGTTCGTGGCGTTCCTTGCCTTTAGAAGCGCATGCGAAGCTGCTATAGGCCGACGCGCGGAAGCTGCCATCGCAAATGCTCATTATCGGGAACAGCACTGCCATAGCATTCTGCGGCTAACCCCGAAGCCGTCGCCTCACACTGCGCATAGCTCGTGAAGCTGCAATCCGTGCCGCCTTCGGCATATTCGAGGCAGTCATGTCCCCGGGGAACGATGGGGCCCGCCTTCGCTGCTCCCGTCGCGTCGAAAGCAATAGCTGATAGAGCGACAACTAGAGCAATCGCTGTCATTGAAATTGTCTTCATATTGGATCTCCATTGATTGGGATGTTCAATCCTCAACATGGAGATTCGAGACGGCGGAATCGATTATCGAGAGATTCATCTTTTTCACTTCACAGGTTTAGCAACGCCGACGTGCCTGCCATTACAATCCGAATCCTTCAAGCGCGCGTGTTCGGCGAACCGAAAGGCCGATGGGCAGGCAGCTTCTATCGCGCGCCTAAAGGAGAATTTAGTGGGACGGTCGAGATTGTCTCCTATTTACATGTTTAGAGGGATACACCCATCCTCACGAAAGGAAACAGTCATGAAACTTACGGCAATCGCATTAGCCGCTGCGTTCGCACTCTCAGGTACCGCCGCCCTTGCAAACACGGTTCATCACAAGTCGGCCGTCAGAGTTCAGCGCGATGCTATCGGCATGGTCAAACTGCATCCGAATTACGGCAATCCGAACGGCAATCCAGACGGTCCGACCACGTTGAGCGGCACCGGTGACTCCTCGTTCGGCGGCTCGTCGCCTGGCACCAGCGGCTACAACTGAGAAAGCGCACCGCATTTGCGTGGAGTTTGGTGCCCACGCGGTCTTGTCGGGACCGTGCCCGGATTTGAAAGCCGAAGCTGCTTCGGCGGCTTCGCCTTTTGCAGATTTGCCCCTACGCTATCTCTCCGAAGGGGGATAGGTCACCCGAGGAGCGACAAGCGCTGGAACAAGTACTGCCAATTTGGGAGAATCGTAAGTCGGTGGTGAGGGGGGACCGTTGCCGGCCTGAAGATCGCCGGCAAGCCTGCAATTGTTCCGAAAGTTGATCCGATAGAATTTCTTAAGCCCACCCACCACGCCCACTCTGACCGTGATTAGCGCGTAAACTCGAACAGATTGTGCGACTCCATAGTAGGAGGCGTCTTGGTATCGAGGGCATAAGCCGAGACGATTAGAGCCGCAGCTACGATTCCCATCGTGATGTGCGCGCTGTCAACCTCTTTGAGAACAGCAGCGCATCCTATCTCGACCAAGAAGCGGACGCGGCGAAGCATCGATGTCAACATCTTGGTCTCCACAAAAAGATTCAGGATCGATTTGACGAGATAGCTTGCGCGCGAGCTGCCGCCAGCCAAGAGAGCGCCGAGGCGTCCGGAGTTGCAGCATCTGATCTGGGTGCCTCGAGCCTGTTGGATTCGCACGGCGTCAATGCCTGATGCGGGCGCGATAACCGCGCGACGACCGGAGCTCGGCGCTCGCGATGTTCCGCGATCGAACCCGTCTGGGCTGACGATATGGTTGCAGAAGAACTCACGGCTTCCGGCTCACGTTTTGAAATCGATAGCCGCAAGGTAAAGGCGCGCGGAATGGAGAGCTATTAAATTGGGATTTATGGAGTTCACACCGTATTGATGCGGGATGATATACAGCAACGGAGCACATGCATCGGTCGCGGCTCCGTGGAACGAAACGGCGCTGACCGCCGGGCATTGCTTTTCAAATCCGGCCACTCAACTCGCGGCGCACCATGGCCTCGATCACGCGCATTCCGCCATCGCTGTCATTGAGGCAATCGATCCCGGCAAAGGATTCGTCGCTCCAGGTAAAAGAAGTGTTCCGCGTTCTTGCTATTGAAATTGCAACGGGTCAAGCAACTGCGCGGCGGGGCTAACCGCCGGCCGCGACCGTTTGTGCACGCTGCTCGGCGGGCTGAAGGTCTGTTCCGTGCGGAAGATCGAGCTCCTGCCACACCGCAACCAGGGCGTCAGCCAAGTGTCGGATCAACTGAACGTCATGCGCCGGGGTGGGCGTAATCCGCAATCGCTCGGTCCCGCGCGGAACCGTCGGATAATTGATCGGCTGGATATAGATCCCGTGCCGGTCAAGCAGCAGGTCGCTCGCCTGCTTGCACAAGTCGGGATCCCCAACCATCACCGGCACGATATGCGTCTCTGTTGCCAGCACCGGCAGGCCGGCTTCCCGCAGCGCCGCCTTGGTTGCTGCCACCGCGGCGCGGTGGGCCGCACGCTCCGCACCCGATGTCTTGAGATGGGCGATCGAAGCTGTCGCAGCCGCGGCTATTGCGGGCGGCAAGGCCGTGGTGAAGATAAATCCGGGAGCATGGGATCGGACGGCGTCCACGACGGCGCTGCTGCCGGCGATGTAGCCGCCAAGCGTGCCGAAGGCCTTGGCGAGCGTACCCTCGATGACGTCGATGCGGGCCATCACTCCGTCTCGCTCGGCGATCCCGGCGCCGCGTCGCCCGTACATGCCAACGGCGTGCACTTCGTCGAGATAGGTCATCGCGCCATAACGTTCCGCCAGGTCGCAGATCGCCTCGAGTGGAGCGACATCGCCGTCCATCGAATACACGCTCTCGAACACGATCAGCTTCGGACGGCGAGGCGCTGCGCGCGAGAGCAACTCCTCGAGATGCCCAACATCATTGTGGCGCCAGATCTGCCTGGGACAGCCAGCCGCACGCACGCCTTCGATCATCGAATTGTGATTGAGCGCATCGGACAGGATCAGGCAATCCGGAAGGAGCCTGGCGATCGTCGCGATGCCCGTATGGTTGGACACGTAGCCCGACGTGAAAACGAGCGCCGCTTCCTTGCCATGGAGATCCGCAAGCTCGGCCTCCAGCTCCACCAGCGCCCGATTCGTACCCGAGATATTGCGCGTTCCCCCGGCGCCGGCCCCCATCCTGCGCGCGGCGGCGCACATCGCTTCAATCACCTTCGGGTGCTGGCCCATGCCAAGGTAGTCGTTCGAGCACCAGACCACGACATCCCGCTTGCCGCTCGGGCTGTTCCAGTGCGCATGAGGGAACTGTCCTACCTTACGCTCCAGGTCAGCGAAGACGCGGTAGCGACGCTCTCGTTTCAGAGCAGCAACGGCAGATTGAAAACTCCCGTTATAGTCGAACATTCGTGGGACTCCGTATCGGCGGACGAACTGGACGGCAGCGATGGACTGCCAGGTTGTTCATTGTTGGGTGGGTCTCGACGAACTCTGCGGGAATGGAGTCGCACTGAGAACGAAACCGACCCCTCGGACATTGCGAATCATGGCGGGCTCATTTGACCCGTCGACCTTGCGACGCAATCGGCCCATATGAACATCGACAAGGTTCGTTTCAGGGACGAATTTATACTGCCACACATCCTTCAGGAGGGTCGCCCGCGTCAGCAACTTGTCGCTCCGTTGCATCATGTATTTGAGCAGCCGAAACTCCCGCGGCCGCAGATCGATCCGACGATCACCACGCTTCGCAGTTCGATCGATGAGATCAAGCTCCAGCGGCCCCACGCGCAGCACCGTTTCAGTCAGCGGGGCCGGCAGCCGGGCCGAAGGTGCGCCGCTCGAGATCAATTCAACGATGGCGAGCGGCTGCTTTGAGGGTTCGTCACGTCGCAGGGGCGATCCGCGCATCCGCTCGACCACCTTTTCAAGTGTGCTTGACAGCAGCGAATGAATGTCGGCATCCGTGGCAAGATCGGACCGCATTTCCGCAGGTACATCCTGGACCAGCAAACGCACCAGAACGGGCAGGCCTTCGATGTCGGCCAGAAGCTCCGCCGTTCCATTCCGCAACATTGGCGATTCTCGCGTGCGCCGAACAAGGCTCCGATGCTGGCCAGGTCTGGTTGATGAATTTAGCAAGTGTATCGACCGCGGGTCCGCATCCCTTGAATCCGTGCCGACGAATGCCGATGCCATCCGATCGGAGGTATCGCGGTTGGTGTTATAAGCTCTCATCGCAATGTCCCTTTCCACTGGCCGCGAAGACTCGTCTCCGACGGCCGGATTGGTTGATCATTCAGCAGATCTCGTCGAGATTCCTTCTTGCTCGTGGGCGCGGCGGACCGAGGGGAGGGGCCGGCTCATGATGCTCTTGCCTGACTTTCGAGAACCAGGAACGCGCTCTTGCAGTGATCTTCGTAGCAATCGTGATTGCAGTAGGTGAGGTGTGTCCCGATTTCCCGCAGGTAGCCTGCTCCGATCGGCTCATCGCACGACACACAGAACGCTTGTCGGCGGGGCGACCGCTCATTCACCAGTACAAATCTCATGTGGCGCCTCCCAATGCGAAGCAGAACACGGTGTCGGCGGCGTGGAACACGTTGGGCGGGGGAGCGCAGAGGTGATTTCTGCCATCCGGATTGTCTCTGTTCCGCTCGACCTTTTCCTGTGGAATGGGAATGAATTTTCCGTCCTCTCGGCGTTTTGCGTAGATGTTGCCGTCGACGTACTTGACTTCAGTCGGATAGCAGTCCGCATCATTGCAACAGCTCACCGCTGGATTGTCGGGCATGTGCCATGTTGAATAGAACTTCTCGTGCAGGAACTGGTCCTGCGGCGGATGGCGGTGAAGCCCAGCCTGGCCTTGTCCATCCTGCGCCTGAACAGGCATCATCAACACGCAGCAAAGACAGATGCCCAGGAAGGATTTGCAGAATGAGTTCACTGCGCAACCTCCTTGATGCTCGGGAATTCTGAACCTCGGGAATTCGTCGCGTGATGCTCGCCGCAATCGCTGTCAAGCAGCTTGAAGCCGACGTAACCATCTGCGATCACCCTCCTGACGGGCCCTGAAGCGGTCAACGCACTTCTTCGAACAGAGGGCGGTCCGCCAGGAATAGCGCCTGACAAGGCCGAACTTTCCGTCGCAGATCGGGCAACGCTTGGCTGCGTCGTCACGGGGGTATTGGGGATTGTTGCGCATCTTTGCCTCCTCTCCGCTTTGCGTGGGTACTCGTTGGTGCTCGCCTTTTGTCCGCCGTCGCAATTGGCGCAAAGGTGAAGTATCGATTCAGGATCGTAATGGCCTGCCAGATCCCGCGGCGTATAGGGACACCGTGCGCAGAGCTTCACTCTCATGTGCAGCCTCCGCAGGTGAAGCAGCGGACTTCTGTGCCGGCACGAATCTCGGTAGATGGGACAGGGATGTGTTTTAGACCGCCGGTCTCGCGGCGGTTGCGCTTAAGCTCTTTGACTGGGATCGCGGACATGCTGTCACCTGCAATCGGCTCTTTTCGATCTGCAGCGAGACTAGGAGGATTAGGAGCGTTGGCTCAATCGTACGTAGGTAAGCGTGCGGTATCGAAAGGGATCGCGGGAGCATACGGAGGTTTGTGGGTTGCCTTCAGGGGCCCACTCATCGCGTCGGAGAGTGTCCAGGCGACTCGGATATGGGCCGCCGCTGCCGGGTGGCAGCGAATGATGCGTAATACGGGCCGCCGAATCCAGCCGCGCAGCTTTCCCTCGGCAGGATCACACGATCTGCTTGCAAACGACTCGCCAATTGAAGGGGAGGGGAAACGGGAAGATCCACGATGGAAAGAGACGGACGGCTTCCGCCTGCCTGGATCGGGAGGGGGGTGAGGCACGCGCGAAGCCGTCCGGTTAGCAGCCATGCGCGTGAGAGAGGAACGCGACCGATCTGCTTGGCGCTAAACTTGATCCACCCCGAGGTGCGACACAACTAAACGAAGGTTTGGCTCAACTAAATTGAAGGTTAGGGCGATTGCCCTTCGGTATAAGCGCCCAGCCGGAATTCACCGATCGCTCGCACCGGCCGGATTAACAACGGGGTGATCTTGCGCCGATTTTCTCAGAGTTTTGAGTATTTTGGCCCCGGGAACCGCGCGCCGGCCTGCCGTGGAGGCAATCGAATTGCCGAACTTCTTCAAAATGCTCTAATCTCGTTCGGAGACCCTGGACGCTCTGTGAACGATGCGTAGCCAGATCATGAATGTCTGGAAGCCGCGTCGTGATAGGGCTTAGTGGCGTGCCAGTTCATCACCTTAACGGGACGCGCGAGGAGAATGAATAAACTCAATCTCCCACAACAACGGCCAAAGCCGCCCATCATTTCTCACTATGCAGTGGCGGCGCTGTCGGTGGCCGTTGCGATCATTGCTGCGGAACTTATCACGCGTTTTTTCCATGCTGAGGCGATCGCATCGTCGATGCTTTGCGCTGTTATCTTCGCTGCGTGGTTTGGCGGTTTGGGCCCGGCGCTGTTGGCGATCGCGCTCGCCCTTTTGGCCTTTCATTATTACCTGGTGCCTCCCATCAATTCGTTTACCTGGAAGGATGGCTTGTTCGCAGGAGGTATGTCGGAGGTGCCCCGTCTACTCCTGTTTTCCATTACGTCGCTCGTCGTTGCATCTCTGATCTCGGCGCAGAGAAGAGCGACAGAAACCCTCCGGCTTTCCCGCGATGATCTGCGGGTGGCGATGGAGGATCAAAGGCGGATTGAAGCCGCACTTCTGCGCAGCGAAATGTATTTGACCGAAGCGCAGAGATTGAGCGGCACCGGCAGCTTTGGATGGAATATCGCCAACGGAGAGATCATCTGGTCAGACCAAACTTTTCGAATCTTTGGAGGTGACCGGACGACGAAGCCGACTGTGGAATTTATTGTCCAACGCACCCATCCTGAAGATCGCGCGGCCGTGCAACAGACCATCGGCCGGGCTTCCGTCGATGGAAAGGATTTCGAGCATGAATATCGATTGCTGATGCCGGATGGCTCAGTGAAATATGTTCATGCCTTGGCTCGTGCGGTGAGAGATGCTTCGGGTAGCATCGAGTTTGTAGGCGCAGTGACGGATGTTACGGTTGCAAAGGAGACGGAACGGAAGCTGCGACGCAGCGATGCCTATTTGGCCGAATCGGAACGTTTGCGCCGTACAAGCAGTTGGGCCTGGGATGTGCGGCGTCGAGAGTGGGCTTATCGGTCGCCCGGAATATACGGCTTGTTTGGATTCGATCCGGAACAGGGCGATGTGCCGCTGCAGGCGTTCAGGGATCGTATTCACCCCGAAGACAGGCGCCCGAATGTCGAAGCGGCGGCCCGGGCTATCCGAGAGAAAATCGATTTCGAAATTGATTTTAGAATAGCTCTCTCGGACGGATCGATAAAGCACATACGTTCCGTGGGGCACCCTGTCGTCGGCAGCGACGGCGATGTGATTGAATTAATTGGCACGCATGTAGATGTCACCGAACAATACGCCGCAAGGGAGGCGCTGCAAAAGGCGTTTGACGAAATCAAGAAATCCGAGGATCGCCTTCGACTGGTCATCGACACGATCCCGACGTTGGTCTGGCGCTCTGGACCCGACGGTCGCCCCGAGTTCTTTAATCAGCCAACGCTCGACTACACGGGTCTCTCATTGGAGGGCGCTGTGGAGGGATGGGCTCGCGCAGTTCATCCAGACGATCTGGCGAGCCTGTCGAACATGTGGCACGAGATACGGAATTCCGGCGCGCGGGGCGAGACAGAAGGACGGCTCCAGCGCTTCGACGGCAAATATCGTTGGTTTTTACTCCGCGTCGAGCCACTGCGCGATGAGGTGGGCAACATCGTAAAATGGTACGGGTCGGCGACCGACATCGAGGATCGCAAGCAGACCGAAAATGCTCTCCGTCAGAGTGAAACGTATTTGGCCCAGGCACAGCGATTGAGCCTTAGCGGTACCTTCGGTTGGCGCGTTGCCACCGGCGAGAATACCTGGTCAGCGGAAACTTTTAGAATTTTTGGATACGATGAGGGGTGCCCTGTCAACATCGATATGGTTCTTGCGCGCACGCATCCGGAAGATCGGGCTGCCGTGCAAAGGGCCATTGACCGTGCCTCCGTCGACGGAAATGAGTATGATCAAGAGTATCGATTGCTGATGTCGGATGGCTCGGTGAAGTATGTCCATGCCGTCGCTCGGGCGGAACGAGACGCATCGGGCAACCTCGAATACGTCGGCGCGGTTACGGATGTGACCCTTGCGAAGGAGACGGAGCGTAAACTGCGACGCAGCGAGGCCTATTTGGCCGAAGCCCAGCGCTTGAGTCATACAGGCAGTTGGGCCTGGGATGCGCGGCGGCGAGAGTTCGTGTTTCGGTCCCCCGAAGCGCACCGCATGTTGGGACTCGATCCGGAAAAGGACGCTGTACCACAGCAACCCTTATGGGATCGTGTACATTGTGAAGACAGGGACCAGGTCATCGAAATGGTGCGGCAGGCTCTTCGAGAGAAAACGGACTTCGAAGGTGACTATCGCATCGTTCTTCCGGACGGTTCGACAAGATACGTGCATTCCGTGGGACATACCGTTGTCGGTGACGACGGTGAAGTGACGGAGCTGGTTGGTACGCATATCGATGTTACCGAGCAGCACCTCGCAAAGGAGGCGCTGGAAAAAGCCTTTGACGAAATCAAGAAATCCGAAGATCGGCTTCGACTGGTGATCGACACGATCCCGACCTTGGTGTGGCGCGCCGGACCCGACGGGGTCCCCGATTTCCTCAATCAACCGGCGCTCGACTACACCGGCCTCTCATTCGATCAAATCGAAACCGGCTGGCCTCGCGCCTTTCATCCGGACGACAAGAAGGGAATGTTGGTGAAGTGGAGCGCAATACGGGCGTCCGGTATGCCGGGCGAGCTTGTAGCTCGGCTCCGGCGCTTCGATGGTGAATATCGCTGGTTCTTGTTTCGAGCCGTACCGCTGCGCGATGAGCAGGGCAACATTGTCAAATGGTATGGGTCATCTACCGACATCGAGGACCGCAAGCGGGCCGAGGAGGCGCTTCGCGAGAGCGAGCAGCGCTTTCGCGATTATGCCGAAACCGCCTCCGATTGGTTCTGGGAGGCTGGACCGGACCACCGGGTCACTCGCATATCGGAACACGTCAGTGATATCGGCTTCGTGCCCTCAGGCCTCGCCGGCATGTCTCGCTGGGACATTGCAACTGATGTCGAATCGGAACCCGAAAAATGGCGAGTGCTTCGGGCGATGATCGACGCCCATCAGCCATTTCGCGATTTCGTGTACACCGTAAATGGGGCTGGATCTCCAGCATACGTCCGAACGAGCGGCAAGCCAATTCACGATGCAAACGGCAATTTTCTCGGCTATCGAGGCACCGGTACCAATATTACCGCGATAATCCGCGCGGATCACGCCGAACAGGCGCTGCGCGAGGCGCAGGCGGAGCTTGCGCGTGTGACGCGCGTCACGACGCTGGGTGAGCTGACAGCCTCCATCGCCCATGAAGTTAACCAGCCGCTCGCCGCTGTTATCGCCAACGCCGAGGCCTGTCTGCGCTGGCTTGATCGCGAAACTCCCGACCTGGTCGCAGCTCGTCGTTCGGTGGAATGGGCGATCAGCGACGCGAGCCGGGCGAGCGAAGTCGTCCGGGGCGTCCGGGCGCTCGCTAACAAGACCGATATCGAGAGAGTGCCGCTTGACGTTAACGACATCGTCAGAGAAGTCATCGCGCTGGTGCAGCGTGAGTTAATCAGCCATCGCATATCATTGCGAACGGAATTAGCACCGGCTCCGCCCATGGTTCTCGGTGATCGGGTCCAACTGCAGCAGGTGATTATCAACCTGGTGATGAATGGTATTGAGGCAATGGAGCCGGTCATGGATCGACCGCGCGAGCTAGTGATCCGATCACGCTGTGACGACGCACAGCGAATGCTAGTAAGTGTGACGGATTGCGGCGTCGGTATTTCCCGCGATGATGCCGACCGGCTGTTCAAGGCCTTCTTCACCACCAAGTCCGGCGGCATGGGCATGGGGCTCTCAATCTGCCGATCGATCGTGGAGGCCCACGGAGGACGTTTGTCAGCTTCCCGCAACGAGGGGCCCGGTGCTACATTTCAATTCGTCCTGCCCTTCCATCAGGAGGACGCGTCATGACCGAGCGCCCAAAATCATCGCATGAACCCTCGAGCGCCAGGGAGCCGATCGTCTTCGTGGTCGAAGACGACGCCTCGATATGCCGAGCGCTCAGCAATCTCTTTCAATCGGTGGGATTGCAGGTTGAGGTGTTCGGTTCGGCGTCCGAAATGCTGCAAGGCAAGCTTCCGGATGTCGCCAGCTGCCTGGTGCTTGACGTCAGGTTGCCCGGGTTGAGCGGCCTGGATTTTCAAACCGAACTGGCCAAGGCGAACATTCACATTCCAATTATCTTCATGACTGGCCATGGCGATATTCCGATGACCGTCAGGGCCATGAAGGGAGGAGCGGTCGATTTCCTGTCCAAGCCGTTTCGCGATCAAGACATGCTTGACGCCGTCGTGAAGGCGATCGAACGCGATCGGGAGCGGCGTGAGGCCGACAGGATCGTCACGGATTTGCGGACCCTTTTTGAGACCCTGAGCACTCGCGAGCGGGAGGTTCTGGCGTTGGTGTCGTCCGGCCTGATGAACAAGCAGGTAGCCGCCGAGCTTGGACTTGCCGAGATTACCGTGAAGATCCATCGGGGGCACATTATGAAGAAAATGGGCGCGAGGTCGTTGGCCGATCTGGTGAGAAAGACCGAAGCCCTCGGAATTCGTCGCAACAAGCCCTAGCGGTAAGTATAATTTTACACCCCCAATTCGGGATCCATTTTCCATTTGGCGATGGTGGTACGGCAAGCACTTGTACGGATGCCGCCGATTTTTGTCGGCTCAGTGCATCAAGTTATTGGGTTTACAAACCTAAGTATGATTTTGGAATCCTGATTGGTAGCCCATTTTGGGTTGGAGCGTACCAAGGTCAACGCCTTGCTCCCGCGTTAGGAAAGGCCCGTCTTGTCAGCGCTTTCGGTGATTTCAGTTATTGACGACGATGCATCCGTCCGCGCAGCGACCACCAATCTCCTCAGCTCGCATGGATACATGGTCCATACATTTGCGTCGGCCGAGGACTTCTTGCAGTCGGCTTACCCGGACGACTCCTCGTGTGTCGTTGCGGATGTGCAGATGTCTGGCATGAGCGGTTTGGACCTGCTGACGCATGTGCGTACGCAGGGCAACGAAGTGCCATTTATTTTTATTACGGCTTTTCCCGATGAGAGCGTCCGTGCCCGGGCGCTGAGGGCCGGAGCCATTTGCTTCCTGGCCAAACCTTTCGCTGGACCTGTCTTGATTGGCTGCATCGAAACCGCAGTGTGTCGAAATCGCGGTAGTGCCGGCAAGTGAGGCGATGAATGCCGGCGCATTGTCTCTGACGCCGGCTACGGCGTCTTTTCGACCGCCATTGGAGCGCGTTCTGCCGCGGCTAAACCAAGGTATGGGTCCTCCCAAACCAATACGATATTCGAAACAACCTCTGTAGGATCGAGCCATTTCCCTGATCAAACTACCCTGACCTTGACTGGACCCAGGGAGGCGCCGGATGGGTGCAGGCCAAACGAGTCAAGGCGAAGAGTTCACGTTGACGAACTCTGCCACAAGCCTCTCAGGTATTCCCCAAAGGCAACAAGAAACCTGGAGCGCCTCTGTAATCTCTCGGCGGAGCAACCTTATGCAATTGCCTGAGCTCGCGCGCTCGACGACACTGCAGTGGACTTTGCTGGTGGCCGGGTTATTCGCGGGCTTTATCGTTGCGTTGCTCGGCTTTGTCTACCTCAAGACCAAGGCTGACCTGACGGCGCAATCGGATCGTATGATCGCCTCGCAAATAGTTTTCTCCGCGCACTTGTCGCCCGAGCGCAGGCTGGACGCGATCGACGAGCATCTGAAACAGGATCCGCGCCGCGTTCGGCTCGCGGGATTGTTTGGCCCCAACGGCCGCAGGATCGCGGGTAACCTGAAAAGCCTGCCGCCCGATCTTAAGACCGATGGCACGATACAGAGTGCCGTGGTCGACAGGGTCGACGAAAGTGGCGGCGAGAAACAGGCGGTCCGCCTGATCGCGCTCACATTGCCCACCGGCGACGTGCTGGCGATCGGACGAAACATCGACGAAGTCACCGAGATCGCGCACCTCGTTGGTCGGGCGCTCGCGCTTGGTCTAATTCCCGCCGTGCTTCTTTGCATTGCGGTCGGTGTGGTACTGAGCGCTCGCGCCCGCCAGCGTATTGTCGAGGTCAACGAGCGCGTTCAGCGTATCGTCGCCGGCAACCTGCGTGAACGACTCCCACATCGCAACGCTCATGATCCCTTCTCCAAACTTGCGATGATCGTCAATGGCATGCTCGACGAGATGGAAACTCTCATCCAATCCCTTGCAGGCGTCGGCAGTGACATCGCCCATGATCTGCGTACGCCGCTTACCCGTGCGCGGCTGATCCTTGAGCGCGGCCGCTCCGGCGCCAGGACGCTTGAACAGTTCCAGATGGTTGCAGACAGAACGATAGAGGCACTCGACCAGTCGCTTTCCATTATTGCCGCCATTTTGCGACTAACGGAAATCGAGAAAAGCCAGCGATCGGCTGGCTTTGGCAAAGTAGCGCTCGCGGATCTCGTCCGCGAAGTGGCTGACATGTACGAGCCAATAGCGGAGGACAAGGGGATTACTCTCCTGATCCACGCGCCACACGAGCTAAGCGTGCATGGCGACCGGGACCTGCTGATCGAGGCAGTCGCCAATCTCGTCGACAACGCCATCAAATATACGCCCGCCGGGGGGCAGGTGGAAATTGGACTCTTTCAGGGCAACCGCGAAAATATCGTGCGCGTGAGAGACACCGGTTCCGGCATAAGCGAACGCGAACGTCACGCTGTCCTCCGTCGTTTCTACCGGTCGGATAAAGTACGACACACATCAGGCTTGGGTCTTGGCCTTAACCTCGTGGCCGCTATTGTAAAGTTGCACGACTTCCGTTTCACGATCCGTCCAGGGTCCGGGTGCGTGGTCGAGATCGGTTGTCCGTGTGGACCGGGGCTATCGTGAAAACTGGAAGCACGTTCAGATGAATGCGCCTCCTTCTAAAAGGAGAGAGTGACGTGCTCCCCTTTTTCCACCTATTCCGCTGAATGGATCCCTGTGGGAGTTCGGCGTTGTTATGCGTAGTGAAAACCGACCTGTTGTAGTTCGAGCAGCGTGCCGCCCGCGCCGGGAATTAGAACGACGCCGTCCACCAGATGGTTGGTCAATTCTGCCGCAAGCGCAGCATGCGAGAGCTTGTCGGGGTTGATGTCGGTTTTGATGAGAGCGCCTGCTTGTTCCCAAATCGCATTGTGACAGGACATGAAAACAACGCCACGCCGCATCAGCGCAGGGATGGAATTGTCATCGCCGGAGAAGGGTCCCGCCTGATCCTCATAGTTCGCGGGATCAGCAGCCGCCGCTTTCCGCTCGACGATCAGCGTATTGGTCTTGAATTCGTCGCCGGCCAAACTCGTGAGCTGATACTTGTCCCAGATGGTCTGATCGTAGAGCGCAAGATCTGCTGTACCATGCGTAACCGAAACAGCGAGAAAATCCGGATGTTTGAACGACCAGATCTGCGTGTTGAGCGCATTGCGCATCATGTTCAGCCAGGGACCTGCAATGTCGGTATTGTCCCATGCCTGCTTGGCCGCGGGCTGGTACGTAAGCACTTCGGTCAATGCTTCGTGATCCCATTGCTCTGGATGGTCCAGGATCATCGGTACGGTCTTGAAATCGCGACGGCGAGGCGCCTGCGCGAGACGCTTCATCAACGCGTCAAGATGTGTGACACCGGCGGGCGTCAATGCGGACTTGGCCGCCGCTGCAGCGGGCTTAGCCGCCGCCGATGCAAGACCGATCGCGCCCGTGGCCACGGTCAAAGCGACCGTCCTCAAGACGCTCCGTCTTCCGGCGATAATCGTCATGTCTATCGTCTCCTTTTTGTTGTCTTTAGAGAGATAGGCAGCAGGATCTTTCGAGACCAATAAATCCTTTTTTATGAAAACCACTTTGGCCGTTGAAATTGTCAGCCGAGCGTTCACGTCTCCGCAACGAGGTGCCTTGTAAAGTGCAATTTAATTGCGTCGGCGGATTGCGAACCCCACATCACCTGCACGTGCTTGGGCGTTCCAGATGCCCGGATGCGCATTCCCAGCGATTGGGAATTTCGAACAACAAGGAAACAGAACAATGACGAAAAATCTCGCTTTAGCCGCATCGATAGCGATGCTGATGACGATCTCAGGACAGGCGCTGGCGGAAACGGCCGCACCGAACGCGTGGTACGAGCCCGAAGCGACTAGCCCCTCGGCTTGGCAAACGGCCTACGCCGACAACGCTTTCAATGGGACGGCCGCGACGGAGACAGCCGAGCCCAATGCGTATCGTTATCATGGCGGGCCGAAATCGAACGATTGACGCTTCTCGACACGAGCGCGCGCCGCCAAGCCCCAGTTTTGGCGGCGCGCTCTCAGCTACCGAGGATCGGGTTGTGCCTGGAGACTTCAATCCTTCCGGTGACGGCGATATTCGGTCGGCGTCAGTCCGGTGCATTTACGAAATGCCCTCGTAAACGAACTCGTTTCGCGAAAGCCAATCCGGGCGCCGATCTGCGTCACTGAGAGCGCCGGCCTCTGCAATAGGCTCTTGGCGCGATCCATTCGGCGGGCCATATGGTAACGATGCGGAGGCGCGCCGAAGGATTGCGTGAAGGCGCGCGCAAAGTGATAAAGGCTCAGATCGACGAGTTCTGCGAGAGCCGCCAGCGAAATTTCCTCCGTGAGATGCTCCTCGATGAATTCGGCCACCCGTTTCTGCTGCCATGCAGGCAAGCCGCCGCGAACCGGTCTCGCCGCCGCGGGTGCCGTTCGTTCCAATCGGACGAGCTCGTGCATCAGCACGAGGCCCAAGGCCTCGGCATATTCGCGGCTCCACGGATCGGAATTCCCGACCTCGGCCTTGAGCTTGAGCGCGGTGTCCCAGACGGCTTGATCGAAGAAGAACAGGCGGGCGTGGGCTGATCGCGGGACAGGCGATGCCGGATCCTGGATCAAATAGTCGATCCAGCAAATCGATATAGAAATAAGTGACGCGCGTCAGCACCCGCGGCGTCTGCCATCCGTAGAACCGATGTCCGGCAGGCACGAAGCTGAGCTTGCAATTGAACTCGCGCAAGGTCGACTTTGGCAGGCCCTCGATTAGCGTCTCGCCGTCGTGTCGTTCTGCGCGTTCGTAAGCGATCAGCAGATGTCGTCGTGCTTGAAAGCCATCCTCGAAAGTCTCGCGGCGGGTTACCCTTACGTTGTCTGCCTGTATTGCGCCCCAATTCGCCAGTCGGCGACGAGCGATATCGGGCGGGGAAATTTCAACAATCGGCCGAGGGGAGGAAGGAAAACCAGAAGGGCCGATGCCGACACCACTCATTGTTGCTCTCCTGATGCGGGCATTGACTCTTGTCCTCGGCCAGCATTTTTCCCACCGGGCGTTACGACTGTCGAAGTCAAAGGCGAGAGTAAGCCTATGAATTGTCGGCACCATTAAATTGCCGTTCAGATAACTAAATTCGATTTTACTCGAGGCTGGCGTGCGAGGACCTCAAGCGGCGTGCGCCGCGCACGTGCAGGAAATTCAAGCAAGAAAACTCAAGAGCGCGGCAAGTTGAGACAAGGGCGAGATGCGCTCGTCGCCAGATAACGAGATGTGTCCGTCGCAAGGTGCGCATCAAAAGGTGCGGCTGCGGCCGGCCAGGAGCCGCCATGTCCAAGCACGAGCCAAGCTCTCCTCTTGCCTTCGCAAGTGCATCCGGGAATCTGCCTGGCCAGCGAGGCGACGCTGGATCCGCTGGTGACCGGCCGGTCGTGGGCGAAATCGGCTTTGTCGGGCTTGGTAACATGGGAACGGCGATGGCCGCGAACCTCGCAGCCGCCGGGCGACGGGTGATCGCCTATGTCCGCCGCCCGGACCAGATCGGCAGGCTTGAGGCACTCGGTCTCAGACCGACGACCGATATCGGCGATCTGC
>WNEZ01002414.1_pt1 | contig 16023 bp, 12 predicted proteins | sample 5400521 | NCBI WGS metagenome assembly WNEZ01 (sample SAMN13153339, study PRJNA577476) | soil metagenome | isolation source: 120 cm saprolite under Douglas fir tree site 2 hole 1 replicate 1 | place: USA:California | collected 2015-04-18
CGGCTGGATCCCCCGCGACCGTCGCTACGGCGAGAAGCTCGCGACCCCCGACATCACGATCGCCGACCTCATCGGTGAAGTCGACCCGATCAAGGTCGCCGAGGGCCGGTATCTCGCCGACGAGCTGACCATCCACTACGGGCTCGTGCCGCGGACCAACCGCGGCATCTTCGCGATCAACGAGCTCCCGGACCTGGCCGAGCGCATCCAGGTCGGCCTGCTCAACATCATGGAAGAGCGCGACGTCCAGATCCGCGGCTACAAGGTGCGCCTGCCGATCGACGTGTACGTGGTCGCCAGCGCCAACCCCGAGGACTACACCAACCGCGGCCGGATCATCACGCCCCTCAAGGACCGCTTCGGCTCCCAGATCCGCACGCACTACCCGCGGAAGCTCGAGGACGAGATCGCGATCATGGAGGCCGAGCTCACGCACTTCCCGGCCGCTGGCTTCCAGTACGCGCCGGCGCCGTACATGAAGCAGATCGTCGCCGAGCTGACGCATCTGGCGCGCAAGGCGCCGGAGATCAGTCAGCGCTCGGGCGTGTCGGTGCGGGTCAGCATCTGCAACTGGGAGAACCTCCTGTCCAACGCGCTCAAGCGCGCCATCCGGCTCGACGAGCGCGAGGTGGCGCCGCGTGTGAGCGATCTGGGCGCCATCGTCGCCTCGACCAGCGGCAAGATCGAGCTGGAGACGCTCGGTGAAGGCGGCGATGACAAGGTCCTCGGCAAGCTCGTGCAGAAGGCGGTGCTCAACGTCTTCAACCGGAGCTTCACCGGCGGCGAGCTGGACCCGGTCGTGGCCGCCTTCCAGGCGGGCTTCGGCATCGACGTCGCAGACACGATGCCGTCGCCGGAGTACATGCGCCAGATCGCCGAGGTGCGCGCGCTGCAGCCGGCGTTGAAGAAGCTCGGGGCGGGCGACCCCGCCAGCACCGCCGCGGCGCTCGAGTTCGTGCTCGAGGGCCTGCATCTGAGCCGTAAGCTGAACAAGGACTCGCGGGCCGGGCGCTACCGCTACCGAAGCTGACCCTCCAGACGGGGCCTCCGGCTCCCTTTCGCGGACCCCGGCCTGGCTCGGCGCCGGCGGACAAGGGGATGACCATGACGTCACGTCTCATGACGTGCCTGGCGGTGGCGCTCTCGATCGCGGTCACAGGATGCGCATCCAGCGGCTCGAAGCAACCCAAAGACGACCTCGTGCTGGGGCGAACCAGTCGTCAGGAGATCCTGCAGCGTCTGGGCTCGCCGTACCGTGAAGGGACCCTCGCGAAGAACGGCAAGCAGCTCAAGACCATGACCTACGCGTTCGCGACCACCGGTGGGACACCGGTCCGCGAGGGTGTCACCCCTGCGCGAGGCCAGGGCTTTTACTTCCTGGACGACAAGCTCGCCGGGTACGACTTCACGAGCTCGTGGAAGGAAGACCAGACCGATTTCGACGCCAAGAAGGTGGCGGAGATCAAGAAGGGCGTGTCGACCCGCGCCGATGTCCTTCGACTGATCGGACGTCCCGGCGGAAAGTACGGATACCCTCTGATCGCGAGTCAGAACGTGCAAGCCGATGTCTATCTGTACGCGGAGAGCAAAGGCGGCCCCGTCAACGTGAAGTTCTACCAGAAGCATCTGGTCGTGACGTACGACGAGCGCGGCGTTGTCAGCAACGTGGAGTATCAGGAGCTCGGCCAGAAATAACGCGCGCGCGCCGGGGCGCTCCACGCCGCTTCTCCAGCCATCGCATTCCCGCAACCCGCCGAGGCTTCGCCTTGCGGCGCGGGTTATCGTGAGCGGTAGGCACGCGACAACCCGCTCACCGCGCAAAGGAGCAGCCAGATGGCACGACCTTCGAAATTCGCCCACGTCGTCTATCGAACGCGACGCTTCGACGAGATGGTCGACTGGTACGAGCGGGTCTTCGAGGCGCAGGTGCGATACAAGGACCCGGTGCTGGCCTTCCTCACTTACGACGAGGAGCATCATCGTTTCGCCTTCGTGAACCTGGCCGCGCTCAAGCCCACGAGCGTTGAGGGCGGGGAGCGAGCAGACATCGGGGTAGACCACGTGGCCTACACCTACGCGAATGTGGGAGCGCTTCTGGACACCTACACCCGGCTCAAGCAGCAGGGCATCCTACCCTACTGGCCGGTGCACCACGGCCCGACCGTTTCGTTGTATTACAAAGACCCCGACGGCAACCGACTGGAGTTCCAGGTCGACTGCTTTCGTACCGCCGAGGAGGCCACCGCGTACATGCAGGGCGATGCCTTCGCCTCGAATCCCATTGGGGTCCAGATCGATCCTGAAGCGCTGGTCAAGCAATACCGGAGCGGAGTGCCGGAGGAAACGCTTCTCGTTCGGCCGGAGGGACCAAGCGCGCCGATCCCGCTCGAGCATGGCGTGTGACCGCGCGAGGCCCCGCGGACGGGACCGCACCCCGCCGCCAGGCCCCGCCCGGCAATCGCGTCGATCGTTAAGGAGTGATCCGAGCTACGAGCGTGTCGCGTCGAGAATGGTCTTTGCCAGGATGCGGCTCCCCTCGTAGCACTTGTCCGGCTGCTCGTAGCTGAAGGCCAGGCGGATGTGGCGCTCGCCGCCCTTGCCGACGAAGAACGCGGCGCCCGGCGTGTACTGCACGCGCGCCTCGAGCGCCAGCTCCTCGAGCTTGGCGACATTGGTGGCCGACGGCAGCTTGATCCAGATGAAGAACCCGCCCTGCGGGCGGCTGATCTCGACGTCCGTGTCCTTGAGGACTTCCCACAAGCCGCGGAGCATGGCGTCGCGCTTGGCGCGGTAGACGCCGACCAGCACCTTGACGTGCGCTTCCATGTGGTCGCGCAGGAAGTAGGTCGCCACGCGTGACATGAACGGATTCACGCCGCCGCCGAAGTTGAAGCCCTGGAACGCCGGGAGCATCGCGGGCGGCGCGCAGAGCCAGCCGAGCCGCACGCCGGCGCCGAGGATCTTCGAGAGCGTGCCCGCGCGGATCACCCGTCCGCTGCGATCGAGTGCGTAGACCGGCGGCTTCGAGTCCCCTTCAAACCGGAGCTCGTTGTAGGCGTCGTCCTCCAGAATGAAGGTGTCGTATTCCTCGGCGAGCTCGATCAGCTCCTGCCGGCGGCCGATCGACAGATCGGGGCCCGCCGGGTTCTGGAAGTTGACGATCGTGTAGATCAGCTTGCAGCGCCGGCCGGAGCGCCGGATCTTTTCGAGGCTCTCGCGGACCGCGCGGGTGACCATGCCGTCGGCGTCCACTGGCACGCCGAAGATCTCCGGGCCGTGCCGGCGGATGTTGTTGAGCGAGCCCGAGAACGTCGGCGCCTCGATGATCATCGGATCGCCCGGATCGACGAAGGCGCTGAACGCGAGCGACAGCGCGGCGCCCGAGCCGTTGGCGACGAAGATGTTCTCGGGGGTCACCGCGAGATTCTCGTAGAACTTGTACTTGTGGCAGATCAGCTCGCGCAGCCCGCGATAGCCCTGCGGGTCCCCGTAGGTGAGGGCCTCGGCGCCCTCGGCGTCTATCATCTTCCGGGTGGCCTCGACCATGCCGTCGTATGGGAACGAGGCCGGGTCGGGGTACCCGCCGCCGAACTCGTAGAGCGGCTTCGAGACGGGACGGGCGGTCGTGACGGAACCGCCCCATCCGATCCGGGCGCGGGTCGACAGGAGCTCCTCGAAGCGGGCGGTCGGGTTCTGAGTGGTCATGATGGTTAGCATACGACAACCGTCGGCCCTATAATCACCTCACCATGCTCTTCCGATACTCGCGCTGGGACGGCAGTCAGCAGCTCGCCGACCTCGACGCCGACGATCTGCTGGCCGCGATGTCCGACGACCTTATGTCCGACGGTGACTTGTGGAACGCGCTCCGACGCATGTTCCAGCGGGGCCTCCAGAACCCGCAGGGGCCCCAGGTGCCCGGCCTCCAGAACCTGCTCGACCGGCTGCGCAAGCGCCGGCAGGAGCAGCTCGACCGCTACGACCTGGGCTCGGCGCTCGAGGACATCAAGAAGAAGCTCGACGAGGTCGTCCGGACCGAGCGCTCCGGCATCGAGCGGCAGGTCGGCGACCCGGGCGAGCGCGCGAAGAAGCTGGAGCCCCTCGATCAGCTCCCTCAAGATCCGGCGGGGCGGATCAAGCAGCTCCAGGAGTACAACTTCACCGATCCCGAGGCGGAGCGGCTCTTCCAGGAGCTCATGAAATCGCTCCAGCAGCAGATGCTCCAGCCGTTCATGCAAGGGATGAAGCAGTCGCTCGAGAACATGAGCGCCGACGACCTCAAGCGCATGCGCGAGATGATGCGCGACCTCAACCGGATGCTCCGCCAGCGGGCCGAGGGCGAGGAACCCGACTTCGAGGCGTTCAAGGCGAAGTGGGGCCAGAACTTCCCCGGAGTCGAGAGCCTGGACGAGTTGCTCGAGCAGCTCGGGCGGCGGGCCGGGCAGCTGCAGTCGCTCCTCGACAGCATGTCGCCCGGGCAGCGCCGGCAGCTCCAGGAGATGATGTCGAGCCTGTTCATGAAGGACGAGCGGCTGGAAGCCGAGATGGCCCAGCTCGCCATGCACCTCGACCAGCTCGGCCTCACCGAGGAATTCCGTCGGCGCTACGACTTCCGGGGTGACGACGAGGTATCGATGCGCGAGGCGATGAAGCTGATGGACGAGCTCCAGCAGATGGAGGAGCTCGAGCGCCAGCTGCGCCGCGTCCAGACGCCGGACGATCTGGAGAAGATCGACCCGGTCGACGTCCAGAAGCTGCTCGGCGAGGAGTCGGCGCAGGACCTCGAGCGGCTGAAGGACCTCGCGAAGAAGCTGGAGGAGGCGGGCTACCTCGAGCGCAAGGGCGATCGGCTTGAGCTGACCGCGCGCGCCATCCGCAAGCTCGGCGACAAGGCGCTCAAGGACATCTTCTCGCACCTCAAGCGCGACCGCTTCGGGCGGCACGCCGTCGAGCGCCGGGGGGCGGGCGGCGACCCCACCGACGAGGCCAAGCGCTACGAGTTCGGCGATCCGTTCCTGCTCGATCTCAAGGAAACCTTGATGAACGCGGTCGAGCGCAACGGGGCCGGCACGCCCGTGCGCCTCTCACCGGACGATTTCGAAGTGTTCCGCATCGAGCTCTCCACCCAGGCGTCGACGGTCGTGATGGTGGACATGAGCCGCTCGATGATCAACAACGGCTACTTCCTGCCGGCCAAGAAGGTCGCGCTCGCGCTGACCTCGCTGATCCGCGGCCAGTTTCCCCGCGACAGCCTCTACATCCTCGGGTTCTCGCTCTACGCCCGCCAGTTCAAGGCCGAGGACCTTCCGAAGCTCGCGTGGACCGAGTGGAACATCGGGACGAACATGCACCACGGCTTCCAGCTCTCGCGGCAGCTCCTCGGGCGTCAAAAGGGCGGCAACAAACAGGTCATTATGATCACCGACGGCGAGCCAACCGCCCACATGGAAGGCCTCGAAGCCGACTTCTCGTATCCGCCGACCCGTCGCACGTTCGAGGAAACGCTGAAGGAAGTCCAGCGCTGCACGCGCGAAGGGATCACGATCAACACGTTCATGCTCGAGCAGAGCCGGATGCTCACGGCCTTCATCGAGCAGCTGACCCGCATCAACAAGGGCCGCGCGTTCTTCGCCAGCCCCGAGCGCCTCGGCGAGTACATCCTGGTCGACTACGTCCGCAACAAACGCCGCGCGATCGCGTAGCGCTGTCGAGGCGAGGCGCGCCTCACTCTCCCTTTAGCAGATCAGCCTGACGAAGCACGGCGGCGTGATCCCAATAGATCCGCTCACATGCGAGTTTGTCGCCCCGGAACTGCACGACCACCACGACATCCATGGCGATCTTCTTGTGCGTCGGCGGTGCGTTGGGCAAAAGCCACGGCATCGCCTTGCTGTGGGTGAACGTGAGGTGCAGTTCATCCACGAGTTGTCCCTCTCCGACGACACGGTTCACGGGCGTCATCTGCAGGTCCTCGGGCCATGAGGGGATGAAGTCATCCCGATAGAAAGCTCGCAAAGCATCCTTCCCACGGCCCCCGGTGTTCACAGGCATATGGTTGACGTAGGCATCTTCAACCATGGTGGCCAGGGTCGCCTCGACGTCTTTGCTCTCGAACTCCCCTATGAGGTGCTCTGCCCACAAGTGCTCCAGCTGTTGCGGAGAAAGAGAGGCTTTGCCCGTTTCTTGCCCGGCCATATTTCCCTCCCGTGCTCTCGTGCGGATCGACCAGCCATGTCTCGTCCCTGTGACGGCCAACACCGGATCATCCGGCCAGCTTCGCAGCATACAACGGCGACGGTGCCAGCCCATCTCGCGCAAGGTCTCGGAAAGTCAGCAATCGTCATAGCATTGAGGCGAGCATGCTTATCAGATGGCGCAGTTCACGATGACGATTGTAGCTGCGCGTCCTTACCCTGGAAATGCGCAGGTATATGCGACCTGCATGCCTTGCTGGTAATCCTATCCGCGGATTCCAAACGGATCGAACATCAAACAAAACTCGGCGACAAAGTCCTGGACCGGCAGTGGTTCTATGACATCGTAGCCAGAGGCGGACAGTAGTCGGATGCCCAGACATCCAATGGGATCACGTATGCGGTACTTGCGGCTGGTCGCGGTGCTCGGGGCGTTGTTCGCTCCCTACGGGACGTGCGCCGCCGAAAATTCCTTCGTGCGTGGTGATTCCATCGCGTTCACTGGTGACCGAGTTCACCCGCGTCGAGACGGCTCCCGACAAGAGCTATTCGATAATCCGAGGGGTGACGATCACGGGCCGAGAGTTTTCAGAAGTCGGATCTTCTCCTTTCCTGACGTCCAAAACTTGGACGCTCCCAGTTGTGGGACGTACCGACTGACACTAGAGCGCACACGAGATGAAGAATCGACGGGCCGTGGTTACTCGAGTGACAGCGAAAGCCGGCGAGATTGAAACGCACTAGCGGTCCCAGCGACCGCGTCCACCTCGAAGCGGAGCCGCTCCAACAATTCTCGCTGGCGCATTGATACAAGAACGGTCACAGCGCGGTCAAACTCTTCGTCGGTGCAGAACGCTCTGAAGAAATCACGCGGAGGCCAAGACCGGTCGACAAAACGAATTACGACGCCTTCCACTAGGCGGGCGCAGCGATCCCACTCTAGAAAGTGCCAGGGAAGTAGGGACTCGAGCCTACTCCAGAGGTCCCAAGGGAGCTTCTGCTCTCTCGCGGCAAGGTAAACGGGAGTGAACCCTTCGCCAACGAACCGAGCTGCGACAGTGTCTTTCCGAACAAGCCCGACCATGAGGAGGAACGCGTTCGCTTGAAGCTCGGCCTCGCTGTCATGAAGCCGCCGCAGTTCAGACCGAAGGTCGCCATTGCTAAGTGGGAACTCTTCCGCCTCACGCTTAGATACTTCGAGAACAGCTGCCGCAAGCTTCAGGAATTGCCCAAACCTGCCCGCGTGAAGCTCTGCGCGAACCTCCTCTTGAGAATGTAGAAGCCGTCCGAGGATGAATGCCTCAACGTCCTTTGGGGGTTGGTGTTCATCCGCGTATGCATGGGCCCCTCGCACCCAAGCGCGCGACGGCGCATGTCGCGCCTCGTACAGGAGTCGAAGATTTCCGAAGCTCAGCAGCCCGTACGCAACCGAATCGTTGAACCCATGACTTGCGATGAGGTTGTTCACTACGACCAACGCTTCACTTTCGGGCCGCTGCCACACCGCTGTGTCTCGCCCGAGTTCGGGCCGCCGCCTCAGTACCTCTGTTGCCACGTCAACTGACAACCGCGAGACGCTCGCCCCCTCGCATGATTCAAAAAACACTTCAGCGACTACTCGACCTCGCTCAGATCTTCCTTCCTCGGTAAGGTGTAGGAACAGCTTTTCAAGGTCGCCGAGCGGTAGTGCCTTCGCCCGCTCACGAAGCCGTGCGGGCGATTCTTCAATGATCTTCCTCGTGTCACGCACGACAACCTCGAGAGCTTCTGGTTCCGCAATTGCCCAAGGGCTTGGCGGCCCTCCAAAGATCGCTTGAGTAACCCGGATTCTCTCGTCTGACTTGTCGAAAAACGTCGCAATACAATCGTATGTCGCTGCTGCACTCGTCCGCCCGGTCGGCCCGGACATCGCTCCAAGCGTTTCACAAAGCCCCCGAAACGCGCGCCGCCCTTCCCGGAAGTCTGGGCCAAAGCTCCAAAGGAATCGCCTCACGAGCGACAGATCATGACCAAGCACTGCGTCCTGCGCCGCGCTCCTTGCCCACAAGTCGTGAAGTCGCTCGTTTCCATCATCGACTATCGTGAATTCCGCAGACTCCTGAAAGAGTCTTCGATTCCCCGCCGGAATTCCTTGAAGATCGAACGCTCGCGAGCCGCTACCCAGCATTCCCGTAGTGAAGGCAAAGTGTCCGCGCAGAGCCGGCCACTGTTGGTTCCAAATCGCTAGAAAGTGCCCCTCCCTCTCCGTTGAGGAGTCTGTCGCGACACAGACTCGCGCGGTCGGCTTCCCATAGAGTCGCGCAATGAGGGGCGCAATCTGGGATGGCGATATCGAGAGGTCGATCGGACGCCGCTCAGGCGCAGCTATCTCCTCTGCATAGATCTCGAATCGCCCGACGGATGCGGGTCGCCGAAATAGTTGCGGAAGCCAGAGAAGGTTCTGGTCGCCCAATACTTCGGACGTCAGAAGAAGGGAGTGTGTCCACACGCAACCCGGTCGGGGAAGTTCCGTCGCGTACCAGGTTCTCGCGAGGACGTAGATCCCACCCGGCAGCGGGAAGCCGGATAGATATCCGTCGAATCCTCGGACAGGAGTCGGACCCGACAGATCCGTCATCTGTGCCAGTAGGCTTCGCTGCTCCCGGGAGAGTGTCAGAGACGCCGCCAAGAGGTCGTGACCGTCGGAGTATCCGTGAAGGGACTGGTGGATCACGACTCTCTCTCGCCGACTGTAAGGAACTCTAATGGAAGAGTCAGGTCGCGCAGGGCTTCGGATGTGACGTGGAGCCGTACACGACTGCTCGGCGACGATGTCGACGCGAGTGCCTCCTTGTCTGACAAGTTTCCGCCAATCGCACTGACGCCGAAGATTTGGAAGGAGAGCTCTTCCGTGTTTGCTCGCAGGAATTGATCTAGAAGGGGCAATTTTTGCTCAAGCCAGGCCGCCGGCGTCGTTCGTTCCTTGATTTCATCCCACGCTGATATCAGGATAGCAATCCGCATGACGCGTCTTCGCTCGAATGTGCTCAATGCGAACTGTAGCAAGTCTACGAGTTGAACCTGTGTTGGCGACAGGCGGGGCTCCCACTCCACGGCTTGAGTCGGCGAGACCGCCAGTCCAGAAGTCCCGGCACTCAGTCTTTGAGCTTGGGCTACTTGTCGACAGTGAACGAACAAAAGGAGTCCAAAGGATGTTTCGAGCTGCCTCACGTAGCCTTGCGGAATTAGCCGGGCGTACCACTGGGAGGCAAACATTTCGCCCGCGACGTCTGGAATCGAGAGGTCGAATTTGGCCTCAGTGCGAACATGGCGCAGATGGAGGAGTGCAGATCGTTCAATTCCAATAGGAGTACGTGGGATTTCTTCGAACTCGAGCCATTTCTCTCTGATTTTGTTTAAGTACTCACGATCCGGTTGGAGTTGTTCTGCTACAAACACCGTCGGAATCTCTGCTGCTTCTAGTTGATGCCAAAGGGCCGCAAGAAACGTAGATTTCCCTGAGCCCGGCAAACCCATCATGACGATGGTGCCTTCAGACGACATCAAATACTCTCAAAAGCGAATTCTGCTCGCGTTGCCAGAATGCCCGGGCAAAGTCATTCAGACCGGAGTCCTTGACCGTGTCGGGCATAGCGATTGCGGGCTTCGAGCGGTCGCGCGACACCCATTCAGTCAGCAGACGGGGTACGCCATATGCGTACGGAACGCGATTGGAAGTTGGCCTTGCGGCAATGCGATGGCACGAAACAGATTCAAAGGACGAGGCGTATTGCTTCACAAGCAACGATTCCGTCTCTGTAACGAAATCCTCAGCGTCACCCGGTTTAACGAGGTCCCACTTCGTTGTTATCAAGGCGAGACGGCAGTTGTGGGGGATGAGGTTCGACTCGTGCGCAGATCGGAGGAGGCTTCGGGCACCAGCACGAACGGAATGTCGCTTCGTAGTAAGCGACATTCCTTCACCATCAAGCACGACGCAGATCAAGCCGGCACGTCGCCACAGCGGCCTCGTGATGATGGTAGGTTCCGATACATCGCGCGCCTCGACGAACGCTTCACCTGTTACGTCGGAGACAAGAACGCTTGAAGTCCTTGGTGGCCCACCGCTTGTATCAGTCACACGAATATGAAGAAATGCTGCGCCACTTGATCGGCTTGTCCTTACAGTATCTGGAGCGGAAAGACCAGAAGTGACACGCCCCGGATGGCAGATTCGCTCGAAGCCGGCAAGGGTTGCGGAACCTCCAAACAGAAGACCTCCAACTGGCCCCTCGTTAAAGAGTTCGTAAAGAGCAATGAGTATCGTTGTCTTACCGCAGCCGATCGGGCCCGCGAGGAGGATTACTGTGGTCTCGTCGCGAGCCGTGACAGTCCTGAGCGCATCTGCCGCTAAGGCCTCACCTGAGGGTATGGCTACGAATCCAGTCGTCGTCGATTCTGGAGCCATCTCAGTCCGATCCGGCAAAGATCTTAGCTAAGCACAACTCACGAAGAAATTGGATTGTCATCGACTGAGCAGGAAACTTTGTCGCTGTCCGAAATCCAAAGAACTTCTCGAATTCGCTTTGCCAAGTCTTCGCCGAAGCGATTGCCGAGATGCTCCACATTATCGGACAAAGCACAGTGCATGCTGATGGGCAAGGCTGCACAAGTTTCTCAGCACGCTCACGACCAAAGCTGGAGACATAGTTTCTGAAGGAGAACTCAGTCTCTCGTGCGCCAGACATCTGCAATAGTACGTGCAGCAATAGTGTCTCGGTTTCGGGCGCGACTGGGACTGTCCGAACATAGTGAAACAAATCGGCAGGAGCGGTAAGTGCGACAACTTCCGGTGGGAGGCTTTCATATGTTTGCGTGAGGAGTCTCGAGTGTTTCGTAAGTGCCCACCATAGATAGTCATTCATTTCCGCGATTGCGTCCATTGCGGTCTTGGTGGAGCCGAAAGCTTCGTTCACGCTTTCCGGGGTCAGTGGCGTCGCGACGGAAAGTGGCCCGTGAGTGTGACGAACTTGGCGTCCCACCTTCGAGAGTCCTTCCGCAGCCGCATGGAGGTGCTCCTTGAGCCAAGTGGGTTCATCCTTCATCCCAAATGCGCCGGTGAGCAGCGAAAGCCCGGCAGCCACTGGGACTTCTCCTCCGGCTCCAGTCTGACGCATGGGCTCAAGTGTCACCCGCAAGGTGATGCCCGCGAGAATACGAAGTTCCGCATCAATTGCGCGCGTCAGCATCAACTCGTCGTGAGTCTTGTACGTCTTTTGAAACCACGCTGGTGCCTCTTGTCGTGGGCGAGCGATGTACCCAGCCAGCTCTGCTGCTTGTTTCTTCGTGATCGAGCCGACCACTTCATCCGTCGCGTCTGACCGCTTTGCGACCACCTCGCGCGTCGCGTTTGGGTCGGCGACCCGATACCAGTCCGGAAAGAGCTCATGCATTTGACATCCCCTCTCGCTGATCTAGTAAAAGAACTGGAGGGCCCGGACTTCCTTTGCTTCGGGAGTGTAGTCGGCCATGAACAGCCCGAACTCTTCGCTCCAGCGTCTCGGATAGACATTGATAGAGAGGATTCGCGCCCTTTCCGTGATCTCCGTTGAAATCTGAAGGATATTGTACCGAGGAATCCACGGTTTCTCCCGTCGGTCGGGATGCAGCGCGCCAGCGATAATCCTCGCGGAATCTCGTGATTCGGTGATCCAAAGATAGTGCTTGTGTCCGAAAAGCTGCAGCTTGCAGTTCAACTCAAAGGACCGCTCCGCCTCTTCACTATCGATCGTATTCTGAGGTGGATGATGGCCAGCGACGACGTAAATCTTTTTGTCAGTCTTCGTGAATGTGTATTGAGCGGCCCCATAAAGCAAGCGACGTGCTATCTCAGAGTCTTTGGGGCCCGAGAGCCAAGTTGAAGTAATCCCCCGGATGCAAAGGGTCGCGCCGTCGCCCAGCGTGAAGGCTCGTTCCCAGTACGGGTCGGTCGCCGAGATAGCACACCCGAAATTCTTGGCGAATCCGTTGTATGCCCGAAGCGGCGCAATGAAGTGCTTTCCATCTCTCCCGCTTAGAGCGTTTGCGAGCCTATCAACACAGATCGCTGCTTTGCCACCGGTTCGCACATTGCGCTGAAGCTTTTCGATTCTTCCTGCGTTCTTCTTTAGCTCCGGCCGGTAGACGTCATGATTGCCGGGAGGGACCATGACATCTGACAGTGAACAGCGAAGCTGTTCGGTTACGCGTCGAATCCAACCGTCAGCGTACTGATACTCGCGCTTATGTCCGCTCCACGCGACGTCACCAGTAATGATGACTCCGGAAATCGCACCGAAGCGCGGGGCGAGTCTTCGCAAATCAGCTGCGAGTTGGTCTCGCAACTCCTCGTCGGCATCGTGCCTTGTGCCCACGAGACCCTTGCGGAAGTGGATGTCTGACAGATGGATGAAGGTTAGATCGGCCGACGAAGTCATCGAGATGAGATGGGGGCGAGAGGAAGATCAAGCATGAGCTTCTGTCTCATGCAGCGGATTGGCCGCATCACCGAGCCGAACGTTCTGGCGAAAACAAAGACCCTCCGAGAAGAACGCGAGCCTACTCTAGCGTTTTCGCAAGCCTTACGGCCGAGTCGTCCCGAAGAGACCGCACTGCAATCGGAACCTAGTTTCCTCGGAATTTGGCCGTTGGTGTGTTGCCGCGAAGGCAGGATAAGAGACATAGGTGCTGTTTGAATGTTGAACCCAAATGCCTTCTGTCGTCACCTTTTTGTTGTTTCACCACGCGGCAACGACGAACGCCAGGCTGGGCTGGGGCACGGCAGTGTTTTGGGCTGCCCGCCTCAGCTACCGTGGCACCGGCCGACGGATCGACCGCTCGTTAAGCAATCAGAACCGGCACCAAGGGTCATTTCCATTCTGGCGGCGGTCAAGCTTTTCGCCAGTTTGACTGGCCGCGAACCGGGTATGCTGGCATTTCAGATTTACATTGGCTCGTCGGGTCCCCCCGAGGTCAGTTTTGAATCGCGGAGTTGCGGCGGGACCCGACGTCCGCCACGCATGCGCATTGGTCAGAGAATGGATTTAGAATCATACGCCCATGCCTGGCACTTGGCGATCCGGGGGAAAGCCCAAGCCGAGCGTTTCAAGATCTTAGAGGGCCAACGGATGCGCGGCGCTCGCACGAGCCGCAATACAAAATCGGTCTGCCGAGTTGGCCCGTCGACGTCGAGACCGACCCGATAGCATTCGCCTACTGGCGGCAGGTCGCGGCGCACTTGCAGGAGAGCAACGTACTGACGACGGCACACGGGGAAGCACTGGGGGCCCTCGCGCACGCGCTCGCGATCACCAGCGCGTGCGACAGGAGCTGGCTCGAATCGGTCGCGAGCAGCTCGTCATTGACGAAGTCCGCGATCGGACAGGACAAATGGTGCGACGTCGAATCAAGGAACACCCACTCGCCCGCCGGGCCGAGCGCGCCGCGTTGCTGGTCACGAAACTGTTGGGTGAGTTTGGCCTGACGCCGGCTACGTCGTCACGAACCCGGACAGCGCCGATACCGTCAACTGACCCGTTCGAACGGTTCTTGAATGCTGGACACCCGCGCTAGTCACGGAAGCCACCGACGACGGCAGGGCCACGAGCCCGCCCTGGGGTACTGGCTACTCTTCAGTGCCCAAATAGTGCCGCTCGGAGCGCCAAAAACGGCACCAGCGACAGGGCCGCGTGTTGTGTAACTTAGTGAAACGACAAGAACGCCAACAGTAGGTGGGAGGGCCCGAGGGCTCTCTCAAGGCTGAATCGCCCATGGTGGTGGCGATGAGTTCGTGCGTGCGCGATCCAAAGAACGTGGATCGCTCGCGAAAGGACATCTATTGACCCCGCTGCCTAACCCCCCGCGGTGGCCGGCTCTCCCAGCGCGGTCGCCCGGCTCTCCTGGCCCCTCATCAGCCACCGGATGAGCGGTGTGGCGATGAAGGTGCTCACCAGCGCCATGATCACGAGCATCGAGAAGATGTCCGTCGGTAGCAGCCCCAGATCCTTGCCGATGTTGAGGACGATGAGCTCCATCAGCCCCCGCGTGTTCATGCAGACACCGATCGTGAGCGCGCTGCGTTGTCCTTCGCCGACGAGCCGAGCGGCGACGTAGGCGCCGCCGAACTTGCTGGAGAAGGCGATGGCGAAGACCAGGAGAAGTGTCACCAGACCCGCCCAGCCCGAGATCGCGCCGACGTCGGTCCGCAGCCCGGTATAGGCGAAGAAGATCGGCAGAAAGAACGCCCAGACGATCGGGGAGACGCGGCGCTTCCACTCCTCGCCGAAATGTCGATCGTCGTGGACCGCCACGCCGATCACAAAACCGCCGATGATCGCGAACACACCGAGGTTGCTGGTGATCGCGGCGGAGGCGAAGAGCAGGACCACGATGTAGGGAACGAAGGTCGGCCGCATTCCGCCGTATCGCGCGAGATGGTCTGCGATGACGCGGCGAAGCGGCTTGCGAACGACGAAGAAGACCAGGGCCAGGTAGGCGGCGAGACCCGCGACGCGCGGGATGGCCCAGCCCCAGCTGAACGCGCCTTTCACGAGCAAGGAAATCGCCCCGAGAATGATCCAGCCCGAGACGTCGTCGATCGCCGCGGCGCCGATGGTGAGCGTGGCCGTCCGCGTGTGCGAGAGACCGAGCTCCATGAAGATGCGGCCCAGGATCGGAATCGCCGTGATCGACATGGCCACCGCGAAGAAGAGTTGGAAGCCGGACAGCGGCACGGGCTCCGACAGCCTCGCGTGGAACCACGGCGCCGAGAGATAGCCCATCGCGAAGGGGACCGCGAGGCCGATCAGACTGATGACGACGATCGGTCGGCGGTTTCCGCCCAGGTGCCGCGTGAACTCGAACTCGAGGCCAATCTGGAACATCAGGAAGATCAGGCCGATCTGGGCCAGGCCGGTGAAGATCGTGCCGGTGGAGGGCGGAAACAGCGCGTGCATGAAATCCGGCACGAGGGCTCCGAGCAGGCTCGGCCCGAGCAAGAGACCGGCCAGGATCTCACCCGACACGTCGGTCTGCCCGAGTCGCCGCACGACCGCCGTCACGAGCCGTGTCGCAAGGAGGATCACGATGAGCTGATAGAGCAGGCGGAGCGTGATCTCCTCTGCGCCTGTGCCGACCGCGGATTCCGTGCTGGCCGAGGCGCCTGGGAGCTGCGCGACGACCGTCGAGCCGAGCACTATGGCAGGAGCATCATGCCGCGCCGGCCAGGTTGTAGAGCCGAGCGCAGTTGTCCCAGAGGATCTTCCGCTTGCTCGTCTCCGAGAGCGGAAGCTTGAGGAAGAGATTCGTCGCCTCCGGGAAGTGCGAGTCGGAGTGCGGATAGTCGGTCGAGAAGACGAGCGTGTCGTCGCCGAGCTTCTGGACGACCCACTCGACCTGATCCTCGTCGGGATCGACGCTGATGAAGCACTGACGCCGGAAGTACTCGCTCGGCGGCGCCTGGAGCTTCACGGTCTCGCCGCTCTTCGCCATCTCCCAGTATTCGTCGAGCCGCCAGAGGAGCCACGGTAGCCAGCTGCAGTTGCCCTCCAGAAAGGCGACGCGCAGGCGCGGGAAGCGCTCGAGGACGCCGCCGGCCGTCATCGACGCGACGGCGGCCATCAGCTCCACCGGGTTGTTGAGTCCACCGGCGATCGTCGTGCTCGGCGCCGTGAGATAGCGGTTCACGAAGTGCGTGTCGGAGTAATTGTTGGGCGCGGGATGAAAGCAGATCGGGACGCCCAGGCGCTCGGCCTCCGCCCACAGCGGATCCATCGCCGGGTCGTGCAGGTTCACGCCATTGACCGGATTGGGC